>Ga0209935_1005029_pt1 | contig 11531 bp, 20 predicted proteins | sample ThiBio_1000_plan_2_FD_183958 | JGI IMG/M metagenome (GOLD analysis project Ga0209935, IMG submission 183958) | Wastewater bioreactor microbial communities from Cape Town, South Africa - Thiocy_cont_1000_plan (SPAdes) | ecosystem: Engineered > Bioreactor > Thiocyanate-remediating >... | reverse complement strand
GTTGCGGCCGAGATCGCTCTGATCTGCGGGCTGCATCCGATCTGCAACCCTTTGGAGTGTCCCTTTCCGCACTCCGAGTGAGTACCACCACTATTTGTCTGTAGGACAGAGCGTCTCTGTCTCGCATCCCGTTTTACGAGCCTCTCGTGTCGTAGTGGATCGTATCGAAAGCCCGAAGACGGCGACACATAATTATTAGCAACACACTTTGTGGTAGGTTATAGAGCGAGCGAGAGGAGTATTTATCATTATATCTATTAAAGTGTGGGAAGGTAAGTTCGGTGCGTTGATCACTGAATCGATCAAGTCGATCAAATCGGTGGCCGGCCACTCGGGTAGTACCTCCTCCTCTCCTTCGTACATCACTGTGATGCAAAAACGGTAACGAGTGCACGTACGAAACTGATCTCTGCTGATCTCTGCTAATGCGACAAAAGGTCATCATTTAGTCTCCCAGCGCGTAGTGAGCGAACACGCACCCGGTTCTGACACCCTTGGCTCCCGACCGCGCGAGGAATATTCGTCGACCACGAACACGCCGGTACCAAACACCAGGACGCGAGCCGAGGCTCCGGATCGATCTGTTGTTCCTCGCCTTGCTCGTTGCTGCACCTTGTTCTTGTTCTTGATCCACAAAGAGATCGAGAGATCCAGAGATCCAGAGATCCAGAGATCCACTCCCTCTATCCTAGGTCCACCACTAACATCACCTACCCACCCAATGGCGCGGCTGCAAACGACCGATTTTCAAGAGATCTTCGATGCGTGCTTGAGACGTGACTGGAGCGGCGCCTTGGAGGCGATCGCTACCGTGAGAACGACCTCCGAGGCAGCAGCGTCCTCGTTACTGCTACAGCAGCTGTCGATCTACGTCTCGTCGCATCAACTGCAACAAGGAGATCAAGCTCGTGGTCTCTACGACAGCGGCAAGGCCTTTGCGCGCTTCATCGAGGGCTTTGGAAACGAGCCGCTGTATGCTGATTGTACGCGAGCCATGGCACGACTCTACCACGAAACGCTCGAACATCAACAGCAACAACAACCATCGTCGAGACTCGCAGTACTTGACATTGGCGTCGGGAACGGCCGAGCGTTGGTACCTGCTCTCGAGCAGCTTGGCACCAGCGTCACGCTCGAGCTCGATATCATCGATCCCTCGAACGAGCTCCTGTCCGAATGCACGACCAAGCTCGAGCAAGCTCGCCAAGCATCGCACTTCCCGACCATCGAGCGACTCGAATCGAGCATCACTACGATACAGCAGTACCTCGATACGCAGTCCACTCGCCGTTGGAGCGTGGTTCAAAGCACGTTCGCGCTGCACAACCTCGCGCCGAGCGAGCGTCTCCGCGTCTTTCGACAGCTCCACTCGCGAACCGAGACCGTGTTCGTCATCGAGTTCGACACCTACTCGCAGCCACGACGAGCTGACTCCACTCTCGAGCCAATCGGCAAGGCCGAGAAGCTCGACTACACGCTCGAGCGCTACGAACGAGCGCTACAACTCTACCAACACGAGCCCAACTACGAGCTCGTGGTACAGGGATTCCTGCTGCCCATTATGCTTGGATACTTTGATGCCTCGGCCCCGACCGCCACCTTTGAGCAGCCGCTACAAGCATGGGTCGAGGAGTTCCGCCTCGCTGGTACGTGCTACTATCACCACCACCACCACCACCACTACTGAGAGCCATCGTGAGACTGACGGAGTCTCACAGGATTCGAGCACGTTGAATATCATGTGATCCATCCGTACTGGTGGGGCGATGCTGGCATTGTGGTTGCTCGCCATCAAGCGCCATTACGCTCAATATAGATAGCCTCGAGCGATACAACCAAGTAACTTGCCAACGATCCTAAATGCCCCCCGTCGATGGAGGCATTTAGGATTGCTTGTTTGATGTTGATGTGCAAGAACGGCAAGAACATTGACAGATGTTGGTAGGAAGGAAGGAAGGAGTAGCAACACAATATCGAGAGGTAGATAGACATGGACCGACGATAGAGTAGATATTGGATTTAGAGATGGCAAGTGGAGAGTGAGTGAGGCGCGTATAATGCTTGGTGTCGATCGACTACCGCCAACTATCGCAAAACTTGGGTTCGAGTGCGTGCGTAAGACGATACAACACCACACAAACACAAACCAACCAACCAACACACACTCGAACAAGCGATCATCGTCATTGTATCTCCACTCACTCGCTCACTAACTCGCTATCTTGCTCGAGTTAATACATTGAACTAAACCATCACTTCTCAACCGACCACATCCTCATGTGCTTGATACGCTCTTGCTCATTCACTCATGTAGTTCTTGCTCTCATAATACAGCCTCTCGCTCACACACTCACACACTCACACACTCACACTCTCTCTCTCTCTCTCTCACGCACCCACAATAGAGTAAGTAACCCTAACAAGAACGTTGCTTACGAGAGCAGCTTTCGGAAGCCGTCCTTCTGCTTCTGCGTCAAGTATCGCGGGAAGTCGACCACGAACGTAACCAGCATGTCACCGGTCACCGACGGGAAGCTGTGCTGCGGCATACCCTTGCCGCGGATCACTTCGACGTGGCCGTGCACAGTGACGTCCGATCGCGACACAACGACCTGAGACTTGTCAAGGTGCTCGATCGTCTTCTCGAAGCCGACCAACGCCTGCAACACGCACGTAAGATCCGTGAGAAAGGCGAGTGAGAGGGGCGAGTGAGAGTAAATGCAAGGCGCACCTCGAGCAACGAGATGATCAACGTGGTGCGGAGGTTATCGCCCTCGCGAGTGAATCGTGGGTGCGGCAGCGTGATGATCGAGAACGTGAGGTCGCCGGGGATCATGTTGGGCGCCTGGTCGGCCTCCTGCGAGAACGAGATGCGATGACGATCGGGCATGCCCTTCTCGACAACGATCAGGATCTTGTTCTCGCCGATCTCGATCTTGGTGCCGTGGCAGTGGCCGCACTTGCTCTTGGCCACGGAGCCCTTGCCATTGCAAACGGGGCACCTGCGAGATAGCTCAGCGTGAGGATGCTTGGATGGCACTGGCGTTGATTGCGGTGGCGGCGGCAGCGAGAGCTCGATCGTACGTGGTCTGCATCTGTTGAACGAATCCAGGGCCAAGCTGACGAGTGGTAATCTTGATGCCCTGGCCATTGCACTCGGTGCAACGCTGGATATCGCTCGGGTCCTTGGCGCCGGTGCCGCGGCACTTGTTGCACAGCACTTGGCGACGATTTGCGACCTTGGTTCGCGTTCGATCGGATCGAAGCCGCCTTTCTCGTCAGCAATCGCACGAGAAAGAAAACACGCCGAACCGAGAGAAGAAGCAGCAGTTTGTCACGGTGCGGTACCTTGAGCTCCTTGCCGAGGTAGAGGTCCTCGAGGGTCACGAAGAGCGGCAGCTCGAGGTTGGCGCCCTTCTGCATGTTCTCGGCGCCACCGCCGCCGCCACCTCCGAAGCCAAAGAAGTCGAACGGGCTGCGGCCTCGAGGCTGCTGGCCTTGCTTGAGTCCCTCCTCACCGAATTGATCATAGATGCGGCGCTTCTCATCGTCGGCGAGAACCTCATAGGCTGTACGGGAGAGATATCGCGAGAGAGAGATATTTTGATGGACCATCAGTCTCAACGACGCGAGTCCTAGTGGTGTGATGGAGCATAATCGGACGGGACAGCTCGTGATTGGTGTGACCACGTACCGCTGTTGATCTTTTGGTAGTGCGCCTTGGCCTCCTCGTTGCCTGGGTTCTTGTCGGGATGCCACTTGAGCGAGAGGTCGCGGAAGGCCTTGCGGATCTGTTTGTTGTTGGCGTCACGCGGAACGCCCAGCAGCGCGTAGTAATCCTCGCCGGCTACGGCCTCGACGCACAAGTAGCCCACCACGACCAAGAGCACCAACAACCACAATCGACGCGAGCTCATCAACTCCATCTTTCGGTATGAAACTCACTTGTTGGTCGGCGCGTTCAGAGACGAGGGACGTCGGCGATGCTGCTGCTGCTGCTGCGGCGGCGTGGTGGCGAAGAACGAATGACGTCATCACTCGAAAAAAGTGGCAATGTCTTTTTCTGCGCCTCAGGCCACAGTACGGGCTGCTGCTTCTCACGCTGTTGTGTGCGAGGGCAAACGAGAAAAATGGTTAAGTCCACGAGCTCCCGCCCGCCGTCGTTGTAGCCAGGCAGGTAGGCAGGTCAAGGGCCTCTCTACTGTGCGGGTATGCTTGCTCTTTATCTGTACAATTGATTGGTTTGAGCACTGGCGCTGGCTGATACTACTCTCTCTCTCTCTCACATCAGAGCTTTCCGGCTTGCAAGGCGTGCAGGTCAGCCATGAGCGACAGGACTCCGCCAACCTCCTTGGAATGCGTGCCGAAGCGCTGTTGATAAATCGCCAGCGCTCGGTCACAGCATTGGCGCGTTTGATCGAGGCGTCCTTCGCTGACGTGCACCATGGCGATCGACAGGTACACTCGCGCCACCTCGCTGGAATCGGTGCCGAAGGCCTGCTGCGACAGCTGGAGCGACTGCCGGAATGCCTCGAGCGCCTGGTCGAAGCGGTTGAAATCCAGGTGGATGCTGCCGATGTTCATGAGGTCCTTGAAGAGGACTGTGTTCGAGTCGGGAGCGGCCATTCGTCGACGGATCTCGACCGCCTGGTTGAGAAAGTCGAGCGCATGCTCGTGGCGTTGCTGCAGCAGGTGAATGACGGCGATGCTGTCGAGCATGTCGGCCACCTGGCGGCAGTGGCGGCCCTTGGTCCGGCGGTAGATAGCGACGGCTTGGTTCAGCGGGCGAAGGGCGTCGTCGAGGCGGTGCTCCTTGAGCAGCGTCCGAGCGATGGCAAAGTACGTGTCGGCCACCTCGTTCGAGTCGGTTCCGACACGGAGGCGGTAGATCTCGAGCGCCTGCTCGTGTCGCTCACGAGCACGATCAAATCGACCAGCCCTGAAGTGGCTTCTCGCAATGTCCTTGAGAATGTCGGCAACCTCTTTGGAATCGGGCCCGAGGTTGCGGCGGTAGGCCTCGAGAGCCAATTCGAACAGCTCGAGCGAGTGACAGTCGTGGCCCTCTTGCTGTTGCAAGACTCGCGCCGTCACCAACAGCTCCTGGCCTTGAGTGAGCACACTCGATCCGCACGACACTTTGACACTCGAGGATGCCGGAGTCTCAGTATCGCCATTGCCTCTGTGCGGTTCACGGAGCTCGCGAAGGCCGTGGCGCTGGAGTTGTCGAACTGATGCGTGTTGGAGCTCGTTCCTCGAGGTCCACACGAATGACATGCTGCCGGCGATCGGAGGGCCCGGTGATGGCAGCATCAACAACCGCAATCGAGGCCCGTGGATGAGAGGCAGCAAATGCAGCGAGCGCGACTCGGAGGTCCATGAGGTCGAGCTCCTCGGCGTTGAGGCTGAGACCGCACGATTGTTGGCGTGTACTGGGCGACGAAGTGGCCGCGAGAGTCTCCCCAAACGTCTCAGTACCGAGGTCGTGGGTGTCACGCGTAAGGAGGTGAAAGGCCTCAGCATCGGGGTAACAAAGCAATGGGGGCAGCGGTGAGGGTGGTAGTGTGTGGGCGGTGGTAGTAATGCGTGATGGTGGTGGTCAGCCAGTCGGTTAGTTGGGTAACGAGATAAGAAGCGAATGAGATGGAGGAGCAGGAGAGGAGCGAATGCGGTTAGAAGGTCGTTATGAGTCGGGAGAGGTCAGGTCGGGGGTGGTGGTAACGGGCGGATTGGCTTGGGCGGTGGCGGATCAAGAACAGTGCTCGCTGGTACTCGACATCGATCGATAGAGAGAGAGCCACATCATCCATCCATCCAATCCATTCAATCAATCGCCTCACTGCAATCAACACGTATCATCTCTATCTCTATCTCTTCTGTTGTGTGCCACCTATCAAGTATACCCTGTCTCGCAATGGATGAGGATGAGATCGATATCTTGTCTACGACACCACCAAGCTCACCATCAGCATCAACTCCCAAGCGCCAATTGACTCTCGAATCCAATACACCATCCTCCTCCAGCTCTACGTCACCTGCAAAGTCTGAAGCTGTAACGAGCGAGCGTGAACTCATTCGACAACGAGTGTCGACTAGTAAACGCAAGCGACCATCGAAGCGATCCGCGTCACCAAGCTCGCCTTCCAAGAGCAACAAGAAGCAGCGCACCGATGCCACAACAACTACGCCACCAGCCGCCACTACATCATTGAGTTCATCAGCTCTGGTACGTGCAATCAAGCATCCCGATGAAAATCGACCTATGAATCGATTGATTGACTGTGGCTTGATGGATAGATCGAGAAGCGCGTCGAGGCTTTCATTGCGCAGCAGGAGATGCGCGTGATCCACAGCAACGAGGCCGAGTACATCGAGGCGCCTCCATCATCGACAAGCACATCAACATCAACATCATCAACAAGCACAACCACAAACACGCCTTCTACTACAACAGCAACAGCAACGACATTACAAGTTGCAACAGATTCGAGTGCATCAACAACTACAGATACTCATGAAGGTTCCATCCATATCATCGAGTGCAGAGTGTGTTCGAATGAGTGGGTTGCTGATCGTTCTATCGATTGTCGACCATCGTAATGGTACAGGATCAACGACAGGCGAGAGTGCAGCTCGAGTCTCGACCGCAGTCATCAAGCGCATGGAACAAATCACACGGCAGCAGATTCACAACACCGATGGACCACTGCGACAGACCATCAGCGGAGCGGCGTCCGACAGCAACGACTCGCATGGTGCCTTCAGCAATGGCGTCGAGGAGCGCATCGCCATCTTGGAGGGCTATCTCGCGTGCGTGCCGGTGGCTCCCGTGGTTCGAGCTGATGTCTATGCACGACTGAAGGCTCTCGAAGATCGTGTACTCGCCATCGAGAAGGCACTCAAGTCGCCGATCGGATCTTCGAGCAATGCACTCGCTTACGTCGAGTCGCTACGGCGCCAACAACGACGCGATGCAGCCAAGCCAGGTGCCACCAACTCGAGTGCCATCGCTGGCTCGAGTCACATCACGCTCGATCTGCCAGTCGCTGGTATCGTTGGTGCTGCAGGCGACTCAGCGAATGACGATGCGATGGAGCTCGAACCGACGTTGGTCAAGCAGCCTTGGGCTCGTGAGACGGCTCCCGTGCAGGTCATACGCACGGTCACTGTGGTGGGCAATGATGCAGTACGTGTTTGCATATCGATCGTGCTTGCGGTGGTGGTGGTTGTCGTCGTCGATGACGCTGATTCATGGTGATGGACATCTGCATGCCCTACAGCCTGGAGTGGACATTGATACGCGTATTCAACAACTCGAGCAGAGTTTGAAGGCCAAGGCAGCTGATAGCAGCACTGCCACTACAACTACTACTACTACTACAACAAGTGGCGCAGAGTGACTGCCTTGTTGTTTGTTGGATAGATTCCGTCATCGACAACCAAACAAGGTCGATCGATTGATCGTGTATTGTTGAAGCGAATGTGCGTGTGTGCCTGTATGACTATACTCTCTCTCTCTTTGGTCAGCTAAGTGCCTACGCAGTCGATGGTGATGGCTTCGTGCTGGAGGGCTCATCTTCGGTCTTGCTCGGTCGCGCACTCTCTGATGCAGAAATGATATCTGTTCATCAAGGGCGTGTAAGTAGCTTGAACGAGAGAGAGACGAGCGTGGAGGTGGCGTTACTGTACCATCATAGGAGACTCGCTCGGGGAACGGTCGCGCACCAACGAGCTCGATCATGTCCTCGCGACTGAGTACCTCGCGCTCGAGCAATCGCGTCGCGACCGCTGTGAGCTGCTCGTGCTTCTCGCGTAGCAGCGCGAGGGTTCGTTGATATGCCTCCTTGGCGATCCTCCGAGCCTCTTGGTCGATGAGCTCGGCCGTCGTCTGGCTGTAGGTCTTCTCGGTCTCGCCGCTTTCTTCGGGGTCGCGGAACGACAACGGCCCGACGAGCTCGTTCATGCCGTACTTGGTGATTTGCGCGTAGATGTACGACGCCACGCGCTCGAGGTCATCGCGCGCACCCGACGACACGACGCCGTACACAATCTCCTCGGCCGCACGGCCAGCGAGCGTCATGCAGATGCGGTCCTGGATCTGCTCGCTGGTGTAGAGGTACTGCTCGTGCGGCTGCACCTGCGCGTAGCCGAGAGCCGCCGAGCCGCGTGGAATGATCGACACCTTGAGCAGCGGGTCGGCGTGCCTCAAGAACCATCCGGCGATCGCATGGCCAGCCTCGTGCCACGCGACGCGCTCCTTCTCCTTGGGCGACAGCACGCGCTCCTTCTTCTCGAGGCCGCCAATGATGCGCTCGATGGCCTTCTCAAAGTCCTCGAGCTCGATGGCCTTCTTGCCAGCACGTGCCGCCACGAGCGCCGCCTCGTTGCACGCGTTGGCAATGTCGGCGCCCGAGAAGCCAGGCGTCAGCGCCGAGAGCTTCTTGGAGATGGTCTCGGCTGGCACGGCGAGCTTCAGCGGCGCCAAGTGTACGCCAAAGATCTGGTTACGGCCCTTGATATCCGGTAGGTCGATCGAGATCTGACCGATAGCAATGGCAACAACAGAGAGCGGACAGCCGAGTGAGTCTCAACGAGGAACTCACATCGAACGCGGCAAGCAACGAGAGCCTCGTACCTGACGATCGAATCGACCAGGTCGTAGCAGTGCCGAATCGAGAATATCGCTGCGGTTGGTTCCAGCCAACACGACGACACCCGTGCGCGGATCGAAGCCTGAATTGCGGTGGAGCCACTCGTTAGAGCGGTGCAAGTGGTGGATACGAAATGAAGCGATGGCGCTTGTACCGTCCATCTCAACCAGCAGCTGATTGAGAGTGTTCTCGCGCTCATCGTTGGTGTACGGCCCCTTTCCACGAGCTCGACCGACGGCATCGATCTCATCGATCCAGATGATACAAGCGGGGTATTGGCGGGCGGCCTTGAACAGGTCACGCACTCGTGCAGGACCCACACCGACGAACATCTCGAGGAAGTCCGAACCCGAGATGCTCAAGAACGGCACGGCAGCCTCTCCTGCGACTGCCTTGGCCAACAGCGTCTGTGGTCATATCGCGATGATCAACACTTGATTGAGCACTCCACATGGCACAAATACATGGGGCAATGGAGCGACGTGTACCTTTCCAGTTCCAGGCGGTCCTACCAGCAGCGCACCTTTGGGAATCGTGGCTCCAAGTCGACGGAACTTCTCTGGGTTCTTGAGGAACTCGACGAACTCCATGACCTCGACCTTGGCCTCGTCGAGACCAGCAACGTCGCTGAAGCGAGTCTTGATGTCCTTCTTGGTGGCGATCTGATGCTTGGACTTGCCGATGCCCATGATTCCCTGTTGGTAGCAATCGCGAGTGTGGGTGAGAGTGTCAGGGTGAGTGAGAGAGATGGATGAACGTACCTTGGTTCCTCCCATCGAACGTTGCACGCCAAAGAACAACCAAACCAGCAGACCGATCGAGAGCACCGAGAGTAGCGTGCCGATGATATCCGAGTCCGAGTGATGCACGTGCACAAAGTTGAGCGGATCGCGGTTGAGCTCCTCCTGCGCTCGAATCAGCTTCTCCTCGAACAACTCTGGTGATCCATGAGAGACTCGTAAGGTACGCGAGACTCGAGGTCCAATCAACTTGGGGTCCTTGACCTTGATCTCGGCAAAGTGCGGGTGCACGGTGATACTCTCGATCTGCGCCATCATTCCACGCAGCGTCAGATATTCGAGTCATTGCGCTGCACCAAGAGAGAGAGAGAGAGAGAGAGAGAGAGCTTACGTTGGAGACCTCGGGCAAGACCACGGTCTTGAACTCGACCCAGTTGATGTCGGTGCGCGTGGCCCACGACTTGTACATCAGGAGAGCGCACACGCCCAGCACGCCTCCCGTGACCCAGAAGGGCATGTTGTCACGGTTAAAGATCTCCTTCATGCGATTCATCGGATCTTCGGTGCTCTTGCGGTTGGCATTGGGATTGGACGTGGTCTTCTTGCCCTTGGAGTCGGCCTTCTGCTTGGCGCTATCGCCCTCGTTGGCCTTGTTATCAGCCTTGTTATCAGCCTTGTTATCGGTGCTGGGGCTTGATTCTTGATTTGGTTTCGCAGTTTCAGGGTCGGTGTTGTTGTTGGTGTTGTTGTTGTTGGTGTTGTTGTTGGAGTACAATAGGTTGCTCGCCAACGAGCTCATGCGAGCGGTCGGTCGACCTGGATAGACGCATGTGGATGTGTGAGAGGTCGAAAGCACAAATTGAGAGACCTACACGAACGTACCGAATACACTGTATGGCGTGGTAGTTGGCGATACGGTATCTCGAGGGCCGATCGATGAAGCGGCCCTGATGATATTGTTGTGGTTGATACCAAGGAACGAGAACCGCCGCTGCCGTGATGGCGATGGCGATGGCGCACACGTAGCGACACCAGCCTGCTCAGATGACGACACCGCTCCACCCACATAGCAAGGTGGAGTCCTTGGCATGATCAAGGTCGTGGTAGTTCTCGATGTCGAGAGCAGGATCGAGCGTGAGAGGCCGGCCGACACCGCAGCCTCGCGAGCCAGCGGCAGTCTGCGCCACAAGGCTCCCAACATTTCGTCGACGTCGAGTTGGCAAGGTTGTGCTGATGGATGATGGATGCTCGTTCGACACACCACAATGTAGAGTATACGATGGTGAGGTGCGTGACGGTCACGAGAGCTGATAGATGTGTAATAGATTGGTCGCAGGCTATGCAGATATACGTGCGTAGGTATGCGTGTGGTAGCGAGCGCGTGTGTGAATGAAGCAGAATGCGAAGAAACCGTATCATTCGGGAGTTGGCGATATCGCGATACACCGCACGATTCGTATCTTCGCGTTTTCGCGGTAGGATTTCCCGCGCTTTCGCTCGCTCAGCACGAGGAACGAGCGAAGCTCCTCTCCTTCCTTCCCTCTGTTGCTTGGCTGCTCGCTCTCATCAATATCTCCCGCCCACACTCACACTCTTCCCTCCTTCGCTCGCTCTCTCGTTCTGTCCCTGAGTGGAAGCGAGTGGTTGGAAGTCGGTGACCCCTCTCTCGCTCGGTGTGGAGATCGAGCAGTTGTTTCTTGCCTTGCTACCGCACGCACGCTCTCGCGTCACAAACACATCGACGCACATTAATGGCGGACGTGAAGCCGAACGTGGCGGCGACTGCACCACCGACAGCTGGAGCTGGAGCTGCAGGTGCACAGACTGCAGGTGGTGCGACGCTCGCAATCTCCAAGAAGACCTTCTCGAACCATATCGAGGCGTTCTACAAGCACTGGCAGGTTCGACTTGAGCACACGACGCTTGCGTAGCGACGGGATGTGTCTCTCACACGCGCGCATATCTTCCTCGCGATACGTGTTGTAGGAGTCCAAGCGCTGGCCCGACGATATCGATGCCGTGGCCGTGATGCGCGGTACGCCGCAGGACGACGATGCCGAGCTGTACAGCAAGTCGTCGACGCTACAAATGTGGTTGTTCGGCTACGAGTTCCCCGACACGCTGCTCGTGTTCACGCGCAAGA
>Ga0209935_1005028_pt1 | contig 11531 bp, 12 predicted proteins | sample ThiBio_1000_plan_2_FD_183958 | JGI IMG/M metagenome (GOLD analysis project Ga0209935, IMG submission 183958) | Wastewater bioreactor microbial communities from Cape Town, South Africa - Thiocy_cont_1000_plan (SPAdes) | ecosystem: Engineered > Bioreactor > Thiocyanate-remediating >... | reverse complement strand
AAAGATGAGGATATCCACAAGCTTCAAGAGGAACTCGAGGTGATGACAGTCAACTACAACGCCCTCAAACTACAGCAGCTGATGGGGCCAAGTGACAACAAGGACCCCATAGCAAGCGATGAAGAAGAGAACCTCCCTCGCAACCAATCGATAGAATCCGACATGGCTGATGAGGAAGATGCGCTCAGGGAGAAAGTGGAGGAGCAGGAGATGCAGTTGATGGGGCTGAGGAAGGAGATGCAGAGGGTGAAAGAAGAACTGCAGGAGAAAGAGCGTGAAGGGCAGGACAAGGAAAGAGAAGGGGAGGAGTTGGTAGAGAGGTTGAAACAAGAGTTGTTCTGTTCAATAGCGGTGGGCATCAAACTCAATTTCTCGATGCAGGGCCACCCGTGCAACAAGAACATCGGCGCCCTCTACGAGCTCTGTTGTAACTTAAACATACCGAGGCATGGATGGAACGCCTGGATACACAAGCAACTCGAACAATAGTAAAATAAATCAGTGTTGAAGATCGACGACATAAAAGATAGATCTAATCTACCCGCCCATCTATTTTTGTCGACTACAATCTTGCGGCAAGAGAAGATGGACGAGGGAGAACTGTTGCCTCCCTTGCTTTCAGTCACAGGATTGCAAATCAACGCGCCTTTGCCCCGGCTGTCGATAGAGCTGTGGGGATTGGTCTTTTCTTACTTGGGGCAGTGTGGCAAGGTCTTGCGCGTAGTGTCTGCCGGGATTGGCGCAAAGCGGTTGCGCTAACTTCACCTTCGTTTACTCCGTCGATCATGGCCGATGCTTCCTTCGCTTTTGAGCGGGAGAACTTTCGGGAGTGCTCGATATGGACTGTATCGCAAGGATGTAAACGGCCTTTCCTCCTTCGAAACAAGCTCGAAAATCGCAAAGCGGTAGTTCTTGACATTGGATCAAGCTCAATTAAGTGTGGCTTTGCTAACGAGGAGGTACCAAGCGCTGAAATTCCAAGCTTGGTAGGGCTTCCTCGGTATAACAGGATAATGGTGGACCCGGGTCATTCAAATTGGTGCGTAAATACAATTGATTCACGCACGATTGAATAATCCTTAAGTTATGTGGGGCATGACGCGCCGAGCAAGCGGAGCTATAAAACCATCCACCGTCCTATCCAACGTGGAGTGATCGAAGATAGCTTGCAGATGGAACAGCTGCTTAATTACATCTTTTATACCCCGCTGCTTCACGTCGATCCCAAAGAACAGCCAGTGCTACTCACACAGGCCACGCGGAACTCGAAGGCACACGGCGAGAAGTTGATGCAGATCCTTTTCGAATCCTTCGAGGTTCCTGCCATGTACATTACCAACCAAGCCCTGTCTACCCTCTACGCTTTCGGGCGCTTATCTGGACTAGCCGTCTGTGTAGGAGAAGGGGTCACCCAGATCATGCCTGTTGACGAAGGCCACTGTGTGCGCAGCGGTGTCTCTCGCAGTCACTACGCGGGGGTGGATGTCACCGAGAACCTTCAGACCCTCCTACTCGAACGAGGCTACGACTTCACCAAGACTTCAGCCGAGCAAGATCTCCTACGCGCCATCAAAGAAAAGGTCTCCTACACCGCCATAAACTTTGACACGGAGATAGAAATCGATCGAGGCTCATCCCAACTCGAAGTCAACTACGAGCTCCCCGACGGTTCGACTATTCGGATAGGCAACGAGCGCTTCCGTTGCATCGAGCCTCTCTATCGACGGGCTTGAAATTCCTGGAATCCCGCAATTAATCCACAACGCGATCATGAAGTGCCCAGCCCATAGACGCAAGATGTACTACAATGAGATCCTGCTGTCAGGAGGTACCACCCTAAATCTGGGATTCGACAGCAGACTACAGATGGAGGTGCAGAAGCTGGCCTCGCAGGGAGTACCAGTGCAAGTTCATGCGCCGCCCGAAAGATTGCATTCTGCATGGCTAGGGGCATCGATCATGGGTTCGTTGAACTCCTTTGAACATGTGGATAGATAAATACCAATATGAGGAAAATGGACCTTCTCTCAGCTATCAGTTTTCTTAAAGGAACTTCCTGTACACTTTTTGAGCAAGAAGATTTCAATTGCCCTCTTGCTTTCCGTTAAGTCCTACTCCGTTGCACGCTGATAAAGCGGCCTGATGTTGCACGACGTCACCGTTCCGATATCGCGTCGGCACAAAGCTACCCATCAATCTCCCCGTAGCCGGCCGATTGCACAAATTGAGCCTCCGTTCTATCCCACATGCTTTCATTGGGGTCTAGTTGCTTCTTTCCATTATATACCAGTCTTAGGTCGGTTGTGGTAGTAGCAGGATGAAGCATGTCCTTATTAATGAGCTTCCATACGAGTTGTTCTCCTCTGTCATGTGGGTACATATCAACATCGCACCCTTGGCGCACTGAAACGGACATGGACACGCATATGAGCGGGACCGCTCATAGTAACCAATGTTAAAGTCTCGCCTTTCTTCGGAAGAGATCCCAACAGGACTGACAAAAAGCAAATAGGAAAGTGAGGAAGGAGAAAAGCACCAACTCGAAACTGCCCTCTCTACAAAATATGAAAGCAGCCGCCAGTTTAGCTCTCTGCCGTTTTGCCAAATGAAAGGTGTTTTTCTGGGTTACACATTCTATCAATTGCTCCACTGAGGTAGCTAGTATCATCAATGTTGTTTCTTATACTCTCTTCTATAGATGAAGGGTGCAACCTAGGGGCAATAAAATTTATACTCTGAACTTCCACAGAAAACTTTACCATCATAAAGATCCTCTTCGTCTAAAGTACTCATTGATTCAATAGGCAAAAACTTGTCATAGTCTCTCTCAGGGTGTTTGAAGAGTAATTATTTGTTTGGAGGAATTGTAATACAGGTCGATATTTCTGCACACAAAAGCTTAATTGTAGTCATCTCATTTACACCCTTAGGGAGATACAAATACATAGGTGCTTCCTCTTCCGATGGGAAGGAGTGCGCATAACAGATCACGATCTTGCTACGATCTCAATGTTCAATTTCAGTAATTTGGTTTTTAAGCAAACGGTTGCAGAAGTGAATTAACAAGATGGTATTAACCGAATTTGGCGTGCCCAATTCAAGAAGACAACTTGCAAAAGGAATGTCCTAGGAGGGGAGGCAATTTGGGCTTTCATCGTCAATCATGTTTAATATTTGGATTTGTTAGTTTTGAGTTTACTGAACCTTTACCCTAAGTTGCTGATCGGAAGATGGTCAGCTTTACAGTTCATAAGAAGAAGCAGCTAGTCTGTTGTTGGGGAGGATGCCATGCCGTGAACACCACCTGTAATTGCCTCGCATGGGCGGTGTTCGATTGGAATGGTATCTGCTGCGTGCTATATGGGCCTTTCCTCCTCATAGGGACTGTGGCCGTCTTCATCTACGGACTTATCCTGGTAAATAAAACACAAGGTGCAACCTCAACTATTTATTTATCGTTCCTCATATAGGATATCTTCTCGATCCTCATTTGGTTGTTGTGTTTAGGCAATTGTTTCCGGGCGTGTTCTTTCTCCCGCGTAAGATTAGTTGACGAGATCAATTACAAGGCCGGCTGTCCAAAATGGGAAGCTTATGATGGCCCGAGCCTAGTAACTGGGGCATGGGGTAGCAGTCACAAAGTTGGCGGCGTCACGAAGACAACAACAACCGCAGCAGGCGGAGCCAAGAGAGCTGGTGGCGGCGGAGGAGCCTACGTAGTTGTATCCCCTTCGGGTGACAGAGATAACAACGATGGCGATGGTGATGGAGGTGGCGATGGAGGAGGCGGAGATGGAGGTGGTAACTCTTGCGATATTAGAGGAGGAGATAGCGGTGGAGGCACGGTCTCTACTCCCTACACAGGCGGAGGTGGTGGAGGTGGCGGTTGTGGAGGGGGTGGTTGCGGTGGAGCAAGCACAGATGGCGATGGTGGAGGTGGTGGCTGTGGCGGAGGAGGTGGTGATGGCGGAGGTGGTGGTTGTGGCGGTGGAGGCGGTGGAGCCTAATCTAACCTTAGAACGAAGAACCTCATTAGGTATTCATCATCTCATATTATATTCTATGCATACAAACAATACGAACTGTGCCCGCGTGAAGCAATGTGTGTGTGTATGTGAATTCATGTGCGAGAGAAGAAAAAGAGAAGGAGAGGAAAGAGCAGTGCGGGTGTGCGCTGTGAGAGAGTCAGCAAACAAAAAGGAAGGTGGTTGCATCACGGAAGCTTCGGTGGTTGCCCACCAGCCAACCTCTTGGTATTGCACAGCATGTAACGATGGATTCCATTGAAGGGTGCACCTTCCCTAGATGCTGAGCCAAAGCCTTGTACCCATTTCAACCCTCTTGAAACTCCTCGCCTTCAATTGTGGGACACGGAAAGAAAATACATTGAAGGCTCATTCCAATCTCTGCCCTGTAACATCAAACAAAAAGGAAGGTGATTGCATCATGGAAGTTTCTGGCGGTTGCCCACCAGCAGAAGATCTGCGATTGCACTGACTGTAGTTTGGTTCGATGGATTCCATTGAAAAGTGCACCTTCTTACTCGCCAGTTGCTTTCCGTGTTGGCTTTACACACGCTATGCTCCACTCTGTTTGTACGATTGTGGGATTCCAAAAGAAGAATCCTTTCACTACAATGGGAAAACCGGTTTTTGGCGGACAATAATAATAAACTAAGTTTTTCGGAAAACTGTAACTTTTTTTCTGAAATGCCCCCCTGTTTAATCAAAAGCGCCAGACGATTTGTGGTTTGAATAGTGGTATCGCGCGATACACTCACGTGCTCCAAATTCTTCTTCGAATGTAAAAAAATATTCATGTGTGTTTCAGCTTTGCAGTGATGGAACAGCCGTCAAAGCAAAAGCGGGCTTCCCGATCCCTTGTCGGTCAGAACTTCCTGTCTATCCCAGCCTGGCCCTAATAAAGCGTCCAACTGTCTTGCTTCTTTCGATTGCCAGCAAATCACCTCGCTGGAGGATCGACGAAAATTAGATGATTCAACCCCAAATGAGTTTACACAGGGCCATAAATAATGCCTGAGGGCAAGGTTCCACACCAATAACAAACTGCCGCCGTCCTTTCAACTGAGTCCCATTGTTCTTCTTGTGCTCAAGCTTCTTTCTACAATTCCGCACCCAACTTGACACTTCTTCCTCCATGTCGACAACAAAAAAACCCCCCACCGAGAAAAAAATTTTTGGCCGCTTATTGCCCAAAAAAGTTTGTAGTGTTGAACAAGGCTGTGAATTCACAAACCAACCATCTGAGCCCTGAAAACGACAAAAAGGAGGTTGCATCATGGAAGATTCTGGTAGATAACCCACCTGCCAGAGCGGCTTTTACAAAACATTTGCGCTATATTCCATTGAAGGGGTTCACCTTCCTACCCGCAGAGCCGAGGCTGCATTCACATTTGAACCCTCCTGCAACTCCTCTCCCTCAATTGTGGGACACGGAAAGAAAATATATTGAAGGCTCATTCCAATCTCTGCCCTCAAAGTGCAAAATGACCCTGTAACACCAAACAAAAGGAAGGTGATTGCATCATGGAAGTTTCTGGCGGTTGCCCACCAGAGATGATCTGCGAGAGCGGAGCTGCTAATGTTCGATGGATTCCATTGAAAAGTGCACCTTCTTACTCGCCAATTGCTCCCCGTGCAAGCATTACATCCGCTATCCCCTACCCTGTTTGAACAATTGTGGGATTCCAAAAGAATAATCCTCTGAACAAGGCTGTTAATTCACAAACAAAAGTTTTGTTACGCTCTTTGAAAATGGACAACAAAAGAAGGTGATTGCATCATGGATATTCACGAGGGAAAGTGTAATATCCCCCGCACGGCAACGACGGTTCTCCAGGGAAATTGTTTGATACGATGAAATCCATTGAAAGGTGCACCTTTTCTATCAGCCCTGCTCAAGCGAGCTTCACCTTTGAGCCCTCAACTTTCCCCTGTTCTCGGGCAATTGTGGGATGCCGAAAGAAAAAGCTATGAATACTCTGCTTGGTTTCATTGTCCATCTTATTCCAGGAATGACTGTGACAAGAGTCGAAGGAGAACTAGATCTCCTATGAATATTCTCTCGACCATCCAGGGAACAGCGAGATTTATTTGGCGTACTCGGCTGCTAAACCCAATCTACAGAGCATACTCGTTAGATGAGACCGCGCAATTTCTTTGAGTCCTCTTTGCGCATCCTCAACATGACGGGTCGCTCTTGCGCGCTGTGGATAGGATTGGTGCTTTTCCTATCCACGTTTTACTTGACCATTTGCGCTGATCTCCTAGGGTCGGCCAGGACCCCAGAACAAGGTATCCTACTGTAATTTTCAATTTGAATTGTTGATTTTCTAAAAAATTTGAATCGATTCGTAGGAGCAGCTACGTTCCAGCAATTATTCGATCCTCTTGGCGATACCCTTTCGTGCCCGTACAACGAGTCGGGAGGACAATGCGTCTTTGCGTGCGTACAATGTCTGGCTCAAACGCAGCTCTCGGGGCTGCCTCCTACTTCGTTTTCTGAGTGTCAATTCTGCCTCACTCCCCCTTGCTCGCAGAGTTGTCGTAATAGAGCATCCTGCGAGCTATGTATCGGCGCGGCCTACAGCGGTTCTACCTTGCCTTCCTATTGCCAGGTGAGTCTGCGAGTATTTCTATTAACTGTAACTAAACCGTAAAATATGATTAGCTTTGCGCTACACGCACTCCTCCTGCCAGGGTGAACCCCGCAGAGGTCGTCCCTGGTGCGTCCAGTTGTGAGTACTATTGCAACCTCGTCACAACAAACTGCCAAGGATCCAATGCCATCTTCTCCACGCATAAAGACTGCATGAGTACCTGCAGCAGCTACCCCTCCTACCTCAACCCGATTCACTTCCCTATCACCCGCGAGACCGACTCCCTGCAGTGTCGCACTTACCATTCGAACCTCGCCTCCCTCTCGCCGGCTACTCACTGTCCTCACGCTGCACCTTACAGCCCCAAGCGATGCTCAACGCTGTACTGCGAGAGGTACTGCGACAACATACAGGAGAGGTGCTTAGGACCCCGTCAACAATTCATCGACTACTCAACCTGTCTCTCCATCTGCCATGGCTTCCCCACGCAGCCTCACCCGCTCTACCCTCCCGGAGTTCAGGCAGCCAATCCGATGGACTCCGACGGCACCATCCAGAACGATGCCGACACTCTCCAATGCCGTGGCTGGTTCCTTTTCCTGGCAAAGGAGATCCCTTCGTTCGCTTGCGCACTCGCAGGGCCAACAGGGGGAGGCCGTTGTACCCCCGGGACGCCATTCAGGAATATCTCCCATGAGGCCTACTACTCCGGCCAGGGTGGCCAACTCGGCGCCCTCCTCGGAGTCTTATATCTCTCAGAGGATCGAGATGCCTTATTTAGGTATAACTTGATAGATCCATATCTGACAGTCGGCGAACAATATCCGAACATTACATGCGCATCTGGAGATCTGCCTTACAGGACGGCAGATGGCAGATGCAACAATCTGCAATTACCCGCGATGGGGATGTCCGGAACTCGATTGGGACGAAATACACAACCGGTGAACGACACAAATCTGCAGATCCCCAATGCAGATCTGATTGGAGAGCTCATGAAGCGTCGCAACAACTTCATACCCTCCCCCTTCCTCAACGTGATTGGTTCGGTATGGCCTCAGTTTATGACCACCGATTGGTTCGGCCACGGATTCGATCCTACTAAGAGTAAGAATCCCTCTAATTTTCCATATTTGGTACTTATTTCCCTTACCACAAAAAAAGCGATTTCTGTGCCTTTGGTAGGCCAACAAGGCAGCATCACCTTTCCTGCTACGTTGATGGAAGAAGGATGGACCATAAACACGCAAACTCATTGGTGGGACGGCAGTCAGATCTATGGATCCTCTCGCCAGGGCCAATCCGCGTTGCGCACATTCTCCGGAGGCAAAGTCAAAACAGCCAATGGACTGCTAGTCCTCCCCGAACGAACTATAAAAGGGGAGGGAAGCCCAGGCTTGCCCGCCAATCAAACGATTCTGCCTATTACAGGTTAGTTAACTCTATCTCGTGAATTCAGGAATTTAAAACTAAAATTAAATTAGGTTTTGTGGGAAATTGGTGGCTCGGCTTGGAAATGCTACATACGCTGTTCTTTAATGAACACAATACCGTCGCCGGGGCATTGGCCCAAAGGTACCCCACCATGGCACAAGACGATGAGGCCCTGTTTCAAGTTTCCCGCCTGATCGTCTCGGCCCTCATGGCCAAGATACATACCCTCGAATGGACCCCCGCGGTGTTACAGAATCCGAGTCTAATTGAAGGCCTCTATATCAACTGGCAAGGCCTCGATCTGGAAAAAGACTTATCTTTGCTGTCCCAAGTAAGCAACCTTCACCCTTCCTTTTTAATGTTAAATAGAACTTCCTTTTCTTTGAACTTATTGTTTTCAATAGGTGCCACAAACTACCGGATGGAATCTGACAGAATATATGCTATCATTCCTTCCTTTCTTGGCTAATTCGCCTGGAGTTAAAGGGATTGGAGATAAGGTAATTTTTCTATAAGGTAATCGACTTTTGATTGTTAATCTTTTTTGTTTTTTTTGTTTTTTTTTTGCCAAATATAGACTGAGCTCTCTGGAGCTCCCTTTTTCATGACAGAGGAATTCACGGCTGTTTATCGAATGCATCCTTTGCTCCCCGAACAGATTGAGATCTATAACCCTACCAACGGCAGCCAGATCACGGAGATTCCTACCTCCGCAACGGCCTTCGGAGATTCTCATGTCCTGATGGAAACCTATGCGGTTCCGGATCTATGGTATTCCTTCGGGCTCAATAAGGGAGGCCATCTGACCCTCTACAACTACCCCAACTTCTTGACCAACATAACTCTCGACTCAGGGTATACCCTTTCCTTTTTTACACAAAAACCTCCCTACCCAACATTTCCTTTTTAAGGGAAGTGACCAATGTAGCGATTGTTGATATCATGAGAGACCGCGAGAGAAGGTTGCCTCGCTACAACGAGTTCAGGAGGAACTTCCGTCTCAAGCCAATTTCGACTTTCGAGGAACTGAATCCTGACCCTAACGTAGCCCGCCAATTGAGCATCGCCTACCGTGGTGACGTGGAAGCCATCGATTTGCTCGTCGGCCAATTGGCCGAAGAACCTCGGCCCTATGGCTTTGGATTCTCCGAGACGACCAATCAGATATTCATCATTCAAGCCTCGCGTAGGTTATTTGCCGACAGGTTCTATCAGGAGAACTACAACGCGGCCACTTACACAGAGTTGGGGATGGAGTGGATCCAAAACAACACAATGAAGACAGTCATAGCAAGACAGTTCCCCGAATTGATCCCAAAGATGAATACCACCAAGACCGCTTTCGAACCCTGGGTGCAATAAAATTATCCGTATATAAAACAATTATTTCCTTTTTTATTACAAAAAAAACATTTCGGTTACGAGGAGGGAGTGATGGCATCAAATTCTACCATCCCCGATTGAGACGCCCTCACATATTTACCAACGATAACGATGACCACCACAGCAATCATGACTAGGATAACCACAAGAAGAGCGCCTAGAGTGAGTCCGACGCTAAGTCCGATAATGAGCCCGTTGTTGTTGCCTCCATCTCCGTTGCTGCTCCCAGCGCTGGTCTGCAAGAGGGCTCCAAAATCCGGATCGTAGAGGATATTCAATTGGAAGTAAGGGAAAAATATCAGTAGGCCATACACCGTGTCTCCTGGAGTGCTTTGCCGGTACCCTCCCCCAGCTAGGCTGGTCACCAAAATCGGAGCTGAAATATTGACAGACACGCCGTCTGCGATGGCCCTTAGGGGTAGCAACAACGAGGCGAGGATTGTGTCGTTGGTAGAAGTGACCGATTGAAGTACGAAAGAACGCATCGATGGCGTGTCAGAGATGTTGACCAGGGTGAATGGTTGATCTATACTTCCAAGAAAGATCAGAGTCCTCAGAAAGTTTGCGGTAGAATTGAACGGCCAATTGGAAATCGACATGTTCCATTTCAGCGAGTGCCCAAGTACAGAGAAGAGGCCACCAGCGAAGCTGATCGAGGTCGCGTTGCTAAAGAGTTCAAATCCAAAAGTCAAGGTGACGTTTGACAAGAGACTTTGAGTAAAGATGATTCGGTTGCCACTGGGCCGCGAAACGTTGAATTGAGCTCCAGGCACTCCGCGCACATTGACAATCTTCCCGGTCAGAGATTCTGAATCTACTTCGGTTATGGAGTTGAAAGCAACGGGCACGAATTGAGATGAAGCTTGGCTCGTCGATGAGTCCTTTGCGTTGAGGCGGAAATTGGGGGCGGAAGAATCGAAGGTAACATTCGTAGTACCCGAAGATTCTGACAGGCCAATAGGTGTGCCTGTTGTAACGGACCAAACTTCAAAGTTGTCGATGAAGAATTGGTTGTCCCCGCCCAAGGCGTTATCATATTCCATGCTAAACCTGAACCCGTTGCGGAGACCTGATAAAGGTATTAGGGTATTTGCAGCGATTTGTTGATGTCGGGTCTTACATTGCTGAGAATTGTGAAAAGTTGGTTTTAAGAATTGGAAGGTTGGGTAGAGAGTATAATGAGTCCAATTGCCAATAGCACCTTGGGTAAGATTAACGATGTTCTGGGCCAAGGAGCCAGGAGCACCCAAGGTAAAATAGCTCAGTTCAGAGGTTGCCTGAACGCCCCTCTCCTGCATGAGAGGGCTTGACACCGGTACAGGGCAGAGAATATCCCCGAATAACTCCGATGACCAGCTCAAGTAAAAGCCGGTGTTGTTGGTAAGTGGGAGAAAGTCAAATTCCACTCGAATGTACCCATCTGGTATCTGAAACAATTGAGAAGTGAAGATATTTCCTCCCATATTGTAAGACACATTAAACCCCAACACGTTTCCGCTCTTTGGGTAGTTTGTTACATAGGCGCCTGTCGAAACGCCTGGAAAATAAACCCAGTTTGGATTTGGGAAGATAGAGCTTTGGAAGTCGTCGCGAAATAACAGGGTGTCGGCTTGAACATGGACCGTGAGAACCCAAAACACAAAAAGAAGAAGGATCCTCCCCCTAGTGGCACTGCTTTGCATCTTCTTGCGGAATGCTGATTACGCCCTAAGTGAACACAGATTTGATTTGCGACTTCAATATTAAAACCCAGATCTCTAAATTAGTGTTGGTCAAAGCTAGTCTTGTGCCGGGTGGTAACGATAATTTCGTTGGTTTAACTATTTTAATGTATTTATTAGCCATTGCCTTGCTCATAGTACCTACAAGGAAGGAAGCAGGCTCACAGGTCCCACAACTCCTCGGCATCAGGAAGATTCAACTCGGTACTGGAGCTCATAGGCCCCAAAAGGGTTCCTGCAGAGGAGGTGGCGCTTGCAGCAGCTGCCTCTCCTTCAGTTGTCGTAGATGAGGGATAGCTGGACGCGTCCTCATGGATGCTGACCACCAACTGCATCACCTTGTTCACTAGCTCCTCTCTTTCCTCTTCTTCTTT
>Ga0209935_1005027_pt1 | contig 11533 bp, 8 predicted proteins | sample ThiBio_1000_plan_2_FD_183958 | JGI IMG/M metagenome (GOLD analysis project Ga0209935, IMG submission 183958) | Wastewater bioreactor microbial communities from Cape Town, South Africa - Thiocy_cont_1000_plan (SPAdes) | ecosystem: Engineered > Bioreactor > Thiocyanate-remediating >... | reverse complement strand
GAGAGAGAGAGAGAAAAACAAAGCTCGTACTCCGAATAATTTAACTGTATCAACAATTGTTACAATTCCTGGTTGCACTTCTTCTTTGCCCGAACCATGTCGACGTCGACCTGGATTTGAATTGGCACTTCCGCTTGTTGGCGATGTTCCCAATTGCATTTGTTGTTGTTGTTGATTGCCAAGTGTTTTATCATTAAGATTTGAATTATTCATTTGTGAATTATTAGTACCATAACCAAACACACTTTCGCCAATTTTAACCATGCTCTTAAACGACGATTTAGCTGCATTAAAAACTGCACCTGTATAGGAAACATATTGTTCCGATATTGTACCATTAATTCCACCAGCTGATTGATGAATTAATGAAAGACGTGAGTCAGCAAATGCTAACCAACGTGTTGATAATGTATATGGAATTGATGAATAGCAATTTGAAATGAAAAATTTCTCATCGAATTTTAGTAAATCATAACCAATGAGAAACGTATGTGTTGCACAAATCAAGACGTTCTTATTCGATTCAATCCATAGCGGTTCACTCTGTTGGCCAATGCCAGGTAGAGTTATGATTTTCAATGATTGTTGATCGTTTTTTAACGAACGTATTTGTACTGATGGTGGTCCAGCTGATTTAGCAAACGCAAATAGAGGTCGTTGAGATGAATATGGATCATCTTGTATTGAATTAGTATTATTATTATTAATTAATAAACAAACTGATGTTAGATTATGTTCACGAATTGAAAATAGTTCATTTGCGATGCCATTGGTTTCAATGGTCCACAGAGATAGACCAGTTTTATATGCAATTAAAAGAACGAGTGTATCAGACCGAATTGATGGATGCCATTCATGTCCATTAGGAAGAAACCGCATCCATTCGATAGATTCGAATTGCTCGGGATTCGATGGACGAGAGGTTATCGCATACGCCTAAAATTGTTGTGGTTGTTGTTGTTGTTTTTCTTGAAAAAATAAAAACAAAATCGCAAAATTTACTTGAGGAACTTTATCGACAACTTCTTGTAATAAACCGGCAACGGATTCAAGTACACTTTTTTCACTAGAAAAATTGAAACGAGATCATCAATTGAAATAATTCGATCTTTTATTTTACTTGATTGCTTCTGGACGGACTTTTCTTAATTCAATAGATGATACATGGGACATTCAGGCAGAGTCTTTGCTTATGTTTCTTGTTTCTAAAATATATTTATAAATGAATACTTTCGAAGAAAAAGATACGTTTATATAAACAGAAATTTGCTTTTTTTTATCAGATAGTAAAAGACAACAAGCAAAATAAAATAAAAATCAGCTGACACTTAAAAACAAAGAAGCGTGATGCTGACTCATTGCTAGTAAAAGAAGAAGAAAAAAAAATCATCATCACAACAACAACCAGAAAGAACCAACGACGATATTATTTGACAGGAAGAAAAAGATGTCATTCGTTGATTCTGATTTAGCAGAGTGGTTTCATAGATGGCAGCATTTACTATTCAGAATTCATGTGTAAAAGAATCGATTAAGTCATTTGACTTTTCGAAACCGAAATTATCATCAGTAATTTTACTGAGATATCGACAATAAATCGTTCGTAATTCTTGATAATATAGTTTACGTGCAGCTATCAGAATAAGGGGGTAACCACCGTTTGTGATTCAATGATTCATTTTGATCTATATGAATCAAAATGAGTTTAAATAATTTCTGTTGAGTTATGCAGAATTAAATGCTGAATTGAGCGGGTCCATTTCAACAAGCTACTAAATACCATTACTCCTACAAATCGAAACATACCTTATCTGTGCTTTCTATTCTTCCTTCTTTCTCTCCTTTTCATGCAATATATATAGTATTGTTACCTTATATGTGTTATTGTAATGTTGAAATCATCACTTTCATTTTTTTGTTGAATAAATCTACAATGCATAAATTCAATATCCATCACTTTTTCTCATTAGCTAATGATATAATGAATTTAGCGACATCAATCTATTCAAAGTTGTCAAGGAAACCGTCGGAAGATTTTCAAAGACCTAGATTAGATTCACTAATGAAACGTCTACAAGCGACTAGACAAACAAATTCGAAAAAGATCAAAGCAAGAAGAAAAAAGTCGAATATCTCTTTCTGGAATATTTCCTGTTTTAGTTTTCAACAGATTTTAAATTACCAATTAATGTATTTCAAACTGAACTTGTATGTTTGATAAAAAAAATAAATAAAAATCAATCAATCTAGTTCATTGTTTATCATAAAGGATCTCTTTCGAGAACAATTACCAATTTCTCCTTCGACTTCAACAGAATGTTGTCAAACAACACCTTTACCAGATTCTGATGAACATTATCGAATCATCAAACAATTAGTTTGTTTTTATTAAAGAATTTAATTGAAAATGATCGTTCTCTAGGTGAATAGACTGCCGATTGAATATCAATCATGGGAAAAGTCGATAATTTATCATTCGAATTCGATTAATCACTCGAAAAACGAAGATATCGGATGGATACCAACACGTAATTGTCGAACACTAACAAACTACCAAAAGGAAGTCTTAGGTTAGCAAATAATCATAGAAAAACAACTCGTTTTCTTATGAATTTCTTTTGAAAAGGACGACATGTTGATTTTATTGAAAATCCTCGTTATGGTGAATAAATTCTTTTCAAAAATGTCAAGTTCATCTACTTTTCCCTATCCTAGATGATCGAAATCGACAAATAAATTGGTATTCAATATTTCCCTTTACTGATAATACAATTCTAAAAAATTTTATTGAAAATCCAAACTTTCCTTTTGATCTCAATGTTCGTATGAAAATATTTTCCATATTTCTCCTGAAATGAAATAAATTTCAGTCGAAATTGAAATATGTCAATCCTCAACAAGATTCAACAGTCAATGAATTAGTAATCGAAACACCTGCAGCTGTTTCTCTTCGAAAAGAAAAACCAATTGCAACTCATACGAATAAAAATTCAACAAAAAATAATAAAGTTCGTTTGATTTTTCCTGTTTTTCGACTTGTTCAAATACGAACAAGTTTAGGAAAGTCGATTTAATCGTACTCGAAATGTTCTTGCACGTGCTGGTTTAGTTGGAGTTCTACCCGATGACCATCATCGTGATACTCATCAGGAAAAATATAAAATCAATTTCAAATCAAAATCAATCAGTTTTTGGAATTTAAGTAATGATTTTTATTATAATTCAACGACAGAACAAGATTTTCAATCGAAACGACGAATTCATTCGTCACAAGTATTCATTCAAATCGAATTCAATTCATTTCAAATGTCAAATTTAGAATCATGATTTCATATTTTGTCCAATATTTCGAACGGTCGATGATCTACGGAATTTCCATCATCCATCGCTTCATTTCTCTCACAATAAATCTCATTGGAAATCTATACAAATCTCGAAAACAAAAGCCAATTCAATTCGTACTAAATCAGATCTCACCGGTCGTTATGGTGAAATACTCTTGTTCGAATACAGTGAACAATATCCCGTTCTACTCAATGAAATCGGAATGTTCAGTAAAATTCGAACATATCTTCGGCCGGTAGATTTTCAAAACTATTTTTCAAAGAAAAACAAACGACTTTTTCAGCAACATTTCAAATCTGATGTTGGTTCATCCGATGTTGATTACGGTGAATTGATCTACACTCATGCATCTCCATTTCTCTGGCCAATACCTCGTGGTCTCAACGTTCAAACAATTGAGAATAACATGTTCATAGCTCCAATCTATCGTCAGCAAACATCATCCAATGATTTTCTTGTTATTGTTCATCGTCGAAACGAATTCTTCATTCGAAATCTGAGCTCAATGTATCTCATCGGACAGCAATGTCCGTTAATTGAAGTTCCGATTCCTCAATCGAAACGTGTCAATCTTTTTCAACGTGACCTTTTGCAAATCTATATCTATCGATTGTTTCTGCAAAGCAATGAAAATCCTCGACGAATACGAATCGATGATATTAAACGCGTGTTTCCTCGTCTCGCTGAATCATCGATTCGAAAACGTTTGAAAACAAGTGCAGACTTTCGGCGAACTGGTATTTTTTCTTCTTCTTTTTCTGCCAAAAAACACAATCGAACGGTTTGCTTCTTCTTTTCTTTTTCGATGATTGCAATTCTTGGATACTGAGAAGTGATTTTCGTTTGCCAACTGAAGATGAACTACGCGACTTGATCAAACCGGAATTCTGTTGTGCCTATGCAGCAATGACTGCAGCTGAACAACGTTTGAAAGGTAGATTATCGATTTCAAACATTCAGTCGAGTTTGTTTATTTGATAAAATCGAGATGCTGGTTTCGGTGATAAGTATAATACGGGATTGAATGACAATGAACAAGTCAATCCATCAATTGAATTGAATGAAGAAATCTTACAAGTGCCTTGGAATACAACACGAGCGTATCTAGGCGCATTGAAAGGCAAATATCTCTTTCAAATATTTGGAATTGGAGCTAAAACATTGCATAAAACTAAAGTAAGAACAATGTGAATTTTGCTCGACAGATGAAAGAGTTAAAATTTTCTAGACGAATGATGATTCGAAACATCTTCGTCGATCAGTCACTGGTACTGATGCTGATCTTCGTCGTTTGCAATTGAAAGATGCGAGAAAATTGTTATTAAAATTTAATATCTCGGAAAAAATCATTCAAACTCTAACTCGATGGGAAATTGTCGATTTAGTAAGAAGAAATGAATCTTCGAATTTATTCGATCGATTATTTTCTATTAGGTACGCACATTATCCACTCAACAAGCCAAAGAAGGAAATAGTGGCGGTATATTGATCTTTTACGTGTATTGTATTTCGAATCATCAGGTGTTTTATTTTCAGGAATGATTAAATATGCTCGTGGAGCTAAACATTTTCAAGCTCAACAATTTGAAAAATACAAAGAAAATTGTCAAAAACAATTCGAAATACAAAATCAGTAGAGAATCAATTCCTATCTCGAACCAAAAAAAAACTAAACAAATTACGTCTAGACTTTTCAGTTGTACGGATGAGCAATCAACGGACGAAGATACATCCGATGAACAAGCTGAAATCCTCGACGAAATGAGTCAAACATTGGAAAAACTTCTACGAGAAAATGCATCAATTCCAGTTTCTCATGAAGTTTGAATATCAAATTGCAAAAAAAAAAAACTTCAGTATCGACTTATTCTAGCGTCGAAAAATGCTGCATATTACTCGAACATGCACCGATGTTCACGGTCAAACTCATCGAAAAGAAGAATTCATTCGAAATAATGATTCAGTCATTCAAACGTACGTCAAAATTCGTCAAACCAAAACGGATAAATTCATGTAAGAAGACGAAATATATGTCTTCGATCTATTTATACAAATCGTTTAGAAAAGCGTACTACTCGTTGGATGACAACGAACGTGAGACTCTCAAACGAGAACGTCGTCGTCTTCAAGAACAACTTCGTCGTGTCAAACGAAACGAAGCTCGATACAATCAATACGAAAAACAGCAGATGTTATTCGAAATTCAACACCAAAATCTCGCGTTGATTCAATCGATTCCGACGAATAATTCATCGGCAACATCGTCGATGAATCTTCAACAATCAGCAAGCATTCTTTCGAATTTTCAACTGAGTCTCAGCGAAGACGAGGAAGAAAATTCTTCGTCATCTCTATAAAACAACGAACAACAAATTTGTTCCACTTTTTTTTTGTCTTCTCTTCTTGTTCATTTAACAATACATAGGCAATAATGTATTCGACCACTTGATCAAGTGTTTTTCAACTTTGTTTAAAGACAAAGAAAAAAAGAATAAGTCGGCAAACAAAAGGACTTTTCAACATTTACATCTGTCTGTTGACTAATCATCATTACACCTACCAGCAATAGTCGAAACGCAGAATATAAAATATATATTCATTATGTACGAAATCGTGTTTGTGCCGTTAGTCAAACCACTTAGTGCTGCTTGGTTACAAAAGTAAAAAAGATCATTAAATAATTGAAAAAAGAAATGTATCGAAATTCTTGTCCGTTTCGTTTCGTTTTCTTTTATCGATGACGGAGAGAAAAAAAAACCTTCGTCAAACAAATTCAATATTGAAATAGATAATGAAGTGAATTGAAAAATGTAGATGCGCGAAATCAACACGCGTATGTAGACATGGTCAAATTATTCTTGCGCTTCGATAGTTCATTAAAAAATTATAACGACCGTTACCATATCGTCGAAATAAGAAAAATGCTTCTCGATATATTTCATCAATTGTATTGTTATTTACCATAGCGCATCAATACAAATTATCATCTTCACTTCCTAGAGGCATGATAAATAAAAAAGAAAACTAACGAGACACCTTTATCGAGGGAAAAAAAATACATAAAATACATATTTAATTTTCGAATATTCATTTTCTTTTCAACAAAGTTTTCAATCGATTTTGTATATTAGTTTTCTTTTTTGCTATCACTCTCTCTCACTCTCTGTGTGATTCGCCTTCAATACTATGATCGTTTATCTATGATTAATATCTGTCATTTAATTTACACATTCGAAATAACGTATCATCCCCGATCAATCACTTTTCTTGTTTCGTTCGTTTTTATTCGCGTTTACATCTACAAGCTATGTCGATGTATTCTCTTAACATTGATTGGTTTGTCAATACATACGTTTACACGTATCTTGATCGAAGGAAGAGAAAGAAAAAGCAAAAAAAGAGAAAAAGGCGAAAATCGTCTATGATTACTAAAAACAATCTCTTTCGTTTTTTTTAAAACACGACTGTCACATAGAGATACATTTTCTCGCGTTCTACGCATGTCGATTTTTTTTTCTATTAAATATTTGCAAAACAATTATCGCACAAGAAATCACCGAACATTGAATACATCTCATTGATTGGTGGAACAGAGAGAACGAGAGAGAGAGAGAAAGAGAAAGAGAGACGCAGGAAGAAAAAAGTCAAGAAGAGAGAAATAGAGACAACGTACACGATCGATTAGCGACTTCATTATTAACTATTCACTATCAGAAGAAACAACATACAAACGATCAAAATATCATTGACGATGTATCAACTTCCTCATTATACTGATGCACTCAAACAATTTCCATCGGCTGCTCTTTCAGCTTATTTTGCTGGAACAGCAGCGAATACTGCAAATCCAATGATGCCAAATACAGCTCACAATCCATTTGCAGCAGCTGCTGCTGCGGCGGCTGCAGCGGCCGTTGTTTCGCAAACGAATCCGTTTTCGATCGATAATATTCTTGCTTCACGTCCACGTTTACCAATGCCATTATCATCTTACTACGGATCAACAGGCACAAATCCCGCACAAGCTGCAGCCGATTTCTATTGTAAGTAGATTTCAATGCGTAAAATCAAAGGTGTCAATGCATAAAGTTTAACTATACACCATCGTATAAACTGATATGATAAAAAAAGAGAGAGAGAGAGAGAGAGAGAAACGAGAGAAAGAATGTGTTTAATTGTTAGTATGGTCAGTGATTTCTGCTAAGTTGAAATATTTTTTCCGATTCATCACCTGTTTTCGAAGTCCTATCAAGTTCAAAGAAGACAGAACGAACGAAGATAATTTTGTTCACATAAACATTACAGCAATGATTGCTTGCTCATAGGCATAGACATAAGAAGAGAAGAGAAGAAACTTATGGATTTGCTTATTTGATAGAAAGCAAAAAGCTAATTATTGTTGCCGTTTTTAATCTTTATACGGGAGAACGAATTGAAATAAATAAATCATTTTAGCTTATCCGGCTCTACAAAATTTCTTTGCCGCTGCTTCAATGGCACAAAATCACAAACGAAAACGTCGACATCGAACCATTTTTACCGAAGAACAATTGGAACAACTTGAAGAAGCTTTTAGTCGTACGCACTATCCCGATGTTATGATGCGTGAAGGTATACAATCAACAAATAAAACAAAAAGAAAACTTGCAGATTTCGTGTTTTCTCTATTTTAGATTTAGCATTGAAAATCGAATTGAAAGAAGAACGTGTCGAAGTAAGTGTTCAAAATATCTAATCATTTGAGGTCACACACCCTTTTTGTATAAATAGAATATTAACCATCATTATACATTTGAGACTAAATGAATTCCGTAAAATTCCTTTCGTTTGTCTTGCACATGTTTTCTTTTTCGTTTTGTTATTTTAACAGTTTAATGATTGCAATGAAAATTATTTGATGAGCTTAAAGACGTGCGGCATTCAGATTTGCTTGTATTAAATCATAAATAATGAAACAAAAATATTCGTATAGTTTCTTTTTCTTTTCGTTTTTGTAATGTAAACACGATTAGATATGAAAATATACGAAGTATGATGACGATTTGACTGAAATCAAATTTGCCCAATGGGCTTATTTAAATCTGATTCTTTTCTTTTCCCTCTATTAGATAGGAGAAGAAGAAGAAGAAGGCCGTGAGAAGCTTTTATCGTTAGATGAGTTTAATGGAACGAGAATGAATATACTTGGTAACAACAATGTCGAGTGATTTTCTTCTTCATGTTCGAAAAAAAAATTGCAATGCGCAAAAGAGAAAGATTTGAAGATGTTGATTTCTTATATTAGCCGTTGGCGATAGAAGAGAAAGCATTCGATCAATTGCTACTGTTGTTGTTGACATGACGACTTTAGTTGTCTTATTTTTTATGAACTGTTTTTATTGACAGAAGCAATCGAACGATTTAGTTCATCGTTTGCCAATTATCCGCTGATTGCTGGTTAAATAAACTTGACTGAACCCAAGTAAAAGATGAGATCAGCTTCGCGCATTTGAAAGTGATCAAACTAAAGAATCGAGACAAAGACAAAGAAATATATATATACACATAAGTGTCCAAGCCGGGATGATCTAAAGACAAATCTAGTCTTTATTTTATGTTCTTATTCTTATTTCAAGAGATTTTTTCCATTTCCTTTTAATGTCGTCTATTCTCTTTTTGTTTTACCATATCCGATTGCTCGTTTTTCTTCTTTATATTATATTCGTATTGATCTATATTGAACATTATTAACAACAACAACAAAAACAACACCCCTCAACAGTAGCAACAGCAGCAGCAATGATTTGTTAAAGACTTGATGTTCAATGAGGCATAGCACTTTTTCTCCTTCTGTCGCTTTTACATTTATTGCCGCTAATAGGCTAATAATTTCTGACATGATCATGCCAATATCGGTTTGCGATTGTCGGTAGAAATCTATTTATCATTTGTCTATTTCCGGTAGGAGAAGTCGTGATATACTATCAATAAAACTGACTTGATTAATTTTTCTGCATGAATACACTTGAAAGAGAAAGACGAAACGAAGAAATGTACAACGGACGATCGGATATAATGACCAATAGATAGGTTACACCTGCATTACGAGAGTTAACCAACCGTTACATTGATACTTTTATTTGATCAAACAAAAGAAAACAATAAAAATGATGATTTTTTTATTCTTTAGGTTTGGTTTAAAAATCGTCGAGCGAAATATCGAAAACAAAAACGAGAAACAACCGATCGAAGTAATAATCAATCAATCAAACGATTAATTATATATATATTTTTTTTGTTTTTGTTTAGCACGTCGTGAAACGTTAGATAAATCTCAACGAACCGATGGTGAAAGTACAGCAACGGGCTCATCAACACCCAGTGCGAATTCAAGTTCATCATTGAGTAGTACTGGTCAAGAAACATCAACAGGCAATGCTGATCATTTAACTGTTTGTCCAACAGTTGCAAGTACAACGAGTGATCGTAGTTCACCATCAGATTTATCACACGGTCTTCAATCCGTACATTCACCAACAGACTACAGTCAACAACCATTAGCATTGACAACTAATGAACGTTCTAATGACAATAAATCTCTGTCAATAAATACAAACTATCGTAAAGAAACATTTCCAATTAATCACATGAAACAACATTTAATTTCGTCAACAAACAATAATAACACTGCACCATATCTTAAATTGTAGAATTTTTCGTGTTTTTTTGTTTTCTCTCTTTTTTTTCTTTTCTTTTTTTCTTCTTGTATTATTGTTGTGTGTATGTGTGTATAGTATCTCAGCTATTGCGAGTCTTTATTTTCTAGTTTTCTTTTCTTTTTTGCCCTTGAACAGTGTCATCCTTATTCTTGTTGGCAATAAACTTAAGCAGAAAAAAAAGAAGATTGTTATAAAATGTCATACAAATCTCAAACTTACGATGTTGATACTCATTTGAAGACCGATCAGATATAAAATAGATCTTTGATCGATGCATTAGCTTCGTCGTTGACCATAAACAAATGTTCCCAATGTGATAGATGTTGACTTTGTAATCATTTTCCTATTGCATTGAAAAACTAGATGGCACACGAGATGAGCTCAAGTGAGAAATACAATCACAGATTTCGATTGAAACGAAATCTTTTAGACGATAAAAAACGATTTTTTTAATTATATAGACCTGTATAATCAATCAATTTGTTTTCATTATTTCGAATATTATCTTGAATATTCACAAAATTTTTACGTTCAGTGAAGATAACGAAAAATGGAGCTGAAATTTAGAGAAGAATATCACTAGTCTGATCCATATAATTTTATTGCATTCGCTTCGCACGATTACGATCGACCTACTAACCATTTTTCTCGATATGCATGATTTCGCGCACATTTTCTTTCAATCGTTGAGAACATTTAGAAAATATTGTTTACGATTTATTTTACCTGAGACAAATAAGCGATGATTTGATTTTGTTTACAGTAAAGGTATTTAACAAGTATGATTGGTATTGATATTATTAACCTTGACGAAATAGAATTAAAGTTTTGGAAATCATAAAAAAGATATTTATTCCACAGATCTTTCAAGTTGGCCATGACAAAATATCACAGAAACAGTATGAAACTTCATATGTATACTTTTTTGTCGAAAACGTGAATCGAATGATGTTTATACGAGCAGATTTTAAAGTGCATTTGTATACATTCGATAAAATGCAATCATTAAAACAAAAAATAGAACACGGAGTAAAAAGGTGATTGGTAAAAGAAAAAGCAAAAATAGGATCTAAAGATAAAAGCCCAACCTTCGGGACACTCGAGAGTATAAATACGACCATCAATCCATATCCAAAATCACTTTTTCGAAAAGCATTCAATATCTACATTGATAAATTTATTTTCAATGATGCTTCAGATGGAAACAAAAGTTCTCATCGGTGTTATTACGATTTTATACACTGTGATACAAGTGTCAACAGTAGTGGGTTCCTCAGAAACAGATCCATGTCCTGGTTTTACTGTTCAGAACAATACTGATTATGCCGGTAATGATATTGTTGGAAGTGTTGGTCAAACTGTTGCCACTGCTAACTATGAACTATGTTGTGTACTATGCAGACAAACAGCTGGTTGCACTGCATTTACATTTCAACCATCAACAAAGAAATGTTGGACAAAAACTGCACGTGGTACACCAACTTCCAACA
>Ga0209935_1005026_pt1 | contig 11533 bp, 8 predicted proteins | sample ThiBio_1000_plan_2_FD_183958 | JGI IMG/M metagenome (GOLD analysis project Ga0209935, IMG submission 183958) | Wastewater bioreactor microbial communities from Cape Town, South Africa - Thiocy_cont_1000_plan (SPAdes) | ecosystem: Engineered > Bioreactor > Thiocyanate-remediating >... | reverse complement strand
TTCTTTATGATATTTTATTTGTTTGAAAATACGGTTTTTTATCCACAGTATTCAGTATAAAAATATACAGCTTATCATAGTGACTCAAAATCAAACGTTCAATGTTTGTAATCTCAGTTAAATATTCTTGAAAATTATGATAATTTACAGAAGGCCAGAATTAGTTTGGGGCTCAGCCCCACCACCTGCAATTTTCTGGCTACGCCACTAATTGCTACGCAATCAGAAACTGTTGAGAATATCGGAAAAATCACAATTAGAGAGCCTGATGTATACTCTGAGGTACCAGATATAAATAATTAACAGTCTAATATTGATAGAAAACAAAGCTTACAAAACAAACACCAACTTATTGCACTTCTCTGCTCATGACTATCTGACGATCTACTACCAAAAACCTCTCTATTACTGAAGTTTTTCTATCTCAAACTGTAAGAAAGCGTCAAACACACGAACGTACATATTGTTCGATCATGTTTTAAATGTAACTTTCTCTCCGATAGAGAAAAAATATACAACTATTTATGGTGCAGTTCAAACGAAGAAAAAGGATTTATTGCATGTTGCAAATTCATAAAACTTTGTTGTTCTAGTGCTTGATAAGATAAGATACTTCCTTTCTTTTTTTTTCTCTTTACATACGTTCGATGAATAAATGAAAAAAAAAATCATAAAGTATTGCACAATGAGAAATAAAAATGGAAGATTAATTTTATTCAAACACTGAATTAAATTTCATCGTTTACAATCAATATTGTTCTATAAGATATATTTTTCATTTTATAATTCATCATGGGCTGTTTCACGCTTTATCAGTTTTTGCACTGTGACTCCAATTGTTCTATCATTTATAACTGTTATCTTTTGAACTGACTCTTGGGATAACAAAATGCCCGTTTCAACGTCAATTTCTTTCGTTTCCAAACGATGCAACATTGAATTGTAGCCAAGGAATTCTAATGAACCAGTAGTTTCCACATCAAATGTTATCACTTCAGTGTTATATTCTTCACTCTCATAAATACGAGTTACAAGATATTGTCTCACTATTCCATCAACTACTTTATTTATCGAACGGGAACCAACTGACCACTCTGACGATGGATTAACTAGTTCATTAAATTCTTCACGACTGCGTGTTGAAAGAAGACGACGTTCTGCTCGTTGATCAGTTGGAGTAAAACGTACTATTGTATAAATCTTTTCTACTTCAGCACTAATATTATTCTTTTTGTCTTCAAGCTCAACAACTCGAAGTGTATAGATGGTCTCTTCTTGTTTTGCAGTCTTCTTTTCAGTAAGTAATTCGATAGTTGTGATTGTTTTATTTTCGGCATAAGTAAACTTGTCTCCCAGAGAATATCGGTTTTGAACTTGAACTGATGCGGCAATAGATGTTGCTGCTAGAATGCCAAAAACAATTGCTGCTGTTGTATGAATATTCATGATTTTTGAAAATTAGTAAATGAAAAATGCAATTAAATCTTCTCTTTATATATACCAGAAAATGACTAAGATCCTTCTTGCACAAGAAGGAAATTATGATGAAATACAGTATAAAAAGTTGAATCAGAGAGATTTCCAGACTGGTGAAATTCGTTAATGCTTACTCATTCTCTTATCTCTTCCGTCTATTGCATAGAAATTTCATATTATTATATACAGATAAGCTGGGTCGCCAAATCAAAAATTTTATAATCAGTAGTTTTCTGATTATTAATCATAGTTAGTTGCTATATGTATGAACAGGTTTTGATTGAAATCAAATAGATCTTCTTAATCTTAAAAATCCCATCACGGGAATTACCCAGTTTTTGTACAGAAATATTTTTTATAAGTACATTTCGTCGTCGTCCTTTTAAAGTTTCAGCATAAGTAAATGTCTCTTTCGGAAAATAATTCGATTGAAAGAAACATTAGTATTTTTCAAGAGGTTATAACAATCTTTTGTGATTCAAATCAGTTGTTTTCTCCCTCTGGAAATTAGTCGACCAGCGAAACCTATTGTCAACAGAATATTACAAACTATACAAAGTAAATACTAAACCGGTTGAATTTTTTCGTTAAAATGAATGTATTTTCGTTCTGTGATTCTAACTTCACTTTTCGGCGATTTTTTTTCTTTTTGTTCTGTTATTACTGTTGCTAGGGTGTTTCTTTCAACATAGTACATAAAAAGACGAATTTCACAACCGCATCGTACGACACATTACATTACAAGCAAATGCCACTCACTCAACGTATTATTCAAAATTTTCATCTTGTTTGGTTAGATGGTAATATTAAGGAAAACGACGATGATTGTCGCAATTTCATAGAGAAATTGAAACAGGTTGTAAACACTGTGAATACATTCGTTGATGTCGACGAATGTATTGATTTCATCAGCACAATTCCAGAAGAAACCGTTTTTATGATCACTTCTGGTGCACTTACACAAACAACTGTATCCGTTATTGATAACATGACACAAATCAGTGGGATTTATATTTTCGGTGGACATGAGGCGCCCTATGAAGAATGGCCCAAAGTTAAAGGTATCTTCACAAACATTCAACCCATCTGTGAAGCACTTAAACAAGCTGCACAAGACTGCGATCAAAATGCAGTCTCAATTAGTTTTGCTTCAACCGGAGATCCAACTACCGATATTGCCAATAAGAACACTCTGCATTGTTCCTTCATGTACACACAGATATTGAAGGATATTTTACTTACCATCGACTTTAATCATCAACATATCATGGACTTCATAAAATATTTTCGTATCGAACTCTCTGGAAATTCGAAACAACTTAAAATTGTCGACCAAATTGAAAACGAATATCGTGATCACGAACCGATTTGGTGGTACACACGTCAAACATTTCTTTATTCGATGCTCAATAGAGCTCTTCGCCTCATGGATGTTGACATCATCATTCAAATGGGATTTTTTGTTTGCGATTTGCATAAAAACATCGCCGATCTTCATTCAAAACAATTTTATGGTCAAACTTCTTCTCAGTCGTTCATCGTCTATCGAGGTCAAAGTTTATCTCAGACAGACTTTCATCAATTGAAACAGAATCAAGGCGGTTTATTAGCTTTTAACAATTTCTTATCTACCAGCAAAAATCGAAACACATCATTAAACTTCATTAAACGTAATTTGGGTAAAAACGAACTAGCTTCTCTATTGTTTGTCATAGGCATCGATCCATCGATTCAAAGTACGCCATTCGCTGATATTGCCAAAATTAGTGCGATTGGTCGAGAAGAGGAAATTCTTTTCTCAATGCACTCTGTCTTTCGCATCGGGAAAATAAAACAATTTCCGAACAATCCACAAATCTGGGAAGTAGAATTAACCTTGACTGATGATAATGATCCTCGATTACGTGAATTATCTAAAACCATCCAGGAAGAAACTTCAGGCAGTACAGGATGGAATCGTCTCGGCCAATTGCTGATAAAATTAGCAAAGTTTGACAAAGCAGAAGCATTGTATGAAATTCTACTAAAACAAACAACGGATCAAAAGGTAAAAGCAAACATATTCCATCAACTAGGTCTTATTAACGACAATCAGGGCGAATACTCGAAAGCACTTGAATATTGTGAAAAATCACTTGAAATATACAAAAAAACTCTTCCTGCAAATCATCCAGATTTGGCTACTTCATACAACAACATCGGAAGTGTGTATGACCACATGGGCGAGTACTCGAAAGCACTTGAATATTATGAAAAATCACTTGAAATTAGGAAAAAAACTCTTCCTGCAAATCATCGTTTGTTGGCTACTTCATACAACAACATCGGAAATGTGTATGACAGCATGGGCGAGTACTCGAAAGCACTTGAATCCTATGGAAAATCACTTGAAATCGAGAAAAAAAGTCTTCCTGCAAATCATCCTTTGTTCGCTACTTCATACAACAACATCGGAAATGTGTATGACAGGATGGGCGAGTACTCGAAAGCACTTGAATATTATGAAAAATCACTTGAAATCAGGAAAAAAACTCTTTCTACAAATCATCCAGATGTGGCTGCTTCATACAACAACATCGGATTGGTATATGACCACATCGGCGAGTACTCGAAAGCACTTGAATACTTTGAAAAATCACTTGAAATATACAAAAAAACTCTTCCTGCAAATCATCCACATTTGGCTGCTTCATACAACAACATCGGAAATGTGTATGACAGGATGGGCGAGTACTCGAAAGCACTTGAATATTATGAAAAATCACTTGAAATCAGGAAAAAAACTCTTCCTGCAAATCATCCAGATTTGGCTACTTCATGCAACAACATCGGATTGGTATATGACCACATCGGCGAGTACTCGAAAGCACTTGAATATTTTGAAAAATCACTTGAAATATACAAAAAAACTCTTCCTGCAAATCATCCTTCGTTAGCTACTTCATACAACAACATCGGATTGGTGTATAATAGCATGAGCGAGTACTCGAAAGCACTTGAATATTATGAAAAATCACTTGAAATCAGGAAAAAAACTCTTCCTGCAAATCATCCTTCGTTGGCTACTTCATACAACAACATCGGATTGGTGTATAATAGCATGGGCGAGTACTCGAAAGCACTTGAATCCTATGAAAAATCACTTGAAATCGAGAAAAAAACTCTTCCTGCAAATCATCCTTCGTTAGCTACTTCATACAACAACATCGGATTGGTGTATAATAGCATGGGCGAGTACTCGAAAGCACTTGAATATTTTGAAAAATCACTTGAAGTATGGAAAAAAACTCTTCCTGTAAATCATCCTTTGTTCGCTACTTCATACAACAACATCGGAAGTGTGTATAACAGCATGGACGAGTACTCGAAAGCACTTGAATATTATGAAAAATCACTTGAAATCAGGAAAAAAACTCTTCCTGCAAATCATCCAGATGTGGCTGCTTCATACAATAACATTGCATGCGTATATACAAAGAAGACTGATTACAAGAAGGCACTGGATTATTTTGATCGTGCTTTGGTTATTTGGCAACGCTCATTACCTTCAAATCATCCAAATATTCAATGTGTGAAACAGAGCATTGATTTCGTAAAAAAGGAAGTTGTAACTAAATTTGTTTGTTCGCACGTATAAAAAGTAAATCGAGGAGTGTGAACATCTCCTGCTGAATTTTTTAGAGCATATAGTCACCTCTTGGACGTTGTATAGTGACAGCGAATCTATAATTGCAATAGTCATTGTTGTCTTTTTTCCTTTTGGAATGAAAAATACTGATTATTGATACACAGAGTCATATCTGATATGAAAAAGAAATTTTAATTAGAAAAGTCTATCAACGAGTTGTAAGCTAGTTTATGACAATATACGCATATCGCAGAAGTATTATTTATTAAATGATTCAAACACATAAATTAGAACACGCAGCTCTTTGTACTTTGATTTAACGGTTGTCGAGGGATGTTTCGAAACGATTTGCTGTAGACAGTGTTAAGACAACGTTACTATTTATTTTAATTACGGCAGTAAATCCAATATTCACGTTTCAAGCGATGAGAAATAGTTATATGACATTTTCTTTCTTTCTATTATCATAGACAACATCTGTTAATCTTGGCAGGGTTAAGAAAACTACTGTTTTGAAAAAGGACGTCTATGAATAAGATTTACTTGTTGTAAATATGAAATTCTAAGGACTATATAAAAGGGCCAGCATGACAACAAAAACTAAAATAAAAAGCTGAATATTAGACGAATAATACTACATGGCTGGTAAAAGTTCAATATTTCATTTAACTTTGTTATTTATTTTCACCATCGGAATGAATTCCGCTGTTATGGCGAAACATTCAAGTACACCAACCAATAATAGGCTAACTGGCACAAGTGCACTGTGTATCGTAAAACCTGATAATTGCACTCACGGTATTTGCCTAGGAGGTGTTTGCGGTCCTTGTCCATATGACCCTCTCAATTGCTGTCTTTCTACTCTTGGTACTTGTATCAGTGGAAGCAGTGTTCCTCACGGTTTATGTGCTCCTGCTTGTAGTTGTTATGACTGTGAAGCTCGAAAGATTTTCTTTGCTGAAAAATCGCAAATATTTTGATAAAGGTTTTATGGAAAACCTGCATCAAACACACACCGAATTAAAACTTTAGCGTTCCTCACAAACTTAATTCCGCTTTTTTTTCTGTTTTCCTAATTTTCATCAATATTATTACTAACAAGTAACGTTCATCGGTAGTCGGTTCACTTGAGCCTCGACTGAATCATACATGTCGAATTTGAAACTTGAATTCAAATTTCTAGACTGTAAATCGGTAATACCAAAGTGAGGGCAAAGACAAACATGTGTAAACGTTAGCAAATTTGAAAATTATAAATTATAAATTAACTGCTTAACTTTTCTTCTCAAACTAGGATATAAATTTGAATTTGAATTCAAGTTTCAAGAATTAATGATGGATTGTGTTTTTTTCTTCATCAAAGTAATCAATAGTTATGCTATGAAAAAAGGCTTCAAATGTTGTTATTAAGATCGAAAAATAGCTAGAAATAATAATGAGGATAAAAGATAGTTGATGTTGTTATTAGATTCGCGAAATAACTGTTATGTTGTAATTAGGGTCACCTATTTTTGAATTTCGTTCTCGTCTAAAACAAAATTGGATCTTTATGAACCGTTGGACTTAAGTAGAGCTCGACCTGCTCTACAAGATTGCCAGAGGAACTTATGACGATTTCCCGACTCAAAAGCATGAAAAAAGCAATTTTCTTTTGCTTATGTGCTATAATTAGGATCTATATTTTGCTTAGTGTTGTTATTAGGGACAAATGCCTGTACATCCTCAACCCAAAATTGTATCGATGTTATAATCTTTGGACTTGCGTTTATTCATTTGTAGAAATGCTATTTTCACTCTCACTTTCATCACAAAATGTAATCGTGCGTTATCTGAATTAATACGTTAATTAATTCTTAAATGACGTCGTCAAAATGTTTCTCTCTCTCTCTCTGTCATTCTTATATGTATGTCATTTTTACTAACTCGGAAGCGAGATTTGGAAAATGAACGTGTTCAAAGACGCAAATGTTACTGAAAAAAATGAAACCGATAGTCCATTTACATTTTTTTCCAAGGATATCTCATTTACACTTTTACTAAGCTTTGTGATTCCATCTACTCTCATGCATCTCATCGTTCTTATTCTTATTCTGTTCAATAAAACTCTTCGATCGGCACCACATAATTATGTTATTTTATTTACATTAGCTTATTCATTTATCATCACCTCTTTTATAATTCCAACAGTATTGGATTCACACAGATCAAAACCAATTATTCATTGGTCTCTGGTATCTTGTAAAATTAGGTCATTTATTGAGACGATGTCTCTTTTGGCGATCAATCTTTTACTTGCATGGGCATCGTTTGAACGACATCTTCTCATTTTTCATAGTAATCTGTTCAATGTAAAATGGAAAAAACTTTGTTTTCATCGTATGCCACCGATTCTTATCAACATTTATCTGTTCATATTTTATATTTATGGTAGCTTTATTTATCCATGCGAAAATCAAGTAGATTTTGTCAACAACATATGTTATTATGGTTGTCAATCAAGGGATTCATTTTTGGGTATGTGGCAAACAAATATCCATTGCATAGTTCCAACGATATGTGTGTTGATATGTAATAGTACACTTTTATTTCGAGTTTATCGATCAAAAACTCGACTTCAACGATCAATAGATTGGCGAAAATATCGAATAATGATCTTTCAACTTGTTTGTATTGCAAGTCTCTATCTTTTATTTAATCTACCATTTGCGATTATTTATATATGGGTTATAGTAGCTTTAACACCTACTGTATCTACGGTATGGGCACGACTTGGTTTTCTAACATATTTTGTTCCATTATTATTTCCTTTCGTATGTTTACCTTCAATACCAGAATTAAGATTGAAAATAAAGAAATTTTTATCTCGTCGAACAGTAGCACCTGTTAATTTAAAAACACAACCAAAAATCACTCATCCTACGACGACTCCAATGCAATAAAAAGCGCTTGTAGTATCGATGGAGAAAACTAAATAATATATGTTGTAAACTTTCAACTACAATAAAATCTCGCTTACTGAACATCATTTATATGTCATATTCAATGAGGATGTTGAGGACGTATTACCTACGGCTTATCACAATCAACAATTCTATTTTTCTGCAAAATAAACGCGCAAGTTGCAGATATAAATAAAGCTTATTCCATTATACTGGCTGGAACACCAAAGACTAAACCAAAACTATCTCAGATTATATTGATATACATATAAAATTCATTTAGCAATAGAAATGAGTCTCATATAAACAGAACTGAACAGCTCAAATCAGGACCTGAATCGAATTGAAGTCAATTGAGTTGATTCACTTTTTTAGCTAAATTGCCCAGTTTTGCACATAAGCAATTTAGTTAGTTTTTATTCATTTTCATAATCTTTACAAAGTCCTTTACCAAGTTCACATGATTCTTTTGATAGATCTGGATTGATACATTTCGGATGCGAATGATCACAGTCAACAACAAAACCTTCACAAAACGAAAAAGTTGAGTTACACCGACAAGCAGTTTTTGGAGGTGCAGGATATATAATTCTACAAGGAACCTTCAAACCTAGACAACGGCATTTATTTTCCGATGGAACATATCGATTCGAAGAAGGTATTGGTGTTGAACTTGTTGCTAAATTTAAACCAAACCATTGAACAACTTTCTTGAGATCAGCAACTCTATTCGTGACAATTCCATTGACACCAGCTTCAATAGAATCTTTCATTCGATCTTCGTAATCAATTGTCCAAGTAAAAGTTAAACCATTTTCACCTAGAGATTTTCCAGCAGTCGAAATTTTAATTCTGCCAAGATAATTAGATGCCAAATGACGTTCAATATGTGTTGAGTAAATACGTTTATTAGTTAAACGAGAAAGCATTGAAATTACATTTCTATACTCATAATTTTCTGCATCAAATGTAAAATAATATTGATTATTATTAATTGAACTATTAGCTGCAATAACCGCTGATTGAATATAATCAAATGAAGCGATAAATGGTGTTGATATTAAAACTTTTCCTTGATAACCACGACCGAATAAATGTTTATCAAGAAAAGGAATAATATTCTTTCCAGCTAAACTGAATTGATCTATTATTTTGAATTTCGAATCAATATAATACAAAGCAATACCAGGTCGACTAGCTATATCTTCAACATGTTCAATAATATCTCTTGTTGTATTTAATCCAGTACATAAAAGCTCCGAACTATCATAACGACAGTTATGACCAGGTAAATCAAGACATTCACAATCCAACATTCTACCATTTTCAAATACAGATGGATATCCACTTGAATTAAATTGAATATCATGTTCAATTGCATTTGCACCTTGTTCTAATGCATGATCGAGAGCTGTTCGATTGTTTACTCGATGAGCGATTATATAAAATGGATGAGAACTTGGTGCCGATTCGATTATTAACAAAAATGAAATTTGAAATATGATTCCAATGAACATTTGTCGATTCTTCATCTTGTCTAAACTAATACCGAAACACTAACAAACCAAGTGTTTATATATAGACGCGTATCGATTTATGCCAATTAGTCACACTGTATAACTAATTGAAGATTATTGAAAGCGTAACGAGAAAAAAAACATGTCACAGGAGGAAAAAGGTTGTAAAGATCAATTTTATTATCGATTTAAATTAATCCTTTTGAGTTATTTTCCCTCTGGCACACACACACACACATACTAGAACGAAGGAAAAAATAGGATAAAGGAGAGATTGTTATAGTTCTCCACAATAACTATTAAAAATTTCATTTATTCTATCAGAAGATGATGCGCAAATCGGATCTCTTACTAGTCTTTCTTTGAATTCTTCGAGAATTCGGACATTATCAGCTTTCGACATAAAAAGTCTTCGAGGTATTATTGCACCAATGATTATTCCAAGAATCAATTGGAACATAGTATACCACGATCCAAGTAGTGTATATATCTTATCATCAATCCATTTCCTTCCTAAATGCTGCAAGCCATTAACAGTTTGAGTTTTTGCCCAGTCAATTTTTCCAATTTGAGTTACTTCTGCAGAAACAATATTATATTTTCCATTTTGCTTTTCAGCACATAAGACATAATCTTTGTTTGCTGTTGTTGTTGTTGTTGAAAGTGAATTTACTTTGCTATTACTCAGTATACAATTTGAGTCACCATCGTTTTCATTTTCTAAGGATTCCAATGCTTTGATATACAGTTCTGCTAATACGGAATCTTGACATCGATTGGCTATCATTCTGACTTCCTCTGATATAAGGCCTTCATTTAGGCTATAATCCAGATTCTGGTGGTAATGTACTGTAGATTGAGAGTCCTTGTCGTTTCTTACATTTTCCAAATGTTGTAATAGTTTCTCTACTAGTCCCCGTGATTTTTGATTACATTTGCAGAACGAATTGAGTAGAGATAAGATCATACAGATTAATACAAAATTTTTCATAATGGTTTCTTTGTCAGAAGTAATGCAATGAAAAATAATAAAAAAAAAGGAGGAGAGACAAAAATAAAGTTAATATAAAACTATCACGTAGTACACGAGAAGAAGAAAGAAAAACATTGATAACATGAAAAAAACCCAGCTATCACCAGGAAAGAGGGAAGTAAATATTTGAGAATAAAGAAAAAACATACAGGGTTTTTTCTCATATTTAAAAAAATATTCAATTATACATCAAAAGTTTTATGGTGAAAATGTTCCTACAAAATTACAACCATGTACTACTACTATTATTCACATTTCTTGGCTCATATCGATCTTTAGTGGCAGAAACACAACGACCTATTTCCATTTATGATATTTCTCATGATGAAGTTTCAAAATATGCAGAGGTAGTAGATAAAAACAATGGCCTCTTCTCATTGGTTAAAGATTCGTTTGATTTTAATGTTCATATAAACCGTGGTATTACTGATGAAGAATTCCAGACAATTTCTAAGAGAATTCCCGATGATTTATTAAAAGAACTTGCCAGTCAAACAGTATTAATTGGCGATCCTGGTGGTGCAAAATATGCTAATAGAACTTTCGACGAAGATATGCGTTTTAAATCAGCTTTTATTGCATTTCGAAAAAATCCTAATGGCAAATATGATATAGTTTATTGTACAGCTGAACAAACGAGAGAGATAAATTGGAAAAAATTGGATATACTACTGTTATGGCAGGTGGTGTGGCCTTAGCTGTGTCAGCGGCAATGCCTGGTGTTGGATTAGTAATCGGAGGTGTAACTATTGCTGCAGCGGCTTGTGCACCAGCTGCTATAGGTATTTATCAAAATTATTTTGAAATGCAAAATGTTGTTATAGGATACATCGGCAAAGAACTGGCAGACAGACAATTATTGTTGTTAAGATAGTATGACTATAAGTTGTTAGACTTTTAGTCATTGTGCACGAAGCGTAAATGTTGTTTTCATAAATAC
>Ga0209935_1005025_pt1 | contig 11533 bp, 13 predicted proteins | sample ThiBio_1000_plan_2_FD_183958 | JGI IMG/M metagenome (GOLD analysis project Ga0209935, IMG submission 183958) | Wastewater bioreactor microbial communities from Cape Town, South Africa - Thiocy_cont_1000_plan (SPAdes) | ecosystem: Engineered > Bioreactor > Thiocyanate-remediating >... | reverse complement strand
GCGAGTGCAGGACGGCCGAGTTGCGGCCCATGCCGTTCAGCACGCAATCGACACCCGACGATCTGGCGATGCGCAGCGCCTTATCGGCGAGGTTCGTGTTTGCAAACCCTGGGTATAGTTGCTCGAGCTGCTGGTTGAGCGGCCGATTGCGGTTGTTCTCGTGGATCTCTATCGCCCAGGCGTATCTCCGGAAGAGCGTCTCGAGAGCCTGTTGTTGCAACGTGGAGTGTGAGTGACTCAGCATCAGGGCGTCCGTGGCGGCAGACACCACGAAGGCTCTTTCGGGTTGCCGATGACGTACTACTTTGTACTTGATGGCCCAGGACTTGTAGCTCGGCTCGTTCATCACGAACTCGAGAGTCTTGTCGAGAATGGGCCCGATTTGATTGTTCAGCACCTCCTTCCAGAGGTATAGATTGTCGAGCGTTGCTTGGTTAGATGCAAGGATCTGGTACACGTGGCATCGATGAGTGAGCGAGTGAGTGGCAATGAAGAGTGCTGATGAAGAGCGCCGTACCTGACCCCAGGCGACAGTGGAAGACGGAGGGTAGTCGTACTTGCCCTCGCCAGGATAGTTGGCTTCGAGCAGAATCGAGTAGTCGAACGCCTCCTTGAGCAGTGACTTGAGGTCCTTGTCGGTGTGGTCCTCGTGAGTCACGAGTCGAGTCATGCGGTCGTGGCCTTGTGCGTGCAGAGGCCGATTCGAGAAGCACGCAATACCCGCAGCCTGTGCCGGAACGAACGATGTCATGAGCGGCTTGCTGCCGTGCATCGTGTGATGATGGTGGTAGATTCGCACCTCAGCATACTCGATCGTACTCTTGCCGTTGTGATTCTCGAGCAAGAGTGCAGATGGCTCGAGCACATTGAATGGGAACTGCACAGCCGCGAACGAGTGCTGCGCGCCACTGGAGCTGGCACGCTCGGCGCATCGAAGCAGCATTGGCAGCGAGATGTACGGCTCGGATCCTTCGGGCAACACGAGACCCTCGGCAGCCACTCCGTAGTATTGTATGCGACCTGCGAGCACTCGAATGGTGAGCCTACAACGTGATCAACCAGCTCGCGAGGTAACAGCGTGGAATGGAAGAGCGTGGGCTCGATACCTCGCGCCACCTCACGCTCCAGGTGCTTGAATGCTTGGTAGATCGTCTCTTCGACTTGCTCTGGCGTCTGGATAGGTATTCGAGTGAGTAACAGCGCTGCGGGTCGTGGTCGATGGAGTCAAGCAGCATACCATGCCCTGCTGCACCGACAGCACTTCCGGTGCCTGTAACATCAGCACGTCGATCGTCTCGAGGCTCAGGGCCTCGAGCGAGGTAGTGATTTGAGCTTCAAGCACCTCGGGTGCGAGTGAGTACCACCTTGATCCTGCTTCTTGTGCAAACTACACAGAGACAGAGAGTCGTCGTTCAGCGACAAGGTCGGCGGCGCAGTAGACAGCGAGAGCACCGCTATACCAGCTCGCTCGATAACTCGCGCTTCAGAGATTTGCTCAAGGCCTCGATTCGTGGCTTGGTGATTGGTCCCACCTTGTCGATGACAACCACTTCCTGAACGTGCATGCGACACGTCGCCACGTCGCCATCGTCAGTAGTGACCAGCGTACGGGCATGAACGACAACATACGCTTCGCCGCGCGAGGATATCTTGCGGATACTTGTTCGTGTTATCGAGCAAGCCTGAGAGCGCTTCACCGACGTCGAGCTCTGCGGTGCCCTCGTTGAATGTGGGGCTCGTGTCGATAACGTTGATCGAGTTGCTGAACGCGACCGCCAGTGGTATCGAGATGCCTCCTCGTCGCGGTGCGAGATTGGTACCGAAGCCAAGCCGCGAGATCGACCAACCCGTGCGGGGCATTACCCGCTGCAATCGAGGCTCCAGTTGATCGAGATCCGCGTCATTGAGCGCAATATCATTGAGTCGGTAGTGTCGCTCGAAGAAGCGGCTCGTGCCCTCGGCAGTCGCGCGACCAGCGATGCCTCGCCGCGAGAACGCCGCTGCTGCACTCGACAATCGGCCGATACCGAGTGTCCTAACTGCGAGTCGAAGCATGTCGTATCAATCACTCGTTCGTACGCCACCAGTGGAACGTGGTGAGGCGGTGGAGGGCAGCGAGGGCAGCGAGAGGAATGATGAGTCGCTGAGCGTGCGTGTGAGCGTGTGGTCGTCGTGAATGCAGAGGCAAGAAGAGCGCTCAAAGCGATTTAGTCACTGTTCTTACTTCGCTAAGAACAGCAACCGCTTCTCGCTCTTCACTATCACAGCGCTCACTCGCTCACACATTACCAGCCGGCTGTACGCTGAGAACACGATGTGTCGATGAGTTGGTTGGCGGGCTCGAGTTTGGGAGGCGAGGCCGTGGAGGTGCGCGTGCTGCTGAGGCGAGCCGCGTGCTTGCGTGCTCTTGCGACGTGGATGCGGCCGTCGTTTGGTCCCGTGGCGAGGCAGCTCGTGTTGGCTGCTGGTTCGGGCTCGAACTCGGTGGCTGCGGCGGTCGAGAGGCGTGGAGGCATTGCCTTGTTGCAGGAACTGGTGGCTGTCATGAGCAAGTCGTTGGCGCAAGAGAGCTCGGTCGCTCCCGAAGACGCCGACGACGAGATGCTGCCGCTGGTGCTGCTGGTGCTGCAGCACGCAGCGGCCCTGCACGAGCAGCACGCCGATGGCGTCACATCGTTCGTGCTTCTGCTTGCTGGATTGTAGTACGTCGTGAAGCGATCCTTTGATTTGCGCAATGTCTCTCTATCGGGCGACTGATGTCGTGAGGTGCACAACAGCACACGCACGATCTCGCGGCTTGCGGAGGGCAGCCACCTGCCGCTGCGACATCAATGCGCCTCGTTACGCTACGCAGCTGATACAGCCGTATCGCTCATGAAACAGCACCTGCGAGTGCCAACTCCAGTTGTTAGTGACGCCCACGGCTTGTTGGGCGTGTATCTGCGCTTGGTGTACCACTCGGGCAAGCCGCTGCTCACGTGGCTCGAGCACCAGCACCAACTCGTGTGCGACCTGCTTGCGAGCGCCCTCGATTCCATTGATGCTCCGGCCATCTTGGCTGCTGGAGGCACAATCTCGGAGCGGATCTCGATCCTCCACGTCGAAGGCGATGCACTAGAGCGCTCGATCACCATCCGTGGCGTTGTTCTCACGAGCGCGCCAGTGTCCGCTGCTGCTGCGGTATGGCACAACACGTGGCTCTCCTCTGACTCTTGCTGACTCAGCATCGATTCTGCAGGACAAGCTCGAAGATCGTACTCTTGAGAATGGCATCCGAGTTGTGGCGTTGATTCAAGCCGAGTTGGCCGAGGTGCCCAGCATCCACTCCTACACGTCGGTCGAGGAGATTGATCGCTGGCGCACTGCTCGGGAGCGCTCTGCTGTCGATCGTATCGTCGAGATTCTGCTGCGATTGGATTGTCACGTGGTATGTCGCATGACTTGGATTTGTTCAACAGGCTTGGTGACTCACGTGAGAGTATCGTAGGTGCTTCTGTCGCGATCGATCGACGATGTGGTTGCGTTCGAGCTCGAGCAGCGCAACATCGTCGTGCTGCCGAATGTTCCACTCGACCAACTACACCGCGCATGCTTAGTCACAAACGCCACGCTGCAGTACTCGCTCGAATCGATCTCTCACGGTACATTGGATTACTCTCTCGCCACACAGAGCAAGGCAAGCCACTCGCTCACTCGTGCACTCAACAGAACATGTGGGCATCGCATCACGAGCCTTCGCCAGTATGCTCGGTTCCGAGCAGTGCTTCATACTCGAAGCTCCAGACCACTGCTCGCCACTGCATCACGTACGTACTACAACTGGCACTGTATCTCTCTCTCTTATTGGGAGCGCACGAGCTGATCGATGAGGGTGGACAACAGGTTACTCTGGTGCTGCAATGCCCAGGTTCCCGAGTCGCAGCGCGCCAACTCAAGCACCACTGCCTCTCGGCTCTCCATCTGGCAGCAAAGCTGTTTGTACGAAACACCACCGCAGCAGTCGAAGACGGCGACGACTCGACTCGACGGCTGGTTTTCGTTGCTGGCGGTGGTGCGAGCGAGATAGCACTCGCCAGACGGCTGAAGCACCTCGCACTCGAGCTCGAGCACGAACAAGCACAACGACACCATCGCATGGCGCTCGTGGATCTCGCTGCATGCCTCGAGGAGCTCGTCGAGACGCTGGCCGACAATGCAGGTCTCACCGACGCGCAACGGATCGTGAGTGATCTCGTGGGCGGTTCGTCGGACAGCAAGGGCCTCGTATTCTCCAACGCGCTCAAAGAATGGTTGAGCGATAGCGATGCTCGTGTGCCGATCTGCGACAACACGGCCGAACGAGGTCTGGTCGATGTGTTCGATACGAAGGCAGCCACGGTGCTGGCAGCAGTCGAGGCCGCATGTGCTCTGTTACGTGGTACGCAAGCAACCGGCGCTCTTGCTCTTATTCGTGGGTGTGTGCGAATGTGAACGACGTCTGATCTCAATCATGATGGTGCGCACACACACGCATACACACGCACAGTGTCACAGTATTTTGCAACAACAGCAGCACAGCAACAACAACCTAGATGATGGGCTTGGTTCAGCTTCCCCGGGTCAGCAATACCAATCACAATACCGATTCCAACACCGATCTCAACACTATGCCATCGGCACGACTACGACTACGACTTCGACTTCGACTACGACGACTACTACCGTACAACAGGCAACGGGCTAAACGAGAAGTGTGCGCAACCGCATGAGTGTCTCTTGGAGCTCCTCGACCTGTTGCTCATCGACTGCCGATGCATTAAAGCAGCAAGTGTCTTGGTGAGCGGCTCGCCATTCCAATGAGAGTACGTGTGCTCGCGTGAGTGCGGCACGAACCTTGTCCGGAACTCGTGGGAATCGAGGCGTACAGCGAGATGTAGAGCATGATGCTCGGCAGGTGTGCCAGTAGTCGCTTGGCGATGCGTGCTCGCGTTCGAGCAGCGATGCCAGTCTCGGCCGGTATGGCGGCGCCTTCGAGATGGTAGAGTTCGAGTTGCTTGATGCCCTCGAGGCGCTGGCGATCAGTCAACGCCAGCTGCTCGACACGCACGACACGGCTCCACGGCAGGCTGCCGTCTTCCTCGCTGTCAGCCGCGTCGTCCATCGCGTTCGACGACGAGGACGACGACGACGATGCCGGTGCAGGCGCTGCTACCGATGCTGGTACTGCTGCTGGATGAGGTGTCGCGGTGGTAGTGGTGGTGGTGGTGGTCGGCTTCTTGGAGCGTTTGGGCGTGCGATTGGCGCTGGCGTCATCGGCGTGCTTGTGCTTCGGTCGCTTGGCTGGCGTCGTGTGGTTGGCCGTGTCGGCGCTGTCGCCTTCTCGAGATCGCTTGCCGGTCAGTGGCTCGGACTCGACAGAGATCACGGCAGTGGCGAGTTGTGCGGCGGCTCTCTTGGCGCGACCAGGCGTCGGAGCCTTGGGCGTCGTGGGCTTGTCGGCGGCCTTGGCTGGAGAGGCCGTTTGCGTGCTCTCGGCCTCGTCAGCGAGCTTGTGCGTCGGTGTCGCGACGGCCGACGCCACCATCCGAACAGCTGCCATATCAGCAGCCGATCGACGCGGACGTGCTGGAGTGGCGCCACTCGTCGCTGATGAGGATGAAGTGGACGAGGATGCCTTCTTGCTCATGATGTTCGATCGATTGAGCGAGAGAGCGAGAGAGCGCGCGCACGAGGCAACGAAGCAACTGCCTCAACTGCCCCGGCCTCGGGATCTCTTATTATTCTGAGCCAACTCACCGGACCGGAGTTATGCACGAAACAAGTACCAAACTGCAGCAGCCTTGCCAATGAGCTGCTTGCTGAGTACCTCGAATACCTGAGCGTACTCGGGTTGGCATGGTCCAGCCGGATCGAGTTCCGGAGCTGCAACCGCTTCCGGTGTGCTGCTGCTGTCTGGTCAAATAACACGAGCAGCCACTCGACCACAGTCTCCCTCGCCCCGGCCCCCTGGACCGCGGTCCACCCACTGCGCGACACGATGGACACCGAGCGTCCCGGCCGCAAGACCAAACAGCTCAAGATAACGTCGTTCTTCCCTCCTGCTGCTGTTGCTGCTCCCCCTGAGTTGCGTATGGCTGAGTTCCTGCTTCAGCTGGTTGATTGCACCATGTTTACTCACAGAAGGAAGGACGTGATTCTGCCCAGTAGTGGTAGATATTCCGCTACGAGATATCTCATTCGAGCACGTCAATCGCTTTCTGTCACTCTCACCGGGCGAGGAACCCGTTCTGTTGCGGCGACACATGATCGAAGTTGTGCTGGAACTGCTGGGCCGGCCGTCTCGTACGCCAGCGCGCTACGTCAAGGGCGTCGGCGGAGCTGGCAAGTCGATACTACTTCGATTTTGCGCTCAATGGGCTGCTGCGTCTGGTTGGGTGGTGCTTGAGCTGGATGCCTCGCACACTCGCCCGAAGGCTCTCCACTCAGCGCTGTCGGAGCTCGTGCCCGAGCTGAGCGCAACCTACGCGCCGCTCCCGAGCGATGCAACCGACGAAGAGTTCGACCAACAAGCCACTCGCTGGTTTGGAGACCTGTTCGCCAGAGGGAAGAGCTCGCCGTTGTATCGCGAGGGCCGCAAGGTACTGCTCGTGATCGACCAGTGGAACGCATTCGTTACCGCGCCTGCGCGAGCGTGTGCAACATACCTGCGATGCTTCAGCGACCTGAAGCAGCACGTGCGTTCCATCGGAGGATGGGTAGTGGCTGCAGTCTCTTCGTCGTTCGAACCGATCTCGGCGTCGTCCGCGCCACTGCCAACCTCAACAGTCGACTCCACTGCCGCCACCTCCACCTCATCGTCTCCTCCGGTACCGGCCGGGTCCACAAATCCGTCGCCAGTAGGTCTACCGTGCTTCCGCGACGCAGATGCCGTTGATCTGGCGTACGCGGTACCGATATTCGAACACGACGAAGGCCTCGCGTATCTCCACTTCCATCGCCAACAAGGACTGCTGCCGCCGAACATTCACGATAGACGCATATGCGACCTGTCCGGCATGGTACCTCGTATCATGTCGTACTTTACCGTCGAAAAGCTCCGCGACTCCATGATCGCAGCCTCCCAACCCTGCGACCCTGCTGCTTGGACGGCAACTGCCATCGAGGCGCAACATCAGAAGAAGGCGCTCGAGTACTACCGAGGCAGTGTTCGCTCGCTCCTGCGCGATCAGTCAGCGCGGAACTGTGGCGTCGTGTGGCACTTCTTCCGGTCGCGGCCCATCGACAGCCTCGACGCTCGCTGGGAAGCGAGCGGTATGTTCCGGCAATCTGTCGATCCGGAGACCGGTCAACAACGGTGGAACGTGGTGTGCTCTGCCGCTCTGGATGCCATTATCGCCGAAACGCAGAGCCAACGCGACACTCTCCTCCGGATCATGGCAGCCGACCCTACAATACGAGGCAGGGCATTCGAGTTGGCCTTCGCATCGATGTTCATTGGTCGCAGCGATCCCACAGTACCACACTGCATCGACATTCCGAACATCGACCTCCAAGGAAAGTTGCACGACCCCAAGTGCCCAACACTGCGCATCAGTGCCTCGAAGTGGGTGTTTCAAGCCGAAAACCTTGAGGTACCATCGTTCGAGGTAGGGACGTTCGTCGTTTGTGCACCCGGAATCGAGATCGTGGACTTTGTTGTGCATTCGACAAGAGGGCAGGTGTTCTTCATCCAACTCTCTGTGTCGCCGTACCCGCGGCAAGCCAAGTATCCTGACTTGTTCGAACCGAAAGCGAGGCTCAACAATCAGTCGGTGGCGCAGTTCTTTCTGTCGCTACTGCCGCAGACACGCGGGCGTCCGCGAAGTACGCGACTTCCGGTTGATGCACTCTACGTGTACATCACCACTCGATCGCTGCAAGAAGGAGGCGGGGCAGATTCGATCCCCGAGTGCCACCAGCCCACTGTCTTCGTGCCAGTAGAAGTATTGCGGGAGCTTGCTTTCGAGCGTTGTTGACCGCTGCTTCAGTGGTTTGTTGGTGGTTACGTTCGACGAACAGCGAACGGAGAGCGAGCGGGAGAGAAGATTGCGTGCCCCAACGAAACAAAACACAAAAGTGACAAACCACGCTGCGGCCTCAGACACGCGCGTATTTCTCTTTCGCGATTCGATTTTTCGTTTGCTCCCTCCACGCCACACGCCAAGCCAACAAGCCAACGAGCCATCTGTCTATCGATCTCTATCTATATCTATATCTACGCGCCTCACAAGGACACGTTCGACACCAGTAGTATCATGGCACAGTCGAAAGACCCGTTTTACCAAGTCAAGCAGTGCGTGCGGGTGTTGCTGCTTGCGAGAGCAAGAGTCTAGTGTACCAACACTCACTCTCACACTCGCTCTCGCTGGTGTACCGTGGCGTGGTGCTGGCTGGAATCATTCAGGGACGTGTCATCCTCGGTGGCCGGTATCACACAGCTCTTTGAGCAATGGAAGCAACTCGCAGCCTCCAAGACCGCGCAATCGAGCGACGAGTTCATCTGGACCGAGGACGAGCTCAAGACCGGCGTCAACAGCATCGAATGGGACCTGCAGGACCTCGAGGAGGCAGTCAATATCCTCGCATACCTCGTGTTGATGTGGTCGATAATGTGTTGGTGTTGATGTCGATGATGATGTACATGGTTGTCGTGGTGAGCGAGCACGTGAATCCTTGACTTGGCCGTACAGGAGGCGCAGCGCAACCCGGCGCACTACAAGATCGACGCCGCCGAGCTGGCGAGCCGCAGTGCCTTCATCGAGCAGGTACGCGAGGGTCGACCGCATCGCAGCACGCCACATGTGCACAATACGTCGGTGCTCTTGGCTCGCTCACGCCTCGAGCTCCTCCAACTGCGCAGACCAGGAAGACGATACAAGAGATCAATCGAGAGCTACAGGCGCCGCGTGCGAAACCAACGCCAGTCGTACGTCGGGAGCAGAGCACTCTGGTGGCATGAACGCAACACCATATGGCGTTGCTGCCAACGGTGATTCGAGCGCACCGTTCATACGGCATGGCACTCAATGGTTGCGGGTTCGTGTGGTTGATCGAGTAGGCAGTACCTGCCGCCTCGGCCGTGCCTGGAGGCGATCGATTCGCTCGATTGGATCAAGCCCTTCGCAACGACAACGAAGCCTACATTCAACAACAAGAGCAGATACAAGACGTATGTAGGATGCCTACAAATGATCCCGTCGATGACAGTAGAGAGTAGTGCTCGATGCGAGTGGAGCCTATCGTGATTGAGCGCTGACTCTCGTGCCGGATATGACAGGGAATCATTCATCAACATCTGGAGGGCATCGAGCATATCGAAATGGGCCTCAATCGCCTCAGCCAAATGAACCTCGAAATCTCGGATACACTCGATCGACACGATGTGTACGTGTGGGAGTACAGCACCGACCTCCTCCCTCCTCCCTCCTCCCTCCTCCACATTGCGCTTTGCAAGATCCACCAAGTGACATAGCAGTTGCTGTGTGTGTTCGTGTGTTCGTGCTTGCCGCTCGACGCAGTATCCTGGATGACCTCGAGCAAGGCATCGACAACACATCAAGTAAGCTGAAGAAGACCATGAATCGACTCAACGAACTATGGGAGCAAGCAGACAGTACGTGGTGCCCTTCGTCTCGTGCACGCCATCCTGGCAAGAACGCTAACATCCATGCGTGTATGAACGGCTCGACCAGACAAATGTGCCTACTGGATCATTGGTATTCTGACGGTGGCGTTGATTCTAGTGATTGCGCTCGTGATCTACGTGTGACCGCATACTCGCGCCAATGCTTCGCATTCGATGGCGGCATTCTCCATACGCTGTGAGCAGACAGGCAAGCGCCGAGCTCGGCGTGCACCAGATTCGAGGCCACATCCGAACGTGTCCTCGTCCGTTGTTTCTCCGACCTCCATCCATCATGTACCATACCCTACCTCTCCAAATGAACAGACTATATCGATTCAACTCCGGATGGGAATGATATGCGAGCGTGCGATGAGAGCGAGCATGGATGCCGAGGCACTTCTCTTTGCTTGCTCGCCCTCAACGCGCTGTATCTCTCTCGTTCGCTCGCTCAACAATCTCATCGCGATGGTGTTCGGATCACTCGAGACATTGAGTTGGTGGCTGTTCGTCGTGGGCCTGCTGTCGTTGTTCGGCTGCATCCAGGGCTTGGTATTCCCGGATGTCATTCGCAAGCAGCAGTTCGCCAACGTCCAGAAAGAAGGTCTCTCGCGCGAGTAGGTGTGCAGGCCAACGTAGCTGCGTTGAGTACTGAATGATCGATGGATGCACGTACGATCGTGTGTTTGTGTAGTGACGAACCTTACGACGCGTCTGTTTGGCGTGTGGACTGCCGTGTCGACCAGCGTGCGATTGCAGTGCTCGTACAACATCACCAACTGGGTACGTCGCATACACTCTCGTTCGCTGCGTCGCTCGTTCGTTCCATCCTTGATTCGTGCGCTCATTCGTTGGCATATGGACCGATGCGAATGCCCACTGATATGCATGAACCCATGATAGCCGCTGTACCAGCTCACGTACTTTACCTTCATCGTGGCGTTCGTGTTCTATGTGCACGAGGCCTTCGTGTCGCGAACCGTTCCTGTGTCGAAGGCCATTGCGCCCTTCGTCGTCGCTGGTACGGCGCACTGTCACTCCTGCATCGAGCGTCGTTGCATGTCTTTGCGTGTCTCTCATCCCATTGTGAATGCGCCACCTCTCGTTCAACAGGAACTTCGTTGGTGTGGATGACATTGGCAGCACTCTAAGCTCGCTCGCTTCCAAGCGGTGGAACGATTGGCTCCACATTCCTAGGAATACAGCTCTTAGATCTTTCCATTCATATCCTCCTTACTGCACCAGCCCGAGATAACCAGCGACCGCGAGAGAAATATCTTGGTGAGATATCGGGCGATTCCTAGAAGTAGTAGTAGAGCAAGAGAGGGCTTTCTGAGTCGTGGACTTCGCCGCTGGGCGCCATGTCGAGCGCGGTGCTGTGTTCTCTCACTCGCTCTCTTTGCCTCTTTGCCTCCTTTCTCGCAGCAGCAGCACAAACACCACCGCCACCTTCGCTGTCTCAGCAGCGACGCTGCTTCGGTCGTGGTTTGCTGCACTCCTGTACGATCGTTTGTGCGCGTGGTGGTTGCTCGTTGGTGTGGGACAGCTTCGTTGTCAGCGGGGCAGTGGCGCGGGGCGTGGAGATGGCGCACAAGCGCGCGCGTGACGAGACCGAGTACGAGTCGAGCCTGGATACCTCGGCGCCAAAGCGACGTCGTACGCTCGAAGAGGACGATGATGATGATGAGTATGGCGAGGTCGATGCCCTCAGCGACCAAGAGACCCAAAACTCGGTCTCCATCTCGATCGAGGACGCGAACGAGGACGGCGATGCTGCCAACGACCACGCCAATGGCGTGCGCGGACACCGTGGAACCAATGGCACCCCGGCCTCCCAGAGCTCCTCATCGCAACAATACGAGGCCGACGACTACCTGCCCGAAGAGGCTGAGA
>Ga0209935_1005023_pt1 | contig 11535 bp, 17 predicted proteins | sample ThiBio_1000_plan_2_FD_183958 | JGI IMG/M metagenome (GOLD analysis project Ga0209935, IMG submission 183958) | Wastewater bioreactor microbial communities from Cape Town, South Africa - Thiocy_cont_1000_plan (SPAdes) | ecosystem: Engineered > Bioreactor > Thiocyanate-remediating >... | reverse complement strand
GGTCCAAGGTATAAGGTTAAAATAACTGGAATCTCTCAGATCAGACTGGCTGTGGGTTGCGTTCTTGGTGACTTTCCAAAGAATACGGGATTGGAAATGGTTTGGGTCCCTGGTGATCACCGAGGAACGCAATCCATTGACGTAAGCGCTGCGATGCCGGACCGAGCCACTCTGAGAAAGGTGGTAATCAGCGAGAGAGCCGATCATAGTCCTGATCCGAATTATCCCGCTTTCTTGGAAGTGTCGGTGGGAGACGCCACTCACATCACGGTGGTGTCACAGTGCCACATGGGTATTCATGGCTCCTTTATTGTTAGATTGGTGTATGACTATGAGGCGGAAGTTCGCCCCGCCTAACAGCGGATTTTGGGTGCCCCTTCTCAGTTTCTTTAGTATGATACAAGTGTGCTAGGATAAGGAGGTAAAATCCCCGCATCCAATGCAAAAAAATATTTGTGAAATAGGATTCAAACGAATAAAAAACTTTTTGTTGCCATGAATTTACCGTAAGGATCAACATAGAATGTAGATAAGAAATGCATTGCCGTCTTATGTCATCCCTCGCTTGCAGTTCCACTCAAAATAAGAGGTCTTCCTTTCTTCCATCCATCCTGTTGTGTGCGGGAGGAAGGGAGGGAAAGGTTTAGATAAGAAGAATAAAAAAATGGAGAGGTAATGACGCTGAGCTATTGAGAGGAACTGAGGTAACACGACCATCCGTTCATCTGAGCAGTCTCATGAGGTAAAGGGTGAAGCCAGATAGAACTCTTGCCCTGGGGCTATCAGAAGGATTCAGGCCGCTATACCTGAATGTTCTTTTATTGCAAGACCAAATTTGTTTCCAAGCGGTAGTTCATGCATTTGAGTTGGATGTTTCCTTTCGACAGTGTGAGGTGTTCCCAGAACACACTGCAGCTGCGAACCTTTGCCATATTTTAACATCAGCATTTTTTAGCATCATCCTCCCTTGGACCACCAAAAAATGGAGAACCTCCACGTCACGACCGTTTGATAAACCTTTCATCTGCCTTGATTCCCGCTTCCTACCGATTACCATTTGTCTTGGCTTGATTGTTTAGGCGAAACACTCAAAGGCCTCATGGAACACAACTAACCTTCTATTAGGTTTCTTCTGTCGTCGGTCGCCGATATTGTTGATGTGAGGGAAGCATGTGATACACCCTACTTCAAAGAGAAGATTGACTTTCCCTTTCAACTTTATCCTCCCTGTTCGAGTCTTGTTAACCGGATAGTATTTCAGGGCATCCCGATATGCCGTGCGTTGGCGAGGCTCGGTGGTCGTCCACTTTGATGTTCTCCAGAACAAGAACCTGCGTTCATGGTGTATCGTAACATGGTAGGTCTCGGTATATGCTTCCTTCTCGAGTCGGGCCTCCTGCTCCGTGTAATTGGCTGTTTCGCTGTTCGTAGCAACCGCTTCGGCGAGCGAAGTGATGTTCAGGTCAGCCGAGTCGACGGGTGGAGTCTTTGGGAGAAGGAGCTGCTGAAGCGAACGACGGAGTTCATCGAATTCGAACGGGGAGGATATTGCAACGCCTTCGAGGGTGCGAACGATAGCTTCCACCAGCCCATCCAGTTGATTGCTTACCTCCTGGGCAGCCTCATTTTGTAACTCCGTGAGTTGGCTTTCGAGGGCGGACTTACTTGAGATGGCTGCCACCAGCCATTTCTGGTATAGCAGCTCTTGGCCAGCTCGGCGGCGGCGCCGGAAGCAGCCTGCTGGGTTGGGTAATGAACCTGTGTTCCTGCTGCAATATCGTTCGAAAGCGGAAGGTACTTGTTGTACCACGCCTCTACCAACGCCACTGCCTTCTGTTCCAGCTCGTCAACGTGACGCCTGACGTGCTCGAAGGCTGCCTGGTGGTGGCTTGAATTCAACGTTTCCGTTAGCGCAATAACACGTTGAGTCAATTCCTCCTGATTCATCTTGCTGGTCAAGGAACGCCGTTGAAGAGGGAGATCAGTTTCTTGTAAAGTGACTTGAAGCTTTCCGGTGATGGAATGAAGAATGAGCGGGAATGCCTCCCGTGAGAGGAAGGTCTTCATGGCCTTGTCGATGTTCCCGCAATTGCTTGCGGCATAGAGTTCTTCTGCCACCCTAAACAGTTCCTCTTCCGTCGCCTTGTTGTCCAAGACCATCTGCGCTGTGTATCTCCTTCCAAAGAAGGAGCCTCACCAATTTGTCTCTATCCTTGGTTGGGTATCGATGAAGGGTGCCCGCCCGAAGGAGGGATCGAGAGAGGAAGCCATCTTCGGCAGAGAGAGAGAGAGGCGGTGTGACGCAACCATGGCAACGGGCTACGCAGGACAAGTTCGGAATGCACGTCCTTGTGTCCTTCGCGTGCCCTTCGACTCGAGCTTTCCAGGAAACGCCAAACCTCAGTGCAACCCGTCGCAATCGAGAATGCCTTCTGGCCCTCCCAAGGTGCAGTAGGACTGCAAGAGCGAGCCGGCTCGGCATCCATCAAGAGGATAGGGGCTCGGAATCCGGTTGTGGAAGGAAGATTCCTCTCTTGCATCTCATGAGTGACATCAAACGCGGCAACTGTGTCCCGATCTCCCCACACAGGCTCTTCGCGTAGCTTCTCTTTTTCCTTCTCCTTCTTTGCCTGTTTCTGTTGTCTTTTCTTTCTCATGCGATTGCACGGGTCCCGAGAGAGGCAGCCAGGGTTGCGAGGAGGCGTCGCTGGGGTTCAGATCTTCGATATATACGATGCCTACTGTTTCAGGAAGAATGTTGGATGGGAGGGCTGGAAGACCCTCCAGAGTGCGATGGCGTTGTTGAAGGTGGTCTTTCCTCCTTTCACCAATCCGGTCGTGACCACTTTCAGTTGGGGGTGGGATATCTGTTCTTGATGTTCGGAAGCCTGTCTAAGGCTTGTTGTGAAAACACAACTGGACAGGAAAAGTTTGATGAAATCCCACTGGGAAAACACTGCCCGTGACCCTGGAAGCCAAGTTAGCCTTGCGATTACATTTTCGTTTGCCAGTTTTGGACAAATGGAGGAAACGCTGCAGAAACACGTGTCTAGACCATCGCCAATGCAAGTGCTGATGTGTGTTGTATTGTGGAAGGTAATATCCACTCCATCCTTGAGTACGCATTGCTTGTGTGATTGAACTTCACCCCACAGTGCTGATGGAAGGAGGAGTGAGATACCTACTTGGTGTTGGCACGGAGGTTGTGTGTTTTGTGGGTGTTATGTGTGTTGAGTTGTTATGTGTGTGTTTGTTGTGTTGTGTGGTGTTGTCTATTTTACGTCCTGTGTATACAACACTTACCACACACATACACAACACACAGCGCACTCACAACACAACACACCACACATACACATCTTTATGTTGTAGTAAACAGTAATATCTTCAAGGAAACTTCACGTATCTTCGAAGGGAAGAAACAACAGCCCCAGTATCGGTTTGAAGGGCTCCGCAGAGCTTAGTACCTACCTGAAGACGCGCTTGAATGACTTCAAATCGAGACACTAAATCATCGGTAAGGAGTCCCTCTACACCACACACATACATCACACAACACACATACGCACACCATACCACACCCAGAATACCGTGGCAAATCTTCTCTGAGCATGCGTTTCGTTTTTATCCTTATTTTATATTTTTTTAATGTTTGAAAAACTGTTACAATTGTATTATTGTGTTATTATTATTACTAAAATATAAAAAATCCCAGGCTTTTTGATGAAGTCTAAAAAAAAAAAAAAAAAAAAAAAAAACAAACAGTGCCAAAAAACAAATTCGTTGCATATTTGCGCTTCAATATGTAACGTACTCATCGAACAAAAACAGTATTGTTTACGCATGGGATAACACAACATTCCTACCAAGCTCGCTTTCAAAAAGTGAGCCCCATGTCGCATCTGAAGAAGTTTGCGGAGGTGAGTTTTTGAGGCGTTTACGTGTGCACACTTCCACAGAGAACCAACCCATCTGATCAACTACGTTTACAGAAAGAACGGATTTGCCTTGGATTGCAACCCCCTACCTGTTTCTGCTGGGGCTCTGTCCCTGGCAACACTTTGTTTGGGATATAGAGCGCAACACTCGGCTGAGTCATGGTAAAGCCTTTTACTTTTCACCAGTACCAGCCGGGTTTTTACATGTAAGTACAATGGATAGTATATCACAATTTGTTACGCCACACTTGTCTTTTTTTATTTTTTGATGATTCAACAGTCCTGGGTCCACTCACATCCACACATCCCTTGCGTGCTTTGCTGCTTGTCCTCTCGGTTGTGGCGTGCTAAGCGGCACCCACAAGTGATCTGATCATGACGGCCCCACAGTATACCCAGAGTGCGTCTAAAGTGTGCTATTTCGTGTCCACATCCTGCGCATTTCCGGATTCCATCCCCGCGCCAGCCGAGAGCCAGCACTGCATTAAGCACTTCGCCTGCAACTAAGCTTGTAGCTACGGATACTGGATCTGCCATGCACACTTATCTTCCAATATCGTTCAAACACAACTGCAATGGTTTGTGTGGAGATATGCTTTTATTTATGCTCATGAAAACTTTTACAAAAGTTTTCTGTGATAGATTTTCTCGGCACTGTTTCTTTGGTCATCATATGAACCTTATTTAGGAAATAGGCGAAATTAAAACTTTTGGGAAAGTTTTGATGCCACGTGGGTCCAAATATAAATGGACGCACACCACAACAACTGACCATCTACAGCTTTAACCCCCACAGGAACTACAAACACACAAAATGTCTGGCTGGGTTGTGAGAGTAGAGAGAGATGAATCGCCGCACACCACTGTCACCGTCAACGGAGAACTTGTTGCAGCCTGGAAGTGGGAGGACGGGACCCGTGATTACCCCTTGCCGAGCAAATTTGGCGGCAAGATCCACATCCATGCCATTGGGAAGGAGGGCGTCAACTCTCGCGTCCGCGTCTACTACAATGGGCGGGAGAAAAAAAATATGAGTTTCGATGGCGGCAACGGCGAGGATCATGACCTCGGCCCTTAAAATACATTCCTGTGAGAACTCATCGGGTTATGTCGTGCATGACCAAGAAAGAAATAAACGTGTTATTTCCGTCCTTTTCCGTACAGAGAGCGAGTGCAATCCTGGTCACCAGGAGTTATTTGACGGCAAGCGCCATTTTGATGGAACGCTCAAAGCTTTGTAGAGTTGGCTTTGCCATCAAGTTGCAAGCCCAAGAAAGGGTGAGTGTGATTTTCGTCCCAAAGTTCAACTCTTGCACCCAACAAGTGATTCGGGGGGTGGGGAAAGGCAATTTTACTATGCATGAAAATAACCTATACATGGCAAATGCCGGGGCAATACTGGCATTGTTTCTTCACCCCCGCAACAACATAAAGGACCCCATCGAGCAGGGATGCATTTGTGGTTCTCCCGCAGATATCGCAAGTTGTGGGCAGAGCTGGTGTCGTGATCACTTGTGTTGTTGGGCTGATCGAGGGGATTGACGGCTGTGCAGTTGGTGGTAGGTAGACCGGTGTTGGTTGGCCCCATGGTGCCGGCGTAGCCGCTACTGTGGTTGTGGCCATAAGTGCACACCTACGTTCCGGCGGTAGCATCTGTGGAACTTCTGGCTGCCTGGGCATAAAGTACTGCTCATTGTTCTCGCACTCCTCTTCGTTTAGGATGCTATTGATAATCGCATCCAGTTCTTCCTTGGTTGGCTCATCGCGCATCGTGTCACTTTTCTGCCGCTCTTTGAGGAGGGCTGAGGCTACCGCTCGCAGTTGTATGAGGTGGTGAATTCTCTCTTGCTTTAACTGGCTTTCGGCCTCTTGTCCCGCTCTGATCTGCTCTTCCTTTAGGGCGTCTCGTCGCTTCCCTTGACACATGGAACATGAACACGAGCACCAGCTTGCATCAATCGTAGCTTTTCCCTTTTGTTGTCGTACTTTCAAACAGTAGCAGTTTGTGTTTTCTGGCTTGCAGCGCCAGCATTTGCAGGGTGTCTGCTGGCAGTAGCACCTGCCGAAGGGCCGTGACATTTTCTACTTCTTTTCCTTTTGCGAGGCAGAAAAAAAAGAAAACTTTTGGCAAAGTTTGCAGCCACCAACCAGATCACTAACATCCAATAGTACTGTGCATTCACATGACACTCAATTTTCGCAGAGAGAAGAGATGAGTGCACACCTGTGTTCGTTAGAGCGCTGATCAGAACATTTTTATCACAGATGGCACATCTTCACCAGTTCACTTTATCTTCCTACCAAGAGACCTACTACCCATCGCACTCAGGCGAGTGGGGAGGAATGCAACATGGACACCAATGCTGCGGCCAGTGCAAAGCCCCCGTGGAAGTGTCAGTTCCCTTCCTCGGTTCTGTTCGTCTTGGCATGGATGGAAGCTGTCATGGTGCATGCGGCGGGGTATGCGACAAACCTAAAACGAGGACCGTTACACGCGCTGTGTGTCAAACTTGTGGTTTCATTGGGGCGAGAGCAGATTAACCCCAATCTAACACAACAACTTCAATTGTTGAAGTGGCACGTCAATAAACATATGCCTTATAAATCAAACAGCTTGAGCAGAACAGATAACAAACTACTAGTGGGCCGCTGCAATAGGCACGACAAAGGCACTTGTGAGCCACCCAGGAGCTGATTTGGTAGTGCGCAGAGAATGGTTTCCTCGCTGCTTGTTGAATTGCTCGAGGAGAAATATCCCTCCAACAATGGGACAAGGCCTTCTTGCTGCAAAAGCACGCGCGGATTTCTTAGAATCTTTTACCAAGCTGTTTAATGAAACAATGGCTCTTACTCGGTGCAACGGGTAAAATAACCGCTCTCCTGCGCTCGTAAGGTAACATGTTGATTTGCAGTCGTCGTACAGTCTTCATAAGCTTGTAGTGCCTCTGTGGCTAACGTTGCCTTGTTGGGAGCGAAGATGGGGTCAGCGTGGGCTTGAATGTGGTAAACTGATTATATTTGACAAGTTACTTGAACCAAAAGACAGAGAATGTGCACACGGCTTGGAGAAGATACTTGGAATAGTCCCGCTCAATCATCAGGCATAAATTTCATAATATACATCTCAACGGAGTTCATTATGCCCCAAACAGTCTCCTAACATGGAGGCCGCTAAAATCAAAGCTTGATTATCAACTGGATCGCTGCCTGCGGACAGTTTTCTGCTTACTGGGAAAACCGTAAACTCCGGAAACGGTTGCGTGCACCCGGTTTCTGTTTCATACAAAGCCGGCACAGAAAGTTATAAAAACAGAATGCACGGCTTCCAGCCAAACCAACAACATCGCCTCACACACACACAACAGAATGAGAGTGCTTGTTATAGGATACACAGGATCAGGCAAGTCCACACTTATCCGATCGATCGCGAGGTACCTGGGAACATCGGTGACCATCAACATATCCCACGGCAGTCAAGCAGGAACCCTAAATGCCACAAGCTACACCATACACCACGACGAGTTCTGGGACTCGCCCGGATTCTGCGATGCCGCAGGGAGGGACGACACGTTCAACCGCGAGATGCAGCAACTGCGTGAGTTCAGGGATTTTGACGTTGCGGTGTACTGCTACCGCCCGACGCGTAGGGTCAACCAATCCGGCATACGCTACTCGCAGTTGTTTGGCAGCAACACCCCCGTGACGCTGTGCATCAACAACTACGTGGATGCAGACGAGAGGGCGGATCTGCAGAGGCAGGCGGTGGCGGAAGTACAGGCGGAGGGGCTCGTAGTGCGGGAGGTGTTCTTCATCCCGCCCTCCGGAGTCATCGACGCCACCCAAGACGTCCACAACCTCTACAACCGCTTACAGCAGTTCAATAACAACAACCACAAGATCCAATTCACACCGGGACCGATCTCCTCGACCGCTGTTGGCATAGTACGCAACAAGAGGTGCGTCGAAGCAGCACAAAGGGCCGCGGCCGCGGTAGAGGTCGTAGTCTTTTGCAGCCAGGGCATGGGAAACGGGCAGGAGAGGAAAGAGCTCATTTCTGTCCCAGCAGGAAGAGCCATCATCTCGACGCGCATTGAGGAATACAGCGTCAACGACGGCAACAACAACGGCTTCTCGCGTATGCGTGTCATCAACCCTTCCACCGTGGAAGTGCACGCTCGCATGCCCTGCAAGAGAGGAGGCTTTATAGGCATCGGGGAGGAAGGGCAGTGGCGCGATGCACGCTATCACGTCACGCACACAGGATCAGTTGATGCAGGGTTGCTTCAAGAGCAGCGAATGCTTACACAGCAACACCCACAACTGGTGGCAGAAATCATGAGCAACTGGGATTACTACAACCAGAGGGCTTGAAAACGCGCCCCTACAGCCTCCTCTTGTTTCTTGTTCCCTGTTCTATGAAATAAAACATGAAAGCTTCGCCAAAAATTTTTTTCTCTCCCCCCCTCTCTGCAAAAAATGTGGCAGCAGGAAGAACAATTGATAGCAGAACTACTCCTAGATACTTACCTAGATGAGTGGATCAGCGATGGGATGCAAATAACAACAGTTCCAGACTTGACAACACCTGACTCTTCAAAGAGAGAACGCACCGAGAACACAGTTTTGCCGCTAAAGAAGTGGATTAAAGTGACCCTGCCCAACCTTCAAGCAATCACTTGTGAATATCAACTGAGAATGAGCGAGGCGATACGGTTCAAGGCTAAAGGAAAACATAAAGAACAAAAGATCGACGAGAAGCCTGTTGCCGTGCTCTATGGCACCATACTCTACAACGGCGTTCCCTTTGCATGCGACAAATGCAAGCCAAAGCGCCTCATGACTGTCGACGATATTGTCGGAGAGGTTGTCCCTGTGAAGGCAAGATCCTCCCTATTTTGCTTTTACGCTCCCTGAATTTTGCAATTCATAAGTTCCAATGCTCGTCCGCTCATGTGTGCACGAACCCAACGCCTCCCATATCCGTACAATTTGATGTGAGGCTCATTTCATCATCATCATCTGATACACTCCTCGCGTCTTGGTGTGTATGCGATGTGCTCATAAAGGATCAGAACAAGAAACCCAAAGACACCATCACCCGCAAAGGTAAGACCTATCCAAAAAAAAAAAAAACTTTCAAACGACCCACCCGTCCTCTCGCCAATCAGTTACCGCATCACTGGTGTACCAGACTACGGAAGGTGTCTTCTTTTTTTTTTTCACCCTTCCTTCCACAACAACGCTCGCTGATCTAATTTGCTCTTCCCTGTTACTGGGAGGATGCACTAGGCATAGCTACCACGACCGAAACCATGTTCGGCCTGCCCGTGCTGGTACCCGCGTTAAGGGTGCCCTCGTCAACCAATACTATGATAGAGATCGTCCTCAAGTTGATCATCAACATCTTTACCGCCGGCACTCCAAAGAGTACCAAGCTCTGGAATTCTATGCTTGATTTTGGTTGCAAGGATTACACAGCCCCACCCCTCGCCATTGATACTGTACGTACCTGACTGACAACGTGCCGCACACATCACAGCCCACCAACTAATTCAATCCTTAAAGGCAAACACCCTGGCATTTCATCTCATGTGCACTCATTTCTTTGCCTCCTTTCTTAACAGTTTTCCACCGACACAAGACATGCAAGTTAGAAAACCAAAAATTCTCTCTTACCTCCCTTATTTATTTTCCTTTTTTCGTTTGTTTGCTTGTACTGTGATACTGATTAATGGGAAAAAAAAACAAAAAAACAAAAAAAAACAAAAGGAAGACGCCTGGACGCAGTTGTATTATCAGTGTCATTGTGTCATATGTGGGAGAAAGGCTGTTGAACATATGAACAATCTACAAGAAGTTGAAAAAGCCCACAAACAATTCATGAATGAGAATCCAAACATACAACAACTGATGAGAGCTACACACCAGCACATAGTGGATCTCTTGTTCACTATCATAAATAACGCAAGCCAGGAGGGTATCGACCATTGTAAGTATTTTGTATTGGGGAAAATGATGTGACTTGGTTTGTTAGGCTGGAATTATGTGAAAGGAATGCTGTCCTCCCTGCACTGCCCTTTTTGTGGGACGAGCCTTGATGAAGATAACGTGCAGCACAACGCCGATGGGCATAAAGTTGCCCAAGGTCTTTATATGAGGGTATCGGGAGATAACGATCCAACTGCATTCCAACCAGGTGCTGTCCTAGGACGAAACGCTAGTCGCCTACTACTCCGCGCCGATGAATTAGACTGAACCTTCCTCAATGGTGTTATTCTGTTTTTTTTTTTCCGCTCGGTTTTCTCTTTTGAAAATATAACTTTTGCTTACTTTTGGGAGATCTCAGCCTTTGTTTGTTTACACAGACACGGAGATGAGCCACGCCATTGCCCCAATTCCCCGTCCCTGGTCTCCAACCAGTGCATGCAGCGCAGCATCTCATGTTCCGTGTGGACTGAACCAAGTACCCAGAATTTTTTTTTTTTTGATTTTTTGATTACTCACTTCTTCCTTAATTTCAGATAGTATGAGAAGGCGCTCTACAATTTTTGTGTCATCTCCTTACTAAGCACACCTGGCCGAATCAACGATGCCTCTAGATAGGCGGCAAGGAATTTGGCATCGAATCCTTGGCAATTAACCATGTCCTGAAGTTTGTTCGAGTCTGCATCCTCTCATAAGCCAGGATGAAGGTGCTCAGGCTCCCTTCGGGCCCAGTTCTGAGCCCAGTTGCGCTATCTCAGAGCTTCCGGTATGAGAGGCTCCATCGGAAAGGGAGAGGAACTTTAACTTGTATTTGTCGAGGTCGGTCTTGGCGAGGATCTCCTTCGACTTCAGAATGGAGGGGCCGAACTCCGTGCCGTCTCCCTGAAAGATCAAGATGGAATTGATCTTATCCAGCGCCTGTTGGACCGGCATATGCTCGATCGCAATTCTCACCTGATCGTCATAGATGACGAAGGACACGACATCGTCAAGGTTACCGTTCCTGACGGTGTGAACGAGGAAGGTCTTGACTCCCTCGATGAGTTGATTCCACGGGATATGATCGTTGAACCCCATACTCCCACTGCTGTCAAGAGCGAAGACAGTGTGGATCGCCTTCTTGCTGTGGCCCAAACCGCGGTGCACGGCAAAGTTGTTGGCGTCGATTAGAAACTTGTGGATGGCCCTATGTCTATCGCTTCCAAAAACTGTATGGATTCATTGTGGGTCTTTGTCAAGGCGGCCGCGGCGGCCCTTTTGTCCAGGCACGCTTGTCTGTACCTCGCTCCCCTAGCCTCGGCAAGGAAGGTGTAGCAGGTGCCAGCTTTGATGCACTGCTCCACTTGGTGTGGTTCCCAACCGAACTTGCCTATGAGCTCTTCGTTCGCCTTGAGTGATACCCGAAGATCTTGCAATCTTTCTGTGATATCGGTTGCATAAGAACTGACAAGCAGCATGTGCCCGCACTGTGTGGTGAAGGGTGATTAAATAGTGGCTCGCAGTGGATGATAACAATCCTAGTCGCGATCACGCATGTCACAGGATGCTGATAGAAAGAGTCCAGCGCTTGGGGATAGACCGTTGAGTCTGTTCTTGCGTTGATGCTAGCAAC
>Ga0209935_1005019_pt1 | contig 11540 bp, 16 predicted proteins | sample ThiBio_1000_plan_2_FD_183958 | JGI IMG/M metagenome (GOLD analysis project Ga0209935, IMG submission 183958) | Wastewater bioreactor microbial communities from Cape Town, South Africa - Thiocy_cont_1000_plan (SPAdes) | ecosystem: Engineered > Bioreactor > Thiocyanate-remediating >... | reverse complement strand
GGGCTGGCTGACGGCTGCGAGTCGCTGCTGTCGTCCGACTCCTCGGTGGCGAGGATGTGTCTGAGCTGGGCACGTAGTTTGGCAAGATCGCCGCGCTTGTTGTCCTCGGGAACGTAGGCGTCGCACAAGTAGCTGCAGGACCGAGAGAGAGTGCGAGTGTGAGAGTGTGAGAGTGTGAGTGCGTGAAATTCGGCCAAGCAGGCCGAGATGCATCTCCCTCCACCTATTCGTCGTACCAGTGGCACAGTAGCGTCGACGAGATCTCGAGCACGAGAGGGTGGCCCGTATCGACAAAGTGCTGCTGCGAGTGCTTCTCCATGTACCGCCTGTGTGTGTGTGTGTGTGTGCGTGCACGCACGAGACATGGAGCGGCAGTCAGCGATCGCGCTGCAGACAGACAAATCTCTCTCGCACGCCACGTACCGACCGCAGCCGATCATTCCGCACGTGAGACACGCCCACAGGCTACGCGTCGAGCCACAGTCTGTATTGGTGCGCCAACAACGACCGGTGAGCTCGAGGCGTGCGGCACAATTCGCCACGATGGGCAGCAGCAGCAGCAGCAGCAGCAGCAGCAGCAGCACACGAACGAGATTGCGCTTGCACCTCACCACCAAGCAGCGAGTTGCGAGAGCAACCGGAGAGCAACGAGGCCAGCGGCGCAACGGCAGCGCAGCGCAGGCGCTCGCACGTACCCTGACAGTACCACTGCGAAGAGTCGAGCAGGTTCTTGCGTATGGCGTCGTACTTGATGCCGAGCCGCAGATGCGAGCATCGCTCCAGCGGCTGCGACGAAGGCGACGACGCTTGCTCCAGCGCGTGCACTGAGTGCTGGCGCTCATCTTGCACGTCTTCGTTGTCGTCGTAGTCGTGGTGGTTGTGCTGCTGCTGCTGCTGGTGGTGGTGGTCGTCGTGCTGGTCGAGGTCGCGGGGCTGCTGGCGCGCATCGGCTGCGGGCTGCGGCGGCGCCGAGGACGAGATCTCAAAGCCAAGGCCGCGCAGCTCGCGGCTCAAACAGCCGGGAGTGACGACGACGGTGCGGCGTTGCCGCTTGGGCGAGATACCATCGGCACCGTCGGCGCAGGTGTCAAGCACACGCTTGCGTTTGGCAGCGCGCGTCTCCATCGACAGGAGCACGGCGTGGCGGGCGAGGGCAACAGGACGGGACGACGAGCACTCTCTCAGCCGGCGTTCATGGGCAAGGACGGGCGGCGCGAGAGACGGTGGCGCAGAGCGCGCGTGCGTGCGCGGGAGAGAGGAGGGGAAGAGGGGTGGCGGTGGCGGCGGCGGCGGTGGCGAGAGCGCGCGACCAGGCGACACGGACACAGAGGGCGGGAGAGGACGAGGACGCCAGAGGCAGCAGAGGAGGCAGCGGCGGCAGAGGGAGATACCGAGGGCTGGCGCCGTGCTTTCCGCCGTAAACCACCCAGGCTCCCGCGCCCCCGTAACAATCCTACCCGGGGTACGACTCTTCCTTCCTTTATGGGTCGCTCTCTGGCGCTGTTCTTCGCGCCTCTCGCGCTCTCTCTTGCTGTACAAACAATCACAATCGAAAAACCAAAAGAGCCGGCCACCACCGCCGCTGCTACTGCTGCGGCTGCGACGGTGGCGGCGGCGGTTGCTGCTGCTGGTGGCGCAAGCGGTGCTTGTTGATCCGCTCGCACTTGGGGCACGGCGTCGTGGGCGTGAAGCACTTTTGGTGGTACACCATCTTGCACACGTCGCATCGGCGCACCAGCGCAAACTGCCACGGGAACAGCGGCACGGCCTTCTTGCCGCTCATGGCGCGGCCGTGGTCGCACAGCTCGCAGATGAAGCCCTTGCCCAAGCAGCTCTGGCATGACTCGGTGATGTGCTTGACGTACTCCTTCATGACCTTTTGCAGGAACGGCACGAGGCGGCCCTTCGATTGCTCGATCAGGTCGCGCAGCGAGTACAACGTCGCGCTGCATCCACAAACGTAAACAATCAATCCACTCATTCTCTTTCGCTCTCTCTCTCTCTCTCTCTCTCTCTCTCTCTCTCTCTCTCTCTCTCTTGTACGTACTGTTCCAGCATATATCGACGGTCGGCAAGCATCTCAACGAATCTGCGCACGAATGGAGACGTGTTGGCAACAATGAGCAACGTCGGTGGCAGCGGTGCGCACGTACTTTTGAGAGCTTCGGCATGACAAGATGAACTCTCCCATCAGCACCAATCGCTCACGCAGCTTCGTCGTCAGCTCCATGTTGGGCGGCACCGGGAACTCGGTCATGTCGAACAGCGGATCGTTCATGTACATCTGGATGTGGGCTTGCGCGAAGCAGCACACTTGGTACTGCGCAAAGTCCCAATCCCACAGCACCTTGGACGGAATCACCGACGTCTGCTTCTTGTGACACGATTTGCAGTAGTACTTGCCCGTGTAGTTGCAGAAGCGCCCACCTTTGCGGAGAACACCTGCACCGCATCATCATTAACCATCACCATCACCATCAGTACGACAACGGCGATGCGAGACGCTGGTGTGTTGCGTTGCTGTGCCACGTACGAGAATGCAACTCGTTCGGACACGAGGCACAAAAGCCATTCGACGGCTTCTCTTCCGTCGGCCGCGTGATGAGTGTCTCAATCTGTGTGTGCGTGTGGACGTCGTGGCGTTAGCTTGGCAGGGCTCGCTCTCGTGCCTCACTATGCACGTACCTTTGTGGGAGGTTCGGGAGTGTCGATGGCAGGAAACGACGAGAAGCTCGGTTGCTTGGTGGGCGTGCTGGGCGGCACGGTGGCGCGCGTCGGAAGCGGCACCATAAAGAGCTCCTCATGCTTGAAGGTCGCGTCGCCACTTCGAGCCGGCGATGCTGCCGTTGCCGCCGAGGCATTGCCGACGCCGCCGCCGCTCGGCGAAAGCGACGACGACGGTGCAGCAGTGGTTCCTACGCGCGGCGTCATACTCGCGGACTTGGCGCGTTGCTTGTCGTTGGCCAACGCGAACGAGCCAAAGATATCGCGGCGATCGGGAACCACCACGACGGTGTCGACGCGTGACAGATCCAGCGGCGGAGCCGTTTGGGCAGTGGCTTGTTCGGTGCTCGTTTGCTCGTCGCCGTCGCCGTCGCTCGACGGTGCGAGGATAAGTGCCACCTGATCGTGCTCCTCGGCCGTCAACAAGGCATCGAACTCGTCGACCCGATCGTCGGCCTGCGGCGGTTTGATGGCCTTCTGCTCCGAAAAGGTCTCGAGCTGCCGTATCGAGTCGTGGTGCAACGAGAGGCCTGCTGCCGGGCGCAGCAGTGGCGTGTTCTCCGAGTAGCGCATCGTGATGGGCCCCGAGACCGACGCTGTCGCGCTCGCCGGAGACGCTTGCGGTTCCGGTTTCGGTGCCGCTACTTCCTTCGTCACCACCACGACTGTGGGCGCGGAGGGCGTTGCCGAAAGAGTCGCACTCGTTGTCGTGGCTGACGACGACGACGACGACGCGGAGGAGGAGGTGGTGATGGAAGACCGTTGGCTCATATTCTCTGCGACTGGCTCGTCATTCGATTCGATTTGTGCCACTAACTCGGCAGCCTCGAGGATCGAGCGCTCGATCGAGATCTGATACACTGACTGAATGTAGCCGATCGGCTCTGCGATATCGATATCCTCACGTCGCACGCGCAACAGGTCGCCACCGGTCGAGAACGCATCAAACACCACGTCGCTCACCGCGCCGCCGCCGCCGCCGTTGTTGCCAATTTCCGAGCCAGGAGCGGAAGCAGCCACGTCAAAGACGTTCGAGAACCGAACCACATGGTTGGCAGTGTTCGAGAGCAGCTCTTGCTCCAGCTCACGCAGCGACGACGCTTTTCGTGGTTCGTGGCTTGTAGCCGTGGCGGTTGCGGCCTTCGGCGACGTGGTGGCCGCGGTCGGCCCGGTTGGAATGCGCGACGACGTCGCCGTCGTGGCGGCGCTCGCTTGAGAGAGAGCAGGTTGGCTCGTTGGAGGCGTAGTGGCGACTGGCGTGCTGAGAGCACTCGAACTCCCTCGTGCTGCGGCCGCATTCGCACTCTTCGCCGTCGTCGTTGATATTGTTGCCGTGCTCGGTGGCGGCGTGACGCCGAGACCGAGCTCTGCCGACTCGACGATCGAGCTTGGTGAGCCGGCTGCGCTCGAGGCAGCGGAGGCGCGGTCGAACTCCACGTCGGCCGGGCCTTGTGAGCGCGAGCGCGAGCGCTTGGGCGCCGCGGCGTCCGGCGACGTCGGTTCAGCATCGGCGATCGCCGCCACCTTGGCCGTGGTGCGCTTCTTGCGCGTCTTCTTGGTCGGCTGCTGGTAGGCAGTCTGTTGCGCCTGCTGCGCCAGCGGCACTTCGGCGCCCTTGAACGTCGTCTCGGCGAGATTGCGCGTCGCCTCGGACAGCGTTCGCCGCGCCTCGGACAACGAGCCGAGCAGCTTGTCGGCGACGAGGTCGACTTTCGTGGGCGCCGCGGCGGTCGACTCGTGCTGCTCGGCGTTCACTTGGCTGATCAACGAGCTGCTCGACTTGGCGGGCGAGTTCGGCGTCAATTGCGCGTTGGCGATGATCGACCAGCACGCCGCAGAGTTGAGTATCGGGTCGTTGAACTTGAGTTGAAAGCGCACTTGCATCATCGACTGTATCAAGGTCCGCGCGATCGTCATCTGCTCGTCGTCGCGCAAGAACGCAGCGGGCCAGTAGTACTCGTTCACGAGTGCCGTATTCTAATCAACCGACCCACCGCAGCAGTGTCAGTCAGCGTGATATCTCTGTCTCGGCTCGACACACACACGTACCCAAAGTAGTGACTGCAAGCACTCATCGAGCGAGCTCTCCGAGAGTGCCAATCGAAGGAACGCTCGCCCACGAGCCAGATCGGTCGTCAACTCTGGCGCCCGCGTGATTCGCGCAATCAGCGCACCGCCACCCGGTAGAGTACTGCGGCAGCCACTGTGAGCCACCAAACCAAACCAAACCAACCAAACCAACCCAACCCAACGTACGTATCAATGTTCTTGACGAACGACCAGTAATATGTCTGCGTGAACATGCCGTGATCGCGCAGGCCATTCGAGAGCACGAGCTGCACCATCGCCACCGAGATGCTCGGAGTAAGTAAGTAACTACTCACAACAACAACAACAACAACGCCAACGATACCGCATGCCGGACGCACCTCGAGCGTTGCACAGAGTGCACACACAGCCGGATTGTCATCGTACACCACGTTGGCAGCGGCACCACTCCTGAGCATCGCACGTACGGCTGACGCCAAGCGCTTCGAGATCTTGTCGTGCTGGCTCTCCGTGACAGGAAGAACGACCATTCCGCCACCAGCACCAACACCAGCAGAACTGGTACCATTACTATCGAGAAGCTCTGCACTGGTGCTGGTAGAATCTACGGGAGCGATCGATGGCGGCGTGGGTTCTGCTGCATGGGTTTGAGCTGCTTCAGGCTCACGATCCCGATGAAGCTCGGCAACTGGTTGTTCGCTCTGCACTGGTGCAAGGGCCACTTCAGCCTCGACCGGTTCTCGGTGTGCCAAGGGCGCAACTTGCGGTTCCTCGCGTGCGACTGTTAGCTCTGCTGCGATCTTGACCGCGCCCGATGGTTCGCTCTCGAGATCGACCGCCACAACGGCAATGGCGTCATGATCAATCGGTGGTGGTGCACTCGAGACCTGATCGACATCATCCAACACTACTGCTGGTGGCGCTGTTGCTGCTGCTGTTGTTGGTGGCTGTGGCTCATGCTCCTGTTGATCTTGATGCTCAACAATAGCTGGCGATGCGGGAATGTGCGATTCTCGCATCGCACCAGTCGTCTCCAGTGATCGCGAAAGCTCGTTTGCATCAAGCTTGGTGGATTGCACTCGCTCGAGACGCGGCCCACTGGCTCGCGTACCTGGCAGCAGCGACGGAGATGGCGTGTGCGACCAGTCGCGCGTCGATGGCGGCTCCTCGCCTTCGGCGACCACGTTCGGCTCGAGTGCCGCCATGAGCATGTTTGGATCGATCGGAGCGCTCACGCCCTCTTGCGGAAGAATGTCGTTGAAGGAATTCTGCGGCGCCAGGAGGTTGGTGGCACGCAGATGGTGTGGCTCGAGTGAGAAACGCCGCGCCATGTTGGGATCGAGCGCCGGCGATACCGGCACGTTCCGCCGTTGCAGCAGTCGCAGCAGGTTGCCGTCGGAGCTCGCAAGCCGTGTCGGTGTTGCCAACAGCTCGCCTCTGTACACGCAAGGTGGTGAGACGCGGCTCTCTCTCTCTCTCTCTCTCTCTCTCTCGCGGGCAGCAACACACAATCACATACTGTTCAACTGCGGCGAGATTAACTTCCTCTTCTTGGTGATGCTCGTCTGGAGAGGGCGATTCGGTGTCGTCCTCCTCGTGCTGCTGCTGCGGCGGTGGTGTAGTCTCATGGCACACGCTCTCATCCGATTGCTCGATGACGGTTGGCGGCGACTCGCGTTCCTCGACATGATCACCGTGGTGGCTATCGTCGCTGGGGTGTGGCACAAAGCTCGTGGTCACCGAATCGACGAGATCCTCAGCAACGATCGGCGTCAGTTCGACGATCGGCGTCATGGGTGTTGTGGTGGTGGGCAGCGGGCTTGGAGGGAACGCGAGCTCGGGGCTGCTGCTGTTGTTGTTGTTGTTGCTGATATCACTGCTAGTACTGTTGGTGCTGGCGACACTCGTCGAGGATTCGCTACTCAACCGATCGGTACGCTCAACGTGCGGCTTCTCATCGAGAGAGAGCTCCACTTGCGACACTTGCTCGCTGCTGTCGTCGGCCTCGTCGGTGCGGTGCACTGGCTCGGAAAAGTCGAGGTGCGCAAAGGCGTTGGTGTGCCACGCCGAGTGCGGCACCGAGGAGCTGTGGTGCACGGGCGTGATCGCTGGTTCGGTGGAGCTGGCCACAGGCAGCGTGTGCGCCGCTGGTGAAGATTGCCGTGCGTGCTCGGACCATAGCGCCGCCTTCGCTTCCACGTGATCGATCTCGCGCTCGGCCTCGGGCACACGTGTGCTTTCGCGAACTGAAGCAACACTGCTCGGCGATGAACGGATCGCTGACGGCACGAACGCTTGTTCCGCTTCGAGTGGTGGGCCATTAGGATCGAGAATGTTCAGCAAGGCAGACAGCTCGTTGGCCGAGAGTGACGCTGCAGGCGAGGTCGAAGCAGCAGAGGCAGAAGCAACAGCACCTGCGGCTGCGTTGGTGGTACTGGCATCTTGGGCTATAAGATCAGCAGCAGCAGCAGCAGTAGTAACAAAGTCCACCGGCGAGCTGTCGTCAAACGTGAAGACCGGCGCCTTCTTGGTCTTCTTGGTGGCGGCCTTCTTCTTCTTGGGCGCACCGCTGCTGGTGCCCGTCTTGCGGCTCTTCTTGACCAGCGTCGGCGACACGGTGGCGGCAGGAATGACGTTGCTCGAGGGAGCGAGCTGTGCCACAGGCGGTACGGCGTACTCGCGTGCCGGTGAAGCTTCGGGCACCTGCGGCGAGTCGTCGTAGACAATCGGAGAGATTGGCAGAGATGAAGCAGCGATGAGGGTGGCATGGCGAGCGGGCGACGCTGAAGCTGGAGGTGTCGTCGCTGCTGGCATGCTCGATGCAGCAGCCTGTGGAGACGGTGGCTCAGCGTGCTGCTGCTGCTGCTGCTGCTGCTGCTGCTGCTGTTGTCGCAGACGCTCCTCATACTCGCGACGCTCGCGCTCCTCGATCTTTTGTTGCTCCGCAGCGAGGGCCATCGCCTTGGCATGGGCGCGTTGTCTGCAGCATAGTGAAGGGCCGTTCTCTGGTGAGTATCGATCAACGAAGCGACAGACGCGAGGAGGAGTGCAGGCGGTCAGTCATACTTGACGATGCGCCAGTAGTAGAGGTCGTCGAGATCGGGATCCTCGAGCGCGAACGTGAACGAGACGTTGGTCAGGTTCTCGAGCAGCATGATGAAGATGGCCGACTGCTCCTCGGACGCGAGGATCGCACTCGGCAGGTAGTACTTTCTACGAGGCGTTCGATGCACAGACAGCGAGAGAGAGTCAGCAATCGCTCGATCGAGGTCGAGCAATCGGCTCAGTTCGGCCGAGCGTACAATGTCAGCTGGCGGTTCCAGATGAGCGCCGACAGATACTCGGCCAACGAGTGCTCGTTCAACGCCAAGCGCAAGAACACGCGGCCACGACCTACGTCACGTTGTTCAGGTCATCATCGAACGAATGTCACCGGTATCGCGCTCGCTCGAGCTGCGTGCGGCGCGCGTACCAGCAGACGTGGTGGCCTTGTCCTTGATGAGGTTGAGCGCCCGCTTGCAACCAGGAACGCATTGATCGAGGTTCACGACGTAGTCCCAAAAGAACGAGCGCGAGAAGATGCCGTCGCGTATCTCGAACATGAGAGCCTTCTCGAGAACCAGGCACAATCGTTGCGCGCTGTCGTGGTTCTCGGATAGCTGCGCTCCCTGTGTAGTTCGTGCGAGCGATGATGGATGGATGGTTGGTTGGTCGGTCGGCTCGTAATCTACGTGAGTCATACACGCCACGAACCTGGCCGAACACTGCAACGATCTCATGGACCACAGCCTTGACCTGCTGCATGAGCACCTCTGATCGATCACGATAACCATCGTCAACATCACTATCTCATCAGGATACAACCAGTCGCCCGCGCTCAAAGTCACATACCGCGCTTCTCGTCATCCATCTTCTCCTGATGTCAACCAAGCTGCAGCAGCTGCAGCTACTGGTAGCTCGAACGATACTCCCCCGTACGCACACACACGCACACGCACACACACGAACCAAGCAAGATACTTGATGCAGATATCTCTCTCCTCGGTGGCTGCTACTCCCAACACCAATCGCCCATCAACCAAGTACAACCGCTGCCACTGTATCTTGCTAGCCGCACTCGCCGCCCCACCAAAACACGCGAGCACGCGACTACACGAGCGAGTCCTCGGAAGCAGCAGCAGCAGCAGCAGCGACACCGGCACCAAACAACTGAGCCATCTCGTGGTGGTGCGCGAGGTCGACCTCCTCGACCTCATTCGCTCGTTGCCTCGCTGCTGTACAAGCCACGACCACACACGACCACACACGATCCCACACGATCCCATCGTCCATCTACGAGACTACCTCACTCACTCACTCATTCATTACTTCACGACTTCAATCCCGTGTCGTCGTTGATACGTGACTCGCTGTCGCGCTCTCAACACATTCGCATTCGCATTCGCAGCATCAGCACATATGGCGACCACCGAGTACGCCGACTTCAACGGCAAGTGGGAACTCGACGCCGCCTTGTCCGATCCTCCGGATGAGATGTTGTCGATGCAAGGAGTCGGGTGGCTTCGGAGGAAGATGGCGTCGGCGGCGCAGTCGCTGGTCGCTACGACGGTCAACATGACGCCCGAACGCATGAAGGTCGAGATCAACACGCCGGTCATGAACCGCAGCGAGGAGTTCCTGCTCGACGGTACGCCGGTCACCAAGGACGAGGACTTTTTGGGCATCGGCAGCGTCACGATCACGTCGACCTGGGAGGACGACAAGAAGGTACGCCATGGAGCGAGCGCACCGCGTAGTCGCTCGTCGGGGGTTGCGGTCGGTTGACGGTGGTTTCCTGGTGTGTGTGTGTGCATCCAAGACCATCAAGCAAGTGTACGAGTATCCTACCGGCGTCAATACCGTACACCGAACGCTCGATGGTTCGTTGATGGTGTTGCGGGCCTACTGGGAAGGCAAGGACGGACAGGTGTGCACCATTCGTCGCGTGTTCCGTCGTGTGCAATGAATGAATCGACTGCACCCGACGCGACACCTTTACTACCAACGCGAGCGAGTACCTCGATCCATCATTGTGACTGCAGTAAACCATTCATACGAGCCCAAATACTGGTCGCTTCATTCATCGGGTGCTCTCTCTGCCTTGGAGTGTTCGATCAGCCACGAGTACAGCCCTTCGTACATTGCGAACATGAAACCGAACAGCGGGAAGTTGCGTGCACTCGTGTACGCGGCGCTCTGTGCACCGCATTCGTCGAGTCAGTCGCCATTCATATCCTTCGAGCCCAGCTACGTCGTACCGAGAAGAAGTTGAACGACGCAAACTGCTGTCGCGAAAGCTGTGCCATGTAGATCAGGGTCCGACGTGCAGGTACCTTGTGGAAGTTCATTCGTATTCTGCAGTGACGATCGATCGATCGTTGCAGTCGAGTGAGCGATGCAGCTCGATGCGCTGCTCGTTGCGCGAGCGACGCGCCGTACTGTGCGTTCTTGATCGGCATGGTCACCATCGTGGCTGCGACAGATGCCAGTCCGCCAGCAAAGAACATTCCCGTGAACGAGACGCCTTGCGGCGCTGGCTTGCTCGTTAGTTGTGTGCTTGTGCTGCTTGGCGCTGGCGCCTGGTTGGATTCCGCTACGCTATCGCGATGCTCGAGCGCGAGATCCTCAGTGTCGTTACTGGTGGCGTCGGGCATGGTGTCTTCGCTGTCATCGCCGCCGCCTCCGCCGTCGGTTGTGCTGTGCGCACTCGTTGTGACAGGCTCGGTCGTGTCGGTGCTCGTTGTGGCAGCGGCACGAGAGACATCCCGCACTCGCACACGCACGAGCCACTCGTACACTGGCAGCATGATGCCGTAGAACGGAATGCCGTACCACAGGCGATACGAGATGCCCTCGAACAGCGATGCGATGCCACGCTCGTGCACGAGCCGGCGAGCCAGCGGCCAGAAGTTGAACTCGAACGCCTGCTGTGCGTTGGCGTGCAGCCGTGCTTGCGTCAGCGGGCTCTCGATGGCGATGGCGACACTCGCTGCTCCGACGGCGCTGACTACCGAGTCGATCGGGAACCATGAGGATCGCACTCCAATCGTGCGTGGAATCACGACTGAGTGCGGCACTCTCGCATCGCCATCGAGAGCACCAGCGTGCGCCACGGGGAGTGCCGACCGCAGCACCTGGAAGCAGCCGAGCCGCAGGCCCATCGGCAATGCCGTGCGCGCGATCAACTGCGATGCACCGCTCCACATCCAGAAGGCGCCCTCACGTTGCGCAAGATCTCGAACGACGTCTGAGGCGAGTGAGCGCCACGAGCCGAGCGATTCACGCAAGGCGCGTTCGGGCACGTACCTGCGAGCTTGGGCGCGTTCGGTAGGCCCATCGTTCGGAACTGCAGCTCGAACATCTTCCATTGCGGCATGGCCATGAGCGTCGAGAGGCTGTGTGCCGCCGTGCCGGTGACGACATGGCTGATCACACTCGCGATCGATAGCGAACGTCGATCACTCGATGTGGCCATGCCGATGTTGATGTTGATGTTGATGTTGTGGCGGCAGCAGCGAGTGATGAAGTGTGAGCGGCATCACTGTTCTTAACTGCATCGCTCGCGTCATTGCTTGGTATACAAGCGAGATACTCTTGATTTCTATGGACGTATGTGTGTGGCATGCGTATGCGAGAATGAGTAGAGCTTCTTCATTGATCGGGAGAGGCTCGCGCGGTACTCGCAGCGAGCTTGCGCTCCTCCTGCTGCAGGCCCTTGGTCATGCGGA
>Ga0209935_1005018_pt1 | contig 11543 bp, 11 predicted proteins | sample ThiBio_1000_plan_2_FD_183958 | JGI IMG/M metagenome (GOLD analysis project Ga0209935, IMG submission 183958) | Wastewater bioreactor microbial communities from Cape Town, South Africa - Thiocy_cont_1000_plan (SPAdes) | ecosystem: Engineered > Bioreactor > Thiocyanate-remediating >... | reverse complement strand
CCATCATTGGTTCGTTGGTGGAAAGCAATGGCACCGTCCTTTTGTTTCGATTTGTGCTTGTCGGCCCCTTTGACTCGGTGTTATTTGACCCCGCGCTTGGCGCACTCTTCGGTGGTAAGTGGGAATGAACAAACGACGTTTCACCGTGAATAAATACCAACAGGTGGCTCAGGACAATCCGCCGAAGGAGACGGTGGCTCCTCACAAACCGGGCTCATTGTTGGGCTCTCCGTCGGGCTATCTGTGGGGGCTGTATTGGTTGTCATCGTAGGCCTGGGTGCCGCAGTGGCCAGCCTGTTGTGGGCAAAGTACTTTCACCTTTGTGTAAAAATGACAGACACAGAGATGGCTCAGTTATAACTTTTAGTGTTGTTTTCACTAAAACAGTATTTATTCCTGTCAAGCTGGGACACTCGCTTCGTTTGTTGTTTCAAATTCCCACTGTAGTGATTCTCGTAACACCAGACTTTCCAAAGAACAAAGGAGGGAGGACCCAACAGATTAAACCCTCGTATTTTGTGAAATTGGTTTGCGATTCACGGTGGTGGGCAGAGAATTACATCCTTGTTTGTAGGGCTACCGAATTTATCCAGTTACAAACGGTCAAGTGCAGTTAACGGGAAAAGCAGTTAACTGTGGATAACTGGTTTTTTGGCGGTCAATCGTTAACGGTAGGGAAAAAATACGGTTGAGAATTATCTGGATAAATTTTTGTCCAGATTTTTTTTAGCGGCTTACTCCTTATGATCGAACAACAAACACGTAAAAGTATTTAATGCTGTAAAAAAGGTTAACCTTGAGGTTAAATAAAATGGCCCGCGCGCAGGTGGATATAGGACGCGTCCAGTGGACGGTGGTGGACCTGATAGCCCTCCATACGACAAACGATTCTATGGAACTTAGAACAAAGCGGATCGACAGGATGACCAGAAAAAACACAAAAGGTTAAAGGTTTAACCTAAAAAGGGTTAACCCTCTGATTTTCGGCATCCTGTTGCTCCACCAAAAAGGATTGATGGTCAAACAATGCATGGAACATTTCATCACATCAGGGGCCATTGGGTCCACCACCGTCCACTGGACGCGTCCTATATCCACCTGCGCGCGCGGGCCATTTAATCCAGTTTTTTCATTAACCCTCTTTACAGCGTTAAAAAGTATACTTTATTGAGACATCTGATTATCAGTATCCCTTTCGTACATGCATTAACGTAAATATGTTGAAAGATATTAGAATTTTAAATAAAATAAAAAGGTTATTTTAATACAATCATATAGCACTTTTCGTTTCCATCAAAACAGAAACACTACAACAGACTCGATAGTGCGGTGTATACTCTGCACGCCAATTTAGGTGTTGGGAGGCATGTGGTGTTTGTTGCACATCAAGAACACCAGGATAGGAGTGCGCTCAACAGATAACGAGCAACGTGTCTTTGTCACGGTCCGACCTCCCGCAGAAAATATCCGCTCACACGGCACCGACGTTGGGGTGATGCAAAGATAACGCCGTGCCAGCGCGGCGACGCGTGGGAAAGAGCTCTCGTTCGCTCTCCACCACGCCAACGGATCCGTCATCATCTTCTCCGATTCAAACAAGTCATAGGATGGCAATCCGTGATAATCGTCCAGTTCCTGATCCCATGTACGTGTATTCGACAACGCACACTGTGCATTGCGTGCCCGGTTTCCAAAGATCCGGATCTGCCTGGCCCACGCACGCGCAGTCTCTTCATCGTTTACATGTTCTTCATCTCCATCTTTGTAGATGGTGTTGGCAGACCCGCCTTCCTGAAGAAGCGCGGCAGTCAATTCCTTCGCTTTCTGTAATGTTCGCTTGCGGACTGAAGCATCGTCAACATAATCGAACTCCTTTGAACGAGGGTCCAAATAGATCGCCAGCAACAACTCATCGTTTACGTTACTGCCCAAGATGCGGATGCGCGACCGAAGATCGGTGGCCAGCACATTCTTGAATTCCGCGATAACCGGATCGACGAGGTCGTCGGCTACTCCCTCATCAGACAGGTGCGTCCGCAAGATCGTGGCGAACAGGTAGCCGGTCACACCGATGGTAGTCGTTTTCTGCTGTGACAGAAACTGTGAGGTCTCGTGTAGATTCTGCAGGACGTCACGTAGCTCAGTGAGCATTGCCCACTCATGGTCGGCGAAGTTTGGAGTCATTCCAGTGCGATCAAGTGTTTGACAGATGCGGATTGCGTCGCGGGCCAACAGAAGCCTCTTGAACATCTTGAAGACCGAGCCCCAGCGCGTCGGAGTAGACATCGTGAGCACCTTCGCCGACGCTCTCGTGAGCGCCATTTTCTCTTCGAGATCGCTCTTTCCCGGTTGACTTCTGAAGAACAGGCATATGTTGTGCGCTTTCTTCACTAGCGCCGAGATGACATCGACTTTCTCGATCGCGAGGAAGACCGAGCGGTTGATGATATGTGATGCACAGTAGATCCACGGTATTTCCAATAGCTCGGCGGTGTTTTTCATGTTGGGCGCACCATCGGTCGTGATGTTGACTATCTTGTCGGGCGTGATCCCCCATTCGTCGAGTGCTGTCTTGATCAACGCTACAAGACGCTCTGCTGAGGCCGACTTGCTGATGTGCACCAGCTTGAGGAGGAATGACTCCAGAGTCCAAGTGGAACGACAGATGCCATGACATGTGATGCCCAGATACTTGTCCCTGGCCATGCTCTTCCAACCGTCGGTCGAAATCGAATAAGCATCGATATTACGAAGTTTATCGCGGATGACCTCTCATCGCGTCGCACCTGCGCGCGAGGAGGGTTGTTACCAGCGTCTCGGTCGAGGGAGGATGGTAATTCGGTCTAAGGTAAGAGAGAAGACCATCGAGCTCCTCGTATTCCGTAAAGCAGAGCGGCAGGCCGCGGTTGGCGACTAATCGGCAAAGGAGGTCGTCGGCGGTATGTTTATCGAATACGAAGTGATGGTCCTGCATCCTTCTGCAAGAGATATTCAGGTGATATCGCAGTGACAAGTTCCCATTGCTGACCTCTAGAACTGCACCGCATGCGTTGCATTGACCCTTGCCGTTCGGTAATCGTGTAGCACGCTGCCATACATCGCTTTCATTTTTTCTTGGAGCAGCACACTCTGTCATCTCGGACTGCACCACGTTTTGGGCCGATCCCACAGAAAAGTCTTCAGTTCGAGGTGACGATGTTGGTGGATGCGATGTTGCCACTCGGGACGGAGGCACAATGCAAGACGAAGAACGGAAGGATGGTGCCTTTTCCTTTCCAGTCCTTTGGCGTTTCGATGTTCTTTCCCCTTCATCTGCGGTAGACTTCTTTGTGCGTGTTTGTGCCTCTGTGGGTTGTTTGGTTCTAGTGTCGGAAGAATGGGCAATCTTTGGCTTAGCGGAGCCTTTGTGAGTATTGGAGCCGCACTTGCGTCTGGTCGCATGGTTCGAAGTATTCCTTGATGGGGAAGTATCGAGCGAGCACTCATCGAATTCGGTCGGATTAAAGTCGAAGGGACCAGGGGTATCCTTCCCATTATCTCTCGTGAATACTGTTAGGGTTCTTCGCGACATGATGTCTCTAACGTAGTGCAAACAGAGAAGTAGGTATTCCTGCGCACATTTGTAGTATCGGATCTATTACCGTGTTGATCTTTGAGATTGGTGGTGCCACTACAAACTATATCAACTGCTCAGTAGCCAAGTCGCCAATATACATGAACAGTGGAGATCAAGCAAGGTAGAGAATCTAAAGTTGGAGATTTAGTTAGGAATTGTTGATCAAACGGATTGGGTAAATCGTATTACCGTCGAATGAGAAGAACAAGCGAGGATGTATGCAGAGATCTGCTTGATTTTTCTCAAACCGGAAAAATAAGAACAGATTAACCGATAAATTTGGGCTTTGCTCCTATGTCCTGGATTAAACGAAATAAATTAACGACCCTCCACCCGATCAGAAACAAATTAATAATAATGTACTTGGGGAAAAATATATTGACATAAGTGCAAAGAAACTAACAAAGCACAATGAGTACATACCCCCGTTTAATGGGATGGAAATACGTTGGTCATTAACAAATGTACTTCTCCTGGGTCTGAGATTTTAAAACGGACCGCTTTTGCGGGCTGGTGTTTGTTGCCTTTTTGGATGGTAAGTGAAAAACCCACATAGATGAGAGCTGTACCACCGTTCCAGATTCAAAAGAGGAGCTTCTCTGTCTGTTGGCCGAATGGAAGGATTCTCGTGCCGCGCTGGTGGCCTGCTGCTCGGGAAGTTTACGAAAAAAAAATTTTTTAGCGTAAAAAGAAAGTGCAGAACATTCGCACGGGGAACAAGAAAAGACCATCCATGAATGTGTCCGTGTCAGCTGCGTGGATTTTGTGGTGACTGAGACATGAGATACCGACGAGCTGCAACAACATGGAAAAACATCAAAATTGCATTTCATTACGAAAAAAAATCATCGAGTAAGGTATTTGCAACAAAGAGCTCTTCCTTTTTTTCATCCAAGCTGATTATTTTTATATTATTTCCGTGACTCTTATAAAGCTGCTGTCCTTGAATAGCTTGTATTTGTGGTCAAAGGTAGTTGCAGGGGAATGCGTGATGACGAATGCAAAGAGGAGGCGCGGAGGCATGCGGTTGGCTGAGACGGGACAACACGAACGGAAGCCGTTATTTTTTTATTCTCACAAACTCCTCCGATACCTCACAAGTGCCTTCTCTCATGCGCTCGATCTACGCTTTTGGTACATGTATATTGCTGATTTTCATCCTGTTAAATGTGGATGATGCCCAGACTGCCGAATGTAAGCATTTAAAAAAATATTCCATCGAATGGCAGCCTAATTTTCTTCTTTTTGAATTAAAAGTGAGCGTTTGTGCAACGTGCACATACGTAAATATCAGCAGCGCGATTGCAGCGGCAGTTTCAGGAGATACCATTAATATCACCGCTGGAAGCTACACCGAGCCGATGTTCAGCATACCTTTCTCCTTAACGTTTGTGTACGTTTTTTCTGTTCTGCTTTTTTTTTTTGATTAAACGCATGCCGTAACTTGTTTCTTTTATCAGTTCAACAGGCGGTGAGGTAACGATATCTACCACGAGCACGTATTATTATACGTGGTTGTTCATCGATGGAACAGGAGTTGTAACCCTGGATGGTCAGTTCACCCTGTCAGGCGCAGGTATTTTGCTCACCCTCAAGATATCACGTGGTTCGTTACTGACGATTAAACGATCGGAAGCTCTCTACATATCAGGCACCTTTTATCAATATGGACGACTCACGGGCACCCCAAGTCTTCGGAGTAGAGTTTTTCAATCGCTCTCGCATCAAAGCAGAACTAATTTTTTTAAAAACAGCACTTTTTATCTATAACGGTGTTGTGTATCAATACGGTGTGCTTAACGTGACCTGCCCGCCAGCTACTTACGGTACATGTCTTCCTATCCTTGATTCGTGCTATATCAACCGTTGCTTATTTTTTAACCTTTTAAAAAACAAAAAAAAAAAGCTGCGATGATATTCGATGGAGTCTGGAGGCAGTATGGGGACACCGTCATTACAGTAGCTTCAACGTCAAGTATGTGGAAAAGAAATGTGGCGAACTAATAAGCTCTTTTATTTCCAACATTATAGATGGTATTATTTTTGTCAACCCTTTATCGCCTTCATGGTATCAGTGGGGTAGTGTGAAAATAACAGTTACAGACGCTATTGGTTAGTATGCGCTCTTTCCATGCCGAAACACAGTTCTAAAATTTTTTATCGACAACAGGAATCAATATGATATACAGCGATATTCCGTATTGGTTTCAATACGGCGACGTGGATATAGTTGCCGAATCTGGAGGGATCGGTATGTGTTCTCCTGGGTACATACGAACAAATAGCTTACTTTGTGCGCAACAGGTGTTTATATTCCTCAGAATGGTCAGTGGTACCAAAATGGAACTATCAGCTTCACCCTCAGTAACTCGACAGGCACTTTTCTCTATGAGCCCTATTGGATACTTACTCCCATCATCGTTTCCAGGCGTGTATTTCGTTGGCGGTGCCAACTGGCTATAACTGGGTAATGCTGTGTTCAATATTTCTAGCGGGCCGAATTCTTGTGGAGTTGAATTAAACAACGGAGCAACGTGGTCCCAGAGCGAGAACGCGAGATTGATCGTTGTTGCCTCGGGTAGCGGTATTAACTGTGAGCATACCCTCGTCTATCATCCGCAAAGATATTCATCTCTCTTTGAAGGTATTTTATTCAATACGTCAGATAATATTTGGATACAAGAGGGGCCGGTTTCCATATCGGTGCATGGGAATGATTCGTGTGGTTAGCTATCCCATTAGAGTATCATCCTGGTTATCCTATTCATTGATTCTAAAGTTTTTTTTTTTGCAAACATAGGAGTCAATTTCGGTCAAGGGCAGTCGTCGCAATGGCGACAAGTGGGCAGCCAACCCAGATTCATTGTGTCCGGGTCAACTTCACATGGTATGAAAATACAGACCGTTATGTATTCTCTCTACTTAAAACTTTTCTATACATTTCATATTAAGATATCTGTCCAGCGCTTCCAGCTCCGCTGGATGTACCGATTCAATATAATTTCAGTGCAATGACTCCGGCGGTGACTCTTAGTCAGGCCGGTAACTATCTGATGTACCCAATCGGTGGTAAACCGCTTAACGTAACCTTCTCCGTAGGCAACCATGTGATCAACGGATCAATTGAATATGTGTTCCTTGACTTGCAGGAACTATCACCCAATGACACAGTAGTGCAACAGATATCTTTACAAAATGGTTTTTCTTCTTTCATTGCTCATGGTTGGCCATGGGGTATTCTCATTCATTTTTCCTCCTGCAGTTACATGGTCTCTGGATTCCTATTCCAACCACAATATCTCCGGTGCAGCAGGAGAAACTGTAAACTACAACTACTCAAGTACACTACCCAATGATGCCGTATTGCGGTATATCTTCTTGGCCACATCCATACAGACGATGATTACTCTCGGTATGTTTGTTTGCGAGATAAAATAGTATCCTGAATATTTACACTTTTTTTCTCTAAATATAGCGAACAACTACACATTTGCAATCGATCCCCAATACCTCAAATTTTCGATCTGGTTGTCTTTCTGGAACTGGACCGCTGTGTACGTATCCTTTGATCGTTCCTCAAAATCTGACGTTATGGTGAAATGCAGAGCGAACCGATTGCGGCTCACAGTGAGAGTTTCACCGGCCTTTAACAGCAGCGAACAGAGAATCAACACCCCGATTGCCAACATAACTACCGTATTCATGCGGACGGCCGGTTCCAATACAATCGGAGCACTGGTGGAGCTTCTTGATTTTGGACTTGCAGGACCCGGAAGTATACCAGTAATTTGCTCGATCGAAACCGATGCTGCCGACTCAACATTTGCTGTGACGTTTAATTATTTCGGCAACCTATCCTTATTCTATGATCCTGGTATTTTTCTCCATCTACCGCTCTCAGCAAATCGCTTTTATTAAATCTGTACTGTATAGGCTTTTCTTTGGTATTGGGACAAAGCGGATCTTCTTCTGGGAGCGCAGATGGTAGCGGTGGTGACAACACATCTCTGATAATAGCACTGTCGGTATCAATCCCTGTTGCATTTTGTGTCATGTTGGCGGTGATTATTGGTGCTCTTGCGCTAATCGTGGTTAATCACATACGAGTGAGGTTAAGACAAGGCGGTATGGTCAACTTTACCACCGGCGATTTACTGAGGCAATGCCGATAGAAGAGATAATGTTGCAACATTATAAGCCGGCCAGTTGTGTTGTTTGATAATGAAATAAATATTTTACTCAGATACTCCGTACCTGAAAGTAGCATTTTTGTACAAGAGGCACTTAACTAAGTGACTAACCGTTATCTATTTACAATAATGGTTAACCGCCGGTTAGTCGTTATTTACGCGACTCGATTAAGTTAACCGTTTACCTAGCGTTAGTGAAAGTACACGCAAACCAAACTTAATTGATATTTCATTTAATCTTAACCTCTAACTCGATATTGAAACTGTCAGGTTTGAATGAAAGACATTTAGCAAATATTTCTCCGTCGGTCTGTGAGAGCATTAGCGTCAACGCGTTTTGATCGTACGTGGTCTGCACTAGTCCTATGCCGAACTCGGAGACCGTGAATTTAGTGAAGTACCCCTGCAAATCGTAGAGAAAAAGCGGTCTTAGGTGTTTTGTACGCATTGTTCCTGTAATAGTCAGATGGTGTGATGCGTCGTGAACATCGATGTTGTCAACCCAGCTACACTGTCTACTCATACTAACTAGCGGATTGAGATAAGAATGGCTGTGACGCGCAAAAGAGAACTGAGTTATTGGCACTGCAAACATTTTCGTACCGTGCGAGGGCTATTAACAACTTCTGCAGAAATGTACGTACTATTTGTTTGAACGGAAGCAATAAATAGCTTCACAGGTGATAATACATTATGGGTGGTTATCACGTGGCATTCTCTCATTCACTTGTAAGTGGTTGTTGCGGCAACACGATCGCAGGATGATGTTCTTTTTCTTGGATTTGGCGGATGAAGTGGACGCATGAAGGAGGAGAAACAACACAATGGCGTATTTTATCAAATTCACAACGAGGCAAGGTATCATTGCAATCGCGGGCTTCCTGCCGCAATATCCCCAGTTTCCACATCTGCTCATCCGTGAATTCCAAACAAGGTACATCATTTCCACAGACACAGTCCTTGGCACACTTTGCCCTATTGGAATTGGTTGTTGTGGAAACCACCTCACCACTCTCGGATTTCCACAAAAGCTCCAAATCTTCAGCTTTGGGAACAAATAGCGCCATGGTCGCTCACACCGATGAGAGTATACCAGTGATTTACCACCCCAAGTATCTGTAACGGGTACACCAGCAGCTTTAGCTGTAACAAGGTAAGAAAGAGCACTGCGTGTTTTACCATACTTATCTGTGAGTGCCATACTAGGTCACCCAGAAGAATTTCGAACTGTCGGAGACCAAAGAACAGAAGACGACGATGGAGTCTTCGCGCCCGCTTGCCTCGTGCGAACACGATCTGTTCAAAGACATTCGGACCGAAGCAGATATGCGGTTCGACAAGTTGTTAGACTCCCCAGAGAAACAGGCGGAAGTGAAGGTGTCGATCGCTTCGCATCTTTCGGAAGCCAACTTTGACAGCGGAGGAAGAATGACGGAACATCATGCACACTCGACTCACTCTGGCGAGGTGAAGATCGGCACCAACGATGACAACCAACCCACGCTGACGTTGCGTCCGACGCAAACCAAGGCCGTGGTGTTCAACCTCGCGACCGGTGACATGGAGGGTACCATACGGATGAACACTTTCAGCTGTTGCTGGGGCACATTGGACTCGATGCGGACTCGCTCGACAAGACCGTCGCTCCGGAGGAAGGGACAGCTGACCTCGATGCCGATACCAAGAATCTAAGAACCATCCTCATCGCGTTGTCGCAGAAAGCGGAGACGACATCGGAGCAGATGGACCGACTGCGCCAAGCCGACGCCGGAACCGTGCGCACTCTGCTCGCTGAGATCCTCCTGGCCGATGCACAGCAAAGAACCAACACGAGCGCATTGGTTCGAGCGCTCGAAGGACAGCTATCGTTTTTGAACCGATGCGAGTTTTCGCTGTCCAAGGAGGCTCGAGAAGAGTTCGAGAAGCAGGTCAGAGATGTCGGACCCGCCAAGGCTGGATTTCAGCTTCTCACGCGTCACGCGACCGATCCGACGCAGACCGCGACGAGTGGACAGAGATGCGCGACCGCCAATCTGTTGAAGAGCATGCGGAGCGCTGAGGCTGGGTACGATCGATCGGACATCGCATTTTCCGTCTGCCCCCCTTCTGATGAGATCAAACCTTCCGCCAGCACAAAGTCGTTTTTCGAGGATGTGAAGTCCAAAACGGAGAGCGAGGGCGTCAAGTTTGCTGGTCTCCGTCGGGTTGTCTCGAAGGGAAAGATCGACAAACACGTCAAGCAGTTTATTCGCGAGGGCGACAGGCAAGGCTTCGAAGAGTACATGCGGCAGTTTTTGACAGGCGCTGCGATGCCACAGGCGCCAGAGACCGTTGAGGGAGTGCAACAAACGTACGACGGCATCCGAGTGGTGGAGGCGACCGAAATAGGCGAGATCTGGGAATCGTTGGTAGAGCAAGCTTGGGGCCAATATTCTAACGATGCGGTGGTAAAGACGACGTACACCCTCGTCGACCGGATGGCAAACTTTATCGGCAACCTGCAGGGTCAGTGGGCGTGCCCAAAGTTGGACGAGGAGATCGTTGCCAAACACGCGAAGCTGTTGAATGTGTTTCTAGGGTACGCGAGCGACAACAAGCGTAATGGACACCTGCAGGAGGCGCTCATCGCCGTAACCTTCAATACCGAGGCGCTCTGTCACGGATCGCCGTTCCGTGTAGAAGTGAACACCGAAACCAATGCCACGGGGGGCCGCGATCTGTTGCTGTTTGACGTGCGCACTGGCGTGGAGGAGGGCCAGGAGATCGCGGCATTTGAAAGCAAGCAGTCCACGTCCGGATCCATTGTGTCGGCCTTTGATAAGCATACCAACCCAAACACCAAAAAATATTACGACCCGCGCAAAACGACGGTCCTGCTCGGGGAGAATCTTGTGCCAAAGATGCGGACCAAGTATTCTGGGTACAGATTTGCCAGCACGCTTCGGGTTCCGTATGGCACCGGAGGATCGCTGCAACTGGCCACAGAGAAGGCCGAGGCGTTGTTCACCAAAATCACGAGCCTACAACGGGGCGAGAAGTTTTCCATGCGGGGGCCGATGCGTCCCTGGGCTGATGGGCGAGCAGTTTCGTTTACGTTCACACGCCCTCTGGATGGCAAAACCTTTGTGCGCACTTCTCTCGTTGACCGCGAGAAGAAGCTGATTTAATTTTTTTAAATTTCAAAAAAATACTAGATATTTTCACATTTTGCTGCGCCAAATTTTTTTTCCCGAAGCGTTGCACTAGGGATACCGAAACAGTTAACTTTGGTAAAGTTCGTATGCGATTTCTTGGTCCGTTTTCGCTGAATATCATATTTTCCTCTAAAAAACATATTTAAAAATCTGGATAATTCTTATCCGGATATTTTTTATCCGGATAATCTAGTGACTGTTTACAAAGCAGTTATCCATTATTAACTATTTATCTAGATAACTGTACTTAACTATTTTAAACTGGATAAATTCAGTAGTTTTAATAAAAATCAAACAACATTAATTGAATTCCTATTATACTTGGTAGTACTTTTCACTCATAGTAGTTACTTTGAAAAAATTATATTTTTTTCATTTGTTACTTTACACATATTTATTAATTGATTTTGTTTTTTAGACCTTTTTTTTAAACACACTTTTAAAATTTAGAAACATTTTGATAGTGTTTTAGAAAACAAAAAATTAAATACAAAATTAATAAAAAAACTACAAAGTTTAAAGTTATTAAAAAAAAAAAAAAAA
>Ga0209935_1005016_pt1 | contig 11546 bp, 15 predicted proteins | sample ThiBio_1000_plan_2_FD_183958 | JGI IMG/M metagenome (GOLD analysis project Ga0209935, IMG submission 183958) | Wastewater bioreactor microbial communities from Cape Town, South Africa - Thiocy_cont_1000_plan (SPAdes) | ecosystem: Engineered > Bioreactor > Thiocyanate-remediating >... | reverse complement strand
GATGCGATACGTGACGATGGCGCCGGCCTCGGTGCCGATGCACAGCGTCCGGTCGGCGCCGAACGAGAGGAACACCGAGCCCAACTGCGCGAGGTTGTTGGCCTGCAGCAAGCGACCCACATCTAATTGCAACAAGGTCAATCAATCAGTCAGTGAGTGAGAGAGATCGACCACGACGACGACGACGACGAACCTTCGGCGGACGAGTGCAGGGCGCCCGTGAGGAACTCGTACACGTACACGACGCCGTTCGAGTACGTGGCCTACCGCAGGAGCATCATCAGCACCCTCATGGATCGTGCGTGCGTGCGTGCGTGCGTGCGTGAGTGAGTGTGCGTGCGGCGTACGATGAGCGACTCGGTGGGATGCACGACGATGGCCGACGGCGGCTGCTTGCACGTGAGCTTGACGGCCGGCTTGCCGAACTTACTGTGGCGCATATCGTAGCCTGCGCGACGGCTCTCTCGTGTTAGAGAGATCGAAAGATACATACAGGTCAGTCACGATACCAGTAATGTATTTGCTCTTGGCGCTGGTGAGGAAGAGGATCGGGGCGCTGGCTGCAAACTCGATCATGCTCGAGTGCTTGGCGGTGTTGGTGTCGTTCGGCGGTATGGTCAGCAGCAAGCGCAGCGTCTTCCAGTCCCACACCCACACCGTGCCATCCTATGGAGACACGCGAGTCAAGGAACGGTTCTAGCTGGTTGCGTGTGTGGGCGTGTGCGTGTGTGTGGGTACCTCGGTGATGGCCGAGAAGGCGTCGCGCGAGGCCGCGAGGTTCGTGACGGCCGCCGCATCGACGCTCACGATGCCGCGGTTCGAAGTGCGGCCTGCCAGCTCAACCACTGCGCACCCGGAGCGCGTCAATAGATAGCTCGGTAGCTTGCGAGGGAGTGAGTTGGCGGGGTTAGAGTACCGTAGATACGCGAGCCGATGGCGGCCACGAGGGCGCTGCTGGCCGGATGGAAGGCGATGCATGATATCTCGTGCGCGACGTGCGTCGGCAGCTGCAGCTCGGCGGCGCGCAGGACGTTCATGGCGCTGGCGCTGCAGTGAGAGACGCAACACTACGAGCGTGGCTCTCTCTCTCTCTTGCGTTTGGTGGTACAAAGAGAGACGTTCCAACTCGATTGACTGCTTGGTATGTCGCGAGAGATCGCGAGAGATCGAGGGAGATCGTTGTTGGTGGTGGTGGAGGCGATGTGGCAAACGAAGGAATGAATGGATGGAAATCCTTGAGGAATGCCCCACTCGATTGGACTTCGCCGTGGAGAGCAGAATGGAAATCCTTGAGGAATACTCCACTCGATTGGACTTCGCTGTGGAGCAGAATGGAAATCCTTGAGGAATACTCCACTCGATTGGACTTCGTGAATCCGCGGTGCGAAAGTCGCTCGTCATTCCTCTGCTGCCCACCTCTCGCGCACATCAACACCAACAACATCGATCATATCTCTCGTGATATAACTGCCTCTCGATCAAACCAACCAACCAACCAACCAACCAACCAACTCACTCACTCACTCACTCATCGCACTGCGTATCTCACACTATCATGGGTCGCTGGACCTCGTGCTGCCTCGCGTGGTCGCTGGCCGTGCTGGTGCTGCTCGCTTGCGGAGCCACCGCCGACGAGGACGTTTGTGGCCGCATCACGGTGCACGAGGCACGACCTTGCTGCCTCTCTCTCTCTCGCTCTGGCCGCGTGGCATGCCCACCAACACCCGCTAACATCCATCCCTCGTGTGCTTAGACCGTGCTCGATACCACGATCCGTACCTTGACGTGGGAATCGAATGATAATCTCGTACGTGATGCGCGTGGCTCCCTCTCTCGAACAACGACACGCATCATCGCCCAACATCATCACCATCATCATCAACAGCAGCAGTAGCTAGATTGGTTGTCTCACTCGATTGCGTGTTGTGCATCTCGATACCAGGTTCTCTACATTGTGACGCAGAACTCGACGCTCTACAAGTCGATCGACGAGGGCGCCTCGTGGACCAACGAGATGCAATACCTCGAGCACTCGCTCGAGCCCGTGGCGCAGCTCGACGGCCTGCGCGGCATCAATCGCGTGATCTCGACCTCGGACGACTCGCGCTCGTACATTCTCGGCTGGGGCGATTCGTTCTGGACGTGCGCCGATCGCTCGCACCACTACGAGCATCACTTTGTGTACGAGCTCAGCGACCAGCTGCAGCCCGGCAAGCATCGCCTGACGGCCATCGTGCCGCACGGCTCGCAGCCCGAGCGAGCGCTGATCCTCGTGCGCGAGTGGGATTGCTTGTTCTTCCTCTCGTCGTGCGATCAGCTGGTATGAATGAGTCAGAATCGGGTCAGAGTGAGTCTCTGAGCACTGCCTGACCTCGAATGCATCATCGTCATCGTCATTGTCATTGGTGTCCTTGTTCGTGTGCCGATGCAGTTGTTCGTGACCAATGACTTTGGTGCCACGGCGACCTTCATCTCGTCGCACGTGTTGCAAGCCTCGTGGGGCGGCCGCGACGACAGCATCTTCTTTGTCGGAGTGCCTGAGGAATACCGCGACGGCCGCTCGCTCGTACGTCAATCTCACTCACTCGCTCACTCACTCACTCACTCACTCACTCACTCACTCACTCACTCGTGATTGCAGAACTTCTACTCCAACGAGGAGAAGAGCGTCTTCCACACGATGGATTATGGCAAGACCTACGAGCATGTAATTCCACGAGCGCCCGTGTTCCTGTACTCGTTGGGATTCTTGTACGTCGGCGTCGTGGACCAGAACGGCTACTACATGAATCTGTGGGTCAGCACGGCCGATGGCCACAACATCACGCGTGCTGTCTTCAACGATGATCTTGTCGAGGATGTACGTCGTGGCCTCTCTCTCTCTCTCGCGCGCGCGTTCCTTGTAAGAGTGTTGCTCACCCGGTGCACTCGGTTCGGTTAGGCGTACACCATCCTGGACACGACCGAGGGAGCGACGTTCGTCAACGTGCAGCACAATGACCCGCGTTGGGGCAACCTGTACGTGTCGGACTCGTTCAACCAGGAGTTCACCTTGTCGCTGCCCAAGAACCGCCGCCGCTACGGCGACGTCGACTTTCAGCGCATCGAGGGCCTCGAGGGCATCTATCTCGCCAACTACTACGACCTGCCCGACGTGGTGCTCGACGACGGCGTGCCGTACGACCTGCAGGAGCGCCGCCTCAAGACCGTCATCACGGTCGACAAGGGCGCGCAATGGACCACGCTCCCGGTGCCTGACTCGATCCCCTGCCCCGATATCGTACGTCTCTCACTCACCTGCCACAGAGAATGGAAAATGGCAAATGTACTGAGAGTGTCTTGCATAGGAATGCTCGTTGCACTTGTTTGGCAACTCGCAATCATCGAGGGTTTACTCGCGTGCCAGTGCCGTCGGTATCGTGCTCGCGACCGGCAACGTTGGCTCGTACCAACAACTGCGAGCCGATGATGTTGGCACGTACTTTAGCCGCGATGGCGGCGTCAGCTGGGAGCTGATCAAGAAGGGCCAGCACGTGTATGCGTTTGGCGATCATGGCGCCATTATGTTGATGGCATCCGACCAACAAGCGACCACCGAGTACATGTACGGTTATCCGCTCACTCTCTCTCTCTCGCTCTCTCTTACGGTGCTGGTTGACTGGCGAACAGCTTCTCCTGGAATGAGGGCTTGACTTGGACCAACTGCTCGTTCCCCGAGCTGTCACCCGTGCAAGTGACGAGCATCGTGTCGGAGCCCAAGGCCACGAGCCAGCGCTTCTTGATCTACGGCACGCGATCGATTCCGGGCTCGTTCGGAACCTACGGCGTCGTGATCCAGGTGGACTTTGAGTCGCTGCACGAGCGCCAGTGCACCGGAGCCGACCGCGCCGGCGAGGCCGACAGCGACTACGAGCTGTGGGTGCCGAGCAACCACCACAAGTGCCTGCTGGGCGAGCGCGTCGAGTACGTGCGCCGCAAGCGCGACCGCGAGTGCTACAACGGCCTCTCGTACGAGTCCAAGAAGTTCCTCGCCACGTGCGCGTGCTCGGACGAGGACTACATTTGCGACGGCGACTGCTTCCAGTACGAGCCAGCGAGCAACGAGTGCGTCAACTCGTGCGAGAACACGCCGCGCGACCCGACGCTGCTGCCGAACCCGTGCGTCGACACGTGGGTCAAGCCGTCGGGCTACCGTCTGGTGCCGGGCACCAAGTGCGACACGACGCGCGGCGTGCGCCTGCTGCCCGAGGTGCTGCCGTGCTCGAACGACTCCGAGTCCGACTCGCACCACAGCGAGCTCTCGCTCCTGGTGCTGCTCGCACTGCTGGTCGTCTTCGCCATCGTGCTGCTGGTCGGCCTGGCAGGCGGTGGCGTCTACCTCTACCGCACCAACGAGCGCTTCCGCGAGGTGGTCGAGCCCTGGCTGCCGGGTGGCGGCAACTCGTTCTCGAGCATGTACTCGCGCCTGTCGCGCGGAGGCACGCACGACGACGACGACGATGACGACGACCGCGCCTTCGGTCTCATGGACGACGAGGACTTTTCGCAGCCGTCGTCGCATGCCAGCTCGGCGGTCGGCGACATTGAGGCGCCGCAGCGCATCTCGTCCTTGCCACCGCCCACTGCCGCCGCGGCTGACACCGACATACCGGCGCTCTCGGCACCAAGCACCACTGGTAAGGACAAGAACGTCCTCGGCAGTACGCTCATTAACTTTTGAGCGTGAGCCGAGTCGCCGTGTCCGATGACTTTATCTCCAAGCAGCAATAGTAGTAGTCGTAGTAGCAGCAGTAGTAGTCATAGACTATCCTCTCATCTACCCCCTATCTCCCTCCCTCACCAATGAATGGATCCATCTATCTATCTATCTATCGAGTGGCGAAGGGAGTCAACCGAAATCAACGCGATCGCTGCGAAATCGCCAACTTTTCTGCGGCGCTCCAGGCCAAATAAGAAGCCGGCACCAGGCCCGACACCCTCTGTGCCTTTCCTATCCGCCAAGCTCAAGCTCCCTCCCATCCTCCCTGCCGAGCTCCCCCTCCCCACCGTATTCGCCATCAAGCCATTCGTTCATCATGCAGCGCACTCTCTTTGCCGTGCTTCTTGTGCTCATGGCCGCCGCAGTCCTCCAAGCCCGGGCCAACTCGTGTGCCTGCTGGCCGCCGGCGCGCGTCACCGCCCTTGGCTGCCAGTGTCCGGAATTCCCTTGCCCTCCCTTCACGCTGCCGCAGTCGCAATCAGGCTACTGCTGCAGGTCCAGCTGCGTTCCCGTGCTGCCCAGCCCGCAGCACAGCGGCGGTTGGGAGGTGACCGGCGGTGACTTCATTCTGCCGATCGAAGGAGAGAGCGACCTTGCCAGCCATCCCTTCATCGGTGCCTCGGGCCTCGCAAGTGCCGAGATCGAGCCTCTGCCACTGTCTCCGGTGTTGGGCGTGGATCTTGTGTGCCAGTCGCCGCCGACCAGCTGTGCCCCCGGAACCATGCTGTCCATCAGCCCCAGCGATGGCTGCCCGACCTGCATCGAGTGCCATTGTGCCGAATGGCCCAGCGGATGCCTGGATGGCTCGCAGCCGTTCGTGCACGACGGCGAGTGCTGCCCGCGGTGCGACGAGCCACGCCGCACGCCGGAGATCGGCATCTGCCCCGACGCGCCGTGCAATCCACCGGCCGAGTGTCCGGTGGGACAGTATCTCTACACCGGGCCCGACGTGTGCTGTGCCACTTGTGCGCCGTGCGGAGCATGCGCAGCCCTTGCGTACCGTTGCGCCGACGGCTCGCTGCCGTTTGTGCACGCCAACGAGTGCTGCGCTCGTTGTGACGATTGGAACTGGCCGTGGGCGTCAGCCTCTCGAGTGTCGTTCTCGCTCGCGGTTCTGGTGGCCGTTCCGGTTCTCGTGATCTCTCGATTATTGGCCTGCTGAAGTGGAGGCCCCCCAAGCCATTGCCAAGGGCCCAAGAGGTAGTTTGTGAGAGACACAGACTCAGACTCAGACCCTAACCCAACCAGTAAAGGAGCAGGAGCTCTCTCGTTCGTTCGCTCTCGTATTCGTGTCTTTGCTTGTTCGCTCGCTCTCGTACGCACGCAGCTCGCTCTCCCTCGCTCGCTCGCTCTGCCACTCGCCACTCTAGTGTCGTCGGGTAACACCAACCATCATGGACGGCGGACGAGGCCGTGGCATCAACATGACGCTGCCGGCGTGGATGACCAACCCCGTACGCTATCGATCGGCAGCTCGCGAGCTGAGGACGATCGCAGTGCTGCTGTGAACTCACCCGATGTCGTCTGCTTCTGAAGAACATGGCGCGTCCAACCACGCCGGCAGCCGCTGGTGGAGGTGCTCCCATCCAACAACCACAGCAGCCACAGCAGCCGCAGCAACCTGGAGGTGGCGGTGGTGGTGGAGCGCGGGCCATCGTACCGCCACATCCACTGCGCCAGATCGCGAATGCGTACTCGCCTGCGCAACAGCAACAACAACAACAACAACAACAGCAAGCACAACCACCGCAAGCACAACCACCACCACAGAGCGATTGGGCCGAGTATTCGACGCCTGAGGGGCGCAAGTACTACTACAACCGCGCCACCAAGAGCACCACGTGGGAGAAGCCCGACGAGCTCAAGAGCGACAGCGAGCGCGCGATCGGCACGTGTGTCTGGAAGGAGTACCGCACGCCCGAGGGCCGGCCCTACTACTACAACACCGCCACCAAGGTCTCGGCCTGGAGCATGCCCGACGAGTACCGCGACTGGCTCTCGAAGCAGAAGCCGGCCGCCGGCGATGCCGCTGCGTCCTCGGATGCTGCTGCCAGCAACAACAAGACCGCCACACCGCAGCGACTCCCACCGCAAGCCGCCGTGGCATCACCGTCGGCTTCGGCATCTCGCTCGCCCTCGACGCCTCGCTCGCTGGCGTCCAGCAGCAGCAACAGCAACGTGCACATTGCATCGCCCGCAGGCGACGGCGCCAATGGTTCCTCGACACCTGGCAGAGGCGCGCCGACGCCAGCAGCGGCAGCCGACGCCATGAGCGCCGTCGATTCGTTGCTCTCGAGCGTCCGCAGCAAACCGATCAAGGACGAGGAGTCGGAGCTCGTGCAGAGCATCTATCAAACCTCAGAGCCCGGCAAGCGAGTGTTCTGGATGCTGCTGCGACAGCTGCACGTCGAGCCCGACTGGCCGTGGGAGCGCGCACTCAAGGAGGTCATGCCTTACGAGGGCTACAAGGTGCGTCTCTGTCCATGTGCCAGCAACAGCGACAGAGAGAGAGAGCAGGCCTCTCATTCGCTTGATGATTGATGCTGCGACACAGGCATTGAAGACGCTCAACGAGCGCAAGAGCGCCTTCGTGGAGTACACCGAGCTGCGTCGCAAGGAGGTGTTGGCCATGCAAGAGGCGGCCGACAACGCCGGTAGATCGACGTTCGAGGAGCTGCTGCGCAACACGCCGCAGGTGAAGCCGCACACGCGCTACCACACCGTGCTGCCGATTCTCGAGAAGGACCCTCGGTTCCATTCGATCCACAAGCCGCAGTTCCGCGAGTTGATCTTTGAGGAGTACATGCTGAAGCTCGAGGAGGAGGAGAGGGTACGTGTCGGAGCAGGCGCGATCTCGCGAGACGCACGCCGAGTGGCTTACGTCGAGAGCGCGTACCAGGCCCGTGAGGTGGAACGCCGACGCGTGGCATTGGCCGAGTTCAAGGAGGTGCTTCAGAACGACTCGACGATCACGGCCGATTCGCAGTGGCGGCGCGTCAAGCAAAAGTACCAAGATCACGACGCGTGCAAGGCACTGTCGGCGCTCGATCGCTTGGCGGTGTTCGAGGAGGTCGTACGCGCGCACGAGAATGCCATCATCGATCGCGAGCGCATTGCACAGCAGCATCAACGCACGCAGCAGCGCCGAAACCGCGAGGCATTCCGAGTACGTCTGGCGACGGTCGTGTAGAAGCCACGCGAACGCTACTGACGTGAGCGGCGCTCGCATGAGCGCAGGCGCAACTGCAAACCATGTATCAAGCAGGCCAGTTCAACGTACGCACCAAGTGGAAGGAGTTCTTGCCGCTCGTGTCCGAGCTGCCAATCTACGCGGCGGTCTTGGCGCAACCAGGGTATGTGGCGGCCGGCACCTCTTGCTCTCCCTTGTGGAGCGCGTCGTTGCAGTGGCGAACGACTCACGCGTTGGGCAGTAGATCGGCGCCGCACGAGCTGTTTTACGACTTTATCGACGATCTCGAGGACCGATACTCGCCCGATCGCAAGGTGCTCAAGTCGCTGTGCAAGAGCGCTTTCGCCGACCAAGAGGCCGCCATCGCCTCGCTCTCGGAGCAGGAGTTCACGGCCAAGTTGCGCGAGCAAGGCGAGGAGCAGCTCGCCGCCATCGATGCCGCGCATGTGAGTGTATTTTATCAAGAGGTGCGCTCACGAGAGTGGAGAGCGAGAGACCGAGAGAGAGAGCCAGCGAGCGGTGCTAACATGCACGTGACGAGGTGCAGATGCAGGAACGAGCAGCACGAAAGCAAAAGGGCGAGGAGCGCAAGCAGCAGCAGTACGTGCGCAAGTACGAGGACCTACTGCGCAGCAGCCGCCTTCGCAAGATCATCAAGCCCGCCGCCACATGGGCTGAGGTACCACCAGCCTGCTCGCTGCGTCATGAATCGATGGATGCCTGGATGGATGGATGCTGACTCGGCGGTAACAGGTGCAAGGCGAACTATCGACGCACTCGGCGTACAAGAAGCTGCCCGACGAAGCCCTAAAGCAGCGGCTGTTCGAGGAGTACGTGGCCGAACTCACGCAACGACCTGCCAGCGAGTCGGAGAGCGAGGAAGAGGAGGGTACTCTACGCGAGTCGTCGTCATCGAGAAGACACCACCGCTCGAGCCGCAAGAGCAGCGGCAGCGGCAGCAGACGGCATCGATCGCGCTCTCGGTCGAGCTCGCCGCGACGACGCAAGCGCTCCAGATCACGATCGCACGGCGACGACAGCGACAGCGACGACGGTCATCGCCACAAGCGATCCAAGCATAGAAAGTAGAGAGCGGGAGTGATGAGGAGTAGCAGCACTAGCAAGATTAGAAGCAACTCGTTCGCTCGTTCGTTCGTTCGTTCGTGCTCTAGCGCAAACGGCGCACGAGAGCCATGATGTCTCTTGGTTAAAATACGCAGCAGCTGCGAAGCATCGAATATTGGTTGCGTGGTTGGTTGGGTGCGTGGTTGGTTGGTTGGTTTAGTTAGTCAGTCGTGTAGTTGCGCCGGTCACCAGCACTCGACCGAGCAGCGTCGGGACACAAAACAAAACTCGTCCGTTCGAGGCTCGTTGTCGTTGTCGTCGTGGTGGTGGTTGTGGAGGAAGAGGTGAGTAACAAGTCAGAGGGTGAGTGGGTGGGTGAGCGAGTGGATCGCGCGGTGTGATGGTCCACGGCTTAGAAGAGCGCCACCACGAGGCCGAGCGCCACCACGAGGAACGAGGCAACGAGCGAGGTTGCGCCACCGAACTGCGCATCTATTCCGGGCACGCGTGTGTACCAATCAACCAACGAACGAGCACCGAGGTTAGGCCAACACCGATGAATTCACTCGAGCGTGGCTGCAGCGGCGAGGCGTGTACGTACAAATGTAGGCCGGCGCGAAGGTGGTCGAGGCCGCAGTGACGAACGGCGTGCACGAGCCGCCCGAGAGCGAGGTCGCGAGCGAGCCGTTGTTGATCTGCCACACGTCGTACAGGATGGTGCTGTTGCACTGCTGCACGTCGCACGGCGAGAGATTGATGCGCTCCATGACGCGACGCGGCTTGCAGCAGCCGGAGGCCAGGCAGGCGGCGTTGGCGGCGTCGTTCTCGGCGTCGCGCAGATTCTGCAGCCAGTGCGTGGCGCCGTAGAGGTAGTACTGGACGTTGTAGGTGTTGGGCGCCACGGTGGCGTTCTGCGGGAAGTACACCCGGTAGCCGACGGTCTCGAGCGAGATGGCGAGACCCGAGTTGCAGTCACCGGCGACGAGGCGCGTCTCGCGAGAGAAACGGAGCTGTCCCGGATGCGTGGTGCGCGTGACCTTGACGTGATCGATCACCGAGCGACCGGTCGTGCTCACGAACGACTGGCAACGCTTGTAGTGAACCTGCTGCGGAAAGCCTGCACCATCACAGCCGAGATCCGAAATCCAAATCAGCTCCGAGATGCGAGAGGCGAGATGGGAGATGGGAGTTTGTCAGCGTAGAGAGAGAGAGCTGGAGAGCAGGAGCGAGTGACCGTTCCGCCAACAACGACCGAGAGAGCGAGAGAGCAGAGCAGCAGCAGCCTCCCTCCCGGAACCAGAGAGGCGAGCACGTACCAGCCGGCTGCGCCACTGCGAGCACGCCGAGCAGCACCACGAGCGACACCACCGTGACGAGACGCATCATCATCATCATCGAGGCGCGAGGAGCAGGAGGGAATGAGCAAACAGGCCGACGAGCGAGCGAGCGAGCTGGAGTTGTTGTTTGCTTGAGAGGCGGGAACGGCAGCGTAGAGCGATGAGGGCTTAAGTAAGAACGGGGTACATCTCCTTATTCGTACCCCGTTTATCTCGCTCTCAGCGCCATTCCTTTCTCTTCGCTGATCGATCTCGCTCGATCTCTTTCGTTTGGTGGCTTTGGTTTGGTTGGGTGGCTTTGGGCAGGAGGAGATGGTGTCACTGTATCAGCCGTTCACGCTTGATGGCTCCGGAGGTGATGGCGATCAAGCCACTTCGACGACGACGACGAGCAGTGCTTCGGACTCGATGTTGAGCTCGTTGCGAGCGTCTGCCGAACGATATACGTCGCTCGATTCTGGCATGAGTGCCGAGTTTGACGAGCCAGGAAGCAACTACTACGCGCCTGCGTCTCCCAGGTCTCCAGGATCAGCAGGAGCGTCGTCGTCATGGGCGACCTCGTCGCCAACGGCCTCGGCGGCGCAGGGATACGTGACGTACGCGCAAGCGACCGGCGCGCAATCGGCTTCGATGGCGGCGGCGTATCTCGGCGAGCAGGCTGCCACCAACACGCCCGGCAGCAACTACTATGCACCGGCGGGAGCCAACGCTCCTTCGCAAGAGCAAGAGCCAGAGCAACCTCCCACGGCGCCGTTTGCCGCGCCGACGACGCTGGTGGAGCTTGTGGCGCAGGTGTACGCCGAGAACACCGCCACGGCGCACGGCCTCTCGAGCGCCAGTACGAGACCGCTGATCATCCTTGACGCCGGTGCCGATTGACTGAATGGCGGCAGTTGTAGGGCGATCGGTGTCGGGGCTGTTGGTGCCTCGCAACCTGGCTGACGGCAAGCGCGACTGGAACGCCGAGTTCCAGATACTGCTGGGCCTGCCCGACAGCCTCATCAAGGTAGCCTCTCGCTCCTGACCGACTCTCTCTCTCTCTCTCACTCTCTCACTCTCACTCTCTCACTCTCACATGATGCGTGTGAATGTAGTTTCAACGACTGCGGCAGCTCGAGCACGACTTTGTGTACTGCGCCGAGACGTACGGCCGCATCATCATCTCGGAGAACTGCCTGCCCGAGCACGAGAAGAC
>Ga0209935_1005014_pt1 | contig 11548 bp, 19 predicted proteins | sample ThiBio_1000_plan_2_FD_183958 | JGI IMG/M metagenome (GOLD analysis project Ga0209935, IMG submission 183958) | Wastewater bioreactor microbial communities from Cape Town, South Africa - Thiocy_cont_1000_plan (SPAdes) | ecosystem: Engineered > Bioreactor > Thiocyanate-remediating >... | reverse complement strand
AATCAATCAATCAATCAATCAATCAATCAATCAATCAATCAATCAATCAATCAATCAATCAATCAATCAATCAATCAATCAATCAATCAATCAATCAATCAATCAATCAATCAATCAATCAATCAATAAATCAATCAATCAATCAATCAATCAATCAATCAATCGAACAAGCAAATAAGCATGAATCACTCGTGATGCTCGTACTCTGAGCGACATCACTGAGAGGAATATCGAAGGCGAGCTTGTTGTCGATCGTGAAGCGCAGCGAGCCATCAGCGTGCGTGACGTTGGCATCGCCCCAGTTCCAACCACGAGTCGCCAAGGTCGCCTCCTCGACATCGACCTTCAGTCCCGTGCGCATGAACTCGAGCACCTTGTTCTTCTCCTGCACGCGTCCAAGAACAAGCGTCATGATCGTGATCGCGATCGTGATCGTGATCATGACGCGCAGTATTCGAACGTACACTTGGAGAGAATCCATCGAAGCGCACCAGCGCGTTGCCCTCGAGATAGAGCTTGAGTTGCGCCGAGTTACGCAGCGTCTGGAGCCATTCGACGCGCGCTATCTCGGCACTCGGGATGGCCTTGCTCTCGCCCGTCTTGCTCTTCCAGCTGAGGCCGTTCTTGTTCATCTTGAGCAGTCCGCTCTCCTGCACGGCCGCAAGACGTAAGATACCGAATCCGCTTGCGAGACGCGAACGAGACAAGAGATATCGGACGGCCACGCACTCCAGCGACTTTGCCACCGAGGCTGATGTTCTGGAACGTATGCACCAGTTCCTCCATGGTTGCTTGCTATCGAGAGAGAGAGAGAGAGAGAGAGAGAGGCGCGTGTGTAGCGTGATCGATCGATGGGAGAGTGATCAAAAGATCTGACCTGGTGACTCGTTCGCAAGTCTGAACCTCCTCGTTGAACCAACGACGGAACGAGAGAGTTACTGTGCAAAGAACGTGTCGTCGTTGTCGTCGCCGCTGCCACCGAGAAGGAAGAGGAAGGAAGACCTTCGATGTAGCGAGGGAGCGAGGGATGTGAAGGAGAGGAGGTTGGTGAGCAACAGAGGGAGGAAGAGGCGTGCGTTTTGGCGGGAAAGCCTTGCTCCTCCTCTACCGCACAACCCCTCCTCACTCCTCTCAAGCCAAATCCGTGGCCGTGCTCCAGTGGACTGTCTGACTGCCCCGCACGCTCAAGCAAGCTCCACTCCCAGATATTTCTCCCGCGGCGGTGGCGAGTAACCAAGGCGAGATATTACCCACAGCGAGAGTAATATCCCATCAAATCCTTCTAGGAAGCAAATATCCCCTTCCCGCCATTTCGTCGGCGACCGCACCAACACACAACCCTTACAACGCCGCTGCTGCTTCCTCTCAGTCTCGTTGTTGCTGCCTCCCTCACGCACCTCACCAGCAACAGACCACTCCAACGGTCCCTCTCCCCCTCCTCAACCTCACCTGAGCAACACCCGAGAGCGAGCGAGAGAGAGCGAGCGAGATGGTCAAGTACATCCTGATCACGGGCGGCGTGGTGTCGGGCCTCGGCAAGGGCGTCATCGCCTCGTCGATCGGTATGCTGCTGCGCGCCATGGGCTTCCGCACCACCGCCATCAAGATCGATCCCTACCTCAACATCGACGCTGGAACCATGTCGCCCTTCGAGCACGGTGAGGTGTTCGTGCTGGACGACGGCGGTGAGGTCGATCTCGATCTCGGCAACTACGAGCGCTTCGTCGACTTGGAGCTGTGCAGGGACAACAACATCACGACCGGCAAGATCTACCAGCGCGTCATCAACAAGGAGCGCGAAGGCCTCTACCTCGGCAAGACCGTCCAGGTACCTACACGCCCGATGCAACTCCTCTCGAGCGCGACGATGCATCCTGGGTGTGAGGACGATGCATCCATCTGATGCTCTCCCTCTCTCCCTCTCTCGCGGTGTTGGATGCTCGACGCTGTAGGTCGTGCCGCACATCACCGATGCGATCCAAGAGTGGGTTTCAGAGGTAGCAGCTCGTCCATCGGATGGATCTTCGTCACCGCCCGACATCTGCGTCATCGAACTCGGTGGAACGGTATCGCACAGTGCCACCTCAACAACCTCGCTCAACTCGTGAGCATGCCCACTGATGCTGCTGCCCGTTCAATCGTCTCCCGTCCCATCGTCGTGAACCAGGTGGGAGACATCGAGTCGATGCCGTTTGTCGAGGCCATGCGACAGTTTCAGTTCAAGGTCGGACGCGATAACTTTTGCTTGATTCATGTGAGTCTCGTGCCCGTCATCGGTGCGTTGAAAGAGCAGCTCTCTCGCTCTCTCTCTCTCTCACCAACAACAACACGAAGAAGCAGAAGAACAACAAGAGCAACGGCAATTGATTTTAGTACTGTCAACACTTGAATCTTGCAAACAGGAGCGGTCGGAGAGCTCAAGACCAAGCCGACGCAAATGAGTGTTCGCGAGCTTCGAGCCTTGGGCCTGTCACCAAACATGATCGCGTGCAGGTTCGATTGCGGCCGAGGCTGCGGCAGCGTCGTTTAGCATGCGCCAATATCAGCGACCTAACCTGCGACTCGCGCCACTCGTGACAGGAGCGACAAGCCCTTGGGCGATGAGGTCAAGACCAAGATCTCGCAGTTCTGTCATGTGCCGCCCGAAGACATCTTTGGCATCCACAACGTTTCGAACATCTTTCGCGTGCCGCTGTTGATGCATGACCAGGGAGTGACTGAGCGAGTACGCGTGACACGTACATTGTCTTGTACGTGGGTCGATGATTGACATTCCTCCTGCTGCTCCTCGTGCTGCTGTTGTTGCTGTCTACAGGCGTTGCGCGTATTGAATCTCTATTCCGAGCAAGTTCATATCAATGTACGCTTTTCTCTGATCCTCGATAGATTGCATCACCCTCTCTTGTAGAGTTGAGCACGGGTGACATTTATTGATTCGATCGCAAATTGTGACTATTCTAGCTGACTGCATGGATCGAAATGGCGGAAACGGCTGATCAGTGCGTGACTTCCGTCATTCCGTCTCGAATGAGCAAGCAACCTACCAGCCAGCTGATATGGACGGATTGACGGATGGATGGGTTGATAGGTTGATGGTCCCTTCGTTGCCCGCAGTGCGAATCGCGCTCGTCGGCAAGTACACGCATCTGGCCGACTCGTACTTGAGCGTCACCAAGGCCATCACGCACTCGTCGCTGGCTCTCAAGTGCCGTACTGAGATGGTGTGGGTCGAGGCCTCGTGGCTCGAGGACGCGAACAAGGGCACTCCCGAGTACGACACCAACTGGGCGAAGCTCCGCAGCGCACACGGCATCTTGGTGCCCGGTGGCTTTGGCGACCGCGGAGTCGCCGGCAAGGTGCTTGCGTCGGCCTATGCACGCGAGCACAGCATCCCGTACTTTGGCATCTGCCTCGGAATGCAGGTGGCTGTCATTGATGTTGTGCGGTACGCCGGAGAGGCGAGTGCGAGTGTGAGTGTGAGTGCGACTGATGACGTTGGCTATTTGTAGCAACGTGATGGGATTCTCGGGTGCGTCGAGCCAAGAGTTCGATCCCTCAGCGGAACCGCAAGTCGTGATCTACATGCCTGAGATCAGCAAGACTCATCTCGGTGGCACTATGCGTCTTGGTACACGCACGCACACGCACACGCTGCTGTTGGTCTCGAGTCGCGACGTTGTGTGCGAACAACGGCCATTGACAATGACGCCTCCATATGCTCTTGTGCACTGTACCTTGTAGGAAGAAGACGGACCAACCTCAAGACACGCGAGTGCAAGTCTGCGGCCTTGTACGGCTTGCACTCGGATGCGAGCAAGAACATTTACCCGCAACAGCGCTCGGTCGACGAGGTCGGTATCGACGAGAACGGCGTTGCGTTCATCGAGGAGCGCCATCGCCATCGATACGAGGTCAATCCCACCTGGGTCGAGAAAATCGAAGCAAACTCCCCGTTGCGGTATGTGCCGGTGGCTAGCGATTTGCCAAGTGCTCGCTTGTGTTGATGCTTGCTTGTTACAGATTCGTTGGAACCGATGAGGCTGGAGTGCGTATGGAGATTGTCGAGCTGGTGGACCATCCGTTCTTTGTGGCGGTGCAGTACCATCCCGAGTTCAAGTCGCGTCCTCGTCGAGCGTCGCCAGTCTTTCTTGGTTTCGTGCATGCCTCGCAACAGTACGCTCAATCGATCAACTCGGCCTAAGGTCTGCAGTGCTTCCTGCCAAATGGCTCGCTCTCTCTCTCTCTCTCTCTCGCGTTCTCTCACTCCTGCCATCGATCAATTTCGTTCGTGCGTATTCTCTCTCTCTCTCCTGCTGCTTGCATTTTACTCCTTCTCTTGTCCACATTGATGTGGCATCTCGGCTATCGTCTTTGCTTTCGAATCAGCGTCGTTGAACTAGTTAGTTTTCCGGACGAATAGAAGAAGCACGATTTTTGACCAGTTCTTCATATTTCTCCTTTGTACAGTTTGGTAAGTTTGTTAGTTTGATATCGTGGTTGCTCATATGGGTCTTCACTCACTCATGTAATATCGAGAGAATACAGCAGCAACAGGTTTTACTTACTTACACTCACGCACTGTTCAAACCAGAGCTTGAAGGAATATTGGAGGAAGCAGAGGGAGCAAGAGAAAAGATAGGGTAGATAGATAGGCTGGATTTGCTTTCCATCATTATCATCATCAATGTACAATCAAATCGCACAACTTGTTGGAAGACCCGCGGCACACGAGCGCCGATTTAGACGCTCGAGGGTCGCGCAGGTCGTGGTTTTCAACTAAATACACCTGATATCAAGAAGGAGCACAAAAAAAGGAAAAAGGAAAGAGAGATACCGCTTGACTGGCATTGGTCGAGAATGGCGGCATTTCGCATTCAAGACCGAGAGGACGATGGCAAGAGGTTGGGAGATGCGCTGTTCCGTGAGCTGCCTCCTACTACTCCGCCGCTGCCGCCGCCGCCGCTATCCGAGAGTGGTGTGACTCGTTGAGATGTCTTCCGTCTCAGCCGAGCAGTCGTGCCACCAGCAGCGACACTTTGTCGTATTGACCTGCGCGAGATGAATGCCTATTCGAATAAACCACAATCAGTCAATCACATCAATTAAAGCCATCAATTACATCAACTCCAAGTTCACCATACCGTGCACTCAGCATCTCCACTATTAAGAAAGCCCACCGCAAAGCTTGGTGTCGTGTGCGACCAAACTACGTCGGCCACCGAACCACGCTCGTGACTGATGAGTCCGACGACTCCGGCGGCCCGCTCGTCGGTACTTCGGCAGCCCGACTGTGACGCGGGGCAACAGAGAGACTCGGGCCCCTTAAAGTCCAGGAACGATTGCAAGAGCTGCTGCAGCGGCGTCCATGGTTCGGGCTCGGCGTCGTACTCGGAGCCGGAGCACTCGCAGCTCGAGCACGGCGAGCTGATGGTGGTCGGCGGCGAGTCGCCCTCGATGCTCGAAATGTCGTGGATCGTGGTGGCCGGCGTGCTGCCAGTGGTCGGGCCGCCAGCAACCGCAGCGACCACGGCCGGGATGACAGGCACGTGGTCGGTGAACTGTACCGACGGTGGATGGAAGGCGTGGTTGAGGTTACACGTCGGTGGAACGAGAGGGTTCGTGATCATGTCGGGGAACGATGCCGTGATGCCGCTGGCGTAGAAGCGCAGCTTGCGAGCGGCTTCGAACGCCAACAACGAGCGAGTGACCTCCTCGCCTGTGCCGCTGACACTCACGCCAGCAGAGTTACCGTTGGCATCGAGCGGCGTAGCAAAGCAGCCACACCCGAATAGCGCAGCCTGTTCAAGTTGAATCAGAGATGAGTAACAGGAAACGAGAAGTGAGAGAACGAGAGAGAGAGAGAGAGAGAGAGAGAGCGAGCGGGTATACCTCTCCAACACGACCATCACACTTGAGAGAGATACCTCCACTCGAGACACCAGCGGCAATGTTACCACTGATATCCATGCACACGGCTCCCACGGTATCCCACAAGGTGTCGGTACCAGCGTCGCCCTGAGTAAGAGGTCTATTTTCGCCGAGAACGCCTTCGTAGCGCGCATGGTCAGTCGAGAGCGAGGCCGGACGAGCGGGTGTGATGGTGCCGTTACCATCTTCGTCGCTTGCTCCGTCCTCGCCCTCTTCCAGCCGACGACGCGAACGCTTGGCGGTTTCGATCGTGCGGATGCCATCGGGTTTCGAGCGCTTGCGAAGCCTGCTGCTGGGAGTCAGAGGGCTCTTGCTTCTCGTGGCAGTGGTCGTGGCAGCCGCCGTTGTTGCTGATGTTGTTGATGTTGCTGCTGTTGTAATGACTGGTAGGTGGTGCTCGACAGCGACGAGCAGTGGTGCATCGTTCTCGACCTCGGCCTGCGCATCACCGAGGCCGACGGCGACTGATAGATGGCGCTTGGAGAGTTGCTGCTCCTGGAAGACACGGCTCTTGTGATCGAGCCATGTTCGCCGGGCGCGCTCGGTCACGTGGTGAGTCTCGAGTTCGTGGTCGGGAGCCACGGGAATGCCGCGAGTTCGAGCCCATACTCGAGCTCCGTCTCCGGTGAGCATGCTGGAGATGATGGGCAAGTCCGTCAATGAGTGAGACGCCGAGAAGGAGTCGAAGGCGATCACATGGAGACACACACACGTACATTGGTCGAACACGGCCGAGAGGCAAGCGGCCGAGACTCTCTTCGCGCATGATTTGTGCCGCGAGTTGAATGGGATTTTCGATGCCTGGTGGGGAGTCAACACGAAGCACGGATCGAGGAGTGAGCTACGCTCTCGTTATGATGCGCCAAGAAGCATTCGACGACGACGACGAACCACGAGCAGCGGCCACCGAGCCAAAGGCGACGGTCTTGCCATCCATCATTGCAGCATCGGCTTCGACGTGGCCGGACTCGGTGAGGTTCGAGCCCAAGCCGGCGTTGGTGATTTCGTGGTTCTAGCAGGCCGCGTACGTGTCAGTGACCATATTCCAGGAGCGGTGATCAGCTCGGTGACCACGTCAACGGGAGATCCGATCCGATCCGAACGAGATCGAGATCGAGAAAAAGGTTGGAGTAGGTACCTCGAGGACCATGATCGAGGCCATGGCAGCATCACAGGCTTTGCCTCCACACTAGAGAGAGGGGGGCACAAAGAGGGAGAGGCGATGAATGAGAACGAGGCATGGTAGAGGTGGCGAGTTATTCGCAGAGAGGTGTGCACAGAGAGAGAACGAAGGTTGGACGGAAGAAGATGATGGATCGGATGGTGGGCTTGCTTACGTGGCAAGCGAGGGTTGGACGACCACCACCAGCAGCCACCACCATCATAACCGCGTCACCCGTGACCAGCTTCGAATGCCATACAGACGCGCACGTGTGTGTGCGTGCGTGTGTGTGCTGGGGCGTTGTCGTCACGTGACGCACCTCGAGTACGGCGGCGGCCGCCTTGCAGGCTTGTACCATCGCGAGGCGATAGGCTTGCTCGTGCGAGGTCGAGTGGTAACCAGCGCCGGCGTGTACCACCACGCTCCAGGTGTTCTCGCTGGCAGCCGGGCCAGTCACTGCTGTCGTCACTGCTTGGACCTCGTCGATGGCGGCATTGAGCATCGCACTGGTGGGTGGGTGGCGGGGTAGAACCGACGAGCGGTAGCTTGCGACACACGCGCTCGAGTTCGATCGATCGATCGATCGATCACCAAGCAAGCGAGAACAGTACGCTGCTTGCTCGCCTCTCACGATTGATGGGCGGTTGGCGGGAACGGAGGTCAAGCGAGAGGGTTGCGATATGGATCGTGTTGCTCGTTGCCCGTTGTACGACGCAGTGAGCGAGCGAGCGAGCGAGCGAGCGAGGGAATGGGATTGCAAGAGCGCGGGAGTATCAACGACACGAACACGCGAGCTCCCTCGAATACCTCAAGGATCTGCGCGCACACCACACGAACAATCACGACGTTCGCTCACACTCGTTCCTCGAGCTTCCGACAGTGGACCGAGCCAAGACCGAGTGGCCAGCGGAGGAGGAGGAGGATATGGAACGCAACGCAACGCAACGATGATGGCGACGAGGCAGCAGTGGGTATTGATTGTGTGCGTCTCGTGTGTGTGTGTGTTGGTTTGTGCGTCATGCGCTGCTCTCGCCAAGTACGTTGACGGCACGCGGCGTGAAGGCCGCTTCGGGCCTAAGCTCGTCACTGCTGTTGGCTCGAGTACAACGAGAAACCTCCCGCAGTCCGATGCGGGTTGGATTCGTGGTGGTGATGGAGGTGGAGGTGGAGATCCAATCTCGAGAGCGCCATCGAGCCTCCACCTCCATCGAGGAGAGTAGGGGGTGGTGGTTGCGAGAGGGACACTCAGTTGCTCTTGATCGGATGAGAGAGATAGCGAGAGAGAACTAAATGAGCAGGCACCACAACAACCACCATTCATTCATTGGTTTGCTGTTCCGTTCCTTCGTTCCCTCTCCTCCCTCACTCCCCTCGATCATGGCTGCGGTATCTCTGCATCGATTACTGTTCTTCTACTTGTTTTCCGCTCTGCTCGGAGCCATGTTGTATTCGTTCGAGGATCAACTTCGTCGTCGCTCGTCGATCGATGCCGAGGTGGTCGGTAAGTCGATGTTCGCGCTCTACGATCACCGCTCGATGCGCCAGTCGCTCGAGTCGCTCGACTACCCGGCGCTGCGCTTCTATCTCGCCTACCTGCTCCTCGATTGCGGCTACGCCTTCTTCTACGGCGTGGCGTTGATGGACTCGGTCTCGATCTTGTGGCCCGCTCTGCCGCGTCGCTTGTGGTGGCTCGATCTGCTGCCGGCCGTGTCGGCCGTGTGCGACGTCGCCGAGAACCTGCTGCAGATGCTGGTGATCGCGCGATGGCCTCACGCGACCGCACGCATCGTAGTCGACCTCGCCATGTTGTGCTCCTTGTTCAAGCACCTCCTGTTTCGTGCGACGGTCATGATCGTACTCGCTGGCCTGGCTCGATGGCTGCTGAACCACATGTCGGCCAAACAACGAACGAGGTCGCCGTCGTCGAGCGCGCTCAGCAACCTGACCAACGGCGGCTCCACCGCCACCAATGCCTCCTCGAGCTCCCTCCACAGCAGCGGCAGCAGCAACAACCTCCTCAACAACTCCTCGTCCTCGTCCTCCTCCTCATCGGCAGCATCATCCTCCACACCATTCTCGGTCGATGGCAGCAGTATCGCAACGGTTGTCACAACAGACTCGATGGTCGTGGGTGGTGCTGGTAGCGACAGCGAACTCAAGAAGCGACATTGATCGGCATTGCTCGATCGATCGATAAGATAAGAGAGAGCCTGTACAAATATACGCCACCTACACGAGAGCCGCCATCAGGTAGAGCTTGGCCAAGAGTGCTGTAAACGTCTGGCTTTAGATAGTGATAGTTAGACAGTAGTGGATCGATCGGCTAGCTACTTGTGGCTGGCTCGCACTCGTGGCTCGCTGACGTCTTGCGCGTAGCTTACGCGGTAGGCTTCTCGGGCTCCAAGTACGAGAGAAGCACCTCCGCCGTCAAGGCTACGTACACGAGTATGCGCGTGAGCTGGGCATCGTTCTCTCTCGCGCGCGAGCGAGCGAGAGAGCGATACCGTACCGTGTCCTTCAGTAGGCTCCTGAGCGGGCTCTCCGTCAGCCGAGAGGTTCACTTGATACGAGGCCTTGACGAATGGATTGGCTCGAACGAATCGCTTGAACTCCTCGCGGTTCAGCTTACCATCGCTATTGGCTGTTGGCGTGCGATTGTGTGTTAGTCGTTAACGACACGAACGCGCGAACTTCAACGTCAATGCAATCGATCGATTCGATCGTTTAGTACCATCCATCTGCGTCATGATGTTCTCGCTGACTTGAGCCATGATGGTCTGGAACTTGGCCTCCAACGATGCCACCAGCTCGTCTTGGAAGCGCTCGGCTGCTTCATCGCCTGTACCCATCCAATCCAATCCAATCCAATCCAATCCAATCCAAACGGAATCGAATCAATCGCATGGCGCGAGTAGGTGTGCGCGTTGAATGCGTAGACTCGCGATCATACTCTTGCATTCCTCGGGCGTCAACGACGCTCGTAGTGTCATGACGAGAGTACGATAGGTCGACGTGTACATCTCGATCAACTCATCGCGTGTGATGAAGCCATTGCCATCAGAGTCGAACGCTTGGAAGGTCACTGCAATCAAGCGATCATCACCATACGATTGATATCAAGCGATTGATATACTCTCTATCTATCTCGAGCGAGCGAGTCATTGACGTACGATCAAGCTTCTCCTCATCGCTTCCCTTGCACAGTATCGAGAATCCTATCCAAGCATCAAGCATCAACAACCAATCCAGTCCAGTCGCTCGCAAGCGAACGATCTCGTACCCAGCATGAACTCCTTCAAGTCCACGACGCCGTCATTGTTCTTATCGAACAAGGCGAACAATCGATGTCCCAGCGGCAGACTCGAGAACCTCTGCAGTCCGTACTCCTCGAGTCGCTTGAGCGCCTCTTGGAACTGGCGGTTGTCGATGCCGCCCTTGCCCTCGCTCACCTCGTTGAACACATGGTACAACTTGTACACCTCAATCTGATTGACTACGTAGCATCATCGCCATCCACCACGATCACAGCCATCCAATATCGTTGGTTGAGTCGAACGACTGCATCGCGTATCATCGGTTCACACATGGAACCGACTGCCGCCAAACGATCCAATCGATCTCGCGTGGCCCAGCCCACCCACGCATACACGCGCAAGAGTCCCCCTCTCGTCCACGACGCGATATCGAACATACAGTTGGTTTGGCGTTGTAGCTGCAACACGAGCTGTTGCGTCTTGGCCTCGCTACGGCTGCTCCTTCGAGTCGAAGCACCAGCTCCCATTCCGTCGGTCGTCCAAGTGTATGGTGCACTAGCTACTAGCTCGACCAATCTCTCAACGAATCTCTCGACGACGTGTTCCTGTCGAGCAACACGCAGGCAAAGGCAGGCACGAGCGAGCAAGCAAGCAAGCAAGCAACAACCCTGCTTAGGACAATGTATTTGCGGCTGTGCACGCGCGGGAGCGAGAGGAATGAATGAGCGAGCGTGAGTGAATGCCGTCTCACTATCTATGCCAATCTCTCGTTCGCTCTCTCGCTCAACCAATCTATCTACAAGTTTATCAAGCGAGCAATCACTGCTTGGTTCCTAGCAATCCCCGCGCTCTCTCTCCCTCACTCACTCCTGGCGTCGTTGTTGTTCTTCAACAACTGAGCACCCAAACCTTCGCAAAAAGGAACCACAACATCTATTACTCAATCAAGCAATGGGTCGAGCAAACAAACAAGCAGACAAACCAAACAAATTACAAACATACATGGACAACACGAGCGACAGAGCGAGAGTATGTGTGCGAGCGTGCGTGTGCGACAGGCCGCAGCAATCTCAAGTGCAACGCTCGATGGGCTGCAGGCCGATCAACTGATGCGAGACGATAAAGTAGCAGCCCAGCGGTACGTCGAAGCGCGACACCGAGCCGACGAACCAGCGCATCTCGTCGGGCGAGTGGCATGGGTAGT
>Ga0209935_1005010_pt1 | contig 11560 bp, 14 predicted proteins | sample ThiBio_1000_plan_2_FD_183958 | JGI IMG/M metagenome (GOLD analysis project Ga0209935, IMG submission 183958) | Wastewater bioreactor microbial communities from Cape Town, South Africa - Thiocy_cont_1000_plan (SPAdes) | ecosystem: Engineered > Bioreactor > Thiocyanate-remediating >... | reverse complement strand
AATAGGAATGTGGTGGTGATGATATCACCAAGTGGATGATGTCGAAGTACTTCTCAGAAGGATGCGTTAATCATATCCATGAAAGCGACCCACAACAGTTGTATAATATTGTAGATGATATCAAGATTAAGGTAACTAGGGCCCTTGGCCACCTTGCTTTCGATATCTCTAAGTCCTTTCATGTTCTCTCAAGCATGGTTGTATCGCAGTGGAGGAAGCGAGTAGCGAGAGAGAATATTGTCGCAAAGAGCGATCTCAACAACAGGCTCTCACGAAAGGATATACCGATCACTCTTCCCTACTGAATTATTTGCCCACAGAACTTGGAAGGCTGATCGATTTATTCGCTTTCCAACCCAAAGTATCTAAAATTATTCCTTTTCCCCTAACTAATTTACGAGCTTTTGCCTTATTTAGCAAGATCATACGGTCCGATATAAGCTGCCAGATGGCCATAGCATTTTATTAGGGGAGGAACGCTTTGCTCCAACCGATGTGCTATTTAATCCGGTGGGAGGTAATTGGCCAATATTAAACTTCTATACATAGAGCACACACTTACACCGCCACACTGATATACTCAGGGCTGACCGAGCTAGTGAAGGCCTCCTTAGACAATGTGAATTCCCCTCAACTTGAATTCATATCAATCTAATTCTACCTAATAGACGAATACCGAACTGCGTTCGCTCTTCTCATACATAAGGATAACGGGTACGTACTTATTTTCTTTCAATTGGGTGCAGCGAATAATTGAAATAACCAGATAACAAACAAAAAAAGGACACTTGTTACCTGGCTTTGCTGAGCGGTTAGAAAGGGAATTGCAAGACGCTTGTAAAGATCTTAAGATTAGAGTCCGAGCAAGCGTCTTTGGTAATAACAATAATTTTATCTGAGTTGTTAAGTTCATTTTTTATTGAAACAAATAAGACAGGGGCTACGGGGATTGGTATGGCGGATCTTTGCTGGGCTCGTTATCGGTTACCCCCCAGGTACCTGATCTCAGCTCCAATTAAGTAGTAGATTAACATCCTCTTCATCATCAGCGATGGATTTCAAAGGGAGAATATGAAGAATGTGGACCACAGGTAGTAAATTGGAGGATTTAGAACATTGCTACCTACAGGCTTCGAAGCCACTTGTGCTGGGACCCTCTTCTGACGGTATAAGGTAGGATTAGGATTTATCTGAGGATAACTAAGAACATATTATATCCAGAGGATAACTGAGAAACTACAGTTTCATAGGTCTGCATGGGAAGAGGTGCAGCACAGGTGGAGGCCATTTTTGGCCGACAATTTCTCAGAGCTTGATGCTGTCCTGGAAAAAGCAAACAAAAGACACAGGAATGGATGACTTATTGAGGTGTTGTAATAAAGCCCTGCAGTACACATTTTTCTGGCTGGTGCAACCTAGCCCGGGTTCTTTGTAAACAGTTTTGTCGGCATAAAATACCAGAAATGATTGATGAAGTAATTCGCGAGATGACCTTGTCAACTTTGTGATCGAAAGTTCGGCCTATGATTCCTTTCCTTGGCCGTCATTACATCCTTTTCTGTTTGTAACTCGGTTCTTCGTCAGCCGTGCAGGCATGTCAGTGTTCACAGGATCAGTTCACTACCACAACATCGCAGCCATGCTCATCTACATCTCCGTCGCTCTTCTGCTCATGGCCAGTTTCACAGCGGCGAACCCCCTGATCCAGAAGCTCGATGCCGCTAAACCGATCAGTGTCGCTCCAAGGGTGGCTCGATTGAGCCAAGGGAGGTATTCCATGGGAGCCACTGTGGCAGGTGGTCAAGCGGTCTTCGTCGGGGGAATCGCTCAGGGCTCTGGTATGGGCGTCACAGTCCCAACTGTGGACATCTATGAACCTGTGACCGACAAGTGGACCAGAGGGAAGGACCTGCCTGTGGCATGTGCCCAAACCGGATGTGCCTCAATAATGAATCAAGTCATTGTGGCGGGAGGGGCTAACAACGACGAGCCCGTATTGGACACTGTCATGGTAACCAGCAATGCTGCTAAGCAGTGGACCACTGTAGCGCCTCTAAGTCAAGCGCGAACTGGACCGGTGGCTATCTCCGTCGGAAAAGAAGTAGTGCTCGTGAGTGGCGGAGTTGCCCTCCTGCCCAATCAAGCTGGAGGCAACGTGAGCGACGTGGTGGACATCTTCTCCTTTCAGGGGAGGACCACCGCCAGGTTATCTCAACCACGTGTTGACCATGCGGTCGCGGTCTTGGGTTCGAGGGTGTTCTTTGCTGGTGGCTCCACTGTGTGGGGAAACAAGAACCAAACTAACTCGGTGGATATCTTTGACTTGGCTACCAACTCGTGGTCTCGGGCTGCTCTCAGCTTGCCGCGACAAGACTTGGTTGCCGCATCGGCAGGCAGTAAGGTCCTCTTTGCTGGCGGTTTCAACGGATCCTCTCTCTCAGGCTATTCAAGCCGAGTCGACATCTACGACCAGAACACCGACAGCTGGAGCACCTCGGAGCTCAGCCAAGCGAGGTATGACCTTGCAGCTGCAGTCTGGGGAAGCAAGATCTTCTTTGCTGGTGGATTCTCTCCTCAAGGAGTAACTGCGCAGATAGACATCTTCGACGTCGATACCAACTTGTGGTCTACTGCGCAACTTAGCCACCCCTGCGGATTGCTCTCAGGCGTTGCCATCAACGGAATGGTCATTTTCGCTGGTGGAGCAGACGCTAATGGCATTACAGATGTGGTGAACATCATCGACGCCAGTTCCTTCTAGTGTTTTTTTTTCCGGGTGTGGTGCAAATAAATTTCGATTCAGCAGCATGTTTGAAGCAGCAAGATGTTCCTAGTCTTATTTTATTCGTTGTCGCTTGCGGCTTTCTGCTGTTCATTATTGCCGGTGTATGTCTGACGCTGACCTTCCACAACTGCGGATGCGGTATCCTTGGATTAACGGTATTTGCCGTATTTTCTATCGCATGGATTACCATGAGGTGGTGCCCTTACATAATCACTTCCGCGTATCTTGATGGAACCATGTCCATCACACAACTTGCGGATTACGATCAGGAGTTGTTCATCTTGAAGGAGGGAGAGGCCCTCGTTGATCGCTGGGAGATCTACCAACAATTCTACAGCCGGTCGTCGCATAGGCTGGACCACAGCAGTTGTTGCCCCCCTCGTGACTTCTGTTGCCGCTTTTCGGCACAAAGCCACCAACAACAACTCTTATGCTGGAATTGTTGTGGGCTGGGGAATCTCCTATTCCTCCACACCTCCGGGTTATTAGAATTATCCTTCCTTTCATGAGGGATTCATGTCTCTCGCGTCCCAGCAAGACTGGGTCAGAGGTCTATTTTTCTTTTTGTTTTTGTTACTTCCTGTCTGATTTGCGCAACAGATGCCATTGCATATCTCTATCCGGACCTTCGAGTGGTTCACGCACCAGTGCTTGAATGGACGCAAGTACGGAAGCTACAACCCAACGCAAGGCTTTGGATTGTGGAACTCGTTTTGGTATCTCATTCTCCTCATTGCTCTGGGATTCTATTGCACCAGCGAGAGAGCCAGCACCTCCAGTAGTTTTGGGAAGCGCTATGGTACTTTTTGAAGGTGCCTTCCCTTTGTACAATACTACTCTATAAAATCTTTGTTGATATCTAACAGTTTGCCCAAAGTGCTCTTGGAACCCCTGCGCCCTTATGTAGCTCCTTACTTGGAATATAAAGAAGTGCACTAAGAGGCGAGCTGTTCCTATCAGCGCCTCGGTAATTCACATCTTATTCCTATCATGGACCATCCAAACAACTTTCCCTCTAAAAAATTATTCTGAATCCACTCAGTAAATTTCACCAAGAGCTTTTGACGGCACGATGCGCACTAGTGGTTACCGACGAACCCTGGCACGTTGGCCAAGATACCGAACTTCCAACACGTTCTCAGTCTTGTCTGTCTTCCTTGGTACCTCTGCTTCGTTTTCCAGTTCGCCTCCTCTCGCCAGCGAGTCTGGTCGGAGGATCTATTGGACACAAAGACCTGCGCCACCAAGCGGAGGTTCTCCGGACCTATGATGTAAGTCAAATGGTAAACAGTGGTAACGAGTTGCTAATTTCACAACAGCTTCTTATAGAAAGAAAAGTAAAGCCTGAGAATGTGATATTAATGCTCTACGATAAGGTAGGAAAAGTTTACCAGAGGATAACTGAGAAACTACAGTTTCATAGGTCTGCATGGGAAGAGGTCCAGCACAGGTGGAGGCAGGTATTGGGTGGACTGAAAGTGCACTATTGTTTGGACGAGGTGACACCGCTAAATTTCTTGAATGTACTTTCACAAAAGCCTGGTAGGTTTAGGAACGCTTGTGATATCATACTGAATATCATTAGAAAACGACAACCCGGTTCTCCAAAGCGGCCCGAAAGACAGTGTGTTTGTCTTCTTCTCGGGTGCGGGAGCGCCCGGTGTTCTGAAATTTCCTGCCCCTGCCGAACCGCACCTCGGGTTTTGCAAGAACAGGTACGCGAATCACCCCAATTGAAGTAATCCACAACGCTGTGTAGGCCTTGGTGGATGCATTGTTGAATTTATCCGAAAAGAACAAGTTTAAGGAGATGGTGCTTTATTTATCAAGTGGCTCTGAGCAGAGCTCTGTTGAGAAATTTGAAAGAGTAAGAGGCATTCGTGTATGCTCAATGTTCTAAACCGGCTCCTTTCCCAGGTTTACTCAATTAGCACCGCAGCATCTGCTCAGGAAGGTTCGTGCAGTCCTGTACACTAGAGCTTTGACTAATAGGTTTCATGAAAGCTTAGAATCTGACAAGTGCCCTGGTGCCGAGTCAAAACCTCAGCTAACATCGCGTCTTTTCATGCACAGGTAAATTTGCAGACTGAATAAGCTCAAGCCTAATTTCAATCAGTCAAGCTACATCGATTGGAGATCACAGCTTTTTGGACAAAACTGTTGATTGCTTCCTCGGGCCAGGTGTACTACGCTCAATGCGGCAAGGCAGTTTTTTCTCTGAAACCCCAACGGCAAGGAAGTTGATGGCAAGGGCGGGGCGGTATTTTCCGAAAGAGACGCTTGTTCCTGACCAAGATGTGCCCCTCCTTCAGCTTTACGACCAACTGGTGCCAAATAGGCCTAAGAATAGGGTAAATACTGCAATGAATGTAACTGTCTCAAATCATTTAAGGACACAGTATTGGCTCGAGTAGAAGCCATGGAGATTAGACGAGTAGAGCTTGGAGACGTTTATATTCAAATCGCCAGAGCATTGTTTCCAGGTAAGAGTTTGACCTCGAAGGCGTTGGGCTAAAGTTCCGATAGAATGGGGAGATCGTGATGTTCAAAGGTTGTTGTTGGCCTATCCGCCAGTGTATCCGGAACGAGACGAGGAGTACGATACCTTGTATGACACAGCAGCGGCCAATGGTCTTCTGACCATAGACGGGGTTCTTTATGCACGCTATGACTACCTATTGGTATATGTACCCCAGATTCATTTTTACGCCAGCTGTACTTTCTCCGCTCTCTCAGGCGCACTTTTTCAATTTGGGTATCCGTGCTGACCCGTTCAAGCAAGTGTTGGACTCTCTTCCCAGGGTGCAGTTGAAAGAGCTTGAGGGAATTCTATAAACACTTGGCAAGTCCTTGGCTGACCATAGGCTTTGGCTCAACTTCTTTACTTTGTGCTGGTACAAAAAACACAAACCAATAGAGTGCTCTCGTCAGACTCAGCCAATAGCGGGATCAATCATCTTCCTGTGAATTCAGCTCGATTGTGGCTGTAGCGGTACTACTTGGCAGGTCCTGCGTGTCCGCTGTGATCTTGGTTGTAGGCGAAGGAGCCTGTATGGTGAATTGTATGCCTAACCGGTTCGTTAAGGTTTGTAGTTCCTGCTGGATAGGCGAGACCAGTCCGGAGTGCGTGAGAGAGGCCGATGGGATGGTGGCGGCGATCTCGTTGGCCATCTTGGTGAGCTTGAGGAGTTTCTGCAGTCTCGATGCCTCGCCCATCCTCCATCCGCTTTGGTTACCTATTCCGTAGCTTTGAACCGCTATGTCTTTCCTCATTTTCTCTATACTCTCTTGCAACTTCTTATTCCACATATTCAGTGCCTCTCCCGGTGTCATCTTTGTTGTAAATAATGTTAGCAGGGAGAAGCACTATTGCAAGTGTATGCGTGTTGTGTAGTAGTGCGAACATACGTATGGTTTGTCTGTCGGTGGGAAAGACGGTTGGCCTTGCAAGTACAGTGTAATCAACTCGCGGTTACGAGCTCCTATCATCTTTGGAGCGTCCTTGACTTCCACACCCCCAAACATCATATAGTACCGTACTAGTTTGATCACCTCGGCACATACAATCCAATCTCTAAAATGGTAAATTAGGATGGACAGATGGAGGGGATATAGGAATAATTACTTGTCCTCAATAAACAATTGGATCAGAGCACTGCAGCTCTCCAATATATCCTTCTGTTTGCGTTGAGGGTGGCTGTGAGTTAAGGACGTTTTATGAATTGGGATACTTGCCTGTGTGTCTGGATCAAATTCTAGTAAGGCACATTTATGTACAAATTCTATAATGGCCAGCTTGGTTACGGGAAAGGCTGTCGCGAGGCTTTTGAAGCCTTTTAAATACTAAAGAAAGTTCAATTAGGCCTTTTTTCGCGCTGGAGGGGAGGGGGAGTTCAGTCTACGCACCAAAGCTACTGTGTGGGGTGGTGGAAGTATTGGTATAAGAACTGAAGAAAACTTTATCAGGCTCTGCAGGAGGGCGTTCTTGTTCGCCATCTCGCCTCTTGTTGTCCTATCCAAACAGTCGCCAAGTATGGCCGTGATCTTGATCACAAATACGCACGTTAGCGTCTCTCTACTAAATCACAAACCCGCCAAGGGCAAGAATACCTGTGATGCTTGTAGGTCATAGTTCTCCCAAAGATCCGTATGAGAATAGATGCCACGAAGGCATTCCACAGCCCAATACTAAAGAAAGAATAAATATCTGATTTCTTGTTGATTGTTCGCCTAGGGCTTCTTACCTGGGTCTTGGGTGGTGTGTAAAGAGACTGACAAGCCTTCATACATGATCCAATGAGATTTTGGACCGCCTGCTTAGCAGTCTTACTTTGTTCCCTACAATAAATAGATTATTAAGAACTACGTAGAGTTTGAAACTCCGGAACACAGGGATGACGTACATCAGCTTTGCCAAGGGAAGAATAGACAAAAATGGCGCCGCGACTCGGAGAGTGGATGCTTGAGGGGTGGCGGAAAGGTCTTGGATACCTACAAAGCTCTTCATGGCGCTGTTGAAAAGGATTTCCTATGTATATATTAGCCTTGGTAGGTCCATCGTGTAAATGCGTACGGTATTGGTCAAGGACAGGGACGGAAGAATGAACGGAAGGAACCGGGCTAGTCGCACTCTCATTTTATGTTTGCCTTTCTCAATCTAGTTCGATAGGATTTAGCACTATAGAATGAGTGACGGTGTTTACCATTTCTGCTATGAGGGCAGAGTGCCGGCTTCGAATAGCATCATCCGCATTGGAGAGCAGGAAATGCCACAATTGTACAGCGAAGAGGGAGGCGAGGTAGTGAGGATGAAACAAGTGTTCAATTAGGAACACCTCTGCATCCTCCAGCGCACCCCTCGATGCGAGGTGATAGATGAAGCCAGCTGTGGCTAATACCGCACCACTATAACTGACCGCTTGAGAGATCGTGCCGGTCGCCTTGTCTTCAGTGTTTTGGCTCGAACACTGAATTAGGCCTTCAACGATAGAATATAGGATTCTGGGAAAGGTTTTTGGCTGTCAGTTCTCTTTATCCTCAATGCCGGGTGAGGCGTACCTTGACATTCCAGCAAAAACGGACTCCGAGGGAATCTGCTGCATGAGCACAAGCAGAATGTGTAGCTTGGATATTGCAAGAGGATCGTTCGGTGTGTCGATATAGAATTGTTCCAGAAGGAACATTTTTGATCTCAAGGGTATAGAAGATCCGACCAGCCCCATCACAAGCATGGCTCCTTCGGCCGAGACATGCTTTCGAATCAACGCTTGCGCCTTGGCCGCCAAGGGAGTCGATGATTGTAAACAACTGTTAAAAGAAGGAAATGTAAGACAACAGCTCTACCATCTGTATAGTTTTATACCTGTACGTACGGACCACAAAGGAAGCGACGGAGTCAAGATGTTTCAAACAAAACGCATAGGCTAGTGTTGTAATTGTTAAATAAACAAACGGGAGGAAGGGGTCCGCTTACGGTATTCCCTTGCAAAGAAATTGATTATGCGAAAAAAGAATCGAATTGTTTTAAGCTTCGTGTCGAAGCTCTTTTGGTCAGTTGGTGAAGGCGTATCTTCCTGAAAATAAGCGAGGTTAAACAAATATGTGCAATCAGAATGAATACACATGCCTCTTGACCTCTAGGAGCAGCTTGGACCAACTCGGTCAAGAGATTACCCATCATCCGAAGAAGAGAAAGAACGAGCGGCTCTACCAGTTCGACTTGTCGATCCTGAAGAACGGGGCTGAATGTCTCGAAGAGTTCTCGCAAAGCATTCCATATGACTCCTGTCAAGCGACTATCCCCCTTTATGTCGCGTACGGGAAGCAAGCGGCTACACGCTATAGCGGTGTGTGAGAAGTTTGTGAACGAGGCAACAAGTAGATAATTGATTACCAAATGCGATTGTATCAACATTGGGCCTTGGTGGATAAACCTTACGTTAACACGAGGATAAGAGCGGAGAAGAACTTACAATGCCAAAGGGGCAAGGCACAGGAACTTGGTTATTTGAGGGATAAGGATGAGAACATCGCCATAAAGGCCATTATTCGCATTATGAAGCCCCGCAATCATTTCCTTTGGCACCCCGGCCTTGACGAGTGTTGGTACCCATTTGCCAATCTTGATATAAACTCCGATCAGATCAAGGGCGAGGTAACAGAGGGATTTACCTTGGTTGTGTTGTTCAAGACCAAGATCAAGGCATCAAAAATATATTTAAATAAAGATTTCAACGGCGAAAGTTCAGCTCTCCATCCTTCGGGCACGAGTGCCAGCGATGTGGTGAAGAAAGAGAACACAACTTTCGCGTTCTATGTAGCGAAATGTTAAGCAATTGGAGGTTTTGAAAAATTACCCCTAGATGAGGGAGCGATGCACCGGCGTCGGCGGTTCCTCCAATATTCTTTAGCAACGTCGTCAAGGTGGCCAAGCTCTGCGAAGATGAGTATAATTTGCCTGTTGTACAAAATGTGCAAATACCTGCGCAGCAAAAATTTGGCAAAATGATTCTGTTTCACACAATGGGAGCAACTGCGCAGCACAAACAAGTGCTGATGAGCGCACCGACATCAACTCATTCGTGGACAATGACTGTAGCACAGACCAATAATCGGCAATATTTGTTGAAATTAGCTCGGGATGCTGGCTGAGATTACTAAGAGTATTAAGCTGTTGCTCTTCTGACCCATAAAGAAGGTCATTGTAGGCTGAAAGGTCAGTTCCCTCGTCCCCTCCGCCCTCCATGCAGCACAACAGTTACCGGCGCCAACAAAAACGATTTTCTCGGAACACATTCACAAAAAAAATTGACAGTTGGAGTCTTCAGAGAAGGACCTTCTAGAAGCCAGACACGCTGCAGAGGTGATGGAGCAACCCGACGATGACTGGAACGAGCACGGTTCCTTCTTATCATTGCGGAATAAGCCCTTGAGACAGAACGTAATTGTGGAAAAGCCCCAGCGGCCACCTACTCCGCCGGACTGTTATCTTCTGGAGGAGTTTGCTCTTCCAGATAATAGGGCAGAATTACCTGCGGACATTCGATATTCACCTTCGAGAGTTTATCGAGATGATGCAGAGACCTTGTTATTTGAATGGGAAAAAGGGTGCCGCCAATCGGCGGGTACTATCGTTGAACAACGACTTAGTCCGTACAGAACACAATTGGAAGAGATTTCGATACGGGGACAAGAATGTCTGACTGAATTGCAAGAACAAAACCACTTGTATTCAGACAAGATGGGAAAATATCTTGAAGTAGAAGAACGAAAACGGTGCGTATTTATTTCATGAAATCAATGAATGTTAGACATCTAACTTTTCAATGCCAGGGAACAAGCAACTGCCAAGAGATTAGAGACACTTAAGCAAGAAAATGAGCGAAAAATATTGGCGAGGCTAAAACGGTTGGACGGGTACATTCAGAAGCAAAAGGAGAAGGCAGATCAGGAACGGCTCAGACGTCAAATGGAAGAACAGCGTGAACGAGAGCTCGCTAAAAAGCAAGAAGAAGCAAAGAAAGCGGAGGCGGAGAAGAAGGAACACATGTTGCGACAACAACTCTTGCAACAGCAAGCAGCACAGAAAACCCAACCACCCGCTACTCAACAACCAGCCCCCGCAGCAACAACTCAGCCGCCCGTGAGAGTAGAAAGCATCACAGGTCAACTCCGAACAACCCTACAGCCAAGTACCCATCATGGTGCACGATGGAAAGAGTCAAAGGACTTGCTCGCTAAGATAGCCTCCCAGCTGACCAACTTTCAAGATCCCTTACGTCAAGAGTTGACGAAGGTGATTCACTTGAATGTTGGACAGATATCAGCCAAACGAGAGCAAGTGATTAAAAAGGTACGCAGATTAAAATTAAGCACGCATGTTTATCTTAACCGCTTCATTCAAGGTTGAAACCGTGGCAGGAGCTTTACGGGAGGCCAGGCGCAACCCGTTATTGCATCTTTATTGCCTGGACTTGTTAGCCAACAAGATTGTGGTATGCACATACTCTCTTCTAGTTTACAAGTCGGTAATTGCAATGTTCTATAGCAACAAGGATATACACAAGTGCACTTGCATCAGAGCTCTGCATTCCCCATCGCGTCCTTCACGGTGGCTTTATGTACATTCGAACCCGACCTGACACGCATCCTGTTGGCACATTTCCACAGCTCGTGCCCCTTTACTGTTCCGTATTATATGCCGAAAGCAGAGGGACAATCAACGCAAGATTATAAGCTGGCAGTGGGATACTTGAAAAAGGCCAGCAACCCCGACGGCTTGGAAACTGAAGAAGCGTTCTATGAGCGCATGGCTGGCATGATCGCTTTATATGCAGCTATCACCCAAACCGATCCGCTGCCTGGTACGCGCATCCCTTAGGTTTGCCTCATTGACCTAACCCGTCTTCTTCTCCAGGAAAGGAACATCCACACGGCATTGCTAACGCTTGGACGTGGATGGCCCGAGTCCTGAACATGAAGCCGTGGAGGATCACAGCGACTCTTATTTTCACTTTCATGAGCGTAAGTGCTTGATTTGTAAACCTGTTGCACGAACTCATAAAGCCTAACAGGTCGCGGGACATGCTCTATTTTCCGTGTATCCTCGCCAGTTCTCAAAGATGCTGACTCTCATCATCAAAGACGTAATACAACAAATGAACCAGTCTCCAAACGCGCATCAGCCCTCCATCACGCGGTTAGCGCTCTTCTTGCAAGAGGTGCAAAAAGAACGATCTGTGCCTTACCCAGAGGGGCGCAACTATGAGTAGTGAG
>Ga0209935_1005008_pt1 | contig 11563 bp, 8 predicted proteins | sample ThiBio_1000_plan_2_FD_183958 | JGI IMG/M metagenome (GOLD analysis project Ga0209935, IMG submission 183958) | Wastewater bioreactor microbial communities from Cape Town, South Africa - Thiocy_cont_1000_plan (SPAdes) | ecosystem: Engineered > Bioreactor > Thiocyanate-remediating >... | reverse complement strand
GTTGTTGTTGATGTTGTCGATGTAGTGGTTGTCGATGTGGTTGTTGTGGAAGTCGTTGATGTAGTCGAAGTCGATGTTGTAGTAGTTGTTGAGGAAGTTGTTGTTGATGTCGTCGAAGTACTTGTTGTCGACGTTGTTGTTGTGGAAGTCGTTGATGTAGTCGAAGTTGATGTTGTCGTTGTAGTTGACGTGGAAGTCGTTGACGTTGACGATGTAGTGGTTGTCGATGTGGTTGTTGTCGAAGTAGTTGACGTAGTAGTTGTTGATGAAGTTGTCGTGGTTGTTGAAGTAGTTGTAGTCGATGACGTGGTTGTTGTGGTTGATGTTGTCGTTGTCGACGTAGTAGTTGTCGTAGAAGTCGTTGTTGTTGTTGTTGTGGTTGTTGTTGATGATGTTGTCGTTGTACTTGTTGTTGTGGTGGTAGTAGCAGTTGTCGTAGTCGATGTTGTCGCAGTAGTTGTTGTTGCTAGAAGAACACACTCAGACGTATGCGATCAAATTTTCTCAAAATAACTTACTGGTGGTCGTTGTTTCAGTGTTTTCTAGACAAGAAAAAAAGATTAATGGAAAGAATCGAATAATCGAATTAGAACACTTACGTTTCGTTGCTAAAATAGCAACAGCAGCGATAGCAGCGAGAACAAGTGCAGCGATCGTAGCTGCACATACCAAAGAGCATAGTCGACGAATCGATCGTTTCCTAGAGAAAATAAAAAATACGTAGTAGAACATAATAATAGTTTCTTATGAATTCAATGATAGTCAATACTTATTTTGCAGTTTATTGAATTTGTTTACTGTTTGTTTACCGGTATTCACGGGTTCTTGTTGTTGTTGTGGTTGTTCAACATTATGAACCGATGGTCGTTCTATGTCGTTTGATGGTATATCTTCAACATCACTGGATGGTTGCTCATCAATTTCATTTGATGATGTTTTTTCCGTATTTATAATCGATGTTTCTTTGAAATTCTCCTCTATTGAATGTTGATCCGTGATTTTTATTGAATGTCTTTCGGGTTTTGGTGAAATGGCACTTCTCTGAAGTGTTATTTGATTTAGAGATGCCTAGAAACAAGAAAGTATTCATTATTTTATCTACTGTTCGCATATACTAAAAGTATGAGATGTTACCGATACAAGATTGCTAATATAACTGTAGCTATTTGCACTCTATAAAATAAAAAGTAAACTATGAAAAATCATCTTAATGAAACGAACAAACCAGTTGATTTTCAGATGGTATTGTATCGATTTCACTTTGTTTTGCAGGAGATTTCGGCGGCTTTTTACTTTTCTTGCTAGTCCTTTCGTTCACTGTTGCAATTTTCCATGAATTTATTTTCAGTTTCATTTTTCAAGTAAAAATATGTGAAATGTGAGATCTTGTAAAAAAAATCCGGCGTATTTATGCGATCTCTTTCAACATCACCTGATAAAAAATATTGAAATGAAACCAATGATTATTTTCTTTTGATTATAACAGTAACATAGATAACTTACAATAGACGTATTTATATATTAAGAACAGCATTGAATAAGATTTTAATCTGCTTAAATAAACTTTGATATGTTTACAAATCATAAAATTTCATTTGTTTTTTTTTGAAATATCGATGAAAATAACAATGATCTTTCAGGACAAAATATTCAAAGGAAAATATTTTTGTTTGAATTGCTGGATTTTAATTACAAACCAACAATAGGCATGCACAAATTTCAATTCTTTCTCAATTCAATTCCAATTAGAGATTTGGAATTGGTAGAAATTGTTGCATGTCAAACCAACAATATCTTTTCTTTTTTTTCTCTTCATTCAGACCGTTTCATACACAAAATAATTTATAATATTATACTGTTACTCTTGTAAAATTCTTTTACGAATATACAAATTTCATTTCTCATGTAAACATTTTAAAATGAAAATTAGATTTACATTGTACGATTAATATGAATTTTTAATTAATTTATTCCATGAATGCAATGCATGATTATGCGATAATTATAAAATTTTTCAAAGAAACATAAAAATTTTTCAAAGAAAATAAAAAGACAAAATTGGATCACATCCAGAAAATATATAAAAATACAATTATTCGTTCTTCGGCTAACATATTATGCAGCCGTCACAGATAACTGAGCCCAACCACCCGCACTATATTTTTCAAATTTGTACCAAAAGGCTAAACTCAAGTTTTGGCCATAGTTAGCAGAAGCAACCGACTGAACAAGATATTCAGTGCCACCACCATTGCATCCATCTATATAACAATTACTCACAAAACAGCTGCTGTTATTTATAACATGACCTTGACTAGGTGGACTACATGATTGTGTACAATAAAGATCCCAATTTGTTACATTTCCAATGGAATCTTCAAACCTTGGATTCCGTAATAGTTCAAAAGATGAATTGTAGACGTCCTTCAGCGATATACCATCGAGCATTACATACATATCTCCATCAGTTTGAATACCAAAAATAATTGAAATCGATGAATTCGTAGCAGTTACCGTTTTATTATATAATGTCCAATTGGTGCCAGTCGTGCTATTCAATATATCTAAAGCATCAGGAAACATGGCACTACAGTTATAATCTAAAATAGAACGTTTAAATTTGAAATTGATAATGCATTCAATTACTAGAAGATGATGATGATGTTGTCGATGTTTCTGTTGTAGTAGTGGTCGATTCAGATGTTGTACTACTGGTTTCCGACGTTGCTGTAGTTGTTTCTGTGGTAGAAGTAGTGGTATCACTTGTCGTCGTGGTTGTATCACTTGTTGTAGTCGTTGTATCACTTGTCGTTGTGGTAGTATCACTCGTCGTCGTAGTTGTATCGGTCGTTGTTGTCGTTGTATCGGTCGTTGTGGTCGTTGTATCGGTTGTAGTGGTTGACGTCGTTGTTGTCGTGGTATCAGTAGTGCTAGTTGAGGATGTAGTTGTGGTAGTATCACTCGTCGTCGTAGTTGTATCGGTCGTTGTGGTCGTTGTATCGGTTGTAGTGGTTGACGTCGTTGTTGTCGTGGTATCAGTAGTGCTAGTTGAGGATGTAGTTGTGGTAGTATCAGTAGTAGTAGTTGAAGTTGATGTAGTTGTCGTGCTGGTATCTGTGGTCGTCGTTGAACTGGTGGTTGTGGTAGTGTCAGTGGTAGTTGTCGTTGTGGTTGAACTCGTAGTTGACGTCGTATCGGTAGTAGTTGTAGTGGAAGTAGTAGTCGTACTTGTTGTCGTACTAGTTGTTGTCGAAGTTGTAGTGCTTGTTGTCGTTGTAGTACTTGTTGATGTTGTGGTAGTCGAAGTTGTGGTGGATGTAGACGTAGTCGTTGTTGTACTTGTAGTGGTTGTACTGGTCGTTGTGGTTGTCGATGTGGTAGTGGTTGATGTAGTAGTCGTTGATGTCGTCGTTGTCGTACTTGTGGTGGTTGTACTAGTTGTCGTAGTTGTACTTGTGGTGGTTGTACTAGTTGTCGTAGTTGTACTTGTGGTGGTTGTGCTGGTCGTTGTAGTTGTCGTGGACGTTGTCGTAGTTGTTGATGTAGTTGTGGTGGATGTGGATGTAGTTGTTGATGTACTTGTAGTAGTTGTGGTACTAGTTGTAGTTGTCGATGTGGTCGTGGTTGATGTAGTAGTCGTTGATGTTGTCGTTGTTGTGCTTGTAGTAGTTGTACTAGTCGTTGTAGTTGTTGAAGTCGTTGTGGACGTGGTCGTAGTTGTTGATGTAGTTGTGGTGGATGTGGATGTAGTCGTTGTTGTACTTGTAGTGGTTGTGGTACTAGTTGTAGTTGTTGATGTGGTCGTGGTTGATGTAGTAGTCGTCGATGTTGTCGTTGTTGTGCTTGTAGTAGTTGTACTAGTCGTTGTAGTTGTTGAAGTCGTTGTGGACGTGGTCGTAGTTGTTGATGTAGTTGTGGTGGATGTGGATGTAGTCGTTGTTGTACTTGTAGTGGTTGTGGTACTAGTTGTAGTTGTTGATGTGGTCGTGGTTGATGTAGTAGTCGTCGATGTTGTCGTTGTTGTGCTTGTAGTAGTTGTACTAGTCGTTGTAGTTGTTGAAGTCGTTGTGGACGTGGTCGTAGTTGTTGATGTAGTTGTGGTGGATGTGGATGTAGTCGTTGTTGTACTTGTAGTGGTTGTGGTACTAGTTGTAGTTGTTGATGTGGTCGTAGTTGATGTAGTAGTCGTCGATGTTGTCGTTGTTGTCGTAGTTGTTGTCGTTGTTGACGTCGTGGTAGTTGACGTTGTTGAAGTAGTTGTGGTTGCTGATGTTGAAGTAGTAGTTGTAGTTGTAGTTGTTGCTACAATATTCAGATATAATTATATTCGAATAGGACAAATATTTATGAAATTTGTTTCGGGTAAAATAGTATAGCATAGGAAATGAGGGTATATCTGAAGACACTGACATCTTTGTTGCTAATCATGAAAATAAAACAACATTAAAATTGTATTTTGTTTCTATTGTTTTCATTGTTTGTACTTCGTCTGAGAGAGAAATACTTACAAGCCGCTTTTATAACAACGAATGTAGTAATGCCGACAGTAAGACCAATCAAACCAATAAATATACCAAGAAAAAGAAGACGACGAGGTGTTAAACATTTTTTACTGAAGGAGAAAGAAATAAATATCATGTTGATTGATAGTAATATTCTTTACCGAACGTTTTGCGTTGCAGTTGATTGAATTGCTTCATCATTATTTTGCAGTGGTCGTGTATTTTCTGGCCATACTACACTACGTCGTGTAGTAATATCTTTGAATAATGTCTAAAACAAAGAATTGTCGTTCGTTTCGATGTTAGCATATATCTATATCATTCATACCGAAGATCGTCGAGTATTGTTATAACTACTATTGGCCTAATGAAAGGGAAAAAAAATTTTGTTTTTATATGAACCGGTAATCAACTTACGATTGAAACATGTGTATTACGTCTTTCGTTAACCTAAACATTAAAATTTAAAAAAGAAATTGTAATTATTTTCTGTGAATTTAATATAAGACTACACTCACCACAGAAAGCTGAACATTCTGATCATCAGCGTCCTACAAAGGAAAAATTAAAAAAAACTCTTGAAAACAAGAAGTAAATCTGATTGTACCCATGAACTTCGTCCATTACTACTCTCATTACTTGTCTAAACAAAACAAAAAAAAAGAACGAAAATGGATATTCTACATATGTGTATTGAAATTACAGTAGTTTTATTCAGAGTTTCATCTTGATTTTCCTATAATTATATAAAAAAAACAAATGAATACAAATTTTATTCTACATATGTGTATTGAAATTACAATAGTATTATTTTTAGTTTCATCTTGAGCTTCCTATAATTATAGAAAAAAAAATGAATGCAAATTTCATATTTGAGAGTATAAAAAATCTTACCGGAGAATTTTGACCTTTTTTATCTTCATCCGTCTATAACACAATAATATACGATTGATCAATTTCTCTGCTATCTATTAATTTAAATCAACAAAATAAGCTTACCGATCTTTTTTCAAATATTTCTTCATCATCTTCCTACAATCGAATATATATGTTTCAGTAGACTTTTGTTTTGTATACATACCCATATACTTTGATTTATTAACGTGCTATTTCTCTACAAAAACAATCGAAACTAAATATATGAATTATTCAAAATTCCAAACAAACCACTGAACGTATCGATTTCACAGTAATATTTGTAGATTCTTTTGGTAGTTCGCTCCAATCTGATAAACGTCTTGTAGACAGTTCAATCGAACTCATTGACGACTCTGGTGCCTCCATGACTGTGTGTTGCTACTCCTTCTTTTGTTTAATGCAAATATGTTCTGTAGGCGAATTGCGATCGTCTATTTATGCATGTTCTTTTAAAAATTGATTTCACCAACCAAACAAAATACATGTTGTCATAATTTTGTAATTAAATTACTTTATTGGTTTCGGTTATTTCTAGCAACAAGACAAACAATAGAAAACAAAACAAAAAAGAAAAAGACATGGTAGATGAATCGGGTGTGCTGGTACAGGCGTATAGATTATTCTCGATTTCAATTAATTTTTTAACAACAACATTTAAGTGTCGAGAACAATGGTGAACCTTTTTGCAAATACAGATGAAGAACAGCAGCGAAAATCAATTGTCTTTTTTGCTGTGTTTTGATAATTTTTACAATAATAACGAGACATGATTTACGTCTGACAAAAAAAAGTACATTCGATCTGATTGAATACATCAATATTAAACAAATAGAAAAGGTTGTCGTTAGAATTTATTATCGACGCAGATTATTTTCTAGTTAAATATTTGCAAAATACAATGCGATTGAGATAGACATCGTTTCTATTAATAATTCAATTTGTTATTATTTGTTTGTAACTATACAGTTTTGTCTCATATTGCGTATAAATCAATAAAAATGCTGATTAGTTAAATTGATATTTTCATGTGGAAAACATCACTGGAATGTAAAGTACGTGTACTAATTAAAGATATTCTGGTAGGCTATCCTCAGATGTTAACTTCATATAGTATGAATGATCAAGGATATAGATTTTCATTGAATTTTTGTACAAAACATGTTTCTGCTTAATGTTAGTGTACATTGGTTAGATTAAATCACACAAGAAAAAATAAAAAAATTGTTTTTGAAAATGAACTATTGATTCCATTCATCACAAAACACGAATAAGAAGCGTAGCGCTTTCTCCACCCGAACTTCGTACTCGTCGAAACCAGAATGATATACTGTATGATTGTCCTATTGTTGCTGGAAATCTTTGAACAAGATATTCAGCTATGGTAGTACTAGCGTCACCGTCATCCGTGCATTGCCCTTTGTAGCAACGAGTACTTCGACAAAGACTCGTAGTTATGCTCCCCTTGGTACCACCGTCGCATTTACCTTGATACCAAAAGCTCCATTTCGTAGGGATTGATCCCGAGTCCTTAAAACTAGAATTTTCGATCAATTGATACCATCATTGTCCATTGTTATTTCGTCTACATCACTGGGTGGTTTCTCACAATACTGTCCGGAGATGGTTGTACTTTGCTTAGCAATGATGAATGTTTCGAGCTGATTTGTGAAGAACTATCGTTTGTACTCGCCAATGACGGCTCCGTTTTTGGTGCGGATAAAATTGAATTTTTCTGTATTGTTATTTGGCTGAGATATGCCTACAAGTTTGGAGAACAATATTGTCTTTAAAACAAAATCTATGGTTATTTACCGATACGAAATTCTTAATAGAACTGTGTGCATTTGTGACCTAATTAAATTATATGAAGAATAATGCAAATGATAGATATTCTATTGATAAAATGAACAAACCAGGTGGTTTTCAGAAGGCACTGTATTGATTTCACTTTGTTTTGACGTTTAATGATGTCGTTTTTTATGTTGATATTCATTTTCTAAGTAAGATTATTATGTCAAGTGAAGTGGGTATTCTATGTACTTTCGAATGAAAGTAATTATGGAAGGCGGTATAGCTTTATATTTGAATATTTTCTTCTGATTATATGCATAAAAATAGGCACTGTAGAAAAGAAATCAGATAGAAAAAGGTTTCTCTTTTCTTTTTTTTCGGATTTTCAATTAATTTGATTTTCTTCTATCGACATAGATACGAAAACAAATAAATCCACCTTCTTGAATTAAATTAAAGTATTGATTTTTCGTAGGTAAATATGCGAATTTTCATCATTAAGTACGATGAAAGAATATAATACATTGTTGTCTCTTGTCATGTTTCAATGATTTTTTACTGTACTATTCTTCTATTTGTATAGTCATTTGTATCTTAAGGAAATTACACGCAGTATATATTTCTATTTATAAATATCAATGCAAACCATAGTTTTGATTACATAGGCGACTTCTTGTACATTAAATTATAGCAGCATACAGTGTCGCAGAACTACTTCCACTAGACACTATGCGTTTATACCAGTATTTCCATGTATATGTTTGATTAATAATAGCTGGAAAAGTTTGAACAACATAGTCTATATTACTACCACCACGACATTGTCCTTTGTAGCAATAACCATTTCGACAACCAACATTAGTAACAGTACCTCCACTGCCGCTAGGGCAAATGCTTGAACACCAAGCATCCCATCCTGTTGGATCTGATGTGGAGTTGTCAAAGCCCGGATTATCGAGTAATTCAACTAATGGGTTGGCTGTTCTAACAATTGAAACATCGTCCACCAATAAATAAACGTTCGAAGCTGCATCAAAACCGAAAATGACACTTAACACACTTCTCGTTGCAGTAAAACTCGATGTCACTAGAATCCAGCTTGTAGTACTACTACCCGAAGACACTTGTGTAGGTCGTCCACTAGTACCACAGCTATAAGCTAAAATACAAATACTAACTTATACAGTGCATCCATTTACAATGAACTCACTTGTAGTCGTTGTCGATGTTGTTCTAGTCGTCGTTGTTGAGGTTGTTGTCGTAGATGATGTTGTCGTTGTTGTACTTGTTGACGTTGTCGTCGTATCGGATGTTGTAGTCGTTGTTTCTGTTGTAGTTGTGTCTGTTGTTGTAGTCGTTGTTTCCGTTGTAGTTGTAGACGTTGTAGTATCAGTAGTAGTTGTTGAAGTCGATGTAGTTGTTGTGGTAGTATCAGTGGTAGTTGTTGAGCTGGTGGTCGTAGTAGTATCAGTAGTAGTTGTCGTTGAAGTAGTACTTGTAGTTGAAGTTGTATCAGTGGTAGTACTGGTTGTTGTTGTAGTCGTTGAACTGGTCGTTGTCGTGGTATCAGTGGTAGTAGTCGTTGAAGTAGTACTTGTAGTTGAAGTTGTATCGGTAGTTGTGGTTGAACTTGTTGTTGTGGATGTACTAGTAGTAGTACTACTTGTCGTGGTAGTTGTTGTTGAAGTAGTACTTGTAGTTGAAGTTGTTGTTGTGGATGTACTGGTAGTACTGCTACTTGTGGTAGTAGTTGTTGTTGATGTGGTGGTGGAAGAAGTAGAACTTGTTGTTGTTGTATCGCTGGTGCTAGTTGTGGTTGTTGTTGTTGTTGCTGAATAAATTAAAAAAAATTGTATTTTCATATACATAAGTTGCCTTTTTATCATGATTTCAATCCTCAACGCAGGACTTCTTTAATTATTTATAAAAAAAAAGAATTACTTAGTTTTCTTTCTTATTATTATTCTTCTGCATATTTCTATGTAATCGATTTTGTTAGTAATGTAATGTTATTTAACATACGTACTTGTAATTATCGTTGTTGACGGATTATTTGATTTGGCTAAATTAAATAGTAACTTCATATAGGAAAGAAAAATAAGAAATAAACATATTACCTGTTGTTTTAGTAACTGCAAACGCAGTTATGCCTGCAATGAGAGCAATTAAACCTGTTGCAGCACATACGTAAAATCCAATTCGTCGACTAGAAAATCGTCTACAATGAAATAAATGATCAATAAATCTATTCGTTGAAAATAAAGCATATATTCACTGGCGACGTAGTGCTTTCTTATCATCTGTTTGTTGAATACTGTTTGATGATTTGTCTTTCTCTGGCCATACTGTACTCTTCCGTAATCCCATCTCTGACATAGATGCCTATTATAACATAAATAGTTCATTATATGAATGAATGAATAATCTTACTGTTGTAATACGACGGCTATTATTACCGCTATTGGTTTGTTCTTCACCCTCATTCTAAAAAGAAAATGAGTTAAACGCTAATATTCATATGTTGTTAGATCGTATACCCATGTACTACAGTTAGGTTGACCATCATTCATCTATGAGACAAAGGTATTAAATAAAATTAAATATTCAGATAAGCATACTCCTGGATCTTGAGAACGAAAACTCCCACTTCTTAATTCAACACCCACTTGATTAGGTTTACTATGCCGGCTAAGCCGTAATTTATATGTACTTGTTGAAATATCCGATGTATCCATCATTCTTTTGTGTATTTGATTCAAAAGTAAACGCAATTCGATTTTTGTCTACGCCTTTTATGGGTCACTCTTATTTACAGTAGACAAAAAGGTTTCTATTCATGCAAATTATATGCATATATATATAGGTCGAGATATACAATTTAATTATTATTTTATTATGGATTAATTTTTCCGTCAGCAAACAAATATACGCCTTCAAAAAAGCAAAAAAAAACGACGACATTTCAATCAATAATTCTTTTTTTAGTGTCTCCTATTAATAAAATTTAAATAAAAGTTTCTGTTTTGTTAATTCCGTTCTTAGATACAACCAATAGGAAAATACTATCGCATATAATGTTTTCTTTTTCGTTCGTTTTTCATTCTTCATTTCTTTATTTACTATTCAAATGGATATCAATCATCGTTTACAAGATGTCGAACAATCATCGACTGTTTATGTACATCAAGCTGAAAAATTTCATGCTGAAGCTACTCATGTAAATTCTCCTTTAATAATAATCTATACTAAATTAAGTTCTTATAGTTATCATCTTTGTTAGAAAAATCGTTTATTGAAGCTGAACAATTTATAAATAATCGTATGCAAAGAATAGCCTCACAAAATCTTGAAGCAAATCATCGATTAGAAAGTGAACAAGCACTTCTTTTAGCAACACGATCAAAACTTGATTCAACATTAACGAAATTAACTCAATGTCATCAAGAAGCGATACGTTTACAATCGAATACCGATGCTCGTCTTCGTTTAATGATAAATACAGCTAAAGGTCGTTTAGAACAAGTTGAAAGATTAAAAAATAAAATGATTCGATATGAAAATTCACTTGAAATCGCTTCACCAATAAGCGAAGATGCCAATCTTATTCTATCGAAATCCGACAATTCAACATCAAGAAAATTCCAAGTAGTTTGTTTCGTTTTTCAAAATTTCATTGCTGATGGTTTTTTTTTTCTATAGGATGAATTACAACGAGTCACAGAGCAATTAAAAAAAGTTATTGATTTAAGTAAAGAAACACGAAATGAAACTCAAATTCTTCATGGACAATATGACACCGATGCTGAACGTCACATTGCAACATTAATGCGTCATGATAAAACAGAACGTGAACAAATGAGTGTTTTAATTGAACATAAACAAAGTTTAATACGAGAAATCGAATGGATAGGTGAACAAAAGAAAATTATCGATAATTTTATAGCAAGAATGGCTCCAACACTTGACCAATGTGTTTGTGATGGACCGACAAACAATTCAACAAATCGAAATATTCGATGATTATTTTAGTTTGCATTTTTAAATAAATAAACATAAAAACAAGATTTATTTGTCGTCGTTTCTACTAGAAGGAAAAAAAATGTAGATCGGCAAAATAGACAAACAAGAAAAGAAACTAAGCAATCGATGTGTCTGATTTTGAGAACACTATTTTTCAACAACGGGGCTTCTTACCAATTGAGTTTCTTTTTCTTTCTCTTTCTTCTATTTTTTTCATTTTTTATTTGCGATCAATCGATCATGTTTGGTCTACTATTGCGTGTCTTGTCTTTTGGAATTTTCTTTCAAATCGTTTCATCAACGACATATACTTGTTTGTCAAATGCAACATG
>Ga0209935_1005004_pt1 | contig 11573 bp, 15 predicted proteins | sample ThiBio_1000_plan_2_FD_183958 | JGI IMG/M metagenome (GOLD analysis project Ga0209935, IMG submission 183958) | Wastewater bioreactor microbial communities from Cape Town, South Africa - Thiocy_cont_1000_plan (SPAdes) | ecosystem: Engineered > Bioreactor > Thiocyanate-remediating >... | reverse complement strand
TTGGTTGGTTGGTTGGTTGGTTGGTTGGTTGGTTGGTTGGTTGGTTGGTTGGTTGGTTGGTTGGTTGGTTGGTTGGTTGGTTGGTTGGTTGGTTGGTTGGTTGGTTGGTTGGTTGGTTGGTTGGTTGAGATACATGATTGGATATGCCAGCGATGCTGTCCATCGCCACTTCCATCGCCACCACCATCAAAGATGCGAGAAGATCTCGAACAAGAGCTCGTTCGGAATCATCGACATCGCGTTCGAATCATCGACCAGCGATCGAATCATCGTCATCGTCGAGATGGCTTGCTTCATCCATGATGGTGCATATCGATGGCGATCCACGCGCCATGAGAACGTGTCGGCAAGCCATTGATTGGCTCCAATCACATGCACTCGATTGCTTGTCGAGAAGGCGATGAGACCTCGATGCTCGTCGAACGCAACTCCATATGGCCTCTCGGAGCCACAATCGAACGACGAGATGTGATGGCCTTCGTGAGTGTATGATTGCAGTCGATGGTTGTGGCTGTCGGCGACGATGATTCGGCCTTGATTGTCGATGCACACTCCATGAGGACAATTGAACTGGCCTGGATGAGGGCCTCGATAGCCGAACTCGAACAAGAACGAGCCATCGATCAGCGACAATACTTGCACTCGATGATTGCCGGAATCAACCACGATGATTCGATGTCGATCATCATCGATCGCGATGCTTGATGGATAGTAGAACTCGCCTGCTTCAGAACCATGCTTGCCGACCGAGAACAAGAACGACAGATCGATCGACGACAAGAACACCAATCGATTGTTGTCGGTATCGACGATGATGATGCGATGATGATGCTTGTCGATCGCAATGCCTCCAGGGGCGTTGAACTCGAGATCTCCTGATCCTTGATGGCCGATGCACAACAAGAACGATCGGCCGCTCAATGACCATGATTGTACTCGATTATTGGCGCAATCAGTGATGAGGATGCGATCATGATCGTGATCGATCGCAAGGCCATATGGATCCACGAACTGGCCTGGTTGGTAACCTTCCTTGCCGAACTTGGACACGAACGAGCCGCCATCATCGCATGAGAATACTTGCACTCGATGGTTGTTGCGATCAACGACAAGCAAGAGACCCCGATGATGGTCGAACGCCAAGCCTCGAGGGAGGTTGAACTGGCCATCAGCCTTGCCTTGTTTCTTGGTGCCGATCGAGAGCTTGATTCGAGCATCACGATCAAGAGTATCGCCTCCCATCTCTCTTCCAATCCAATCCAATCCAATCTCTCTCACACACACAAAACGACAAAGAGATGATCTCAAACTCCAACTTGCAAACCCAAGAGATGAAGGTGTGAAGCTCACACACACACGAGACACGAGACACGAGAGACCGACCAAGCAACGAGCAACGAACCAACAAGAACCAATCGATGAAGGAACGAAGAACAGCACCTCTCCCTCTCTCATATACCCCCAAGCTCACACACGAGCCTCTTCTTCTTGATGATGATTCTCGATTGGTTGCGTGCCCCTCCGAAAGAGAGATTGATTGATGGATTGATTCGATTCATTTGAGAGAGAGAGAGAGAGAGAGAGAGAGTCTTGCGTGATGGCTTGATTTGTCAGTGCCGTGTCGGATTGGTGATTGGATATGCCAGCGATGCTGTCCATCGCCGCTACCATCACCACCATCAAAGATGCGAGAAGATCTCGAACAGCAGCTCGTTCGGAATCATCGACATCGACGAACACTCATCGACCAGAGATCGAATCATCGTCATCGTCGAGATCGCTTGCTTCATCCATGATGGTGCATATCGATGGCGATCTGGACGCCATGAGAACGTGTCGGCAAGCCATTGATTGGTTCCAATCACATGCACTCGATTGCCTGCAATAAAAGCGATGACACCTCGATGCTCGTCGAACGCAACGTCATACGGATATTCGGAGCCACAATCGAACGACGAGATGTGATGGCCTTCGTGAGTGTATGATTGCAGTCGATGGTTGTAGCAATCGGCGACGATGATTCGGCCTTGATTATCGACGCATACTCCGACAGGACAATTGAACTGGCCTTGTTGATCGCCTTTCGAGCCGAACTCGAACAAGAACGAGCCATCGATCGACGACAATACTTGCACTCGATGGTTGTCGCTATCAGAGACGATGATTCGATGTCGATCATCATCGATCGCAAGTGCTTGCGGGCAGTCAAACTCGCAATGCTGCTGGCCGTACTCTCCGATCTCGAACAAGAACGAGAGATCGCTCAAGTTCATGAAGGTCAACTTGTGAGTAGAGATATTGGTTACGACGACACGCTGGTGATGCCTGTCGATTGCGACACCTGATGGTACAGGGCAGTTCCAATTGTTCTGAGTCGATGAGATGGGTCGCTTCAACTCGCAGTGGCCATCCAACTGCCATGCTTGCACTTGGCAGTGCTTGGTGTCGGTGACGAGGATGCGATCATGATCGTGATCGATCGCAACATCCGAGATGCGCAAAGGCGGGTTGCGAGGCTCGAACTTGGACACGAACGAGCCGCCATCATCATCGCACGAGAATACTTGCACTCGATGATTGGCAGAATCGGCGACAAACAAGAGACCCCGATGATGGTCGAACGCCAAGCCTGATGGATCGCTGAGTTGGCCATCATCATGGCCTTGTTGCTTGGTGCCGATCGAGAGCTTGATTCGAGCATCACGATCAAGAGTATCGCCTCCCATCTCTCTTCCAATCCAATCCAATCCAATCTCTCTCACACAAAACGACAAAGAGATGTTCTCAAACTCCAACTTGCAAACCCAAGAGATGAAGGTGTGAAGCTCACACACACACGAGACACGAGACACGAGAGACCGACCAAGCAACGAGCAACAAGAACCAACAAGAACCAATCGATGAAGGAACGAAGAACAGCACCTCTCCCTCCCATACCCCCAAGCTCACACACACGAGCCTCTTCTTCTTGATGATGATGATTCTCGATTGGTTGCGCGCCCCTCCGAAAGAGAGATTGATTGATGGATTGATTCGATTCATTTGAGAGAGAGAGAGAGAGAGAGAGTCTTGCGTGATGGCTTGATTTGTCAGTGCCGTGTCGGATTGGTGATTGGATATGCCAGCGATGCTGTCCATCGCCACTTCCATCGCCACTTCCGTCAAAGATGCGAGAAGATCTCGAACAGCAGCTCGTTCGGAATCATCGACATAGCGTTCGAATCATCGACCAGCGATCGAATCATCGTCATCATCGAGACCGCTTGCTTCATCCATGATGGTGCATATCGATGACGATCCACGCGCCATGTGAACGTGTCGGCAAGCCATTGATTGGCTCCAATCACATGCACTCGATTGCCTGCCGTGAAGGCGATGACACCTCGATGCTCGTCGAACGCAACGGCCCATGGCCGCTCGAAGCCACAATCGAAGGACGAGATGTGATGGCCTTCGTGAGTGAACGATTGCAATCGGCAGTTGTAGTAGTCGGCGACGATGATTCGGCCTTGATTGGCGATGCACACTCCAAGGGGATCGTTGAACTGGCATGGTTGATCGCCAAGAGAGCCGAACTCGAACAAGAACGAGCCATCGATCAACGACAATACTTGCACTCGATGATTGTTGGAATCCATGACGACGATTCGATGTCGATCATCATCGATCGCAATACCTCGAGGATAGTTGAACTCGCCAGGTTGAGATCCATGCTTGCCGATCGAGAACAAGAACGAGAGATCGATCGACGACAAGAACACCAATCGATTGTTGTTGTAATCGGTGATGACGATGCGATGATGATGCTTGTCGATCGCAATGCCGTGAGGATTGCCGAACTCGAGATCTCCTGATCCACGATGGCCCACGCACGACAAGAACGATTGATCGCTCAATGACCACGATTGTACTCGATTATTGGTACCATCAGTGATGAGGATGCGATCATGATCGTGATCGATCGCAAGGCACTTAGGATACTTGAACTGACCTGGTTGGTCGCCTTGCTCGCCGAACTTGGACACGAACGAGCCGCCATCATCATCATCATCACACGAGAATACTTGCACTCGATGGTTGGTGTAATCGACAACGAGCAAGAGACCTCGATGATGGTCGAACACCAAGCCAAACGGGAAGTTGAACTGGCCATCAGCATTGCCTCCTTGCTTGGTGCCGATCGAGAGCTTGATTCGAGCATCACGATCAAGAGCATCGTCTCCCATCTCTTCCTCTTCAATCTCTCTCTCACAAAACGACAAAGAGATGATCCAAGCTCCAAACTGCTCAAACCAAAGAGATGAAGATTTGAAGCTCTCACACACACGAGACACGAGACACGAGAGACACCAAGCAAGCAAGCAACGAGCAACGAACCAACAAGAACCAATCGATGAAGGAACAAAGAACAGCACCTCTCCCTCTCTCATACCCCAAGCTCACACACACGAGCCTCTTCTTCTTGATGATGATGATTCTCGATTGGTTGCGTGCCCCTCCGAAAGAGAGATTGATTGGGATTGATTCGATTCATTTGAGAGAAAGAGAGAGAGAGAGGCATTGATTGATATCTCGTTCAAGATTGCACACGACTTATCAATCATTCATCAAGAGTATTGGTTCTTGTTTTGATTGTGAGAGTGTGAGTGTGCTTCATGATGAGAATGACGATGAGAATGACGATGACGAAGAAGTGGAGGTGCAGGATTGTATCGTCACACTTGTGCTTGGTGGTGGTGGTCTTTCGCGATCGATCACATGGCGCGATGCGATCTGGTCCCTCGAGATGCGAGAAGATCTCGAACAACAGCTCGTTCGGAATCATCGACATCGACGAGCACTCATCGACCAGAGATCGAATCATCGTCATCGTCGAGACCGCTTGCTTCATCCATGATGGTGCATATCGATGGCGATCCACGCGCCATGTGAACGTGTCGGCAAGCCATTGATTGGCTCCAATCACATGCACTCGATTGCCTGCCGTGAAGGCGATGACACCTCGATGCTCGTCGAACGCAACTCCATATGGACATTCGGAGCCACAATCGAACGATGAGATGTGATGGCCTTCGTGAGTGTATGATTGCAGTCGATGGTTGTGGAAGTCGGCGACGATGATTCGGCCTTGATTGTCGATGCACACTCCATGAGGGAACTCAAACTGGCCTGGATGAGGGCTTCGGTGGCCGAACTCGAACAAGAACGAGCCATCGATCAGCGACAATACTTGCACTCGACAATTGTAGGTATCAGAGACGATGATTCGATGTCGATCATCATCGATCGCGATGCTTGATGGCGAGTAGAACTCGCCTGCTTCAGATCCTTGTTTGCCGACCGAGAACAAGAACGACAGATCGATCGACGACAAGAACGCCAATCGATGGTTGTTGGAGTCGACGATGATGATGCGATGATGATGCTTGTCGATCGCAATGCCATGAGGCCAGTAGAACTCGAGATCTCCTGATCCACGATGGCCGATGCACGACAAGAACGATCGGCCGCTCAATGACCACGATTGTACTCGATTATTCAAGCAATCAGTGATGAGGATGCGATCATGATCGTGATCGATCGCAAGGCCCCATGGATTCAGGAACTTGCCTGGTTGGCGGCCATACTCGCCGAACTTGGACACGAACGAGCCGCCATCATCGCATGAGAATACTTGCACTCGATGATTGTTGCACTCAACGACGAGCAAGAGACCTCGATGATGGTCGAACGCCAAGCCTCGAGGGAAGTTGAACTGACCATCAGCTTTGCCTCGTTTCTTGGTGCCGATCGAGAGCTTGATTCGAGCATCACGATCAAGAGTATCGCCTCCCATCTCTCTTCCAATCCAATCCAATCCAATCTCTCTCACAAAACGACAAAGAGATGATCTCAAACTCCAACTTGCAAACCCAAGAGATGAAGATATGGAGCTCACACACACACACACACACACACACACACACGAGACACGAGACACGAGAGACACAGACCAAGCAACGAGCAACGAACCAACAAGAACCAATCGATGAAGGAACGAAGAACAGCACCTCTCCCTCTCCCTCTCATACCCCCAAGCTCACACACACGAGCCTCTTCTTCTTGATGATGATGCTCGATTGTTTGCCCTCCACTGGACACATCGCACCTACTCTGCCAAAATGTACAGCTGTCACGATTTACTCTGCGAGTAACTTGACACATGAAGCAGCTTGTCGCCTATCGCTCTCTCGACTATTGCGTTGGTGCGCCTGACGACGTAGAGCTGACGAGCTGCTTGTCGGAGATGGTGAGTTCGCCGCGTGAGATACCGCCCAGGAGCTGCATAAACTTGGAGGACTGGAGCTTGGGGTTATCGATAGCAGCAATCTTCTGTGCCAGCTCAGCTACTTGTCGTTGATTCTCGCGCTCATGGTACTGTTCACGTCTTAGCAAGCGCACACGGACAGCAGCGGGCGGGTAGAGATACAAGCGCGTGATGAGCAAGTTGCCTTGTCTTCCTGCTGTTGCGGTTGCTGCTGCTCGTGCAGGCGCTCGACGTACCTCCTTGGCCCAATCGTTGATGCCTTGATTCATGGTATTGTATTGATCGGCCCAAGTACCGCCGCCGCTGCTGCTGCTGCTCGAGGAGGTGGCGCTGGTACTCAGAGGCGCTGGTCCTTCGAATGGCGCTGCCTTGGCACCACCAGGAAGGAACTGCGAGAACCACTCTTCCTCTTCCCTGCGCATTTCGTCCTCGGCCTCAGTGTACTCACGTGCCCACGAGCTGGCAACGTCGTCCGATCGAGTCACCTGCTCCCAAGCATCTTCGAGACGCTGTTGCTCGGCCAGGCTTTGTGAACGGAACTCGTGCATCCATTGCTCGTCCTACCAGCATCCACCGGCGCGGCGTGAGTCGCGTACGCCACACCTGCCGACACTCAGCCAACGCACCCACCTGTACCGCTTGCTGCCACGCCGTGTTATACTGTTGAACGTCTGCGCCACGGAGCTTGGGCTGGCGGAATCGGCTGTACTCATCCATCCAGCCCTGCGGAGCCCTCGTTTGTTGCCATGCATTATCGAGCAGTGCCAGCTCAGATTGGTTCTGAAACTCATTGGCCCATGCTTTGGAGACGACGACATAAAGGACGACATTCAACCATCGCACGAGTTGCGCATTTGTGTGAGTCGCCAGCTGAATCAGCGAGTACAGCACACTGTGTTGCCGCTGTTGTTGTTCGTTGGAGCACAAACGAGCGTACCATCTCCAACAACGGCGTTCATCATTTCTCGAGGGTGTGCAGGGATATCCAACGATCGGTACACTGTATCCAGTTGGCTCTCGACAAAGTCTGCGGCTGCAGGGTCCGTAGCAAAGTGGCGCGCGAGAGCCGCGGTTCGCGATGCGATCTTGAGCTTATCCTCGTGGTTCAAAGGCATGTCCCTGGCCACACTCTCGGCCAGTAGATCCATCGGTTTCTATCAAACGTAAGGTGTCACAACATTGTCGTATCGATCAGCATTGCGATGGGGCACGAGCGCGCGTATTGTCGTCGACTATCTCGCCGGTCGTGACCTACACCAACGACACAGGCTTCGAGAAACGTGTGCAAGAAGCCGCTCATTCGAGCATCAGGTGCTGGCGCCATGAACTCTCCGGGCGCTCCTGCATGCACGCACACACGCACGCACACATGTCGATCGTCGCGGTCAATACGTTGAGCTGAGCTACTTTGAGCTGAGCTACGACCACGAACCTGGAGGTGCTCCTCGTCCATCGAACAAGTGCTCGAACTCGCGATACTCGGCGAACTCATCAGGTACGAGGCCACTCGAGCTCATGAACCGATCGGCCTCTCGCTGTGTTACCCGCAACGAATATACAACAAGACATTTACAACCAAGCCAATCGATCACGACACAGTGCGAGCGTATCTCGTACGTCAGAGATGGAGTGTTCGATGGGCGGAGCGACGCCAGGTCCGACGGCAGCCATGCGTCGCTGCTGCTGCAAGAACTCCTACTCGACACGATGCGACTATCATCAATAATCTCTCGTCGAGACTGGTGTGGTAGCGATCGTGCATATTATATGATACGTACGTGTTCGAAGCCACCCTTATCGACGTGCGATACGAACTGCGAGATGGCGTTGCCGCCACCGGCGCAACCTGCGCCATTGACGAACTCTCGGAAGGCCATGTGCACACACACACACGCGCACACGCAAGATATCTGATTGATGTAGAGTGTGTATGTGGGGTAGGTCTCGAATCAACGGTGCTCGTGATCAAATGAGGCGGTCTCTCGCTCTCTCGAGTGTAGTAGGAGTGAGGAGGGAGGAGGTGGTGTGCAAGGTTGGATGGTTTGGCGGATTGATAGATAGGTATGAGCGAGCGAGGGCAGCGAAGCGAATGAGCGAGATCGATCGATAGATCGATCTCAGGAGCATCAGCATCAGTAGGTACCTCCGGAATCCCAAGCTATCCACTCTGATCTCTCTAGTCAAGGTGGTTCTACCTCCATACAAACACACTAACACACTCGGACCCCGATATTCTCTCCATAGAAAATTATCGGGTGCCAGTATATTGGATATTGATATTAGGAGGGATGGATTGGATAGCGGAGGGTCCAGGGTCGGGTCCAGGGTTGGGACACGTGGTATTCCCTTGAGAGGAGAGGGACACCATCACTATCACCATTCGCTCATCTGCCCTCGCTCGCTCACATCCCAATCCATCAATCTACCACATCAATCACTACATCGACAGTACCCAATAACTACTCTGCAATCAATAACTACTCTGCAATCAAATAGAGAGATAGAGAGAGAGAGAGAGAGAGAGATTGGAGAGATTGGAGCGATGGCATCGAACGAGCTCGGTGGCTTCGACAGCACGGCCGATATGAGCAGCGGCGTATCATCATCGAGCTCGACCGCGTCGCAACTCGAGCGTGATCGAGAAGCTCGCAAGGAACGTCTTCGACAACGCCAAGAACAATCTCGAAAACGATACGCCGAACTCCAACAGCAGCAGCAACAGCAACAGCAGAACAGCATCAATGCCGACAAGGACGACGACGACGATGATGGCGCCAACGACGACGACGCCGACGACGCCGACGACAGCAACGCCACGCCCTTGGAGGCATTGAAGAAACCAGCGCCTCTGCGACCTGACATGGTGGCCAACGCCGTGAGGTTCTTGTCGAATCCACAAGTACAGGCGACGCCGATCGCTCGACGCATCGCGTTCCTCGAGCAGAAGGGTATGCACGAGAGCGAGCACGTGCTTGTCGTCGCCATCAAGGAGGAGCTCGATGATACATCGAATCCACTGGATCGTGTATCTTACTCTCTATCACGAACGATCGCTGGATCGCTCGATCGCATGCAGGTTTGACGTCTGAAGAGATCAGTGCTGCGATGCGCCAAGTCACCAAGCCAGAGCCCAAGGCTGCCGCTCGGCGACCGCCTCCAGTCTCCGACGACTACGACGACGAAGACGATGATGACGACTACGACGACGAGGAGGAGCGCCGACGTCAAGCAATGCTCGCTCGACGAGCCCGTGCTCGAGCCGCTGCCTCATCGCCTCGGCCTCGAGGTACGCCCGTCATATGCTCGACTCCATTCTCGATCGAGTGCTCGAGAGCTAACTGCCTCGCACCCATTGTATCCAGCTCGCGTCGTGGCTCCGCCGCCGCCACCGCCACCGCCGCCACCGCCGCCACCTCAATCATGGGGTCTCATGAGCACGATTCTCATGACCGTCGGCGTTGCTGGTAGCGCTCTCTTCCTCTACAACGTATGCTCTGCTCTCTCTATCGCTCCCTCGCTCTCTCGATCACGTCGATTGCTCACATGAACCGAGGTGCATCTAGAACGTCATCCAACCTTGGTGGTCGGGCAAGGCTGCTGGAGCAGCGCCGACTCCGGCCTCGCTACCTCCAGCACGCCAACTCCAAGACCACGAGGCGTTCCTGTCCGCTGCCACTGGCTCCCATTCGACGAGCTCCTCTGCGATTGCGGTTCCGACCTCGTTCGGCACCGCGCAGCAACAACCGACACAGCAACAGCTTGGCGGTAACTCGACCTCAACTCCTTCAATCGCATCAGCTGAGATCCGAGCTCTCACGGCGCAGTACGAGTCCACGAATCGAGAGCTCCAAGAAACGCGCAAGCAGTTCCAATCTCTGCAGGCACAGATTGCTGGTTTGTGTCAGACCGTGGGCGCTCTCGCAACCAACAACTCGCAACAACAGCAACAACAACAGCAACAACAACAACAACAACAACAACAACAACAACTGGCCCGGTCTCTGTCGCAGCCGCAACTGCTACCGCAACCGAACGCCCCTGCCACTCCCTCATGGTCGGCTCCGTCGCCTACGATGCCCAACACTGCACCTGCGCCGAGCTCGACCGCCACTCGCATCCCGGTCACTTCATCAGCTCCTTCCACGCCACTCTCATCATCGGTGGGCCTCACTCAATCTCGTTGTACGCCCATCTCTCTCTCTCTCTCTCACATACACATCTCGTCAGCTCGTTCATTCTGTTTGTTCCTTTCGTGCTCGATGCAACAGCGGAGCAATCCAAGACCTTTGCAGATATCGCCCAGATGCTCGCTAACGGTCAGACGCCGCCTGGCATCCGAGACATTGATGATGCGCCGCTCGATCCCAACGCCGTAGCCACACCAGGCGACAAGCGCCCTCCGCTCAAGGTGCGCGCCCTCTACCATTCTGACCTCGATCGCCTGCTGACCCCTCTCTGTGTTTGTAGCCTTGGGAACACCGAAGGACCGAGAGGAGGCAGATCCTGGCCTCTTCGAGCTCCAAGTCTCTCGAGTCTCCCTTGACTGACTCACTCGCCTCGTCGTTGACGGCTTCTGGCGCAACCGCCACCACTTCATCGACTCCGAGCGCCACAGCAGCTCGTTCGCCATCGGCTCCCAACAACGACTCGTCTGCAGCCGCAGCCACCGATCTCCCTAACCGCTCAGTGTCGTCGTCTTCATCCACCTCGACCACGACCTCGACGACTGCGCTGTCTACGTCTACGTCTACAAGCTCCACCGAGCCGAGTATCTTTTCCGCCGTGCCGCCCATTGCCGAGCAGCACAACACAGATGCCGGCGACGCCAAGCCCGCGGACGAAGAGTAGTAAGCCAATCACTGATACAGCCGCGTCGCATTGATTGATAGAACGATATTTTGACCAGCGAGAGCCACTCGCAACCCCATTTGTTCGATGCAATCAATACAACGAGCGGACTCCATCCTACGCCTAAACTCGCGTCATCATTGATGAGATAGATGGTGGTATCGCGATGTTTGTATGTATGTCTGTTTAATGCAAGAAAAGGACGTTGATGTTGGATGCACGTCGCATTGGAACTTGAAGCCTCTACTCTACTCTGCAATGCTATGCTATGTCTCTCATCACTTGGTCTGCAAGATCGAGGGATTGTGCAAGCGTCTCGAGAGCCTGCCTGGTCAGACGTCGATCAAGTTGCCGTTGCCCATCACGTTCTTGGGATCGACTCGTTGCTTGATGGCCTTGATCATCTCAACACCGACCG
>Ga0209935_1005003_pt1 | contig 11576 bp, 15 predicted proteins | sample ThiBio_1000_plan_2_FD_183958 | JGI IMG/M metagenome (GOLD analysis project Ga0209935, IMG submission 183958) | Wastewater bioreactor microbial communities from Cape Town, South Africa - Thiocy_cont_1000_plan (SPAdes) | ecosystem: Engineered > Bioreactor > Thiocyanate-remediating >... | reverse complement strand
GAATGTGCTGGATCATCATCAACAACGACAACCTACGATTCGATAGCACGGCAGATACTTGTTCGATACGTGCGAGAAGCCGATCCATTTCAACCATCAAGTCCGCATCATTGGCGTCGCACAAGTCATTGGTGAATGGATACTCACTCGTCCATAATTTGAGCAGATTCAAGGTTCTGATGGATGATTGCTTGTCAGTATGTGTCTGTCAAGTTCAATGCACGTTCATATGACTGCCTTACCTCAATACGACAGGAGCAAACTGAGAGGGACTCGAGTCGAAGAACGAGTGAGCGCCGTCGAACTCGTCATGTATCGTGCGAATGAACGTCGAGGCCTTGTCGCAGATGGCGCGATACACCATCAACAAGCAGCGAGGTAGATTGGTCTGGGTTCTCGCTGCTACATTCACATGAGTGAGTTCGGAAGATGAACCACCAGACAGTGAGATAGAGGTCGTTCGTGATAGCTTCGCTCGCGAGGTCGCGTACGAGTTGGAGATAGGACAACGCGAACAATGGCGCCAAGCGATGCCACTCGCTTGATACTCACGTCATGCGTGAGGTCATTCTCTTCGACCGAGCATACGCCTTGCCAAAAGTACTCTTGGATCTCGCGGTCCGAGCGTAATGGCAAACATGAGTCATCAGGCGAGGTCATGGTTCAGCAGTGGTCATCAGTGACTGATGTACGACAGCGAGACAGCAAGCAAATGATGGATTGTTGATGGCAGCTCGTAACTCCGAGAGCCAGCCACCACCTCCGCAACCAGGCAACCAGGCAGCCGCGAGGTCCGACGTCGCGATAGCTGAAATGGCATGGAATACAGCTCGACCCTTGAAGTGCTCAAGTACCCACCACACTCGGGTACCAAGGCATAGCTCGCTCACCAGCCCAATCAATCTCGCGCGCACTCACTCGGTCTCGTTGGCTCGATCTTCTTGCTTGAGGGCCGGCAACCTCGCGCCATTCGTTTGCTGCCCGCTGCTCCTTCACACGCACCAAGCTATCCATCTCTATCTCATTCCAGCTAGCAAGCCAGCTATCAATCCGGCAATCCCACTCTCGCTCACTATCTCATAACAGCTAGCAATCCAGCAATCTCATACCAGCAAGCAATCTCACTATCGCTCCACTATCTCATACCAGCCAGCAACAGCAACATGGTGACTCAAACCACTCCCGAGAGCCCTGCCCCCGAGACCATCACCAACCAATACGACGTCGGCTGCAACGAGTCATGCCACGACTGCGTACGTCGTACGCCTTGCTTGCCGTGCACGATCGGCGGCGTGTGCTGGGAGGCTTCGTTGTGGCTCGGCGGCCTGGGCGCCAAGTGGGAGCGCGAGAAGATCGTCAACTCCAACCCGACCACGATGATGTGCACCAACATGTCGTTCATCTTGAGGTACGTCGAGGATTCGATAGGATTCGATAGATACGATTGAGTAGGACCTCACAAGCGAACGATACCTGCTGGCGCTCGTTAGTGAGGTTTGCTTCTGTGGCTTCGTGCATCTGCTACTGATGCTCATGATGCTGGTGTTCGCCATCGTCGGCGATGCCTTCTGGATCATCTTCTTGTTCTTCTGGCTGCTCGGACTCGGCCTCATCAACCTCGCAACTTGCTGCTGCATGTGCTGCACAAGTACGATGCCTTCCATTTGATTGATTGATTGATTGATTGATTGATTGATTGATTGATTGATTGATTGTTTGATTGATTGATTGATTGATTGATTGATTGATTGATTGATTGATTGATTGATTGATTGATTGATTGATTGATTGATTGATTGATTGATCCAACAGAGCCTGATCCATGCTTTTGGGCTCGATCATGCCTCCAAGCACACTCCGAACTGTACGATCGCAAGTTCCTGGTTCATATGCCACACTCGGATTGCCTGCGAGTCTATCGCGACCTCGAATGCTGGAATTGTTGCTAGCAGCTCTCCCATGGCCATGGTGCATTGTTTCGGACACACCATCTCTACGATCCTATGGCTTGTACATACACCCACACACACATATGCACAACTATACATACATTACATTCGATTCCTCTTGCCAAGCTCGCACGGTGTCGATGCTCTAGTTCCACGCAAGCTCAGTTGCATCTTGTCTCGCTCGCGCACACTTCATCAACAAGCTCCCTCTCATATCATCAACAAGATCCCTCTCATATCATCAACAAGATCCCTCTCATATCATCAACAGGCTCCCTCTCTTATCATCAACAAGATCCCTCTCATATCATCAACAAGATCCCTCTCATATCATCAACAGGCTCCCTCTCTTATCATCATCAACAACAACAACAAGCTCCCTCTCATACCATCATCAAGCTCCCTCTCATACCATCAACAACGAGCTCCCTCTCATATCATCATCATCAAGCCCCACTCGAGATGGATGACACACAAGATCAAGAACCGATCCTACTCGAACCAGTGCTACTCGAGCCATCTACACCAGAGGATCATCTCGAACCACTAACCACGAGCACCAACGATACTGCCACTGCCACAACGCCTTCGTCGCAGCAACAAGACCTTGTAGTCGAGTGCGTCGATGGCGTATGTCGGCGACCTCCCAAGCGCACGACCAGACGCGACACAGCATCAACATCATCGACATCATCGAATCACAACACGTCGACCACCGACGACTCGAACCACTCGACCACAACTCCCAAACGGTCTCGTCGTAACTCCAACAAGGAGTCGGACGATACCGACGACGAGAGCAGCTCGAGTTCGAGCTCGAGCTCCAACTCCAAGGCTCCTGGGTTCGGGTCGTTCCAAGGTCGAGCAGCCGAGTTCTTCACGCGAGACTGGCCGTCAAGCTTCAAGGTCGCTGCGACAGGCAAGCCTCGTTCATCATCCGTATGTGTCGACAGTGCCGCACATACTCATTGCGAGCTACCTACTGATACCGTGCATCCCATTGCATCCACGATGAATGATCGATCCCACTCGTTCAGTTCGAGTACAAGGTCAGCTTGACACTGAAGAACAAGTCGTCGTCGTCATCGTCATCATCAAGCAACAATGTGAGATCCTCTGTCTCAAGGAGTTCCGTAGTTCGAACAGGAGAGAGCACCACATCTCTACCGGACCTCACACGCAACAACGACGATGGTGGTGCCAGTGCTTCTTCTTCTTCTATCGACGGTGCCGATGCCTCTGGTGCTCCCATTCGCCTGGCAGCTCTTGGCAACGATGCCACTCAGCCCGTCGAGAACAGCCAAGATGCTCCAAGCTCGCTGCGACGTCCGTCTCGACCACCGCGACGTGGTGATCGACGAGATGGCGGTGGCGGCAACAGCGGCTCTCGCAACAACGGTTGGAGCGTGAGCTCGAGCTGCTCGTTGAAGCATCGAGTCAACAATCGAGTGACGCTGTCGGGCTCGATGTCGCCCGGCTCGTCGAGCGAGCCAACGATCGAGGCAGCGATCAAGCATGGCGATGCGTCGGTCAAGGTGTCGGCGCGAGCCGTGGACGTCGAATGGCGCCCGTCGAACGTGCTGACCATCAAGGCATCGACGTCGTACCAGAAGCAGTTCACGATGGCACTCGCCGACAAGCGAGCGTCGTTCAACGTCTCGTACCGCGATCGCGAGAGACACGTGGCGCTCTCGGGCGACCTATCGAGCGTGTCACTCGAGGCCGTGACGACCTACGAGCCCGAGCGAGTCATTACGAGCGTCATGGAGTTCATGGGCCTCGTGGGCGCGCACGATTACCAGGCGCAGCGAGCACAGATGCGGTTCTTGAGGCTGCTCCACTCGTCGCTCGAGGGAGCTGACACGACAAGTCCAACGAGCGTCGCCGCCTCCACGACAGCGAGCCGAGTGCGAGAGCGATGGTGGAAGCACCAAGCAGCGCTGTTGCAGCAACGACCAAGCGAGACGGCGACCGGCGTGCTGCCACCGAGAGTGCTGCAGGGAGCGATTGGATTCAAGGCCAAGCGTAACGTCGACGTTGCGAACTGGAGCATCAACTCGAGTGCAGAGGATCTCCTGGACCTGACGGTGGGCACGAGCTTGAGTGGCGATGGATGGAGTGCGTGTGGCACATGGTACGAGAGAAGCAATCGGCGCGCGCACAAATACGTGCACGTGACACTCACTGCGGCGGTCGTGTGGTCGTGGTGGCAGGCATGCAAACTCGAATCGAACGACGTTGATTGGCTCGTACAACGCCGAGCTGGGAGTGGAGTGGTGCGCGCGAGCGACCGTGTCGCCGGTCAAGGAGCAGAAGCTCGAGCTGGGTGCGAAGTGGAAGATTGCCAACGGCCACATCAAGTGCTCGATGACGCCGTTCTCGCGCCTGGGTCTCGCAATGAGCTACTCGTTCAACAAGCGCACGTCGCTCAAGGTCGCATGCACTCGATCTCTCACGGGAGCCCCAGGCGCTGCTGGATCGTGGCAGCCGGGATTCGTCTTGTCGTTTCGCTTGTGATCGCCAGAGCGGGAGTGTCGATAAATGCAGGTGTAAGGTGGAGGCATAAGCTCGATTTGCGTGAGGGGCGTTTGGAGAATCGACCCAACGAGGGGATTATTCGCATTTTCGCGGCGAGGCGAATAATCCACTGTGTGTGGGCCTCAGTGCTCTCGCTCTCCTCTTCTTCGCCTCTCGTCTCTCTCGCGCACGCACCCTCTCACACTCCCGAGCTCCTCGCCTCGCTCTCTCGCTACCTTCCCTTCCATCCCACCTGCTCTAATCCCAATGGACTCGTCACTGGAGTTCTCGCACGAGGATGCTGCGCGTCTTGAGCCGACGGCTCGCTCGTTGATCGGCCATCTTGTCGATGTGGTACGCAGCAGCAGTTGGTAGTAATAGTCGCCTCGCCAATCGCTATCCCTTCTCTCGCTCGCTCAAGCCGAAGAGACCCTCGCGAGCTCTGGCGCTCTCGCTCCCTCCGAAAAAAAATAGCACATCCATCTCCTCGTTGTTGTCTGGCGATCTACCATACTCACATTGGCGCGCTATCGGTATGGATGTCGACGCATACGTGGGCTGCGTGATTTTTACCGCGTCACCAGCAAATCGGCACCACGCGTCTGAACGAGTTGTGGCAGCGAAGCGCCGACGCCGACGGCAATATGTCACACGCCAACACGACGCAGTTCTTCCAGGCCCTCGCTGATGAGTGCGGTCTTTTGTGGGACCAGCCGGTACGTGCCACGAATGTCACGCATTGCTGCGAGAGAAGAAGGCGCTCGCGCCTCTTGTTGCTCGGAGCGCTCGACTCACGGTGCCTTTGCGTGCGTGTGTACGTCTGCGTACGTGTGTTTGTGCGTGGAATAGCTGCAAGATGGCTTGTTGCAATTGATCAAGGACGATCCGTACTCGAAGAGCCGCTTCCTCGCAATCTTTGGTACGTGCATCGAGCTCGAATCGAATCGACCACCCCATATGAAGTGGACGATGAATAAGGCCAAGGCCGAGACAGAGGCAGAGATGGAGATGGAGAGTAGCTGGATGACAACCGCGCACCAAGGCGTGATGATGGGAGGGTGACTGACTCTTCTTCTCCGTCGTGTGATGGGTTATTGGTACCATCAATAGGCAAGATCGAGGAGGACCTGTCGGGCGCTGGTGCGCAAGGCTTCAGCCTGACCGAGTCGCTGCGCGTCGAGATTGCCGACGCCACGGCCCAGCACAAGTAGGCGCACGCAAGCTTGCTTATCACAACAACCACCACCAGCACCCTATCACCGCTACCACATCTCAACATCAGCAGTACGCGAGCCTCGTCGTTCTTCCGCCTTCATGCTCCTTGTCCTGGACTTCCTCTATCGATCTATCGCCTGTCTCTCCCCCTCTCTCTCCCTCGCGTCCACGAGCGAGGCAACGTTCCTTCGTTCTCGTTCTCCTCCCTCTCGGCGTGCGTCAAAGAGTGCGCTTCAGCGATACGACGACGCATCGTTGACAGCACACTGATCTCAATCCTGTAAACAACCTCATCACTGCCACTGACTATCGTAGAAAGCCTGCGCTGCGACTCCATATTCGCTATTCGCTATTCTCTCGCGCAATAGATGGGAGATAGCGATGGTAGCTGGCAAGTCCCACGCGATTGATCAACAAAATATCTGAATCTATCTCCACCTCCTATCCTATCTCCTATTCGATCTCTCCATCGTCGAGAGAAGAGACTCCAATACTAGCGATATCACACATCAAATCCCATCGTATCTCAACCCACACCGAACTCCCCCTCTCTCGAGAAGCCACTACTGTTCTAGACTAGAATCATCAGGCATGTTCGGCGATCATCATCAGTTGCTTCCCGCCTCGCTCGTAGCTGCTGCTGTTGCTGCTACAGCACCATCTCCCTCCCTCCCTCGGTCGTCCTCGTTATCCGCACCATCACCACTATCGAGCTACAACACCACCTCGGCAGCCATCATGCAAACAATCATTCCAAAGCTTGGATTCGCTCCTGCTCCTTCTGCTGACTCATCGTCATCGTCGAGCAGTGAAGGCAGCACCGACACCACACCAACGAGCACCACATCGTCGACGTTGGATCTTGCAGCAGCAGTGACTCTCGCTTCTTCAGGTGACACGGATGGCCGCCTGGCTTGGAAGGCGCACGTCGATTACATTCGCGGCCTCGATGCAGCACGCGATACGTTCGAGTATTGGCTCACGGAGCATCTGCGAGTGTCGGGAGGATACTGGGGCCTCAGCGCCATGGCGCTGCTGAACTCGCTGTCGCTCATGGACCGCGAGGCTGCGCTGGCGACCGTACTCGCGTGTCGCCATCCATGTGGCGGCTTCGGTGGCAACGTCAACCACGACGTGCATCTGTTGTACACCTTGTCGGCCGTGCAGATTCTGTGTCTCTACGACGCGCTCGATCGACTCGATGTCGAGAGCGTCGTGGCGTACGTGGCCTCGTTGCAGAACCGCGACGACGGATCGTTCAAGGGCGACGAGTGGGGCGAGGTCGACACGCGCTTCTCCTACTGTGCCATCAACTGTTTGTCGTTGCTCGGTCGCTTGGATGCCATCGATGTACCCAAGGCCGTCGAGTTCATTGTACGATGCAAGAACTTTGATGGTGCCTTCGGATGTCTGCCGGGTGCTGAATCGCATGCCGGACAGAGTATGTGCCTCTCTCACTCTCACAAATGACGACAACGACAATGATGATAACATTGGTCTAATTCAATCGGTTGTATGACGACGCTGCTGCTGCTGATGATGATTAGCCTTCTGTTGCGTGGGAGCACTCGCAATCGTCGGAGCCTTGGAACACGTCGATCCCGACCTGCTTGGTTGGTGGCTGTGTGAGCGACAACTCAAGTCCGGCGGCTTGAACGGCCGACCCGAGAAGCTGGCCGACGTGTGCTACTCGTGGTGGGTGCTGTCGTCTCTCAGTATCCTCGGCCGACTGCACTGGCTCGAGCAGGAGAAGCTCAAGGAGTTCATCCTCTCGTGCCAAGATACCGAGACCGGAGGCTTCGCCGATCGACCGGGCGACATGGTCGATGTGTTCCACACGTTCTTTGGTATCGCCGGCCTCAGCTTCCTCAAGTATCCAGGCTTGGCGGCCGTCGATCCAGCGTACGCCTTGCCGGTCGAGACACTGAAACGGTTAGGCAAGGCGTTGCCGTGGCTTGAACAACCTCACGCCACTGCCACTTCAGCATAGAGAGAGAGCAAGAGAGCATAAGAGAACGTTTGTTATTGTTGTAGTAGGCAAAGACTAAACCGAGGTATATTCGCGAAAATTGTAACTTGTCTTGCGCACAAGCGAGCATCTAACCAAACACTACATCATCACAGCAACAAACCGTGCACATGGTATGAATTAGCTCGATTCTCCGCATGAGGACGATGATGAGCAGCAACAGCAGCAGCAGCAGTACCTTGCAGGCACGACAGGTCATCTCTATGAGAGGCAGCCGTAAACCTCTTAGAGCTTGTTGAAGGCGGCGACATCGACCGACTGCACCAAGTCCTCGAGCTCCATGATCTTCTCCTCGAGAATGTCCGTGCTGACCTTGTCATCCTCGACGTGGCAGTTGATGACGAGCTTCTGGATGCCGTACGCGACGTCCTCGAGCTTTCCGGCCTTCCACTCAAGACCGTCGAGAGCGATCTCACGCACGCGGCGCTCGAGCTCCGCCATGTCGGTCTCGTCGTCGAGCGGCTTGACATCGAAGAGGATGCTCGACTTGGCGATGACGCCCTTGGCCTTCTTCTTGGCCTCGGACTCGGCGAGGAACTTCTCGCGCAGAGCCTCCTGGGCCGCATCATCGTCGTCGTCCGAGCCGAACAAGTCGACGTCGTCGTCGTCGGCCGGCTTGGCGGCACCCGAGCTGGAGGAAGCAGCCGGGGCAGCAGCAGTCCAACTACGCGTAGAAACAGAACGAGGTAAGCCTCCGAGAGAAGCGAGAGGAGAGAGGAGGGAGAGCGTACGCGGCCTGCTCAGCGACCGTGAACGAGCGGATGTGGCGAGCCCATCGAGCAACGTTGGGGAACTTCTTCTCGTCGACCGAGTCGGGGAGAGTCGTGAGCGTCTCGATATCGGCGTGCGACGGGAGGAAGCTGCAGGCAAGTAGCACCGTTATCAGTACGATGACCACCACTTTACCAGCACCAGCACCAGCACGAGAGCGAGAGAGAGGAGTGCGTACCCGTTGATGTAGCTCTTGTCAGCGAGGTCCTTGTTGAGCTGTTGCAGGTTGGCCATGGTGTGTGTACTGTCGTCGACGAACAACAGGTTAGACAGGCTGTTTCGTGGTGGAGTTGCAATCACGCGACCGCCACACACGCAAGCGAACACACGAGAGATAGAGAGAACGAGAGCGAGAGATATGGAGATAGACACGCACAGGCACAGAGATATATGCCACACACACGCACACGAGATATGCAGCAGCAGCAGAAGCCACACGGAACACACAGCGGCACACCCACTCCGTTCCCTCTCCCTTCCTCCTAACCCGCCCAAAGACCTCGCCCCAAGCGCCCACCGACCCAAGCCCTCCCTCCCTCAAACGATACGTACATGAAGTCTAATCGCGCAGCGTGGTCAGCACACTGAGAGATGATGCGATGATGGAGAGAGAGACGAGAGAAGGAGAAAGAGCCCGACCACACGCAGCGGCCTCAAGAACGCACGTGTCGTAATTTCCTACCCAACGCCTGCCGGCCTGTAAGGTTCGTGACTTGAGCTCGCGATTCGCTTGATAAGCCCGTGTTGCGTGATCGATATCACTGTTCTTATTCCCTCTCGCTCGTTCGCTTGACAGCGCGCGCGTGCACGTGCCGCCGCGTCGTTGCTGTTGCTCTTCTTCTGCTGCCGTCTCCCTCACTGCTCCCTCACTGCTCCCTCACTCTCATGGAATCCTGGGGTGAGTATCTCGCGGAACATGGCTACCTGCCTGACTGGCTTCTGCGTCGTGCCATTCGACAGCAACTCGCTGCGCGCCTCCAGGAGCAGGAGCTTCTTGGTGCTTGGCAATCGCTCGATGGCTTTGTGCGCGAGCTGCGTGCGAGTCCGATCGCCATCGAGACCTCGGCCGCCAATCGACAGCACTACGAGGTGCCGACCGAGTTCTACCGCTTGGTTCTCGGTCCTCGTCTCAAGTACAGCTGCACCTACTGGCCCGACGGCGTGCGCGACCTCGGTGCCTCGGAGATCGCGTCGCTCGAGCTCGTGGCCGAGCGTGCTCGCTTGTGCGACGGCCTCGACGTGCTGGAGCTCGGCTGCGGCTGGGGCAGCTTCACGCTCTGGGCCGCCGAGCGCTACCGTGGCTCTCGCTTCGTGGCCGTGTCGAACTCGAGCTCGCAGCGTGCGTTCATCGAGCAACAAGCGCGCGAGCGACAGCTCTCGAACGTGCGCGTCGTGACGGCCGACATGAACGACTTTGCGCCCGACAGCCAACAGCGCTTCGACCGCATCGTGTCGATCGAGATGTTCGAGCACATGCGCAACTATGCCGCGTTGCTCGAGCGTGTGGCCTCGTGGCTCAAGCGCCCCGACGACCCCGACGAGTCGCAACGACCGATGCACGACGTGTTCTTGTTCGTTCACATCTTTACGCACGCGTGCTTTGCGTATCCCTACCGCGACGACGGCGGCTGGATGGCGCGCACCTTCTTCACCGGCGGCATCATGCCCTCGACCGACTTGCTGTTGCACTTTTGCGACCATCTCAAGATCGTCAATCGTTGGCGTCTCGACGGCACGCACTACTCGCGCACGCTCGAGGCCTGGCTGCAGCGACAGGACCTGCCCGAGCTCCGTCAGCCGATCCTCGACCTCTTTGCCGCCACCTACGGCTCGATCGACGAGGCGCGCTTGTGGTTCCAACGCTGGCGTATGTTCTGGATCGCATGCAGTGAGCTATTCAACTATCGCCAGGGTCGCGAGTGGTTCGTCACGCACTACCTCTTCCAACCTCATGGCCAACATGCCCAGTAGCAATGAGGCCCACATATCGCAATACCAATGTCCGGCATCTCTCTCTTCAGTTGATGCATCTCTCGTGCATCTCTCTCGTGTATCACTCTTGCAACGTGGTCAAACATATATCTCTATTTCAACAACCTTTTAACTCTATCTATCTATCTCTATCTATCTATCTATCTATTCTTACAGCATCGCAAAGGTTACACCATCAAAGGAACGCGAAGATCTCGAACAAGAGCTCGTTCGGAATCATCGACATCGCCGAATCATCGACCAGCGATCGAATCATCGTCATCGTCGAGATGGCTTGCTTCATCCATGATGGTGCATATCGATGACGATCTGGCTGCCACACGAACTTGGTGTCGGCAAGCCATTGGTTGGCTCCAATCACATGAACTCGATGGTCTACCGAGAAGGCGATGAGACCTCGATGCTCGTCAAACGCCACGCCACATAGATTCTTACAGTCACAATCGAAGGACGAGATGTGATGGCCTTCGTGAGTGAATGCTTGCAACCGATTGTTGTTATAGTCGGCGACGATGATTCGGCCTTGGTTGGCGATGCACACTGCAAGAGGATACTTGAGCTGGCCTTGTTGCTTGCCAAGAGAGCCGAACTCGAACAAGAACGAGCCATCGATCAGCGACAATACTTGCACTCGATTGTTATTGGCATCAGTGACGATGATTCGGTGTCGATCATCATCAATCGCAATGCCTGATGGGGTAAAGAACTCGCCAGGATCCGCCCCTTGCTTGCCGACCGAGAACAAGAGCGAGAGATCGGTCGACGACAAGAACACCAATCGATGGTTGAAAGTGTCGGCGATGATGGTGCGATGATGATGCTTGTCGATCGCGATACCTCGAGGAAAGAAGAACTCGTGATCTCCTGATCCGTACTTACCAACACACGACAAGAACGATCGCTCGCTCAGCGACCATACTTGTATGCGGTGGTTATGCGAGTCACTGATGAGGATGCGATCATGATCGTGATCGACCGCCACTCCAAACGGTTGGATGAGCTGGCCTGGTTGGTTGCCTTGCGAGCCGAACTTGGACACGAACGAGCCGCCATCGTCACACGAGAATGCTTGCATTCGATTATTGTTGCTATCGACGACATAC
>Ga0209935_1004998_pt1 | contig 11582 bp, 10 predicted proteins | sample ThiBio_1000_plan_2_FD_183958 | JGI IMG/M metagenome (GOLD analysis project Ga0209935, IMG submission 183958) | Wastewater bioreactor microbial communities from Cape Town, South Africa - Thiocy_cont_1000_plan (SPAdes) | ecosystem: Engineered > Bioreactor > Thiocyanate-remediating >... | reverse complement strand
CCGATCTGGCTCGAAGCCACTTACAACCCCGTCATCGACGACGACGGTAATCTCGCCTTCGTGATCAAGCTCGCCGTCGACGTGACCGCGCGCGTGGAGCGCCAGGCGGCCGACGACGCCCGCCTGCACCTGCTCTCGCTCGGCGTCGACGAGACCGACAACGCCGTGCTCATCACCGACGCACAGGGTTGCGTGTGCTACGTCAACGCCGGGTTCACGCGCATGTTCGGCTACGCTGCGAATGAGGTCGTCGGCCAGTCCACCCGGCTGCCGTTGGGGGAAACCGCGACGGGCGACGTCGCCGACAGTGCATCGGCCGTCGATATCAAGGAGGCCCTTGCGCATTGCCTCGTCGCCGCCCGCGACGGCCGCAGTTGCCACAGCGAAGTGCTCGTGCGCACGCTGCAGCGCCAGCCGCTGTGGGTCTCCGTCGTGACGAACCCGATGCTCGACGCGAACGGCAAACTCCTCAACGCCGTGGTGCTTTTCACCGACATCACGCAATCGAAGATTCAGGAAGTGCTGCAACACAAGGCGCTCGCCGCGATGGTGCGCGATGCGCCCCTCGTCGAAGTGCTCACGCTCATCTGCCGCGAACTGGAGCAGATCGCGCCCGAGGTCGTGGCCTCGGTGGTGCGGGTCGATTCGGAAGGCCGGTTGCGCCCGCAAGCGGGGCCAAGCCTGCCCGCGCAGTATCACAAGAACATCGAAGGCCTGGCCATTGGACCGAACGTAGGCACCTGCGGCTCGGCGGCGTTTCATGCGCGCCCGGTGATCGTGACCGACATTGCGAACGACCCGCGCTGGGCCGATTTCCGCGACATGGCGGCCGAATTCGGATTGGCCGCGTCGTGGGCCATGCCCATCATCGCGAACGACGGGCGGGTCCTCGGGGTGCTCGGTTTCTATTACCGCACGCCGCGCAGCCCCGACGCCCTGCATGAACGACTCGTCGACGTCTGCGTGCATCTGTGCAAGCTGGCCTTCGAGCGCGACGAGTCGCGCACGCGCATCCGCCAACTGGCGTTCTCGGACAACCTCACCGGCCTGCCCAATCGAAGCATGCTCGGCGTGCTCGCGGCACAAGCCATTGCCAGCGCGGCGGAGCTGAACGCGCGCATGGCCGTCATCTTCATCGACCTGGATCGCTTCAAGCAGGTCAACGACTCGCTCGGCCACCAGGCAGGCGACGCCCTGCTGCGCACGATCGCCCAGCGCTTGAGACGCTCGCTGCGCGGCGCCGATATCGTTGCGCGTCTGTCAGGCGACGAGTTCGTGGCCATGCTCACCGAGTGCGATCCCGAGCGACTCGATATTGCGCTCGAGCGCATGCGCAGCGCGTTGCGCGCGCCATGCCAGATCGATGGCGTGACGCTCGCACCGTCGGGCAGCTTCGGCATCAGTCTGTATCCGAATCACGGCAAGGAATTCGACATGCTTTTGCAGCGTGCAGACATGGCGATGTATCAGGCGAAGATGACCAGCCCGGGCAGCGTACGCGTCTATCACGAAGACATGAACATCCACGCGCAGGAGCGGCTCGAGCTGGAGACCGCCCTGCGCGACGCCCTGCGGCACGGCAAGCTCGCGCTTTTCTATCAGCCGCAGATCGATCTGTCCGACGACTCGGTCTACGGCGCCGAGGCCCTGACGCGCTGGACGCATCCGCAGTACGGCGACGTGTCGCCGTCGCGCTTCATTTCACTGGCCGAGGAGTGCGGCCTGATCGGGGAACTCGGCACCTGGACGCTGCGCGAGTCGTGTCGCCAGTTGGCGGATTGGCGCCGGCGAGGCGTAGGCATCGGCAATGTGTCGGTCAACCTGTCGCCCACCAACTTCCACGATCACAACCTGCCGCGTACGATTGCCGACGCGCTGGCCGATCACGATCTGCCACCATCGTGCCTCGCCATCGAGATCACGGAAAGCGTGTTGATGGACCACAATCCGACCACGCTGCGCATCATCGACGAAGTCCACGGCATGGGCGTGCGCCTGTCGATGGACGACTTTGGCACCGGCTACTCGAGTCTGGGTTATCTGCGCCGCCTGCCGGTCTCGGAGTTGAAACTCGACCGCAGCTTCGTCCATGACATTACCCGCGACGAAACGGTGCAGGCACTGACCAATGCCATCATCAGCATCGGTCGCAATCTGCGCCTCACGGTCGTGGCGGAAGGCGTCGAGGACGAAGCCCAGCGAGCGCTGCTCTTCGCGCAAGGGTATCGTGTCGCGCAAGGGTATCTGTTCTCCCCCGCCCTGTCGGCCGTCGACGTCGAACGCTGGCTCGAACAATGGTCGGCACGCGCTCCCTCACCGAACCCCGTCCCCGCCTGAAACATCGGGAATCACGGCGCGAGCCCGAGTTCCATCTGATGCAGGGCCGTCTCGATGGCCTGGCTTTGCTCGGCGTCGAGCGCATCGGCGCCAATGCTCGTCTCACGGCGGTAGATCATCTGGCCATAAATGTTGGCCAGCGCGCGCGCCGACTGGCACAGCGACCAGTGGCTGTCGGCGGCCTGACGGCCCGTCCAGTAGTTGATCGCCTGCTCGATTTCGGCGATGGAATAGTTGGCTTTCATGAGAGGTTCTGTCTCGCCGCGGAGTGGAATACTGTGATTATATACAGCAGACAAGAAATCGGTAAGTTGCCCATGTCATGACCGGCATCGATCCAGATCGATTCGGGTCCGCGCATGCGTCGATTCTCAGGCGCGCGTTTCGGAACTGCAACACTTGATGCCGGGGCATCGCCAAAAACGGTCCCGCATACCTCGACATTCTTCACAAAATCAACCACTTACCAGTTCCGGCACGATATTGGCTTCAGCTTCGTGAAAACGCCGTGCAGCCGCTTGCCATGCTCGCCCTGCTCGCGTCCCCAACGATCGCCCCGACGGAGCCGACCCATGCCGCCGAGACACGCTACGCCACCGGTTCTACCGGTTTTCCCGTCCGCCGTGCGCCGCGTGATGCTGCTTCGGTTTGGCATCGTCGCACTCTGCGTGCTGATCGCATCCGGCGCACCACGGGTCCATGCGCAATCGGTGCCGCCCGCCGGCGCCGCACCCACCGATCCCTTTCATCAACCGTGTGTCGCCGTGCGCGCCTCGCCGGAAGCGTCCGCCCCGGGAGCACGCGGTATGCGCCACGGCGTCGCTGCCCTTCGGACCGTCGCGACGACACCGGCTGCAGGACGCGTGGTACGCAAGCAATACGTCGACCTCGACAACCGCTGCGCAACACCGCCCGCGTTCGCGCCGACGCGCGATGTCGACGCGACCTCCACCTGGCATGTGGACGCGCCGGCAGGCGACATGCACGCGGCCGCCAAGCCTTCCGGGACACACGCCTTGCGCGGTCTCGCGTCCTGAGCGGCGGCGCACGACGTTTGCTATCCTGCGTCTTTCGCACGCCCACGTCGTTGCGCCCCCAGAGTTTCCGGAACCTCAATGCCCGCCAACACGCCCAACAGGCCCGACACGCCCAACACTTCTGACAAGTCGCGCGGCACCCTCCGCTCGCCCGCCGACGGCATGCCTCCACCGGGCGCGCTGCCGCTCGCCTGGATCGGCTTGCTGGCCGCTGCCGCCTGGGTACTCAAAAGCCCACACCCCACGTGGGCCGTCGGTGTGATGTGTCTTTGCGCCGGCCTGATCTCATCGTTCGGCGCACGTCGCCGCGGACGCAGGGCATGGCCCGCCTTCTTCACCGGTCTGCTCCCCGTCGGCGTCGCGCTGTTCTTCGCGTTGCTGATGTTGCGCCCGCTGCTTCGTTGACGACGCCTCGTCAAGTGTTCGTGTGGCTTGCAAGCCATGACCGGCGAGCCCTTCTCGTTACGCACTCAACGACCGATGAGTTACCCACAGCTTCTGTGGATAACCCACTGGATAACTGGGCACTCGCCCGCCGAGACGCCCGCCGTTACACGCTGTCAAGAGGATTGCCCGTTTCAGCGTCAGCATTGGATAAATTTTTTAAGCTTGACGTTTCACCGCGCATCTGTGCGCAGGCAAAACCCTTTGACGTGAAGCAAGCCTGCGGAAAATCCCGCCGCAATTCGTGTGAAAAGCGGGGTCCCCGCACGCATGGAAGGGTTCGCAGCACAAGCGAATCGGCCTATGATGGAATTGCGCGATACCTCGCCATGCATGACTTGGGATCCTCGCCGGATCCGCACGTCAGTGGCCGCTTCGCTTTCCAGTAACCCCGGGAGAACGTCTCGTATGACCCAATCCGACAAGCCGTCCGTTACCTCCGCCTCATCACCTGTCGACGCGTCCACGACCGAAGCGGAGCGCGTCCATCTGGACGATCTGCTCGCGCGTCACTCGGTCACGGAAACGGTCGACCGCGCGTCCGTCATCGACTTGATCAACGAGTTGCGCTCGCCTGAAGTGAAAACGGCGGAAGACCGTGATCGGGTCGTCAAGGAAAGCCGCTTGTGGCGGGAAGTGTCGCACCGCGACACCGCCATTTCGCTGATCAATTCGCTCGCGCAGATGGCACCGATCTTTCTGAACCAGATTCACTGGTGATGCTTGTCGCGCCGGCCGTCGCCGGCGCGATGCGCCTTCTTTCGCTTCAATCCTGATTTGCACGCTTGCCGCGCCGATCCATGGATCTGGATTAACGTTGCGTGCGGACACCTTGGTGGGTGAGCGGGACCTTGCGCCGCGTGTGCCTTACAATGCGGGTCGCTTAAGCGCTTCCTGTTGACCCGACACCATGACGACCACGCTGAACACCTCGACCGACTTCAAGAACTGGATCTGCCTGATCTGCGGATGGATTTACAACGAAGCCGAAGGCGCACCGAACGACGGCCTTGCGGCCGGTACGCGCTGGGCCGACGTGCCCGCCGACTGGCGTTGCCCGGAATGCGATGTGGCGAAGGCGGATTTCGCGCTGTCCGAGTTCTGAGTGCGATAGCGCCCGCCCGATCGGTGCAGGCTCAGTGATGCCAGCCCCATCCGCGGCCCCGGCCGTGCCATCCGCGATCATAGCCACCGTCGTAATAGCCGCCCGATATCCCGAACGTCACGACCGGTGCGGGGGCAACCGCGTAGCCCGGCGCATAGCCATAACCGTCGTAATAGGCGTTGCCGTACGCCGGCGCGCCATAAGGCACGGCCACGCAACCGGCCATCATCAGGGCGACGGCAGCGCCGCCCGCCAGCCAAAGTAAGCGTTTCACGATGAAGTCTCCCGCATGAGCTGTTCGAGTCGTGCGCGAAACGGATCGACGCCAGCCCGTCAGCGGCTCATCGATTTTCGCAGCACCCGTTTGACTCGTTAGACAGGTATGTTCCCGCGAAATGCGTGATGGGGCACATCATCTTTGGTTACCAAATGTGACATCGGTAACCGTGCGATCAGAAAACCCAGCAGCGGTCGCGACCGGCACGTTTGGCGCGGTACAACGCCATGTCGGCTCGTTCGACCATGGTCATCGGCGAGTCGCCGTCCTGCCACTCCGTGATGCCGAAACTCGCCGAGAAACGCAGCGGCGGCTCACTGCCTTCCAACGATTCGCGCTTGCAGCGCTCACGAATGCGATCCGCCACGCGCAGTGCATCGCGCTCGCTCGCCCCCGGCAGCAGAATCGCGAACTCCTCGCCACCAATGCGGCCGATCAGGTCGTCGCCGCGCAATGTCGACGAGCACACCAGCACGAATCGGCACAGCACCTGATCGCCGATGGCATGCCCGTAAGTGTCGTTGATGGACTTGAAGAGATCGAGATCGGCCACGATAAGACTCATCGGCTCGTTCTTGCGTTGCGTGCTCTCCAGCAACCGCTCGAAGCGATGGAAGAAGTAGCGTCGCGTCAGGCTGCCCGTCAATTCGTCATAACTGGCTTCGAACGCCAGTTGATGATTGGCCGCGCGCAGCACCTCGTTCGACTGACGGGCTTCGCGATGCTTCACACGCTCACGCCAATAAGTCCAGCCGGCGAGCGTTACGATGATGACGCCGCCCAGATACAGCAAGAAACACAACACCAGGTCCTTGGCATGCTCGCGCGTGAGTGCCTCCCAGGCGTCGACACCCTCCACCGCGTAGACGGTCAGGTCATTGCTCGAACTCGGACGCGACGTGATCACGAACGGCTTCCGGGACTCGTCGAATGCCGACATCCGGTCGAGCAATTCCTGAGGCACCCAGGCGTTCGAACGACCGGGGGCGCGCTTGAACGGGGAGATGGGCATGCGCGCGAAGTCGTCGTGCTGGTACAGCGCCATGCGCTCGGCCTCGGACAGCTTGCCCAGCTTGCCATCGAGCATGAAACGATCCTCGAAACGAGGGTCGTTCGCCATGATGACCACGCCATTGCCGTCAACGATGAACGACTCTCCGCTACCCACCCAATGACGCAATCGCGTGAGTCCGATCTTGGTCATCACGACACCGATCAGCGCGCCCTTGCGATACACCGGGGCGCTGAAATAAAGGCCGGGCGCCTGATGCTCCCAGCCTGCGGCATAACTCTCGAAACGTCCGCCCAACAGGGCATTCGTGACATAGGGCATGTTGGCCACGGACTGCCCGATCGGCGACGGCTCATCGCGGAAATTGCTTGCGGCCACGCACACGCCATGAGCGTCGATCAGCCACACCCGGTCAACGCCGAAGTATCCCTGAGCGCCTTGCAGAAATTCGTTGGCACGATCCACGGTCTCGGGCGCCGGGGCGTCGCCCCCCGTCGCTCGCAGCACGTCACGCAGCAAACCGACTTCCGCCAACGTGGCGGGGATGGCGCGCACCATCGCCAGATCCGTGTTGATGGCGTGAATCATGCCGTCGGCGACGCGGTCGGCCACCATTTGCCCCGCGTCAACGCTCTGAGCGAGCTTGTCGCCGACCAGCGACGTGGCAGTCCTGTCCGCCGCCATCCAGCAGGCGACCAGCACGCCAACCGAGACGCTGGCGGCATAAAGCCAATGTCTAATCCTCATCCGAAAATCAAACGCTCGTTCTAATATTATTCACTTCTTACGTTGGCGACGTATCCACTGCATTCGTGTTGCGCTTCTGTCATTTCCCCGGACAGAAGCCCTGGTCGCGGCTGACATTCTGAGTGCCAGCGAATTGCCGCCAATTCTGGTCTGCGCGTCGAACTCGTTCCCCCTTTTCCCCCTTTTTTGCGATCCACGGCGTGTCGCGCCACGCGCCTCCGGACCCTGGCTGCTCCGCATTGCCCACCCCGACAACGGCAGCCGCCCCCGCTCTCCAGCGCAGTGCGCGGCGCACGGCCACCCGCTCATGCCGCCCGACTTCATCACGACTACGACTGATTTTATCGCACGCCAACGATGAACTCGTACCGCCAAACATCAAATCACGAATTTATTACGATCACCGATTTAATCTATTAATTAGCCGAATACGTCGCTTGTTCGCATTGGTCAATGGGTCCGCTTTATTCGCAAATCCCCAAACGCGCGATGACCGAATCAATCTCTTCGATTTCCACCGGACGGGAGAATAGGTAACCCTGTGCGCACAGTGGCACGAAATGACGCAGCCAATCCAGTTGCCGCGCATTCTCGACGCCCTCGACAATCAGCTCGATACCCAGCGAACGCGCAATGTTGACGATGTTCGAGATCATCAGGCAAGAACGTGACGAATCGGGAATCGACTCCACGAACGAGCGATCGACCTTGAGCGTGTCGACAGGAAAACGTGTCAAGTAGGACAACGACGAGTATCCGGTACCGAAATCGTCAAGCGCAATGCGCACCCCGGCGCGCTTGAATTGCTTGATCTTCATCTCCACGAGCGCCGGATTCTTGACCATGACCGACTCGGTGACTTCCAGCTCAAGTCGATTCGGTTCGACGGCGTACGCCCTCATGAGACGCTCGACCAGCTCGCCAATGTCGCCGCGCCAGAACTGCACCGACGAGACATTGACGGCCAGTCGCAGCGACGCCATCGGCGTGCCTCGCCATGCCGCCAGTTGACGGCACGCCTGCGTCAGCACGAACTCGCCGATGGCCACGATCTGTCCGGTCGTCTCCGCCAGGGGAATGAACTCGCCCGCGCTCAGCACGCCGCGTTCCGGGTGACGCCAACGAATCAACGCCTCCATGCCGCGCACGCAATCGGACTCGAGCGCGACGATGGGTTGATAGGCGAGGAAAAACTCGCCGTTGACCAACGCCTGCTCCATTTGCCGCTCCCACACGACGAGCTGATGCGCCTGATACGTCATCTGCTGCGTATAGACGCGCACCACGCTCTTGCCGGCCTCCTTCGCGGAGTACATGGCGAGATCGGCCTTCTTGATGAGGTCGGCTTCGGTTTCCTCCGGTTTGGACCAGAAGGTCACCCCAATACTCGCGTGAAGCGCGAACGACGTGCCGTCCGCCACCATCGGCGACTTGAGGGTGGCGAGCAACGTCTCGCCCAGCGGCTCGGCGGCGTCGGTTGCGCCGTTGCCTGTGAGCAGCACCATGAATTCATCGCCGGCAAAGCGCGCCAGCATGGCCTCTGGTGGCATGCGCGGGGCAAAGCGCTCGGCCACCTGCCGGATGATCTCGTCACCCTGCGTATGACCCAACGTGTCGTTCACGCTCTTGAAATTATCGAGGTCGATGTGCAGCAGCGCCACCTTGCCGACCTGGTCGGGCACGGACAGCGCACGCCGCAACGCCTCCATGAGCGCATAGCGATTGGGAAGTCCGGTGAGCGCGTCGAACGAAATCAGTCGCGTGAGCTGCTGATCCCGTCCGATCAGCCGCTGCATCAGGTAGGCGATAAGCACGAAGAACACGATGAGCGCAACCGACACGAAGGTGGCCATCGTTAAATAAACCCGCGCGACATGCCGATGCTCGGTCAGCGCTTCATCCAGCGACAGTCCGACCTGAACGGCGAGCGGATAGTCCCGCAGATGGCGGTATGCCACGATACGTTCGATGCCATCGATGGGATCACGCTGGATACCTGAACGGCGTTGCGCTGCCGAGAACGGCGGCAATTCCCCCGTGCCGGCGATGGCAACGCCGGCGCCGGTGCTGCGCGCGAGCATGGCGTTGTCGTCGGCAATGACGGCGACCTCGCCGTATTGGCCCAGCACGGCGTTCGTGTAGAAGTCCGTGGTGAAGTAGTCTGGCGCCTGCGACACGATCACCACACCGGCGAAGCTACCATCGGGATGATTGAGCCGCCGGGTGAACTGAAGCACCCACTTGCGCGACACGCGCCCGAGCACCGGATGACTGATGAACAGGTTGTCGTTCGAGAGTTCCTGATGCACCCGGAAGTGCTCGCGGTCGGCGATGCTGATCCCAACGCCGCCGGCGATCGTCGTGGCCACGATGTTGCCGCTCGCATCGGCCAAACTGACCTGCACCATGAAGGGATCTTTGACCGTTCCTTCGGCGAGCGCTTGCTTCAGATCGAAGTGTCCGTGACGTCGCTCGAATTCGTATTTCACGAAACGCGTCAGTTGATCGACCTGACGGATGGCCCGCAACGTATGCTGCTCGAGTGCGGTCGTCACGGTCGACGCCGAGGCCGCGGCGTCGCGCAGAATTGCCTGACGCTCGATGGCGATGCGCCATAGCACCGCCGTCCAGACGAGGATCAGAATCAGGAGACCGAAAATCAGAATCGCGGCGATCGAGCGATGGGGCGTCATCCAACGCCCGTGTCGCGCTCCCGTTGTGCTCGGTTCCGCCATAGGTGGAGATCCTCTCAGCCTTTGTGCCAAAACGCGCAAAGATCGGTGTTGGCCCGGTCGTCAATAGGATCCAGCGGTCGTCGCCAACGGACGCCATGGTTTCCGGCAAGTGTAAGGCAATCGCGGCGCCCCCGGAAGTCGTTTGGCGTTTCCGCGTTCCGGCAGGGGGACGGGGTGGGCGCGAGCACCGCCCCACCCCACGGCGTGCCATATGTCGGATTACGGATATTTCGGCCACCGCCGCACTAGGAGAATCCCGAAGTTCGAGGCACGGTTCGAGGCGCGCCCCAGCAGCCGAATGCCACGGGATGCGTCACAAGCACTCGCTATCGCGTGGCTTCAGGCATTGACGGCAAAAGCGAAGACAGTGCAAGCGCACGAGGACCGCCACCACCGATGCGTACGCCTTGTTCAGGACTTGAGCAGATCGATGACCGCCTCCAGACGATGGCGTAAGTCAGCCACGTCGAGGGTCGTCTCGGGTTCGGTCAATGCGGCCGACTCGCCCCCGTGCCCCGCAGCCGCGCGGGCGCCACGCGGCGTGTCGGCATCGAGGCGATTGCGCGCACCATTGATGGTGAAGCCCTGCTCATAGAGCAACTCCCGGATACGCCGGATCAACAGGACTTCATGGTGTTGGTAGTACCGTCGATTACCGCGCCGCTTGACGGGGCGCAGTTGCGTGAACTCCTGCTCCCAATAGCGCAGTACATGCGGCTTGACGCCACACAGCTCACTCACCTCACCAATGGTGAAGTAACGCTTTGCGGGAATCGGCGGCAAGGCAACGTGATCCATCGCGGCGTTAGCGGAATGGGACGACGGTTAAACAGCGGAGGAAAAACCAACGGCCGCCACAGAAAGCGGCGGCCGGGAATCACTTGCCCAGCACGCCTGATTCCACCATCGACTTGAGTTTCTGGCTGGCGTGGAAGGTCACCACCCGACGCGCGGCGATCGGAATCGCCTGGCCGGTTTTCGGATTGCGGCCCGGTCGTTGCGGTTTGTCGCGCAACTGGAAATTGCCGAAGCCGGAGAGCTTGACGCTGTCGCCAGACTCAAGCGCATCGCGGATCGATTCAAAGAAGGCCTCGACCATATCCTTCGCTTCGCGCTTGTTCAGACCGACTTGCTCGAACAGCAACTCGGCCAGTTCGGCCTTGGTCAGCGTCGGTGCTTCGGTCGAGACCTCGTTCGTGTCGCTGCGACCCAGCGCGATGCGCTGCGCCGCGAGCATGGCTTCAAATTCACCAGGATTCATTTCGTTCATACGTCCCACGCGATGGCGATGACAGTGCGATAACCAACTCGCAAGCGGATGTTGACTGAGTTTCAGGCGCGCAAACGTGCGCCGAACCCTTCTACCCGTTGTACCAGTGCGTTGATGGCGCCCTGGACCGTCTCGTCTTGCAACGTACCCGAGGGGTCCTGCAGAGTAACACGAAACGCCACGCTTTTGTCCTGAGCCCCCAGCGAGCCCGAGGCTGCACCGGCCTTCGGACGGAACTCGTCGAACAGGCGAACCGATTGCACGACGCTGCATGCCGGATCGTCGTGACGCGCCGCCAGCATGGCGTCGATCAGCCCTTGCACCGGCTGCGCCTGATCCACCACCAGCGCGATGTCGCGCGTGACCGGCGGGAACTTCGAGATGTCCTCGTAGCTCGCGACGTCGCGCACCAGCAGCGCTTGCGCCTCGATCTCGAACAACACCGGCGCATGCGGCAGGTCGTACTTCTGTTGCCAGCGCGGATGCAGCTCGCCGATGATGCCGACACGCTTGCCATCGACTTCGATCGCCGCGCTGCGTCCCGGGTGCAACGCCGGGTGTTCGGCCTTCACGAAGCGTGCCGTGCGCGGGGACAACAGTGCTTCGAGATCGCCCTTC
>Ga0209935_1004996_pt1:0-10000 | contig 11587 bp, 23 predicted proteins | sample ThiBio_1000_plan_2_FD_183958 | JGI IMG/M metagenome (GOLD analysis project Ga0209935, IMG submission 183958) | Wastewater bioreactor microbial communities from Cape Town, South Africa - Thiocy_cont_1000_plan (SPAdes) | ecosystem: Engineered > Bioreactor > Thiocyanate-remediating >... | reverse complement strand
CTCGATCAACTCGTTGCTGCGACATCCGAACATTGTGATGTTCCATGGAGTGGCAGTGGATCCGAACAACGAGCCTCGATTCTTGATGATGGAGCTGATGGAGCGATCTTTGCACGACGAAATCTATCCTAGAGGCGCCACTCCTCGACAAGGAGAACCGATGAGCCTTGCGAGAATAGCATTGATCTTGCTCGATGTGAGTCGAGCACTCGAGCACTTGCACTCACGTCGTCCGCCAGTGTTGCACCTCGATCTCAAGCCGAAGAACGTGTTGATCGATCGATCAGGCACCGCCAAGGTCGGAGACCTCGGCGAAGCTCACGTGATCCGATCGACTCGAGCAGAGACGCGTGGAGTGTTCGGCATCGGCACTCCAGACTACATGGCTCCCGAGATGGCAGACCCAGGCTTGGCGAAGGGACCAGCGGCCGATATGTTCTCGCTCGGAGTGATGGCATGCGAGATGTCGTCAGGTCGACCTCCTAATCCAGGAGCGCAGATCGTGGCGCGGCGAGTGGTTCCCGAGCGCGAGAGGCGAGCACTCGATCTCGCGGCCATTCGACACGAGGAGCTGCGACAGCTTGTGGATCACTTGGTTGTCGACGAAGCCGATCAACGATGGAAGGCGACGGATGTGCGGTCGTTCCTCGAGCAGATTCTCGCTGCCCTTCCTGCTTGAAACCAACCAACCAATGGCGATGATGGTTCATTCTTTAGCGATAGAGATAGATAGATAAAGATTCAGCAGTACCCTTGATGATGTATCAATTCAACCATAACAATACACACGTATGACTTGTTCTCCCCATGTCGTTCTTGTGTTGTGATATCGAGCAATCAAGCACACCACCTACAATTCAGTTCCATCGCTGCCGCCTGCTCGCTCCATCTCTCTCATTTCTCCACGATGGCTCGCGTCGTCATCATCGCGTTGGCAGTGCTCCTGGTGTTGGCTTCCACGGGCGCTGCCTCTTCCTCGCCGTCGCAGGAGCTTCGTCTCATCAAGTTCGGCGACGAGGCCGACAACCAGGCGTGGCTGAGCGCCACCACGATCGACCTGCTCGCTCAATCGCGCGTCGGCTTCATCGACATCACGGTGCGCTCTGCGCTCTCCCACACATTCTCCTGTCCACTAGCTCATGGCTGAGTGATTGATGATACGCTTGGCGATCGAGCAGGACCACCAATCGATGCCTGACGACGTGACGGCGCCTGCGCCACCGCCTCCGATTCCAGAGTACGTGATCGAGAGCGCCGCACATCGAGCTCCATCGAGCTCACTATCATACTCCCTCGCGAATGCAGCCAACCACAACAGAAGAACCTCGTTCGCTCGCTGATCAAGGATCTCCAAGTGAGCAACATCAAGTCGAACGTCGAGACGCTGTCGTCGTTCTTCACGCGCTACTACACGACCGACACGGGCCTCGAGGCCGCCGAGTGGATCTTCAACACGCTGCGCGCCTACGCCGGCAACCGCAAGGACGTCCAGGTCGAGTACTTTGAGCACCCGTGGCTGCAGCCGTCGGTCATTGCGCGCATCGTGGGCGCGGTGTCGGACGACCTCGTGATCCTCGGAGCACACGAGGACTCGATCAACAAGGGAGCGCTGGGTCGCGCGCCTGGCGTCGATGACGACGGCTCGGGCTCGACGTGCGTGCTCGAGGTGTTCCGCACGCTCGTGAGCAACAACTTCAAGCCCAACCGCACGGTCGAGTTCCACTTCTACGCGTACGCTTACGAGATAGATAGAGAGAGAGAGAATGTCGAATGATATCAGACACACACTCACTTGCAGAGCGAGGACGAGAGTATCGAATGGAATGTCGATCTCGATCGATGATGATGGCAATGTGGCCATTGATCGAATGATCGAATGATGGAGCAGACTCTCTTGATGGCTTGATTGGAGGAGGCTGATTGGATTGGTTGGGCATGAGCAGGGCCGAGGAGGTCGGACTCAGGGGAAGCCAGGCGATCGCCGAGTCGTACTACCAGCAGAACAAGGTCGTCGTCGGCATGATGCAGCTCGACATGACCTTCTATCCAGGAGGCCCGCAGCCTGTCGTCGGCATCATGGTTGGCACGTCGGCAATCACACGACACGAACGACCTTTCGCTCGATCTCGTTGGCTCGATTCTCATCGTGGAGGCTGCGAATTGTATGTGTGTGTGGATGCGCAGACTACGTGAACGCCAACTTGACCGAGTTCACGCGCGAGCTGGTCGAGACGTACTCGAACCTGCCCTGGGTCGACACGGCGTGCGGCTATGGCTGCTCGGATCACGCCTCGTGGCACAAGATGGGTTACCGCGCCACGATGCCGGCCGAGGCCAAGTTCCGCGACTCGAATCCATGTGCGTTGTCATCGTTGTTGTCGTTGTTGACGTTTGAAGGCACGCATCTGACTCGATCGAGGGACAGACATTCACACGGCGGAGGACACGCTCGCTCACGCGAGCCTTGCACACGGCCTCGAGTTCGCCAAGATCGGTCTCGGTCACATTGTCGAGCTCGCAGCCACCGAGTACATGAGCTCGGGCGTGTAGAGCAGCAACACTCACCGCTGCTGAGCCACATCTCTCTCTCTCTCTCTCTCGTGTTGTTTCGCATCAATGTGGCAAAACAATCAACAAAGATCGATGTATTCGGTTGAGATATCAGCGATCGGCGGGTACAAGTAAATAGTCATCAACAAGCATCGTATCGGGAACGACACGACGAGTATCACGTGAGTGAGGCAGTAAGTGAACACGAGTTCAAGCTGCAACAAGCTCGATCGAACTGAGCGGGATGCAGCCTGCGGCACCGACGGCATTGACAGCGAGACCCCAACCGAGGTCGCGATACACGTGCAACAGCGTGAGCCGCTCGCCGTGAGAGGTCGTCAATGGCCGCGGTCGGTTCCAGAGGTCGGCCTTGGGCAGCGCAAAGGTCGCCACGACCGACACGCTCTGTGGCAGTGGCTTCGAGTTCCATCGTCGCTCGATGCGAGCAGCGACCAACGGACCCAGCGACAGACGCTGCTTGGCGATGAACGCCTGCGAGTCGGTGAGCGACGCCTCGAGCTCGGGCTCAAGTTGAGAGCCGCATTCGGAGTCGGACTCGGAATCGTCCAGCCAGAGGGCGAGGCTGAGCACCGAGGTCGCTTCAGGCTTTGGTGCCGCCTCCTGACGTGGCGCCGATTGAGGCTGCAACGCAGCCGCCGTTCGGAGTATGTTGAGCACGATGCGTTGCAGGCTCGAGCACGTGCATGAGATGGCGAACCACTCCGAGGGACAGAGCATGATGATGCGCTCGAGCAGCTCGTACGGCAGCTGCATCAGCGGCATGCCGATTATCTCCCACGTGAGTGTGGCGGTGCTGACGGTGGCAGCCTCTCGGACGTCGGGTGCCGCGAGAGATGTGCTCTTGTCGAGCTGCGTGACCCACTCGGGGAGATCCAAGAGAGAGCCGACGAAGAACATGGTGCCAGCTTGGTGCAGCAGGCGCTCGAGGTTCATGTCGCACAGCGCCGAGTATCGCACGTCGTGGAGCTTGCCGGCCACGAGCGCCGCGCTCGCGTTCGATGCAAGCATGGCACGAGCTTGCTCTCGCAGCATCGACACGTTGCCGCATCCCGAGAGGAGATGCAGCAGGTCCTCACAGCGCCATAATGTCGTGTCGTTGTTGCGTTGGCTCTTGGAGTAGTCGTCCATCGTCAAGCTTCGATTCAGGTTCCAGGAGCTGCTGCTGCTGCTGCTCTGTCTCGGATTGGCGTAGAACTCATCGAGCGCCGCAAAGTGCTCCGACGACGGCGTGATGCCCAGACGACCAGCCGTATCGCGGTACCAGTGCTCGAGATAGCGCTCGTACACGACCGAGACGGAGACCTCTTGGAACCTGGCGTTGGGACTAGCAGAGCACGCGTTGCGCGGCAGCGAATGGATGTGCAAGGTCGACAATCGATGCTGCTCAATGTCGTCGATCGAGTATCCATTGCGCAACTGCTCGTTGATGTGATGGACGATGGCTTGCAGCAGATAGAAGAGCAGCGCTCCACGCAGGTGCGCGTACTGTGTGCCACAGTGTCAGTGGTTGCACTTGCTGGAGTGGTGATTGATCGCGTACCATGAGTTCCTCGGCGCTCAGATCGGACACGAACATGTCGGGCGAGTAGTAGCCCGTGGTGTATCGTCGAAAGCCGCGAGGTTGTTTGATCACGGCACGTCGCTCCTCGGGTATCAATGACTGCAGCACACTCTTGAGCGTGTCGAATGCCTGTCTGAATGATTGCACCATCGTTTGAGCGATCGACATTCATGACGGATGGATGGATGGATGGATGGATGGATGCATACGGACTCCTCGACGCCGAGCACTGGAGCCAGATCGTTCTGTTCATCAGCGATGGCCTGCATCACGCTCATGATCTCCTGCTGCTGCTGCTCCGAGAACGCGAGTATTTCGAACGATTGCTGCAACGAGAGATTGTTGCCGGCGATCGTAAAGTCGCCTCGGGATCCGGTCAGCGGTACGTGGAGCAGCTCGATCGACGCGCACACCGGTCGATCGTGATCGTTCGAGTAGTGCAGCGAGATTCGTTCGAGAGGCTTGTAGGGATCGAACCCGATGCTGCTCGAGCCGAGCGCAGCGACGATCGATCGAGCAGCGAGGATCTTGACCAGCAGCGGCTCGGTGCATCGAGCGACATCAACGTGAGGCAAGGAGATCTCGCCCGTGGGTGGAGAGGGTTTGATATCGAACGCGTCGAGGAGATGCATGATCGTCTGGTGCTCGATAGCATCACGATCGGTGCCGCTGAGAGATGTGTTGGGTTGGTTGAGAGTGTGCGTTCGACATGCTCGCGATCAGTACGAGATTCGATTGCAGGATCTCTCGATATCTATCATGATCTATCGATATCTATCATGATCTATCGATATCAATCATGATCTATCGATATCAATCATGATCTATCGATATCTATCATGATCTATCGATATCAATCATGATCTATCGATATCTATCATGATCCATCGATATCTATCATGATCTATCGATATCAATCATGATCTATCGATATCTATCATGATCTATCGATACATACAGCACCACGAGACTCGCTGTCCCAACGCAACGTCGTTCCTTGGTCGCAGCATCCAAGAAGCCGCATTGAACGTGGAGCTCCTCGAGCACCTGCTCCCGATAGCCGGCGGCAATCTGTCGCTCCTCGTCGCTCTGCGCGGACCAGCTGGCCACTTCTGCTCCCGCGATTCGGCACTTCTCGTGGAACATCAAGTGGCGCGTATTGAGCCACTGAGAACCATGGTGAGCGAGGGTGGTGCCGCTCGCGTTTGGTGGAATGCGGTACATTGCCACGAGCGAGAGAGCGAGAGAGATATGCGCAGCAGCGAGGCAAGATGCCAATGAATGGATCGATGTCGATGGCTGCGACATTCGTTGGTTGGTTGGACCTCATCGTCGTCGTTCTAACTATCATACTCTACTCGTTTGTGGACTACAAACGAGAGGATATTGCATGATCGATTGTGTCCACACACAGAGATTGTCGCTCGTTCAGACATGTATGTATGTACACGAGTGCGGCATTGTTGATTCGTTATCGGCTGTACAATTGATCGAATGGAACGTCTCTCTCACACCACAATGCTACTCGCACGCATCATTGAGAACTCTGCTGCGCGCCAGTATCTCGATGATGTTGTTGCTGGTGGTGTTGCTTTTGTTCTTGGCGCTTGCGCAGCCGATCGAGCAGCAGCCACGACACGAGCAGCGACACTCCAACGAAGCCCCACGCGTACGACGTGATGGTCGCGTACTGTCGCACCATTGCAGGACGAGGTCGGCCTTCTTCTATCGACCGCGCAAGCTCTTGGCGCCACCATTTGGGATCAGTCGGAGCTGCTGGCTCGCGGAGAGCTCGAGGAATGCGCTCGCTCTCCGCGGATGGCGGCGGCGGTGTTGGCTTGCTGTCCGACGACGAGCTGAGGAACGCAGCTGCCTTCTGTCGAGAGCAGGCTTGGATACAACGTGGGATGGTGATGCTCGTGGAGATGAGCCGTGATAGCATTGTGTTGCTGGGTTGTAGAGGTTCGGAGGTTCAGAGGGTGCTTGGGGTGAGAGTGAGAGTTTGATGTGCCAGCAGTAAGAGAACGATGCAACTGGCTCCGAAGAACAGCAACCAACCCAACCTCAATCATCCACGATTGAGCAAGTGATACGCGGCTGTGCATGGGAGGTCCATTGGCGCTGTGGTACACGACTCGAGGTTCTGGATACGATTAATTGCCCCTCATCGATCCATCGGGCTAATCTATCCAATCAATCAGTCTATTGATAGAAATATCTCGCTCAACCACTCAACCGGATATCTCTGACCTCTTGATAAATATCTGGCCTCCTCAACCTGCCACTCTTCTGTGCCAACCACTTGAAAGCGAGCGCTCTCTCCCTATCCTCTGGAATATCTACTCGGCAATGGGTGTTCGATTCGCATGGGCCTCCCCCGGCTCCGGAGTTATTCTAACGTTGCGGAGTTTGTAGCGCGGTTGCTATTGGTTTGGCTTCTCACACCACGAACCGAGAGAGACCTTCAATCGCTTCATCGCTCCATCGCTCGCTCTCTTGGTGTCTGTCTGCCTATCTCCCTTCTCATCGCTAAGGTCGAGATGCCGCACAAGCAGTTTGCCGGTACACTAACAACCCTCACTCCCCATATCTCTCGCTATCTCTCTATCCCTTCTTGATCTCTCATTCATTGAGGCTCTCTCGATCTCGATCTCTCTCAGACGCACCGAACTACTGGCACGTTCCGTTGTGCGAGACCTGCTTCCTCCATCCGTGGGAGTTCATCAAGGCATGCGTGTGTCCATGCTGCTACTCCTTCTGCCAACGCCTCGACATCTACGAGGGCGACATCGAGAGCAAGTATCAATGCTGCGGCGGTGCCTATGGCTGTGACGATTGCTTCGTCGGTCGATCGTGCCCGCGTATCTGCCTGTGCCTCGAGGTCATCTGTTGCTTCTGGTGCTCGGTCTATGGCAATCGATTCTTGATCCAAAGCATGTACCAAGTGCGAGTACGTGATCGTAGATCGTACCGATGCATAGATCAATCAGATCGTGGTGGGAGTTGTTGGCATGCTTCATGGTTCTCGAGATATCGAGTCGTTGAATCGATCGATCACTCTCTTGATAGCCAGCTCGATAGCCTGCTCGATAGATAACTACCTCATGAACTAATACTCGACCACGCTCGCTACAGAACACCATGTTCGAGACCTTCATGATCTGGATGATGTGTATCTGCTCGTTCGTCATCTGCATCCTGTCGTTCTTCATCTCGGGCCTGCGCGATGAGTTCTTCCAGTGTCTGTGCGACATGATCTACCTCGCCTTCTCGGCCTGCTTGCAGACTCAACAACACTGCGAGTTGTCGCATCAACGCAAGGGCCCCAAGGGCACCGAGATGAACAACATGTAGAGAGCGAGCACCCATCCTCTCTCTCTCTCCGTATCGATACTGTCGATATCAGCGAGCGCTTCCAGCCACTCGCTCACGTTACCAACAACTTCGTTCCTTACTACTGCGTTACTACTTCCTCCTCCTCCTCTACCAATCCCTCCTCGATGAACTGACTGATGGTTGTGATTCGGCCAGTCAATATGCGCGAATCGGTACTCATCATCATCATTCTATCATCGCCATCTACTCTCCACGATACGATGCAATGGTTGCTGCCTTGTTACTTTACCGTCTCTCTCTTGATAAACACGCACGACCAACCGACTGTTACAACTACAACGCCACGGCCTTCTCCATTTTCGTCGGCGGCCGGAACCTGGTGACGCTATCGCTGTCTAACGAGACCATTCGCAACGCAACCCAACAGCTCTTATTGGGATACGTTCCGTCCATCTCTTCGTCATTCGTTCTCGTTCGCTGTGCTCGATGGAGCTCCCAACCTGGGTTGCACAGCTGGCCAAACATCCCGCTGCCCGTTCCGAAGTAGATGATGAGGACTCTCTGAAGCAACACATTTATCTGGACTCGTTGGGCTTCGTGGTGGTCGTGTCGGCTGCAGAAATCGGAGTAACCGACTTGCTGGAGCTTGCTTGGTTGGTATGGGCTCCTCGCGATGCCTCCAGTGGCGTGGTGGTCAAGCACGACACCGCGGCACCGGTTCCAACCACAATCGAAACTACCGCCGAGCTCCACGTCCGATATCTGCTTGCTCAACAAGCCGTCCGGCGCGAACGAGTGGAGCGCGAGCTGGTAGTGTAGGTCTCCTGATAGTTGAGGGTATTCTGCGCGCAACCATTTGTTCACGCATCCTTAAACCTTGCAGGCGCCCCGAATGCGTGATATTCTATGCCAACGACAAGGTGGACCTCTCGCAGTCAGATTCAATCGAGGAGCCCGATGAGCACAACTTCCGGCACGAGGAGGAGCTCACGATTACGCTGTCCGATGACGATACTATGTATCTCTCGCAGCTCCTGTGCCTCTCAGAGGAGTCGCAGAGGCGCGTCCTTGCCACCATCCGGTACGGCAACGATAGCGTTCGGACCCAACGATATTCGTCGGGATTGTTCTCTAACTGGTAGCCAGTGCCCACAAGTGGGGAGAGCAGGCTGCCCAGGAGCTCCAGACCTGCCTGGAACGGGAAGCCGGGCAATTACACCACTCGAGCCCGCTGGTTCAATACTTCCAGCGGCACCCGGAAGTCTCGTGGCGACAACAATCAGGCAGCTGCAAGCTATTCGACGTACCTGCGGCAGAGTGCTCGGCGATCATCCAACAGCTACGCTCTAACTCCACGTCCGTGAAGCTGCTGCTTACGTTCCTTAACAACGAGCTGCGCAACCCAATCGTGTATGGCGCTCACCCTGGCGCGATACAAGAGCCGCTAAAGCCGCTGAGTTATCATCCGCTTCCGGGCTTTGAGGACACATTCTTTGTGTCCGTGTTCGAGCTTCCTTACCGATTGCCAACCATCTGTGCCAATCGCTTTGCTTTTCGCGTGTTCGCATGGTTGGATCTCATGCAACGAGAAGGTATGCTCCTGCTTGCTAGCAAGCCAAACTCACAAAACTAACAAGACCAGTGTGGAACTGCGAGCAACGGCTGTTGTTCGTACATACCAGCGCAAATCACGCGCTGTCCTTGGCCGATTTGTACAACAACTGCAAGGGCCTTGAGCACCGAGAGGAAACCGCGCGGTGGACTGAGAATGTTGCCAAGCAGCTTCGTGGAGTGCTGGACGATCGCTTCAAGATTGACAGCTCTATCGTGGTGCCCGCGTCGGTAACGTGTTGGTTTCTCGTTGCTTGGAGCGAAGAAACGGCAGCCAAGGCACCAAAGTTGATCAAGCGGTGCTTCAAGCAGTGCGGCTACTTGATTGGCGCGCCTCATTCGTTCCGAATAACTCCATAAGGCTCCTGAAGTCCCTTGCTGCCCAACCTTCCTTGTAGTAGTCGTCGTAGTAGTAGAAGTTCCGTTGTTATTTTTACGTTATCACTCTGGCGCAAGCCCCATAGAATATGGTTCTCGCGACCTTAGAGCTTGGCATCGTGATGGAACAAAAAGATGACCGTCAACAAGACGACGCTGCCAATCATCGAGAAGGCCGCGGCGTAGTACGGGTAGGCGGCGACGATGAAGCGCTCGTACTCGTCGTGGCGCAGCGGACGCACGACGATGCGCTGCTTGTCGACGAGGTTCGAGAGGCCCTGGCGGTGGTACTCGAGGCTGAACGTAAAGACACCGTAGACGTCGGGCGCGCGGAACCTGGTGACGTAGTTGCCGTTGTCGTCGTGCGAGAGCGTCACACGCACGTACGGGTCGAGCATGCTGAACTCGAGCTGCAGGTCGTCGGCCAGGAACGGCACCCACTTGTTCTCGTCGAACTGCTCGATCGTCAGCGTGTACTCGATCTCCTGGTTGATGACGTACATCTCGGGGTGCTGCTGCTCGCCCGGAAGATGGTGCACGACG
>Ga0209935_1004995_pt1 | contig 11588 bp, 14 predicted proteins | sample ThiBio_1000_plan_2_FD_183958 | JGI IMG/M metagenome (GOLD analysis project Ga0209935, IMG submission 183958) | Wastewater bioreactor microbial communities from Cape Town, South Africa - Thiocy_cont_1000_plan (SPAdes) | ecosystem: Engineered > Bioreactor > Thiocyanate-remediating >... | reverse complement strand
TATGAAGACTAGCAAAGCATCGGCCACTCAGATGCAAGAAACTGCAGGCTGTTTGGTAGCCCCTCAACCCTCTTTCCCTATCATTCGATCTCCCCTCCACCCGCCAACTTGTGCTTACCTATATAAACACAGATAACTGCCTATTGTCAACTATTTTTGGCATTATTACAATTCAAATTGGGTAGCTATGTTAAGGGTATGTGTCCCCTCTCTCTTCTTTCCAACTAAATCATTCTTAGGCGGGCTCAATCTGAGACGAAGTTGGAAGACATTGGATCAATGCCACAAAATCCTACAGGAATCGGACGAAGACCCTGGCGTTCATGAAAACTATACAGCGTATGTACACTACCTCCTTCCTACATTACAACATATCTTATAAATTCATTCTGTGTATATAAAAGGCATGTTCTATTCGGGGTGGGTTCCTTTCATTTCGTTATCTCGCTGGTTCCTCCCTCACTACTGTGGATAGTGCAGGCCCTGGGCTTCGGTATATGATTCAACCCCTCCTATTTTGTTTGAGATAGTATACTAAGTCTCTTACGTGAAGAGGGAAATAGGAAAACCGGTTTGGAACTGCTCCAACGGGTACACGAATCCAAAACTGCCATAGGTACTACTAGCTATATCTATGGAGTCCCACAATTAGTTAACGCTTCCCTGTAGCTCCATGTGCTACTCTATTCCTGCTTTGGATTCAAATCTTTTTCCTGGTTGGTACTCTCTGTGATTTTCACATCATATCTTTACTCTATTTCTATTTACTTAGGAAGATGACCAGGCAGCCCAACATTTGTATGATCACATTGTAAACTTGTTCCCGTATGTGTCCCTGTTTTTTATATTGTAGATCTAGTGTCTAACTATAATCTATTGTGCATCTATAGGGATGGGATATTGTTTCACTATATGGGAGCTCAGCTTGCCACACGGAGGGGCAACATCGACGCTGCGCTAAAGATTTATGAGCATGCGTATGAGCATGCAGCAGAGTGGCGACAACTGCAACTCATTTTCCATTTCGAAATCGGGGAATGCTATCTCATGTTGTCACGGTTCGAGGAAGCAATAGAGAATTACAACGCATTTTTGAACGGTACGTGGACAAGAACGATGAAGAGGACTGAAAATATAATCTAAACTATTTGGTTCCTTCAGAGAACAAAACGACCTCGTATCGCTGCTGGTGTGTTTTTAATCTCGGGATTGCATATTGTATGCTAGGGAAGATACCAGAGGCCTATGCCGCGTTCAGAAAGTAGCTTTTTCCTGCCAATTGTTCATTTCATCTAATATCTATGCTCCTATTTAGGGTGTCCGGGTATGTTAGGAAGCATTACTCCTTCGATGCCTATTGTCTGCGGAAAGCACGTGAATATCTGAAGAACAAAGAAGTTCCTATGGATGAAGCTGAAAAGGTAACCAGGCCTGCTAACTTGGGGGTCTCGCTCTTAATGATTTCATTTCTCTCATAGCACCTGGTCATGGCCAGATTCGCGCGGCAAGGTCGTTTGTGGGAGAGATGTATAGAACACTTGGAACAGGGTCGTGAATTGATAGCACCTGACAACTTTGGTAGGAACCTATCTCAATTCACACATCATCAGCAAATGACTATATTTTCCCTAGATTACTTGGTGCAGTACTACTATTTAAAGGGGAGAGCTTTGCATAGCTTAGGGAAGTTAGAAGAAGGAGAACATCTTTTGTTGGTAAGGATTAGCACAACCCATCATGTGGCCACTTACTAACTTGAGCTTTTTTTTAGACAGCCATAGATATGAAGAAGAGCGTAAAGAGGGAGACCTACATCATTCCGCATGCGATAAACGATCTGGGGGAACTGTATTATGATACAGAACGCTACGAGAAGGCAGAGGAGACGTTCAAGTGGGCGAAATCGTTCTCTAGCTACGACTTCGATAAGCCTCTCGGTCGCAAAATCAATAGAAACCAAGACCTGCTCATACAACGGAACAATTGAGGCGAAGCAAACTGAGGGGATCAAGTATGTGGTGTGTACATAAAATGAATAAATATATTTTGTACTTTTATGGCAAAAATATTAACACCTTTTTAATCCTCCTCATCTCCGTTGCCGATGACATTCCAGTCCACAGGCTCAGGCTCGGGAGTTGGGTAGGGGAGGATGGTCACACCACCACCTCCACCTCCACCGAGGATGGAGAGCAGTTGGCTCTTGACATCATCGAGGGTAGAGTCGACGAATCGACCGCCCTTGAAGAGGAGCGACTTGGCTCCTTCCTCGGTGTACTGCGAGAAGGTGTTGCCATAGCTCAACCAGAAGACGGGCCACCAGTCCGGGGTCCTATGGGAGTGCACCTTGTGCTCGGTGGGTCTCCCCGTGTCACCTCCCACAACGAGGCTGCCCACGAAGTCGGCATTCTTCCTCGATTGTTCGATCTGGCTGGCGATGGTGCGCACAGCCTCTTCATCGACTACCCCATTGGCGGTCGACTTGTAGAATTGGAGGGTCACCCTGACAGGGAAGCGATCGTCTCGCTCAATCTCCACGTCTCCTATCTCCCTGAATTCGCCCTCTGATTCGCCGATCTTGATGATTGCCTCTTCGACGTCCGCTTTCTCTCTTGATCGGCTGCTCCTAGTAAACGACTTTGACACGGGAGCCGCGCAGTAGGATTGGACTTGATCGCAGCAATTCAGCAATTCCGCTTCCTCGAGCGCATATCCGCCACCTCCGAAACCTCGGTATTGCTGTTTCTGCTTCAGCGGCACTTGAATGATCATCACCATATTTTGTTGTTTCTCCTGCTGTGTCATCGCCCCCTCTGTTGACACACCTCGTTCCTTTCTGTTATCAGAAAGCCTTTGTCCGATGAAGCTGGCGCGCTGGCCGTTCTTGTTGAAGTAGAGCTTCTGACCTCCATAGCCTCCTTGATCCACGATCTGCGCGGAGGTACCCTGAGCGGTGGCGGTGATGGCTAGGATGGCTGGGTTGTCGGCGTAGCTTTGGTAGTTGTAGATCGACACGTTGAAGGTGGCCTCGTCTCCCTTGGGTACCGGCAGGAAGCAAGCTTGGGACGACATGATCACATGGCTATCTCGGGAGGCGAGGAGCGATGTCCTGTCCCCTTTCCAGCTGCTCGGTTTGTTGAGATACATGCGGAAGTGCTCAAGATACTCTTTGAGAGTAATTGTGTACAGCTTGCCGCCAATCTCATTGCCTACAACAAGAGGAATTTTTTCGATTGGAACATCCCTAGGGTTGAATATGAGTACGGAGGCGTATAAATGGATCTTTTAACGTACCAGGTCAAATCTTCGAAGTTGGGGTATCGAACTAACGGCAAAGCGCTACCGCGCACTTGAAGCGTCATATCCGAAATGCAGGGACCCCAACAAGACCCTTTCGTTCGTCCGTTATCTTCCCAAGCGACAGTATTGATGTGAAGCCCAAAATTACCGGCAAGACGAGTTGCGGTGCTGTCGCTGGGCATCCGGAGAACCTGCATACATTCGATTAAGAACAAACAAACAAAGGAAAGAGGGTTCACCGTTTACCTTTTGTAAGACTTCGTTGAAGTTTGAATCCTTGGCTCGTTTTTTATCTTCTTCAGACAATGTGGTTACGTTAAGCGCCAGCAACGCTTCGATTGCCTGATCGACGTTGTCGTTTTTCGCACCGAGAACCGACGATATGGTTCCTGCATCCATGTCGGGAAACATGACCTGCAGTTGTGATACTTTGGAAGATTGCATTGTGTTGTTTGCTTGATCCCAAACGTTCGCCCTGTAGGCCTTTATGTAGTTGCGCGTTGGTTCAGCTTCCGGCGACAGACTGAAAATAACCGTTCTGCCAACTTTGACCAGCTTCAGAGAAATGCAATCAAACACGTGCGAGTTCTGCGTTGATTTGAATGACACGCCAACCAGTTGCAACGACAGGCCAGATAGCTTCTACGCGTTACATTTATTATTATTGAACAAACGCGCTTAAGCTGCAGATACTTCCAACTCCAGCTCTTTGGCCAACATCTCTATCACTTCATCACACTTGGCGAAGATTCGGATCGCTGCGTAGCGATCGAAGGGTGTTCTTTGCAGATTTACAATAACGAGTTTGCCAGGTGTCCTTTCTTGTGTGCCTTCAGGAGTAACCTCACGTCGAGACAATACTTCCAAGGGCAAGTAGCACGCAGCGGTCACCTTCATAGAGGTACCGAGTACCAAGGCTACGTCAGCACGAACACCATGATAACGCGCAGCATCGAGGACAGGCCTCTCGGTGAATTCCCTGTTGAAGTGGAATGAGAAGGGGGGGATATGTGTAACCTCGAGTAGTGAAATATTTCATACCCGAAGTTGATGATGTTGTCCTGAAGATCTCCCATGCACTCCTCGTCATCGCAGAGGTTGCCTGTAGAATGATCTAGGTTGCCTCCACCCACGTCTTCCTGTCGTTCATATACAGCTCCGCATTCCACACATTTCTCCACAAAGGAGTTCCCGTGCAACTCACTCAGGTTCTCCCATGCAATGCCGCTTCTGCGATGCAACCCGTCCAGGTTGGTAGACGCTATATGTCGCACCAAACCCTTCTTCACCATCTCTGCGAGAGCCATATGCGTGGGGGTGGGGCGGGCTTGTTTGAGGTCCTTCCCGCCACCCCTTGCCTCTCCTCTATCACGCAACGTCCACACACCTGAGATAAATAAATAATTGTAGAAGGATTATTTTACAGGAAACCAAGTTTGTGGAATACCTTGAGGGCCTCGATAGTCAGGTATCCCTCCAGAGGTGGACACCCCAGCACCGGTGTATGCGATCACGTGCTTGGCCTGCCTAATGAGCGCTGCAAGAGCGGCCACCTTCTCCTTCAACACCTCCGGGGCATCGAATATCTCACGCAGCTCCTCCTCGGTGGCATGCCCACTTCTCTTCTTGCCCCTCTCCAAGACATCTTCGGCGAGTAGCGGGTTGAATACCTCCGGTGATGCCTTGATGAGTTCCTTTCTATGCTGCACTCTCTCTTCTTCACTTGAAGCGTCCGTTGCCTTTGCGGAAGCTTTTGCGATGAAGACGAGCCTTTCTCTCGCAGAGTTACACCCGGCTGGTAGAAGCTCAACCGACCGCAACATTGAATCATCATCTGTCAGGTTTTGTGTGAGTGCGCGTGAGCTGGCGAGGGGTGTGGGATATATACCGTCACCACGGCGCATTGCTACTTGTAGAGTTATGTCATGATCCCCACGAGGCACTCGATGCCTCTTTCTGCTGCCCCGTATTTGCGCAAATATGCCGGTTGATCCTTCGTAGAACGAACGAGCGTTAGAAATAATTTAAACCTCCAGAGATCCTCTCACCTGCTGTAAGGAACAGACAGTTGGGGTGGGATTCCTTTCCCCACGTGTCGGGGAAAGAGAAAGTGATGCGATCTCCATTATCAACAGCAATGAGGGGAATGCTCATTTCCTCAATGGAGACAAACACATCCTGACAACAATCTGCAACTTCGAGGTAGTCACAGCTGCCCCATAACAGATGGACTTCACATTCAAAGAGATTCTCCAACACTATTTTGTCCAAATGATGCGGTGCAGTTATCTTGAGTTTGATTTTGTAACAATCTCGTATCCACAGAACAGATGCATTCTCCTGTGCCGTTATCATGCTTGTTGGATACTCATCTTCCTCTTCCTCGCGCGTGGTATTTCGCCCGAGCCCCGCAACTAATTGAACGCCAGACGAAGGTATAACAGGGAAGAACCAAAATGGTGCCTCCAAAAGATACTTCTCTGCATCGCCTTCCTTGCGTGCTTCCATGGCTGGTAGTTGAGAATATTGTATTTCTCACGAACCCGTACAAGCCTTCTCCTGCAAGGATACAGCTTCATCGCTGTTTCTTCGGAGAAGACGGTTCGAGGAAGCTCAACATGCACGCGATGCGAAGGGGCGGGAACACCAGAACACCCTTGCATACTAGCGCACAAGGACTACTGCTGCGACACAATGTATCGCAAGGTCCCTTCAGATTTAAAATTTTAACGGTATTCTTTCTGTTGAGATCAATGATGTACTGGCGCTCAAAATTTTTAATAGCCGAGTGTATCGAACAGGCATTTGAAGAGGAGATATTCTGAAATCAGTGGAAATAACACCCTGCAGCCGCGTCCTTCAATAATGGACCAGATTGAACTGAAATTGGGCATACAAGAGGTTTGATTGCGCAAATGCACAACTCAATTTACTCTTTATGACGAACCTCAGCCAGAGGATTGGTATACTGTTACGTTGACAGATGCATATGAAATGGGTTTGCCCAGGAAATTAGCGCGAAATACTCTGGATCTGGTCAATCTTTTGAAGGCGAGGTATCCCCTCTGTTCCTGGGATAAGATGTGCGTCATGAAGGGTAGATTTGGACAACAACGTCGCCTTGAACAAGCAATAGGAACCCTCTTTCCAGTAGGATAAACCTTCTCCCTCCTCTCATTCAGTTCACTGATTAAACCTAACAGGAGGACGAAATGATTGTCAACGCACGCAAAGAGGCAGGGATCATCAACCCCGAGACCGGCCGCTATTTGGAACTCGACGTCTACCTCCCCGCGCTTAAGCTGGGCTTTGAGTATCAGGTCTGTCCCCTCTCGCTCCGAAGTGCTGCTTCCTGTTCTAAACGTTTGCTTTATCTTCAGGAGAGGCACCACTACCTCAAAGACACAAGCTACTCAAACACATCCTTGGAGGGTGTACAGAAAAGAGACAGGCTTAAACAAGAACTCGCTTCCAAGAACGGCATCACTTTGATTATCGTTCCGTGTTGGTGGGATAACCAAGTAGAAAGGTAGGCTCACTATTCATTTCAGTACGCTTGCTTATTTACTACATAAATAGCTTGGCTGCGACAATAACGTTGCTTCGGTCCGATATTAAAAAGCAGTTGAGCGGGATGGAACCCGGAGTGCCTCCTATTGGGACAGCGCCACCAGAGGACTACTTCACGAAGCACGTAGCTGAAATAGAGGGCATAGGGGAGCCAATCACACCCTGCTTCTTTACCTCCTCTCAAACAAATCCTACAAACTGGTAAAATTAATATCCCTGACGCTTAGGGGGGTAACAACACGTTAATATATCTATTTCAGGTGGATATTCGAGAAATATGATGGCATCAGAGGGTTCTGGAATCCTTTGAAAGGGGCCATGTACTCTAAGACTGGCAACAAATTCAATCTGCCCGATGACATCATTCAGCAACTTCCTCACGATATGTTTCTTGATGGCGAACTTTGGTAAATTATCAGCGTTGTTACATCTAGATGAGTACTAAGTTTTACATTGGCCAGGTTCGGCAGAGACAATTTCCAGGAATCGATGAAGCTCGCTCACCGTACAAACCACGCCAAGATAAATTGGAACGCTTTCAAATTCATGGTATTCGATTCACCCACATCGCGAGGCACTTATTCTGAGCGATATGCACAGCTATGTACGTACTAAAGCATCCAACTGCTCATCCCCCTCACAATTTGAATACCAGCCGAGGCATTGCAGGAAAATCAATGCCAATATGTCTCGTTAGCTCCGTATGTGGTATGCAAGGACACTGCTCACCTGGAAAAGACTTTCCAGGATATCATCGATCAAGGAGGCGAAGGTGTGATTTTGCGCGACCCTGCGAGTCCCTACCAGTCAGGCAGATCTCGCGGTTTTCTGAAACACAAGGTAAGAAGCGAGCTCTTTCCTTGTTATATGTCTTTCTCACAGTCATCAAAACAACCAGAAATATAGAGATGCTGAAGCAAGGATAGTCGCTCGTCCAACCGCATTGACTTGGGAATGTGAAATGTAGTGTTTGCATACCCTTCTCCCTGTCTCCTCCTTTCTTCTAAAATTATGCACAGGCCTAACGGGGTTCGCTTTATTGCTCCCGCGGGGACATCGGAATTTGTAAAGCGGTGGAATCCTCAGCCGGGAAAAATTGTGAGCTTCAAACATCGAGGTTATTTATTCGGCTCGCACAAACCCAAAGTGCCCACACTCTATCGAATACGCGATGATCTGACCTGGGAGGATGTTGTATATAATTGGAAAGAACGCATTATTGCACCCAAAGGTAACCATTCCACTATCGTGCCATATTTGTCTCATTAATGCGTATTTTTTTTGTTTTCCCTTCAGTGAGCCCAATAAGGAAGGCGGAACGGCTTACAAGACCGATAGGCTACTGGGGGGATGTGGAGAACAGAAGACGATTTCTCTTCGAGTTTGCGGAGGAGATGGGCTTCGATCCCATGGTCTCCGCTAATTGGCTCTATCAGCGACAAAATCTGCAAGCTAATGGGGTAACGTTCAAGCTGTTCGTGTTGCTGAAGCTAACACATTCACTGCGTAGGGGAGTGGCCTGCTTAAGAGATATGGAGGCTATGTAAAGGAAATGCTCAGCGATACTCTACCTGAACTCCAATTTGCAAATACAGGTACGTCAGCAGTTATCCAGCCTTGTTGTATTAAATTGAATTAACTATTAGCGCTTACAATGGCAACGCGCAAGATAAAGAGACCACCAAGGACACATTGGCTGCACAGAGAAAACAGGCGAAGATTTTTTATCCAATTTGCGAGAGAGCGAGGCTTCGATCCTCTGGTGCCCGCTAATTGGGCCAAAGTGAATATAGCCCACATCATCTCGCATAACGTAACTAGTTCTATTCAATTTCATCGTGTATATACCCAATACTCAAATCTCTAATCTTCCCCTTCCCTCTCCAAATATCTTTTACAGGGAACAGGAGTCTTAAACCAATATAAAGGCCCCTTGCGGCTACAGAAGGCGCTACAGGATGCATTCCCTGAATTCTCTTCGGGTATTTGCTCGTCTCTTGTGAGGGCACACCAATTAACTGTTTCCTGCCCTTTATCGGGCCATACAGAAAAGTTACTCATCACAGCCATTCCCCTGGAAGAGAGAACTGGGCTGCAGCTGTGATCTATCCCTAAGCATATTTATTACCTCGGGCACAATCTATTGTATTCGCTGCACGTCTTGCGTGAGACTGCTGCGATTTGTGCTTCTCAGAAAAAAGAAGTTCGTGGCTGAAATACTGTGGAAGTGCAACGCTTGCCTGAGTCGGGGGAGGGAACATGTTCTTGAGAAACGCTATGGAATACTGCCCCCTTCCTGGGTTTTTCGCGGGTAACAAAAGAGCGCTTGGCTATGCATCAATTTCATTGCCATCAAACAACCGCTGCAACAACAACTAGGCGGAGGCACAAGCGCACATTACAACAAGCCTTCTCGAGAAGAGGAGTTAACATACAAGAAAAGCAGGTCAAGAACCATACATGATGACACAACAAAAAAATTCCACATTAAAACAACGCCGCGCTCTCAAGAATGCAAAAATTCGGAAAGATGCCTGCGATAAATCCGGTCTTCCCTCTTCCCTGCCCTCCGCCTGCAACAGTAGAACAACAAGCAACAGCTCACAGCCACCGAAGAAAACTCGGAGACGAAAGCCCTCAGCGATCGTCTACTCGCAACCCTTGGAATACATTCGTCGCTGCAAAGAACAAGCGCGGGGCTTTTGCCAAGATACACCTGTACAGGCAACTAACGGTAGGATTACCGCTTTCACACATTCATCACTCACAAATTTACTGAACTCTACAGGAAAAGTACAGCTTGCGATCGATGAGTGTATACCAGGAGAACTTATGGTGCTTATCTTCACCTTCTTGGATCCAGCCATGCTTTTCGAGACGCTCATGTTTGTGTCCAAGCGGTGGCTATCCTTAGCGAAGGACAACACCCTTTGGAAACCCATTGTCCAAGCAAAGGTATTATTGAATTGCTTATTAATAATTGCGATTAACGTTCTATGTAGTATGGCAAAAACGCGGGGCGATACACAGAGGAGAACAAGATGTGGTTTGAGATTTGCCATAGATTACACAAGTGGCATTGGGACAGCAGAGTGCATCGTTGCGTCAAGCAGTCTTTGAAGAATACAGTTGCATCGATCAACGTACCGCGGGGCAAGTGGCGACGGATGGTGCTGCGAGTCTATGGGCAAATCGAAAGCGGTGTCCATCACTTCAGCCTCTGCTTAATCAAATCCAAAAAGGCCAACATAGGTAAGAGTAGTATATCCTTACCCCCATATATTAACATTACTTATATCTTTTCTTGCCCAGGATTTGGATTGGCGAACAAGAATATCAACTGTTCGACAGTCACGCAAGGATTCAACGTGCACAACAATGGCATAGGGTACTACTCTGTAGGCGGGATGTATACCGGCAGCGACGAGGCGGGCGGAGGAGAATCCCCTACAATAGCAGCGGAGATTCCCAAATACGGCGAAGGGGAGCTGGTCAGCATGCTGTTGGATATGGATGAGGGCACGGTGACATTCTTCAAGTGGGCCAACAAGGCTATGGAGTCCTTTTCTTTCCGTTCTGCGAAGATTCGCATCAACAGATACCAGAAGGAGGCTATGCATGTTGTCTGCCTTGTCAAAGGCAACGCGAAAGTAGCCATTGAGTGTTGCCCGCTTCCTCCGACTCAGGCTGGCAGTTGACAAAGTACTTTGTACAAGAGTTGTTTCAAAATATTTTTCTCTTGTAATCTATACGAAGGCACCCATGTTGTTCCCTCCTCTCTCGGGGAGATGCCAGTCTTCCGAAGTACCCTCCGATCCAATATCTCCTTCCTTTCTTGGAACTCAGAAACAAGCAGTTTAGGCCTCTAAGCCCGAAAAAGAGAAGGATGGGACAGGTCCAAGCAGTTGAAAGGGAGCTCGAAAAGGGTGATGACGGTAATGCGCAGTCTTCTTACCATTTCTCCTTTCTCCCTCATCTTGTCTTGCGCCTAATCCCCTTAACCAATCTACAGGCAAGGGACCTCCGGCCCGAGATGTACGAGGCGTTGTGGTAGAGGAAGCTCAATATGGCGATCTACAAACAAAGTCAAAAACCATCGATGTAACCGCCCAACTTATCCTTTACCTCAACTCCCTCCCTGTAGCAGGTTGGTCCTCTTCCTTTTTTCGCATCGACCATTCGTCTATTTTTTTCTACAACCCCAACTCGCCTCTCCCGCGTGATACATGAAGTTAACCAATCTTAAATAGGAGGGAAGCACTTGTTCTTTTCGCTTCCCAAAGGAAGCAAAAACTCGCTTCCTGGTTTCGCAGATCCCGCGAGAGGTGACGACAAAAAGCTGCGCATGATCCTGCTTGTCGATGGAACACGGATTTCGAAAACCATTGGAGAATATGATCCCTTCTATATCTGTTCCGGTAATTCATCCATTCTCGACATTTCAAAATCTGACAAGGATTTACCTTTTGATTCACTTACAAAGAGTTCGCCCTGGATAACGACGAAAAAGAAAAATTACAGGAAACGACCTACTGTACGCACACCCCCTTACTCACATCCTCCCTCTGAAGCTGATTGGGATATTACCTCCAGTTGAGGAAGAGGAATTGCAATTGTTGTACGAAGGATTCAGAGAAGCCGCATGGCCCAACAAGCTGTTGCTGCCCGATAAATTTGTGGCGCTGTTCCCCGCCTTCAAGAACGACATCGTATTGAAG
>Ga0209935_1004993_pt1 | contig 11600 bp, 9 predicted proteins | sample ThiBio_1000_plan_2_FD_183958 | JGI IMG/M metagenome (GOLD analysis project Ga0209935, IMG submission 183958) | Wastewater bioreactor microbial communities from Cape Town, South Africa - Thiocy_cont_1000_plan (SPAdes) | ecosystem: Engineered > Bioreactor > Thiocyanate-remediating >... | reverse complement strand
GCTAATGTATATCGTATAGTATTTGTTTATAATGATACTACATTAAAATCTATTGATTGTCCTATTAAATTACATTTTATTGAATTTACACATGATGAAAATATTATATTTTCTCAAAGTAAATCAAATATTTACCAGATTACAAATCCTTTGAAACAAGTTGATTATACATTTAATAAAGGTACTTATTTATTTATATCTGTTAAATATTTGGAGCTGTATGATGCAAAAACATCAAATAATAATAGAGTTCAAATACCAAATTCTGGAAGTTGGACATATTGGTTAAGTAATTTTGATCATAAATTAATTGTTATTTCCGAAAATGAATTTAAAATAATTGAATTTAACAGAAAATCTACTAATGGAATCAAAATGAATATTCATAGTGATCCATTTTATCAAACAAAAGTCATTTTACTTGGAATAACGAATACAAGTGTAGATGATATTGTTAAATCTGTTAAAGAGTATTCTGGATTAGACAGAGTATTTAAAATTCCAGAAAATAATTTTCAAAGTTTTATTCATAATGTTATTCAAAAAATAACTTTTAATGATAAAACTATTTGTTCCAATGGATATTTATCAGTTAAAATGTTTGGAACACAATTTAATGGTGAATATACGTATGATTGTTTACTGGGAACTATTTCTAGTGATACAATAAGAGAAATTTTCCTTAAAGATTCAATAACAATTTTGAATAATTTTACATTTAATTCATATATTTCATGACTCAAAATAGAAAATAATATGTCGATCATATTTTCTTTAATTTTAATCTAATAAATATAATTAAATGGTGGTGGTTCTATATTGATTGTATTTGATAAAATATGCTTTACAAAAAAGCCTTTGAGTATAGTTACTTTATCTTTTCTATTATTCGTTCATTTCATCAATTCAATACACCTTATATTTCTCGCATATTAGTTTTTTTATGTTGAATCAACGACAAACTAATTCAAAAGTGTTAAACTAGTAGGAAAGATTTTTCATTTTTTAGTTCTTTTTTTCTGTTCATCATTTTGATTTATTTTCACATAGCTGCCACGAATAGTTGAGCAAAGTAATTGATCGTATTTGAAATCAATGCTGATCAGGCTTCCCAAACCTCCTGATTTCAGGAGCTGATTTTGAATTTTTTTCCTAATAAATTATCAGCGACGTACTTTCATCTATTAAATTGTTGGATATAATACCCATTAAAAACAGTACACACTTCTTCTTGTTGATTTCCTTCTAGCCATATACAACATTTCAATTCAATGAGATAATTTTATTGAAATAGTTGCTCAAGAAGAGATAATAGACAAAAGAATTCATTTTGATTTAATATCACTTCGTCACGAAATGAAATTACCGAAATATCAAATCTATCATCACCATCAAGCAACGTTTTTTTTAAAGTCACTTCCGTCAACTTTTAGACGAAGGGTAATATATTTGTTTGTTTCGTTTCTAACTACGTAGAGTGAAGCGAAAGCAGTAGTGCCAACATTTCCATTTCTTTTCGTTCTATATTCTGATAGCTCAAATCGAGTCTATGATCTCATAAATTTTCAAGCAATATATTCATAACAAACTAAAAACAATGAATGATAGACAAAAGTAATTTTCTCAGGCAAATAGAGTTTTTCAAAACTAAAAATCCTATTTTGTCTATAAGTTTTCTCCATAAGAATGATTAACTAAATCGAATGACAATAGTGATCTTTTTAGAACGTTGTCGATTCTCTTATTTTCAGTTTTTAAACGACTGAGAAAATGCTTTTCAAAGCAAGTCTATCTAATAAAAAGTTCGAAAATTCTGAACGAAACGATGAATTTCGAAGTTCTCTGAAACATCGTTCCGCCCTTCCTTTCTTTAATACATTGAAACACTTCAAAAGTGGAATGTTACGATAAAATGTAACAAATTGATAAAAAGCATGCTTTTTTCTCCACATTTCTAACTAATCTTGTATATCATCCACTGTTTTTACTGACTGAAATACAATATATTGCTTCATGATTTATATAATCACACACAGAGTTATCAAACTTGACTTAGATTATTAACATACACAGAAAGAGAAATACAAATTCAAAAGTCTTCTGCTGTCACTACTTTTATTCTATCTTAATTATTTTTTCCACTAATTAATCTCGTATCAACACTTAGAAATCGTTATAGTCATACGTGTAATTACACAAGGAGAAACTTTTAGCATTTTGTCTGTCACCATAATTCTAATAACTTCTAAAGTTCAAAATACAAGTAACGCGCTGTTAACGTCGCTGACCCTCTACTGAAAGGAAATAGTCATGTGACCGAAATGTATTGATGAAGAATCAAAATTAATGAACTGTCAGGTTTATTTATTCAACTATATATTTGTTTTATATACCTCAATAAGTACAGATATTTTGAACATAACTATGTAGTAAGCAGCATAATAAAAATCAAACTAGATTGAGAAAATATACGTAAATAATAATACCAGTGTTAATCAACTAATAAGAGCAAGAAAAGACCTTTGGTTGATAAAAAAAACATTCAAAAACAGTCAAATTGTCCGATAGCATAAAAACCTTTCAATATATGTTCTTCTTTAAGTCCATATACTTTTCGACTTTCTGAGTTCAGCGATTCATAATATAAACGAAAAAGTGATGAGACTAGAAATAACATAAACAACGTATGTGCCAATGATTCGTTGTATATTTTGTGTCTCACCATCGATGTTTGTAAGTGAAATTCTATTTATGGAATTTCTTGTTATTGGAATTGTTGTCAGTATACAAACAACTCGCAGTAATTTATCGTTTGTATGAGCAATAACATCGTGTAAGATCTTAAGATCGAAAGATGAAATAAAGACAAACAAGGAAGATCTTCACATTTTATGACTACCTCACAACAATTATGTTTTTCCAGACTATACTTCAGCTCCTCGATTTGAACTATATTATGCAAGATTTGCGAAGCCATTTGAAATACGAACATGAGTGGCTGTACATTAAAAAAAAATTTTTAAATAAAAATAAAACATTTTGACTCTAACGAAGCAGCAACATCCGATCACAAAACAAAACTAACCTCACAACGAATTTCTTGATTCAAATATCGTCATAACCGATTCCATCTACACAAACAATGTTCCGAATTTACTTGAAAAGTCCCTTCAGCAAGGGCGAAACACGTGTCGTAAGTAGCTAGGAATTATTGTTACTACTTGTAACTCAACATCCTCAAATGAATTCAGAAAAAGATTAAGCCATCTGATGAGACTGTGAAATTCAGTCGAAACGATCATCATGGCAGTTGATCTCAACCCTTTATTGTTAAAAAATATAAGGATTTTATTTTGATAACAGTGACACTTCAGCTTTTGTAGCAGGAAGAGCAATGAAGAGACACCATGGCAGCGGTGCATAGTTAACGTCCACTTCTATTTTATCATATTCGTTAGTGTTTTCGTTGATAATACTTATATGACGCTCGTCACAATTCAGAGTGATTGTATATGTATTAGTGTGCTTTATAATTTGTTTTTCTGCCATTAAACGACGAGCTCCATTGAAGAAACGGCTATTAGATGGTCCCCAACCATACGTCGAAGCACTAAACATATACTGACCGCATTGATCCATATCTGGTACGGGAAGTATATTGCGTGAGCGTATAAGTAAATAGGGATTGCCACTTTCAATCTTTATCCTGATACGATGAATACCGGACGAATATGAGTGGACGCCAAGAACACATGCAGTTAAACCTTGTTTCAAATTTTTTGCTGTCCGCCCATCTTTTAGTAATTGTACTGTATTTTGCTCAGGTGCATAAAATTGCGCAAACCTTTCATCGACAACTATGTCTTCAGATGGATCTTTTGCTTTCTTACATGCGCACAACCAATTCTTATCTTTTAAGCTCGATGTATATATAGATCTCTTTTTCGTCAATATTCATTTAAAAAAAGCTGTATACATTCATACAACAATTTTTAATCGTTTCTAATCATATAAACAATATTGCGTAATGCCACCAAAAAAGAGAAGCTCTTTGGGACGAAGTACATCTGCATCGAGAAAAATGGCATCCTCTCGAGCTGCTGAAACAGATGAACAAACAAGTGTTCGACTTGATGTTCAACGTGGTAGACAAACTGCTTCAAGAGCAGCTGAAAATGAAGAACAAGGTCAAGCACGTCGGGAAAGCGATCGAGTTAGGCGTTCAAAATCAAGGGCGGTACAGAGGAAATTTATGGAACGTGAGGCGTTTCATTACGATCCTACTAAAAGCTATGACAGCCATCCTCTACTTTGTATTGGATCAATGAGCAGACATTGCCCGTATTGTGATGCTCTCAGGTGGCCTGGAGAGAGTGGAGGTATGTGTTGTTCAAATGGAAAAGTGGTACTACCAATGCTTCAGCTCCCTCCTGAACCACTCGAATCACTCATGTCCGGAGCGACATCAACATCGAAACATTTCTTGGAAAATATCAGAAAGTACAATTCATGTTTCAAAATGACTTCTTTTGGTGTCGGTCAAGAAATACGTGAGTCAGGTTTTATGCCAACGTCCAAGATTCAAGGTCAAGTGTACCATCGCATCGGAGCTCTATTACCACGTACAGACGAAGAGCCAAAATTTCTACAAATTTATTTCATGGGAGATGAAGAAAAACAAGCCAAGCAGCGTTGTAATAATATCCCCGGTGCACGACAAGATATCGTTATGGATCTGCAACAAATGCTCCACGATCATAATCCTTATGTTCGCGACTTCAAGTCTGCTCTTGAAAAAATGCCTTCTGATGAATACTGAGTAATCATCAGTGCGGATAAGAAGCCTGCTGGAGAACACGCGAGACGGTTCAATGAACCTTTAACAAATGAAGTAGCAGTCGTCATCGTTGGTGATGATATTGGAAGACGAGATATCGTTTTACAGAAGAGAGAAAACAATAAACCAGAAAGAGTGGCAGAAACACACCGATCGTACGATGCATTGCAATATCCGCTTATCTTTTGGGATGGAGAGGATGGTTATCATTTTGAGATTAAGCAGGTTGATCCAAGTACAAAAACTCCCACTACCAAAAAAGTATCGGCCATGGCCTTTTACGCTTATAGAATAATGATTCGAGGTGGAAGTATCAACCATATCGTACGATATCGTCAACTTTTTCATCAATTTATTATGGATATGTATGCTAAGATTGAAAGTGAACGTTTGTTATTTTTACGACTCAATCAAAAAAAACTGCGAGTGGATGACTACATACATCTGAAGGATGCAATAACGAATGATGGGAACGTCGATAATGTTGGTAAATTAGTAATATTACCATCAACTTTCACTGGAAGTCCACGTCATATGCATGAGTACACACAAGATGCTATGACTTACGTCAGAAATTATGGCCGACCAGACCTATTTATAACATTTACGTGTAATCCTAAGTGGGAAGAAATCGAACAAGAATTACACGATGGTCAAATTTATTCCGATCGTCACGATCTACTAGCAAGAGTTTTCAAACAAAAACTCATCAAGATGATGAATATTATCACAAAGACGCATATATTTGGCCCAGTACGTTGTTGGATGTATTCGATTGAATGGCAGAAAAGAGGTTTACCGCATGCTCACATCTTGATATGGTTACTGGACAAAATTAAGCCCGACCAAATAGACAATGTTATCAGTGCAGAAATACCAGATAAACAACAAGATCCCCGTCTGTTTGAGGTGGTTATGCATAACACGATTCATGGTCCTTGCAGTAGCATCAATCCAAACTCCCCCTGTATGAAAGATAACAAATGTACGAAACGATATCCAAGACAACTTTTGCATGATACACAAACTGGTGATGACGGCTATCCACTATACCGGAGACGAAGTCCAGATCAAAATCGGCAATTGTGCTCAAATGATTGAAATTGACAACAAGTGGATTGTACCATACTGTCCCTTACTTTCTCGAATTTTTCGAGCACATATTAATGTTGAATATTGCAATTCGGTAAAATCGATTAAATATATCTGCAAATACGTTAACAAGGGTAGCGACCAGGCAATGTTTGGTATTGGAACAGCAGTTGATGAGATTGAAGCATATTAGTTAGGTCGATACATTAGTAGTAATGAAGCTGTTTGGCGAATCTTAGATTTTCCAATTCATGAACGATATCCAACAGTAGTGCATTTGGCTGTACACTTGGAAAACGGACAACGTGTCTACTTTACAGAGGACAATTTACACGATAAAATTAAAGAGGCTCCAAGGACGACACTGACGGCATTCTTCTTACTTTGTCAGAAAGATAAATTTGCCCAAACGTTAATGTACTGTGACGTGCCGAAATATTATACGTGGGATGCGTGCGAAAAACTTTTTAAACGTCGTGTCCAAGGAATAGTTGTATCTGGGTATCCGGACATCAAAGCAACAGATGCACTAGGGCGTGTTTATACTGTGCATCCGAATAATTTTGAATGTTTCTATCTTCGAATGTTACTTCATTCAGTAAGAGGTCCTACTTCGTTCGAAGCTCTAAGAACTATAAATGGTCGGATCTGTGCGACATTTCGTGAAGCATGTCAACAATTGGGATTACTTGAAGATGATGCGCAATGGAATGCTACATTATCCGAAGCAGCTGCTGTTAAATCAGCTGAAAGCCTCAGAAATTTATTTGTTATTTTATTAGCAATGTGTTCGCCGTCTAATTCAGCACAATTATGGGAGTCATATAAGGAAAGTCTCACAGAAGATATCCTGATTCAAGCCCGCAGACAAAATACTGGTATTACGTTAGATTACACACCTGATATGTTCAATCAAACACTGATTTTTCTCGAAGACAAAACGCTCCGTTTAAATGGTAAAGATCTCAAGCAAATAGGACTTCCAACACCTAAAAGAACTAATATGGACCGATTGAGTAGGGAAATGCTCAGAGAAACAAGTTATAATCTGAACGCCTTAAAAGAATACGTGTTACAAAATGAACCTTTACTGGTGATAGATCAGAAAGCTGCTTACAATGCAATATTAGATCGGATTAATCGAAAGAAAGGTGGAATACCTTTTCTTGATGCACCGGGTGGAACTGGAAAAACATTTGTCATTAACTTACTTTTGGCTAAAATTCGACAACAATCAAAGATCGCACTTGCAGTAGCTTCTTCAGGAATTGCTGCAACCCTTCTCCATGGTGGTCGTACTGCTCACTCAACATTAAAACTACCTCTTGATCTTACACAACAAGAGGCTCTCAATTACACACTTCAAGATCTTCGTGGCAATCAAACACTCATGGGTGGAGTAGTTTTACTTTTAGCTGGTGATTTTCGTCAGACGTTGCCTGTCATTCCGAAAGGAACAATGGCTGATGAACTCAGAGCCTGTTTGAAATCTTCATACCTTTGGAGACATATTCCTAGCCTGAAATTAAATACAAACATGCGAGTTCATTTACAAGGTGATATAGCTGCGGATCTGACGAATGGACTCATCAGTTTTCCAGAGAACTTTTGTAATATAGTGGACTCAGTAGCAATATTGAAATCAAAAGTATTTCCAGATATTCAACAGCGGTTCAGTGATCACAAATGGCTCTGCGAACGTGCTATTCTTGCCCCGAAAAACGATAGCGTAAATGCTATTAATCTACAGATCCAACAACAGCTACCGGGAGAAGAGACGTTGTACAAATCAATCGATACTGTTGTGGTCACTGAACAAGCAGTACATTATCCAACCGAATTTCTAAACTCGCTGGACCCTCCCTGGATTTCCATCGCATCGTTTGGTGCTGAAAATTGGCTCTCCAATCATGCTTCTAAGAAATTTAGATGCACCACGGCTTTGTAATGGTACAAGACTTTGTGTGAAATGCCTAAAGCCTCATGTAATTGAAGCAACTATTTTGACAGGATCCGCAAAAGGGGAAGATATATTTATACCACGAATACCTCTACAATCCGATGACATGGCATTCAAGTTCACGCGTCTTCAATTTCCAGTGCGTCTTGCTTTTGCAATGTCTATCAATAAAGCTCAAGGTCAATCGATTAAAGTTGCTGGCATTCATCTAGGAACTTCTTGCTTTTCCCATGGTCAGCTGTATGTGGCGTGTTCAAGAGTAGGAACTGGAAAAAATTTGTATATTTTTGCTCCTGATGCTAAAACTCGAAACATTGTGCATCAAACAGCTTTAAAGTGAAAACTGTTACGTTAAAGTCTTTTAAATAAAATTATTAATATCAACTCATAAAAAAGAAAACATTGAAAGACAAAATTTGATGAACAAATGTTCATAAATTAGAAAGAATTGAGCTGACTTTGCTTTTCTTGTAGTATACATACTGCCAAGCTATCTTTATTTGTAGCGGGTACTTCCGCTAGTTATTTATAAAGTCACTGAGCTTGATATGATACATATGTATTTGGTAAATGCATTATTGAATACAATATCATTAACTGTATCTGGTGATAACTTTGCTCGCTTTTGAGTAATGATATTACCTGCAAGACTGAATTCTCGTTCAACTGCTGCACTTGTAGCAGGTACAGAGAATACTCGAGCAGCAACTTTTGCCAAAATAGGATACGATATATATTTTGTTTTCCAAAATAATAATGAATTATATTCTTGACCTTGCTGCTGAGAACTTGTACTAATTGTTGTCTTATCTGAACCATGTTTGATATATAAATCAATTTCCATTGCATGTGATGATGATTTCGAAGATGTTTGTTGATTTATATAATCATCATCATCACTTTCAGCATTTAAATAAAAGTCTGTCATATAATTGACCGAATTACTTCTTAATAATGAAACTATTTTTTTTGTTGATGGTAATTTAACATGATGGTCAACATCGACAAGAAGCATTTCTTCTTTAATATATTCAATACATTCTTCTCTCTGTTTTGTAGACAAATGATTCATTTTACGAGTTTTCGGATTCAAAAATGTTGCCATCAAATGCAGAGGATCAAAAATAATCATTTCCATAAGTATTTGCTTCGCTCGTTGGCGAAAAAAAAAGAAAACCTTTAAAAACAAGAGAAAAAATTTGTAAAATCTGGAAGATTTTAAAAATTCTTTACCTTTATCTTGTTTAGCATCACCTTGTTTTACTTCCAGTGAAGAATTTATAACACAAATACTTGGAGTAACGGTATGAATAGATGGTATCATTGATGCTTGAATTCTTTTCATAACAAAAGTCAAAGGTCGTAAAAACTCAATCAGTTTATCTAATAACGATAAGCTAATGATATTAATTCGTTTTTTGTCCATGTTCTTCTCATCAAATATGTTGGTTAATGTATTCAAAGATTTACGAGCACTTATTAGACAATTATATAATGATAGCCATCTGACAATTGTACTTTGAGACAGAACAGCACTATCATGATCTGCCAGTTCCTGATTTAAATTAACCTGTTAATAAAAAAAAACATTAGTGAATGATCTAAACTTGTTCTGTTTTATTTTAAATGAGAAAAATGCGTTCCTATTTTGTACCTACCTTCTTGATATAGGTAACTAATTCTTTACAATAGATTATGTTAACTAAAATACGTTTTGGTTCAGATGGTAATTCAGCAAGAGTCATTACAACAATGCTTTCATTAGATGTTTTTTTTGAATAATTAGCTAACCTAGCTTGTTTATCAATTAACATTTCATCATCATCATCGAAAATTTCATTTATTGCTATATCACTATCAGTATCACTAACTTGATCATCTTCGTCTTCATTTAAATTAACATAATGTTCAGGAAATGCGATATCCTTTTTAGCCTCGTTTGTTTCAGCTTGGTAAAATACCTTAACAAGTACATTATTCAAACGATGTACTATGCAATGCACCACGTGGTATTTCTCCAGCGCCTTTTTCAAATTACTTCCTCTATCACATACCCAAATAATATCATACATAAATGGTTGAAGATCATATAATGATAAACCTTCTTGAATTGTCTAAATAGTTTTGAAAAATATTTATAATGCGTAATTGATAAATACAATGATTACTTGAAGCACGTTTGGTGCTTTTTTATTTGGTTTACGGTATGGTAAACAAAACAATTCAAATGTACATAAGTTCCAATGTTGATCCACCCATTGAGCCGTACATCCAAGGTAAGACGTCTTTTTATAACCGTCTGACCATAAATCGGGTGAGAGAGAGAGTCGTCGATTTTTCGCTGCCAGTATCAAAACATCCTTCATTTCTTTTCTTCCAGTCTCAGCAATACGTTTAATTTCTGTTGTAATTGTCTTCCTACAAGATAAAAGAGATGATGCGGGAACAGGCCCATACATAAAACCTATAGAAAATAAAAATTAATAAACAAAATCCAAAAGTAAAATTAGAACGATACCAGTTTGAATACAATGATCCATTATTTTCTCTAAACCAATATCTTCTATCAAATTAATCGGTCGACTATTGGAACATATCCAGTCACTCATCAAAGTAACAAGAGAACGTTTTTGTTTTTCAACATTTTTTTTACTAATCGTTGACGAATTTATCGATGTTGAACTTGTTGATGTTGAGCTTGTTGCTGATGATTGTCTTGATTGTAATTGTATTTTGGATTGATTTTTATGTTTCATCACTGGACATTTGTGGTTCGACAAAGTAGTAGTGGATGAAGAATACGAATAAATTTTGAAACAAGTTTTACATGATGCAAACTTCTCGATGATAAAGATGAAGTCGATTGAACATCAATAGATGATGGTGAAGAAGTTAATACAACATCAGGAGACGTTGATAACGAAGATGAAGATGAATCCATGACTAAATCACGGTTTAAACTTTACAAATGACGATAAGTTTAAAAAGAAAGAAATTCATGTACATGCAAGCAATGATTAATATAGTCCGTTTGAAAATAATTCAATCGGTCGGACAAGAATTAGTTTAAGGAGAAAAAAGAAAGACAGTATTGCTTTGACGGACGTGAGAGTAAAATTTGTTTATTCTTATATCCTATCAGAAAAATATACAACATTCTTTTATTAAGAGAGACATCTGTCTGACACAAAGTACATGTATCATTTCATTTCGTTTAACGTTTGAAAATGAATACAACAAATAAGAATAAATAATCTGTATACAACCATGTCGAACCGAATTTAACCGGTAACCGACAGCACCTCGCACCGAACCGAATTTAACCGGTAACCGACAGCACCTCGCACCGAACCGAACCGAATTCGACTCGGTTAAAACCGAACCGTTCCCATCACTGATTTCTACCCTACCATAGAAAGAAACACCCAGTTATTCTCCTTCATTTCAATTACAATTCCATGAATCATCTTATTGAACTGACCAATAAATTCTAGTCATATGTACATTCCTAACTGATTCTTTGCTATTAATTTAGTGTTTGAATTCAATTTTTGACAATATATATTCTCTATTGAAAGTATATATTTGATGAATATGAACATACCAACTGATGAAACCCATAAGCAAGGTCGAAACCGGTCATGGTAGCTTCTGATTTTAACTCACCCTCAACTCAACACCCTCCACCCTTTAGATGTCGGGTAAACAACT
>Ga0209935_1004992_pt1 | contig 11601 bp, 13 predicted proteins | sample ThiBio_1000_plan_2_FD_183958 | JGI IMG/M metagenome (GOLD analysis project Ga0209935, IMG submission 183958) | Wastewater bioreactor microbial communities from Cape Town, South Africa - Thiocy_cont_1000_plan (SPAdes) | ecosystem: Engineered > Bioreactor > Thiocyanate-remediating >... | reverse complement strand
GGACCGATGGCAGTCGACGATGATTCTTGGACCTTGTGCAGTCGAATGCCCGGGAAGGGACTCGAGCTCTCGAGGCTGTCTTGCTCCGAGCGATTGATGGCATTCGATGTCGATATGGGTAGAGAGACCGAGGACGAGATCGTGGGTGTTTGCGTGTTGTTGCTGCTAGTGCTCGTGGTGCTCGTCGAGGTCGTAGTGGCGGTCGTGTGGGATGCTGGGACAGCTGACGCAGAGATCGAGCTCGAGATCGGTGCCGAGCTCGCAGACACTGAACTCAATGATGTCGTCGAAGTAACCAACAGTGTCGGTAGCTGCTGTGGTTGTTGTGGTTGTTGTTGTTGTGGCTGTGGCTGTTGTTGAGTAGCATCTGTTGGAGGAGCCGTGCGCAATGGTATGCCCGGGAACGATCCGACGGGCGATGTCGATTGTGGCGAGCTACCGAGCGTCGCTGTGCGCGAGCGATGCTTCTTGGTGAAGCCCAGCGCGCTCAGTCGCTTCTTATCCTTGTCCTTATTATCGGACATGATGAATCGATGACGCTGCAGTGTGTTACAATCTCTACGTGATTGAAGGAGCCACTCAAGTCCTCACGCGCAATCTCACTCTCTCTCGCGCACTGGTTGTGATCGATCTCGATGACTCACGATCGATCGATCGCGATATCTCTGAAGGAGTGGTACTCGATAGCGACTTGATCAAGGTCTCACGAGAGCAAGATAATCCAGCTCGAGAGATAGAGATATCTGCTATGACTACCTTCCACGCTCGTCAATATCGGTGGTATACTTTGCTGCGGTCGATGCTTCGTGCGCGAGTGTGCGAGAGAGAGAATGAATGGAGGACGGAGAGCTGAGCACACTCCCGTACTAAGTAGCGAACTTGGTCTCCTCAGCACGACAACTCCTTCGAGCCTATGCGAGTAGCGATCCGAACATTCCTAACAACCACCACGCCATCAAACTCGAAAAACCCACTCCGAGTACTGAGTCGCCTCAGCAATCTCCTCTACTCTCGAAAGCAACTACGAAAACTACGTTTTTCTTCGTGTCTCGTAATGCAAACCCCGATGCTCGCCTGAGATCTGGTAGGCTTAACGAGTAGACTTTCGCTGAGGATTGGAGCCTTTTATTGCATTGACCATTGGATTGTTTGAGTAACGCAATGTAGGCTCGTAATCAGTGTATTTCCTTACTGTTTAAGCCTGCCAGGTCTCAGGTGTGGATAGGGTTTGCGCTACTGCTTGTGGTATTTGTTTGCTTGCTTCGTTTGTCGTGCATCTATCTATCTATCTATCGATCGAGAGATCTCGTAGTGGTCTTTAGTTTGGTGCTGTACAACTAGTAGGTAGTGGGAGTGAGTAACCGAGAGATGTCTGCGAGAGTTCTCGATTGGGACGGCTTGTTAGCACTGATACGCAATGGCAGATACACTGGAGCCACGTTGGATCTTGGAGTATGTCGATCTATCTCGTTGTACGCCAATATGAACGAGTAGACCAGCGTGCTGATGCATTTGATCAATCGATATGTAGCCTATGGATATGTCTGAAGCTAAATTCAAGGCCTTGAACCTTGCTCTCATGTACAACGAGACGATTAGAGTCGTCTGGCATCAGGTACGCACTCACGCACTCTCGCTTATGAAGCGATATGGCACACGACATTCATCATCGTGTTCATCATATCTAGGGCAACAACGTTCAAATACCTTCACTCTGCGAGCGACGAATGATGCGAGCATGTACCGACAACGACCTCCAAGGGCTGATCTCGATCCTCGATGCCAATCCCACGTGTGATACCTGCTGGCTGCTACTGCTATCGTCGCCACGAATCAACATCCCGTCTCAAAAGATTAGGCAAGGTCCTCAGGCAGTCTTGCAGTATCTGCGTCCCCCTAGTACCACCAATCCGCCCGTATCCCCGACCTCGACGCCTCCGAGCTCCCGGATTGGATCGGTATCTGGATCGGTCTTTGGGCAATCGAAGTGTGTCGTTGAGCTCCCGCTCGTATCCTCGACTTCGACCTCGACCTCGACGTCTCCGAGCTCTGGGCGTCCCAGTGGGTCAGTGTCTGGATCGACCTTTGATCAATCGCCATCGCAATCCTCCGTACCGCCACAACGCCAATCTCCAATGCGTACGTGAACGGTGACTTCGCCAGTACCGAGAATCGTTCTGATCCATTCCATATTGCGTAGATCAAGGATACGCGCCGTCGTCCTCTTCGATTGCTCCATCGGCATCCCCTCCAATGAGCCAACAAGATCGAGAATCGCTTCAACGAGAACGTATGCCGCCGACTCCTCCTATCTCTCTCTCTCTCTCTCTCACTCGAGCTAACCGCTTCTCAATGACAGTCAGCAACCAGCCGTCGCTTGCGGTAGTGCTCGAGAATTGGTTGTCTGTGCACCTGACCTTCAATCCTCGCTCGCTGAGGGTGGCAGAGCTCGCCGATTTTGATCCCAAAACGGCGCGATTCATCGGAAGGGGAGACTTTGGTACCGTGAGTACTGTGCGCCGCACCGCCGACGACAAGACAGTGGCCATCAAGGCCATGTTCAACATCGCGAACGATGCCACAAAAGAACAAAAGCAGCAGTTCGATCGAGAGTATCAAGTGGCGCTTGAGTTTCCTCACTGGACAATCGTCAACATCTTCAACTACTTTCGAAGCAGACCCGCACAAGTTTACCTCGCTCTTCCGGCTGGGACAGCCAACTCGGCGCCGCTAGCAAAAGGCACGAAAATCACGACGACCTACTTTACGATGGAAGCCTGTCGCTCCAATCTCAAAACGTGGCTTCGTGGTCAGTCCCGACCTTTGATGGTCGAATCAACGGACCGGTATGGTTCGGCATCACAAGAACCGCGAGAGCTGCCATTCGACCCAGCGACCGAGTATCGACAAGCACTGTTGATTGCATTGCAGCTACTTCTCGCTCTCGAGCACTTGGATCGACATCGAATCCGCCACTTGGACATCAAGCTCGACAACCTGCTCGTCGGTGAGCCTCGCGGTGGCATGGAGCAAGAAGGCGTGCCTCAGGTGCTCGTCGGAGACTTTGGCACCTCGGAGATTGGCGTCGACATGGCCGACCTGCCATCAGGTCACGTGCTCCCCGGTAACGTGTGCAATCGATCGCCGGAGGTACTATTCCCTAGAAGTACGAGCGTCGACATTCGGCACTGCGACAAGTGGGCGATCGGCTGCGTGATCTTCGAGATACTCGAAGGCCATCATCCATTTTTGCAGGAAGGCGATAACGCCGAAACTCTTGCTCGCATCCGAGTGGGTGACATTCCTCCCGTATCGCGCTGCTGGAAAGCTCGACCCGGACGTACCGACCAAGAGAATCGCATCAAGTCGGCTCTCGATCGAGTGGTGAGCTCATTGCTTCATCGTGATGTATCACAACGAGGCCCAATCGATGAACTTATCACGACGGTCGAGCGAGCACTATGGCCAATCGATACTACCAGCATCTCTTCCATCAAGGCTCACCAAGCGCAATTGGTTGCCGAGATCTTGGCGCAACACGGAACCAAGCCCGACCAAGTCGATCTCGACCAGCCGCCGAGGATGACCATCGAGCAGTTGCTTAATGCCAACATGCTCATGAAGCAACATCGCAAGATGGCGTTCGATCAAGTGCGTCAGGCGTTGCAATCAGCTATAACCGATGAGATGCACGTAGTTCATTAGTACTGGTGTTGTTTGTTGTTTGTTGCCGCCGTTGTCTGTTTGTTAGTTGTAGCATAGAATAGTAAATGTATCCCTGTGCGGCCAAGTCACATCAAATACAATCTATCTCTGTATATTACATGGCTTCGAGAATCATAAAGAACAACTCGTTCGGAAGCACCTGCAGTATCGAATCTAGCCGCAGAAGTGCCAGCATAAAGATAACGTCCTTGAGCTCGCTTGGTGCAAATCGATGAAGCCGAAAGGTCCAGCGATAGTCTGCAACATGGAGAGAAAGACAGGCATCAGTGATGCAGTGGCAAGAATGGCTGTGCCAGATGGACGTGTCGAAACGTACTCTGAGTAGCGAGTAACGATGAGATGGTTGAGTTCTTGGCCACGGCCGTGACGCTCTTGCCCATCTTCTACATTGACAAAGGAGAGTGAATCACACACAATCATCAACGCCAATGTGCATCTCGATTGATGAGGAATCGATGTCGTTGGTACATTGGTATGCGACTTGCAGGCGCCGTGAGCAATGAGGGTCGAGAGTACGGCCGAACGACCATCGATCGAAGCAACCATCAAGGCCGTATCGCCTGCTGAATCTTGATGGTTGACATCGGCATGCCGCTTGAGTAGCTCCTCGACCACCGCCACCGAGCCCGTGCGAGCACCAAGCATCAACGAGCTCCTTCCGAGTTTGTCGACGGCATCGATGGCAGCGTTGCGCTCGAGTAGCAGAGCCACGGTCGATGCATGACCATTGGTGCTGGCGACATGGAGAGGAGTGTGGTCACAAGGATCGCCCTCGGATCGAGCGATCGAGCAGCGGTGCTCGAGCAGCAGCGACACAATGTCATCGAAGCCGTGCGAGGCAGCAATGTGCATGGCGCTCCAGTGTGCATGCGACTCTCGGATGCTCGCGTCGGCCTGCGCCTCAAGTAGCAACCTCGCGACGTGGGTCTTGCCGCTCGAGCAGGCGTACATTAACGCCGTACGGTTGTCATGGTCTCGGTGATTGGGGGATGCGTCTTGTGCGAGGAGATATCGCACGACGTCGAGCTGTCCGAACCAAGCGGCAATGCCGAGAGCCTGTCGTCCGTTGACGTCGCTTGCCGAGACACAAACGCCGCTGTTGACGAGATCAACAACATCTGTAAGGCGCCCCTCGCTCGCTGCAAGATACAGCAGTCGTTCGTTGAAGGAGTGCATCACGAGCGAGAGGCGCATACACAAACAAGCAAGCAATCAAATGAATGAATGAGAGGAAGGAGGGAACAAGAACAGCACTCGCTTCGGGTAACGGTGGGCCATCCGAACCAACCAGCCACTCGTTGTTGGTGCTGAGAATCGATCGAGTCAAGGGAAGCTCTCATGGTAGAAAGTGGTATGGTGGTAAGTGGGCTTCGGTGCCAAACAGGGGGAATCGATGTGAGTGCGCACAGATAGTGGAGCAATGGCCAAAACGAGAGAGTTGCCGCGTGGGAACTCAGCCGAGCCGAACGCCAATGGAACTGCTACGTGATGGAACTCGTACCAGGGCCTGTGCGGGTACACCGTAACGTACCGTAACGTAGCACCTCCCCAACCAACGAGAAGCAGCTAGCAGCAAGGAGGACTCCCAGCCCCGGATATTGAATCGGTAGGTACTGTCCGGAGAGTGAGGGGAGATTCAATTATCGCAGTTGCGCGTTTTCGGTGGTCGTGATTTTTCGGTTTTACTTTGCGGTTGGTTGCTGCGGCAGCAACAGAGAGAAGGAGAGGGGCGTTCGGCTCTGCTTTCCCAGTGCCCTTTCTCTCAGTGGTGGCCGTTGCGCGTACTCTTTCCTCAGGCGCTCGGTCTCATCAGTCAGTGCCTTTGCTTCCCGCCCTCTGTTGCTGCTCGCGAAGCTCGTGGCTCTCTGTCTGTCTCTCTCGAGGCCCTGAGAGAAACACGAGATCGATAGACTGTTGGTGTGTGTGAGCGTGCGCCTGTGTGTGTAGCTAGCTCTCTCTCCGCTGCCTCCAGAGTTTGCATGTACGTTAGAGATCATCATCATCTCGGATATCGCTTGAGATATCTCTCTCTCTCTCTCGAGCGACATCGACCATCCACCACCACACCTGCGACATATACGACCCCTCTCCCATGTTGATATCCAATCATGTATACCTTCTCACTCACATCTGATGTCTACTCTGATACATAGCGACACACGCAGACTCCCTCTCGCTAGTTGTGGTCTATCGATCCATCGCGCTCTCGAGAGATCCACCATCGATCACCACCGACATATCTCATCGACACGACCACGATGAGTGCCACCGCCACCGCCACCACCGCCGCTACCACCGCCGCGACCAGTAGTAGCTCGTCGTCGTCGTCGTCCACCAAGCAAGGCTTCGCTACCGTTCGTCTTCAGGGCAAATGGAAGACCTATTGGCTGCGAGCGACGCGTGGTTCGCTCGCCTTCTATGCGACCTTCTGGGTACGCGAGAGCCCCGCTCTCCTCCATCTGTATCTCTCCGCCTTGGCCTATTCGTTCGGTAGAGTTCTCGCTCGACGATACAACGCACCGATACTTGTCGAGCTATCTCTCTTTCTCTCTCTTTCTCTCAGCATCGCAATATCTAACTCTTTATGTGCGACTATCCAGGCCGCTGAACCTGTCGCATCGATCCCACTCAACGCTCAAGTATGTCTCGTCTCTCTCTCTCTCTCGCCTTCTCTCCTGATGAACGCACGACATCCAATGAGATTTACAGTACTTATATTCGATATTTGCTTGCGAACGAATGAATTGCGGCAATCGTTGTGCCTCTCTTTCTGTGTGCGTGTGTGCGTGTCTGCGCGCTTGTAGACCAAGATCGAGGGCGTTACGACGAGCTTTGAAGGACGACCAGCAGGCCTCTCGCACGTCATCGTGATTTATCGATCGAGCTCGAGTGCCCCAACCGCTTCCTTGACGGTATTAGATTCTCTCTCGATCTAGCCAGTTGAACGCGCGCGCTCGAGTTCGAAAGGCATCGATCACACTCGAGCCTCAACAACTATTGGTGTAGTGAGTGTGAGTGCTATCGGACGAGTGAGAGAGTGGACCGTGTGAACCAGTGCATAGAACAAGTGAGTGTGAGTGATAGTTTGTGTGAGAGAGAGAGAGAGAGAGAGACAGGAGTACTTGATTTGAAAGTGAGTGAGTGAGTGAGCCGCTGCATCACATCTATCTCGATCGATCACATCTATATCTCCATCTCAATCTCCTTCTCTAACCTTGTTATGCATTGGCGTTTAGGAAAACGCAACGACATTGATCGCTTCATCGCCGTTGATCGAAGAACAACAGCAATGGGCGAGTTTCCTGCGCCAATGTCAAACGGTATGCGCGTCGACGAAGAGGCAGCGGAAGCCACTCGCGCGATCCTAATCGTTACGCTCTCCCTCGCTGCAAACAGGTGGATGATCGGCCCGATCCACTCGAGAAGACCACACCGGCGGATGAAGAGGAGGATCCCAACAACTCGGAGAGCTCAGACGTTGGCGTCGAGGCCATCCGCGGAGCGCCTCTCGAGGAAGCGCACTCGGAGAAGCAGTTGATCATCGACGAGGATCTGGTCAAGATTGCCACGCAAGAGATTCAAAATAAGGCAGCGGCAGCCGCCGCCCTGGCTGCTGGAGTGGCAGACTCTAACGCCGATGATTACGACGAAGAGCCGTCTCCTTCGTCGGCTGCAGCCAAGTTGGCCCACAAGGATCGCATCATTCAAGGAGCCATCAACGACCGCGGAGGCGACCGAGATCGAATCTACCATGCTGGCCGCGATCGTGTCGCGCACGATCACGATTCCGGCTCTGATCTATCGTCGTCTGACGCCGAGGAAGTCGAGATCTTTAAGGCCAAGCAAAAGAAGAAGCGAAGGTACACTTGCCACGAGCAACTACTAACGCGATAGACTCTCTCTCTCGTATATTCGCTCACTCACTCACTCGCTCGCTCAAACACAGTATCCGAATCATGCACCACGACCCGTTGGAATCGTTTGTTTCTTGGGGAGCCGGTTCCGAGTCGGAAGACGAGCAAGTACTCGAGTACGGTCTCACGCTCATGACCACCACGACCTCGAGCACCACCATCTCGTCGCCCATCATTAGCTCGCCCTCGGCTCCCGGCCTTTTAGCTAGCAACAATTCCGTCGCCAAGTCAGTCGATTCGATGGATGGTTCGACCTCCACCTCCACTTCGACCTCCACCTCCACCTCGACTTCCACCGCGACAACATCACTGCAGCTTGCCGAGGCGCGTAGCATCGGTGGTGATGGAGCGAGCAGTGGCGTCGACGATTCGACCGATGAATCGTCGGCCGTTGCGCCAGGCTTCAATCCCAGCATCGACGACTCGGAGACCATGTATCAGTCGGATTTCCAGACGTCCGATGAAGCCATCATGTCGTCGTCGACCGCCAACGAATCGAGCAGCGAGCACAAACAGAAGCGACGCAAGAAGAGCAGCTCTTCCTCGTCGACCACCTCGGGCAAGAGCAAGCGCAAGAGCTCCTCGGGCGACAAGTCCGACACCGAGGGCGGCGACAAGAAGAGCTCGCGAAAAGGCAGCAAGAAGATCCATCGTCGCTCGTCGGCGCCCGAGTCGTCGGCCACCATTCAACAGAACCAAACTCCGCCACCGGCCGATACGGTTAGCCCCTCTTCGTCTGGCCCCAACACCAGCAACGCGAACGTCAAGCGCAAGAAGCTCATTGTTGCGGCGGCGGTCCAGATGCAACGAAGCGATCTTCAAAAGACGGTCTCGAACGGTATCACTACGATCAAGAACCCTCTCTGTCGATCGATCGCCTTGCCTACCATTCAAGAGATTGGTGGCTCGGCGGTACTCGATCTCAGTAGGTACGTGCGGTCGTAATGGAGTGATGAGATACTTTGTTGGAGTGTTTGTGTGTGAGTCTCATGCGACATCTCCATCCATCTCTATCTATATCGATCTCTCGCGCGCGCTCTCGTTTTTTCAGGCATGATTTGGATATCTTGCCCCCTGAAGTATCCAAGATCTCTCGAATCACCGTGCTCAACTTGTACTCGAATCAACTTCGATCGCTACCGCCACAAATTGGCAACCTCGTCAACCTGACGCAACTCGGCCTCAACGAGAATATGCTCGAATACCTGCCGCAAGAGGTTGGCAATCTCACCAACCTCCAAATCCTCGACTTGCGCTACAATCGACTCGAGGAGCTTCCAGCACGTCTCTCGAACCTCGTCTTGTTGAAACGACTCTTTTTGCGTTACAATCGTCTCTCTCATTTGCCTGGTATGAGATGCCGCTTATTGTTGTGCGTGTGCCCATGTCTGATTCTTATCCCATCTGAACTGACCCCAACCATCATCGCCGCCTGCTTGCGTGTGATTGTGATTGTGATTGTGATTCGTATTCCATCTACAAACACAAACACAGATGGACTCTGCAACTTGACTCAGCTACAACTCTTGAGTGTGCGCAACAACCTCTTGTGCTCACTCCCGGATGGCATTGGAGCACTCTCGAACTTGATGGTATTCGATGCTTATCAAAACCAATTGACTAGTCTACCTTCGTTGGGTGGATTAGTGAAACTTGTTGATCTTAATATTGAGGTACCTTCAATCAAATCAACCAAATCAAATCAACCATCAATCAAGAGAGAGAGAGAGAGAGAGAGAGAGAGAGAGAGAGAGAGCATGAGAAGCGGAATTAATAACGTGTATTGTTGGTGTAGCACAATCAACTATCCTCTCTTCCAAGTGATATTTCCAAGTTACAATGTCTGCGCAAACTTCATATTGGCAACAATCCGTTGGAAGCGTTCCCGGTCGGCATCTGCTCCTTGATCGCTCTCGAGGAGCTCGACGCCGAAGGCTGCACGCTCAAGTCGATTCCCGAGGAGATTGGGCAGCTCACCAACCTGCAACAAATCTACTTGAACCGTAACGACCTTACGTCGTTGCCTTCCGGTTTCGGCTCACTCGTGAACCTGCGCACCTTGTTCCTCTCGCGCAATCGTCTGTCGCAGTTGCCCGACTCGTTTGCCAACCTGCGAAAGCTCAAGGAGCTCGATCTGGCTACCAACGAATTTTCCGAGTTTCCTAACCCAACGGCTCTCGCTGTATGTACTCGATTATGAGAGTACTCTTGCTCTATGGCTCACTCACTTGCTCACTTGCTCACTTGCTCGATGATGATGGTGGTGACATTTTCAGGGTGTATCGACCATCAAGTTGCAAGATAACAACATTGAATCGCTACCAAATGATATCGCGCAACTAACGCGCGTACGCAACTTGGATCTGGGCGAAAACTGCCTCTCCTCTATTCCTCCCGAAGTACGCAGTCGCCTCTCTGTCGGTGTCATTCAGCAACACGCTAACGCGCTCGAGTGTTGCAGCTTTGTACCATAACGTCGTTGGTTGCTCTGCGTCTCGCAACGAACGATCTCTCTACGCTGCCGCCCAATGTTGGTGGCTTAATGTACGTACACGCGCGTTGCTAGTGTGTGTTTGTGTGGTCGCGCTCTGCTGTGGCTTACGCCCTACTTGGTGCGTAGTTCGCTTCGAACACTGAATCTCGACCAAAACCGCTTCACCGAGCTGCTGCCCGAGATTGGCAACGTCACGAGTTTGACCTCGTTGAGTTTGGTCGACAACGATTTGGTCGACCTGCCCAATCATATCCTGAAGCTGCGAAGCCTCATCCAACTCAAAGTCGATGGCAATCCTCTTAGGTACTGCTGCTGCCGCCAATGCTCCGTTCCACCTCATCGCGAGTCTCACCCACGTCATGCGCGCACTCTCCGCAGCAACATTCCTCGATCGGTTACGGGAGGAGCAGCCGTATTCCAGTACTTGGTCGAGCGCGTCACCAAAGCCGCGCTGCAACAGCAGCAGTACACGGCACGATCGGGTGCAAGCTAAGCTCGCGCGTATGCCAACCGCGCAGCTGCTCCCTGATCTGCACACTGTCTGTGAGACTGCTTAAAAATATCGTCGTTTGTCGTTTGTTGTTGTTCGTCGTTGTTCGTGGCACTTTGGGTTGGTTGCTTGTTATCGTTATTGGTTGCTCTCGCGTTATTTCGAGAGAGTATGATTACTCACGACTTTTGGATATCGTTATCTATCGTTGGCGTTCGTTCGTTCATCCATCTCATTCTTCACAACCCCTACTCTCACTCTCTCGACTCTATTTGCCTCAATGCGCTTGCAACACGAGAGCATGCAAGTTGGCTGTGTTGTACTATTAATTAAATACCATTCAAGCTAGAACCCACCCCAACCAACCTCGATTCTAAGCCAATTTGTTGTGGTGTGTTGTGTTGGGTGGGGGTGTTTTGTTGAGCATCGCATTCGAGAGTGCGTTCTTTGTTTATTCGCTTGCCAAGCCACGTTACCTGCAGAACGTGTGTATTTGTGTGGGCCAATCAAGCGCTTGTGTAGGTTCCACGATACTTCTCGAAACAAGATAGGTAGATAGATAGATAGCGAGCCACGTATGCTTAGTTGTCTCACTACCCGCCTGCTTCTCACACGAGCTTCGAACTTGAGTTCAACAATAACTACAATAACTCCTCTTCTACTGCTCCGACGATTACGACTACGACAGCAGCAAGGAGAAGAAGAAGACCGAAGATCACGATCACGTTGTGTAGTTGGTTATAATACCCGATCTCTATCTCATCGACAAAGTATGGCGACCACGAACGAAGCAACAACAGCAACAGCAACAACAGCAACAACAGCAACAACAGCATCGACATCGACAGCAACCATGTATGAGTTCATCGATACTCATACCCATATCGATACGACGATGGATCGAATGGGTCTATCGATCGAGGATTACTCGAGATTTCGTAGTGAGACGCTTCTTGCTCCGGTGGTACTCGATACCA
>Ga0209935_1004991_pt1 | contig 11602 bp, 18 predicted proteins | sample ThiBio_1000_plan_2_FD_183958 | JGI IMG/M metagenome (GOLD analysis project Ga0209935, IMG submission 183958) | Wastewater bioreactor microbial communities from Cape Town, South Africa - Thiocy_cont_1000_plan (SPAdes) | ecosystem: Engineered > Bioreactor > Thiocyanate-remediating >... | reverse complement strand
GTTGCGGCCGAGATCGCTCTGATCTGCGGGCTGCATCCGATCTGCAACCCTTTGGAGTGTCCCTTTCCGCACTCCGAGTGAGTACCACCACTATTTGTCTGTAGGACAGAGCGTCTCTGTCTCGCATTCCGTTTTACGAGCCTCTCGTGTCGTAGTGGATCGTATCGAAAGCCCGAAGACGGCGACACATAATTATTAGCAACACACTTTGTGGTAGGTTATAGAGCGAGCGAGACAGTATTTATCATGATCATTATATCTATTAAAGTGTGGGAAGGTAAGTTCGGTGCGTTGATAACTGAATCGATCAAGTCGATCGATCGGCCACTCGGGTAGTACCTCCTCCTCTCCTTCGAACATCACTGTGGTGCTATAACGGTAACGCGTGCACGTACGAAACTGATCTCTGCTGAACTCTGCTGATCTCTGCTGATGCGACAAAAGGTCATCATTTAGTCTCCCAGCGCGTAGTGAGCGAACACGCACCCGGTTCTAACACCCTTGGCTCCCGACCGCGCGAGGAATATTCGTCGACCACGAACACGCCGGTACCGAACACCAGGACGCGAGCATCGGCTCCGGATCGATCTGTTGTTCCTCGCCTTGCTCGTTGCTGCACCTTGTTCTTGTTCTTGATCCACAGAGAGATCGAGAGATCCAGAGATCCAGAGATCCACTCCCTCTATCCTAGGTCCACCACTAACATCACTCAGTATACCTACCCACCCAATGGCGCGGCTGCAAACGACCGATTTTCAAGAGATCTTCGATGCGTGCTTGAGACGTGACTGGAACGGCGCCGTGGAGGCGATCGCTACCATGAGAACGACCTCCGAGGCAGCAGCGTCCTCGTTACTGCTACAGCAGCTGTCGATCTACGTCTCGTCGCATCAACTGCAACAAGGAGATCAAGCTCGTGGTCTCTACGACAGCGGCAAGGCCTTTGCGCGCTTCATCGAGGGCTTTGGAAACGAGCCGCTGTATGCTGATTGTACGCGAGCCATGGCACGACTCTACCACGAAACGCTCGAACATCAACAGCAACAACAACCATCGTCGAGACTCGCAGTACTTGACATTGGCGTCGGGAACGGCCGAGCGTTGGTACCTGCTCTCGAGCAGCTTGGCACCAGCGTCACGCTCGAGCTCGATATCATCGATCCCTCGAACGAGCTCCTGTCCGAATGCACGACCAAGCTCGAGCAAGCTCGCCAAGCATCGCACTTCCCGACCATCGAGCGACTCGAATCGAGCATCACTACGATACAGCAGTACCTCGATACGCAGTCCACTCGCCGTTGGAGCGTGGTTCAAAGCACGTTCGCGCTGCACAACCTCGCGCCGAGCGAGCGTCTCCGCGTCTTTCGACAGCTCCACTCGCGAACCGAGACCGTGTTCGTCATCGAGTTCGACACCTACTCGCAGCCACGACGAGCTGACTCCACTCTCGAGCCAATCGGCAAGGCCGAGAAGCTCGACTACACGCTCGAGCGCTACGAACGAGCGCTACAACTCTACCAACACGAGCCCAACTACGAGCTCGTGGTACAGGGATTCCTGCTGCCCATCATGCTTGGATACTTTGATGCCTCGGCCCCGACCGCCACCTTTGAGCAGCCGCTACAAGCATGGGTCGAGGAGTTCCGCCTCGCTGGTACGTGCTACTATCACCACCACCACCACCACCACCACTACTACTACTGAGAGCCATCGTGAGACTGACGGAGACTCACAGGATTCGAGCACGTTGAATATCATGTGATCCATCCGTACTGGTGGGGCGATGCTGGCATTGTGGTTGCTCGCCATCAAGCGCCATTACACTCAATATAGATAGCCTCGAGCGATACAACCAAGTAACTTGCCAACGATCCTAAATGCCCCCGTCGATGGAGGCATTTAGGATTGCTTGTTTGATGTTGATGTGCAAAAACGGCAAGAACATTGACAGATGTTGGTAGGAAGGAGGAAGGAAGGAAGGAGTAGCAACACAATATCGAGAGGTAGATAGACATGGACCGACGATAGAGTAGATATTGGATTTAGAGATGGCAAGTGGAGAGTGAGTGAGGCGCGTATAATGCTTGGTGTCGATCGACTACCGCCAACTATCGCAAAACTTGGGTTCGAGTGCGTGCGTAAGACGATACAGCGCCACACAAACCAACCAACCAACACACACTCGAACAAGCGATCATCGTCATTGTATCTCCACTCACTCGCTCACTCACTCGCTATCTTGCTCGAGTTAATACATTGAACTAAACCACCACTTCTCAACCGACCACATCCTCATGTACTTGATACGCTCTTGCTCATTCACTCATGTAGTTCTTGCTCTCATAATACAGCCTCTCGCTCACACACACACACACACACACACACTCTCTCTCTCTCTCTCTCTCACGCACCCACAATAGAGTAAGTAACAAGAACGTTGCTTACGAGAGCAGCTTTCGGAAGCCGTCCTTCTGCTTCTGCGTCAAATATCGCGGGAAGTCGACCACGAACGTAACCAGCATGTCACCGGTCACCGACGGGAAGCTGTGCTGCGGCATACCCTTGCCGCGGATCACTTCGACGTGGCCGTGCACAGTGACGTCCGATCGCGACACAACGACCTGAGACTTGTCAAGGTGCTCGATCGTCTTCTCGAAGCCGACCAACGCCTGCAACACGCACGTAAGATCCGTGAGAAAGGCGAGTGAGAGGGGCGAGTGAGAGTAAATGCAAGGCGCACCTCGAGCAACGAGATGATCAACGTGGTGCGGAGGTTATCGCCCTCGCGAGTGAATCGTGGGTGCGGCAGCGTGATGATCGAGAACGTGAGGTCGCCGGGGATCATGTTGGGCGCCTGGTCGGCCTCCTGCGAGAACGAGATGCGATGACGATCGGGCATGCCCTTCTCGACAACGATCAGGATCTTGTTCTCGCCGATCTCGATCTTGGTGCCGTGGCAGTGGCCGCACTTGCTCTTGGCCACGGAGCCCTTGCCATTGCAAACGGGGCACCTGCGAGATAGCTCAGCGTGAGGATGCTTGGATGGCACTGGCGTTGATTGCGGTGGCGGCGGCAGCGAGAGCTCGATCGTACGTGGTCTGCATCTGTTGAACGAATCCAGGGCCAAGCTGACGAGTGGTAATCTTGATGCCCTGGCCATTGCACTCGGTGCAACGCTGGATATCGCTCGGGTCCTTGGCGCCGGTGCCGCGGCACTTGTTGCACAGCACTTGGCGACGATTTGCGACCTTGGTTCGCGTTCGATCGGATCGAAGCCGCCTTTCTCGTCAGCAATCGCACGAGAAAGAAAACACGCCGAACCGAGAGAAGAAGCAGCAGTTTGTCACGGTGCGGTACCTTGAGCTCCTTGCCGAGGTAGAGGTCCTCGAGGGTCACGAAGAGCGGCAGCTCGAGGTTGGCGCCCTTCTGCATGTTCTCGGCGCCACCGCCGCCGCCACCTCCGAAGCCAAAGAAGTCGAACGGGCTGCGGCCTCGAGGCTGCTGGCCTTGCTTGAGTCCCTCCTCACCGAATTGATCATAGATGCGGCGCTTCTCATCGTCGGCGAGAACCTCATAGGCTGTACGGGAGAGATATCGCGAGAGAGAGATATTTTGATGGACCATCAGTCTCAACGACGCGAGTCCTAGTGGTGTGATGGAGCATAATCGGACGGGACAGCTCGTGATTGGTGTGACCACGTACCGCTGTTGATCTTTTGGTAGTGCGCCTTGGCCTCCTCGTTGCCTGGGTTCTTGTCGGGATGCCACTTGAGCGAGAGGTCGCGGAAGGCCTTGCGGATCTGTTTGTTGTTGGCGTCACGCGGAACGCCCAGCAGCGCGTAGTAATCCTCGCCGGCTACGGCCTCGACGCACAAGTAGCCCACCACGACCAAGAGCACCAACAACCACAATCGACGCGAGCTCATCAACTCCATCTTTCGGTATGAAACTCACTTGTTGGTCGGCGCGTTCAGAGACGAGGGACGTCGGCGATGGTGCTGCTGCTGCTGCTGCTGCGTGGTGGCGAAGAACGAATGACGTCATCACTCGAAAAAAGTGGCAATGTCTTTTGCTGCGCCTCAGGCCACAGTACGGGCTGGTGCTTCTCTCGCTGTTGTGTGCGAGGGCAAACGAGAAAAATGGCAAAGTCCGCGAGCTCCCGCCCGCCGTCGTGGTATTTACGACAGGTAGGCAGGTCACGGGCCTCTCTATTGTGCGGGTATGCTTGCTCTTTATCTGTACAATTAATTGGTTTGAGTACTGGCGCTGGCTGATACTACTCTCTCTCTCTCTCTCTCTCTCTCTCACATCAGAGCTTTCCGGCTTGCAAGGCGTGCAGGTCGGCCATGAGCGACAGGACTCCGCCAACCTCCTTGGAATGCGTGCCGAAGCGCTGTTGATAAATCGCCAGCGCTCGGTCACAGCATTGGCGCGTTTGATCGAGGCGTCCTTCGCTGACGTGCACCATGGCGATCGACAGGTACACTCGCGCCACCTCGCTGGAATCGGTGCCGAAGGCCTGCTGCGACAGCTGGAGCGACTGCCGGAATGCCTCGAGCGCCTGGTCGAAGCGGTTGAAATCCAGGTGGATGCTGCCGATGTTCATGAGGTCCTTGAAGAGGACTGTGTTCGAGTCGGGAGCGGCCATTCGTCGACGGATCTCGACCGCCTGGTTGAGAAAGTCGAGCGCATGCTCGTGGCGTTGCTGCAGCAGGTGAATGACGGCGATGCTGTCGAGCATGTCGGCCACCTGGCGGCAGTGGCGGCCCTTGGTCCGGCGGTAGATAGCGACGGCTTGGTTCAGCGGGCGAAGGGCGTCGTCGAGGCGGTGCTCCTTGAGCAGCGTCCGAGCGATGGCAAAGTACGTGTCGGCCACCTCGTTCGAGTCGGTTCCGACACGGAGGCGGTAGATCTCGAGCGCCTGCTCGTGTCGCTCACGAGCACGATCAAATCGACCAGCCCTGAAGTGGCTTCTCGCAATGTCCTTGAGAATGTCGGCAACCTCTTTGGAATCGGGCCCGAGGTTGCGGCGGTAGGCCTCGAGAGCCAATTCGAACAGCTCGAGCGAGTGACAGTCGTGGCCCTCTTGCTGTTGCAAGACTCGCGCCGTCACCAACAGCTCCTGGCCTTGAGTGAGCACACTCGATCCGCACGACACTTTGACACTCGAGGATGCCGGAGTCTCAGTATCGCCATTGCCTCTGTGCGGTTCACGGAGCTCGCGAAGGCCGTGGCGCTGGAGTTGTCGAACTGATGCGTGTTGGAGCTCGTTCCTCGAGGTCCACACGAATGACATGCTGCCGGCGATCGGAGGGCCCGGTGATGGCAGCATCAACAACCGCAATCGAGGCCCGTGGATGAGAGGCAGCAAATGCAGCGAGCGCGACTCGGAGGTCCATGAGGTCGAGCTCCTCGGCGTTGAGGCTGAGACCGCACGATTGTTGGCGTGTACTGGGCGACGAAGTGGCCGCGAGAGTCTCCCCAAACGTCTCAGTACCGAGGTCGTGGGTATCGCGCGTAAGGAGGTGAAAGGCCTCAGCATCGGGGTAACAAAGCAACGGGGCAGCGGTGAGGGCGGTGGTGTGTGGGCGGTGGTAGTAATGCGTGATAGTGGTGGTTAGCCAGTCGGTTAGTTGGGTAACGAGATAAGAAGCGAATGAGATGGAGGAGCAGGAGAGGAGAGAATGCGGTTAGAAGGTCGTTATGAGTCGGGAGAGGCCAGGTCGGGGGTGGTGGTAACGGGCGGATTGGCTTGGGCGGTGGCGGATCAAGAACAGTGCTCGCTGATGCTCGACATCGATCGAGAGAGAGCCACATCATCCATCCATCCAATCCATTCAATCAATCGCCTCACTGCAATCAACACGTATCATCTCTATCTCTATCTCTTCTGTTGTGTGCCACCTATCAAGTATACCCTGTCCGCAATGGATGAGGATGAGATCGATATCTTGTCTACGACACCACCAAGCTCACCATCAGCATCAACTCCCAAGCGCCAATTGACTCTCGAATCCAATACACCATCCTCCTCCTCCTCCTCCTCTACGTCACCTGCAAAGTCTGAAGCTGTAACGAGCGAGCGTGAACTCATTCGACAACGAGTGTCGACTAGTAAACGTAAGCGACCATCGAAGCGATCGGCGTCACCAAGCTCACCTTCCAAGAGCAACAAGAAGCAGCGCACCGATGCCACAACCACTACGTCACCAGCCGCCACTGCATCATTGAGTTCATCAGCTCTGGTACGTGCAATCAAGCATCCCGATGAGAATCGACCTATGAATTGATTGATTGACTGTGGCTTGATGGATAGATCGAGAAGCGCGTGGAGGCTTTCATTGCGCAGCAGGAGATACGCGTGATCCACAGCAACGAGGCCGAGTACATCGAGGCGCCTCCATCATCGACAAGCACTTCAACATCATCAACAACAACCACAACCACAACCACAAACACGCCTTCTACTGCAACTGCAACAGCAACGACATTACAAGTTGCAACAGATTCGAGTGCATCAACAACTACAGATACTCATGAAGGTTCCATCCATATCATCGATCGAGCGCAGAGTGTGTTCGAATGAGTGGGTTGCTGATCGTTCTATCGATTCTATCGACCATCGTAATGGTACAGGATCAACAACAGGCGAGAATGCAGCTCGAGTCTCGACCGCAGTCATCAAGCGCATGGAACAAATCACACGGCAGCAGATTCACAACACCGATGGACCACTGCGACAGACCATCAGCGGAGTGGCGTCCGACAGCAACGACTCGCATGGTGCCTTCAGCAATGGTGTCGAGGAGCGCATCGCCATCTTGGAGGGCTATCTCGCGTGCGTGCCGGTGGCTCCCGTGGTTCGAGCTGATGTCTATGCACGACTGAAGGCTCTCGAAGATCGTGTACTCGCCATCGAGAAGGCACTCAAGTCGCCGATCGGATCTTCGAGCAATGCACTCGCTTACGTCGAGTCGCTACGGCGCCAACAACGACGCGATGCAGCCAAGCCAGGTGCCACCAACTCGAGTGCCATCGCTGGCTCGAGTCACATCACGCTCGATCTGCCAGTCGCTGGTATCGTTGGTGCTGCAGGCGACTCAGCGAATGACGATGCGATGGAGCTCGAACCGACGTTGGTCAAGCAGCCTTGGGCTCGTGAGACGGCTCCCGTGCAGGTCATACGCACGGTCACTGTGGTGGGCAATGATGCTGTACGTGTTTGCATATCGATCGTGCTTGCGGTGGTGGTGGTTGTCGTCGTCGATGACGCTGATTCATGGTGATGGACATCTGCATGCCGTACAGCCTGGAGTGGACATTGATACGCGTATTCAACAACTCGAGCAGAGTTTGAAGGCCAAGGCAGCTGATAGCAGCACTACAACTACTACTACTACAACAAGTGGCGCAGAGTGACTGCCTTGTTGTTTGTTGGATAGATCTCTCCGTCATCGACAACCAAACAAGGTCGATCGATTGATCGTGTATTGTTGAAGCGAATGTGCGTGTGTGCCTGTATGATTATACTATGGTGCCTCTCATTTCATATCTCTCTCTGGTCAGCCAAGTGCCTACGCAGTCGATGGTGATGGCTTCGTGCTGGAGGGCTCATCTTCGGTCTTGCTCGGTCGCGCACTCTCTGATGCAGAAATGATATCTGTTCATCAAGGGCGTGTAAGTAGCTTGAGCGAGAGAGGGAGACGAGCGTGGAGGTGGCGTTACTGTACCATCATAGGAGACTCGCTCGGGGAACGGTCGCGCACCAACGAGCTCGATCATGTCCTCGCGACTGAGTACCTCGCGCTCGAGCAATCGCGTCGCGACCGCTGTGAGCTGCTCGTGCTTCTCGCGTAGCAGCGCGAGGGTTCGTTGATATGCCTCCTTGGCGATCCTCCGAGCCTCTTGGTCGATGAGCTCGGCCGTCGTCTGGCTGTAGGTCTTCTCGGTCTCGCCGCTTTCTTCGGGGTCGCGGAACGACAACGGCCCGACGAGCTCGTTCATGCCGTACTTGGTGATTTGCGCGTAGATGTACGACGCCACGCGCTCGAGGTCATCGCGCGCACCCGACGACACGACGCCGTACACAATCTCCTCGGCCGCACGGCCAGCGAGCGTCATGCAGATGCGGTCCTGGATCTGCTCGCTGGTGTAGAGGTACTGCTCGTGCGGCTGCACCTGCGCGTAGCCGAGAGCCGCCGAGCCGCGTGGAATGATCGACACCTTGAGCAGCGGGTCGGCGTGCCTCAAGAACCATCCGGCGATCGCATGGCCAGCCTCGTGCCACGCGACGCGCTCCTTCTCCTTGGGCGACAGCACGCGCTCCTTCTTCTCGAGGCCGCCAATGATGCGCTCGATGGCCTTCTCAAAGTCCTCGAGCTCGATGGCCTTCTTGCCAGCACGTGCCGCCACGAGCGCCGCCTCGTTGCACGCGTTGGCAATGTCGGCGCCCGAGAAGCCAGGCGTCAGCGCCGAGAGCTTCTTGGAGATGGTCTCGGCTGGCACGGCGAGCTTCAGCGGCGCCAAGTGTACGCCAAAGATCTGGTTACGGCCCTTGATATCCGGTAGGTCGATCGAGATCTGACCGATAGCAATGGCAACAACAGAGAGCGGACAGCCGAGTGAGTCTCAACGAGGAACTCACATCGAACGCGGCAAGCAACGAGAGCCTCGTACCTGACGATCGAATCGACCAGGTCGTAGCAGTGCCGAATCGAGAATATCGCTGCGGTTGGTTCCAGCCAACACGACGACACCCGTGCGCGGATCGAAGCCTGAATTGCGGTGGAGCCACTCGTTAGAGCGGTGCAAGTGGTGGATACGAAATGAAGCGATGGCGCTTGTACCGTCCATCTCAACCAGCAGCTGATTGAGAGTGTTCTCGCGCTCATCGTTGGTGTACGGCCCCTTTCCACGAGCTCGACCGACGGCATCGATCTCATCGATCCAGATGATACAAGCGGGGTATTGGCGGGCGGCCTTGAACAGGTCACGCACTCGTGCAGGACCCACACCGACGAACATCTCGAGGAAGTCCGAACCCGAGATGCTCAAGAACGGCACGGCAGCCTCTCCTGCGACTGCCTTGGCCAACAGCGTCTGTGGTCATATCGCGATGATCAACACTTGATTGAGCACTCCACATGGCACAAATACATGGGGCAATGGAGCGACGTGTACCTTTCCAGTTCCAGGCGGTCCTACCAGCAGCGCACCTTTGGGAATCGTGGCTCCAAGTCGACGGAACTTCTCTGGGTTCTTGAGGAACTCGACGAACTCCATGACCTCGACCTTGGCCTCGTCGAGACCAGCAACGTCGCTGAAGCGAGTCTTGATGTCCTTCTTGGTGGCGATCTGATGCTTGGACTTGCCGATGCCCATGATTCCCTGTTGGTAGCAATCGCGAGTGTGGGTGAGATGGTGAGAGTGAGAGTGAGAGTGAGAGATGGATGAACGTACCTTGGTTCCTCCCATCGAACGTTGCACGCCAAAGAACAACCAAACCAGCAGACCGATCGAGAGCACCGAGAGTAGCGTGCCGATGATGTCCGAGTCCGAGTGATGCACGTGCACAAAGTTGAGCGGATCGCGGTTGAGCTCCTCCTGCGCTCGAATCAACTTCTCCTCGAACAACTCTGGTGATCCATGAGAGACTCGCAAGGTACGCGAGACTCGAGGTCCAATCAACTTGGGGTCCTTGACCTTGATCTCGGCAAAGTGCGGGTGCACGGTGATACTCTCGATCTGCGCCATCATTCCACGCAGCGTCAGATATTCGAGTGATTGCGCTGCACCAAGAGAGAGAGAGAGAGAGAGAGAGAGAGAGCTTACGTTGGAGACCTCGGGCAAGACCACGGTCTTGAACTCGACCCAGTTGATGTCGGTGCGCGTGGCCCACGACTTGTACATCAGGAGAGCGCACACGCCCAGCACGCCTCCCGTGACCCAGAAGGGCATGTTGTCACGGTTAAAGATCTCCTTCATGCGATTCATCGGATCTTCGGTGCTCTTGCGGTTGGCATTGGGATTGGACGTGGTCTTCTTGCCCTTGGAGTCGGCCTTCTGCTTGGCGCTATCGCCCTCGTTGGCCTTGTTATCAGCCTTGTTATCAGCCTTGTTATCGGTGCTGGGGCTTGATTCTTGATTTGGTTTCGCAGTTTCAGGGTCGGTGTTGTTGTTGGTGTTGTTGTTGTTGGTGTTGTTGTTGGAGTACAATAGGTTGCTCGCCAACGAGCTCATGCGAGCGGTCGGTCGACCTGGATAGACGCATGTGGATGTGTGAGAGGTCGAAAGCACAAATTGAGAGACCTACACGAACGTACCGAATACACTGTATGGCGTGGTAGTTGGCGATACGGTATCTCGAGGGCCGATCGATGAAGCGGCCCTGATGATATTGTTGTGGTTGATACCAAGGAACGAGAACCGCCGCTGCCGTGATGGCGATGGCGATGGCGCACACGTAGCGACACCAGCCTGCTCAGATGACGACACCGCTCCACCCACATAGCAAGGTGGAGTCCTTGGCATGATCAAGGTCGTGGTAGTTCTCGATGTCGAGAGCAGGATCGAGCGTGAGAGGCCGGCCGACACCGCAGCCTCGCGAGCCAGCGGCAGTCTGCGCCACAAGGCTCCCAACATTTCGTCGACGTCGAGTTGGCAAGGTTGTGCTGATGGATGATGGATGCTCGTTCGACACACCACAATGTAGAGTATACGATGGTGAGGTGCGTGACGGTCACGAGAGCTGATAGATATGTGATAGATCGGTCGCAAGCTATGCAGATAGATATACGTGCGTAGGTGTGCGTGTGGTAGCGAGCGCGTGTGTGAATGACGCAGAATGCGAAGAAACCGTATCATTCGGGAGTTGGCGATATCGCGATACACCGCACGATTCGTATCTTCGCGTTTTCGCGGTAGGATTTCCCGCGCTTTCGCTCGCTCAGCAGGAGGAACGAGCGAAGCTCCTCTCCTTCCCTCCCTCTGTTGCTTGGCTGCTCGCTCTCATCAATATCTCCCGCCCACACTCACACGCTTCCCTCCTTCGCTCGCTCTCTCGTTCTGTCCCTGGGTGGAAGCGAGTGGTTGGAAGTCGGTGACCCCTCTCTCGCTCGGTGTGGAGATCGAGTAGTTGTTTCTTGCCTTGCTACCGCACGCACGCTCTCGCTCTCGCGTACACACACATCGACGCACATATGGCGGACGTGAAGCCGAACGTGGCGGCGACTGCACCACCGACAGCTGCAGCTGGAGCTGCGGGTGCACAGACTGCAGGTGGTGCGACGCTCGCAATCTCCAAGAAGACCTTCTCGAACCATATCGAGGCGTTCTACAAGCACTGGCAGGTTCGACTTGGGCACACGACGCTTGCGCCTCTGCGTAGCGACGGGATGTGTCTCTTACACACACGCGCGCATATCTTCCTCGCGATGCGTGTTGTAGGAGTCCAAGCGCTGGCCCGACGATATCGACGCCGTGGCCGTGATGCGCGGTACGCCGCAGGACGACGATGCCGAGCTGTACAGCAAGTCGTCGACGCTACAAATGTGGTTGTTCGGCTACGAGTTCCCCGACACGCTGCTCGTGTTCACGCGCAAGA
>Ga0209935_1004989_pt1 | contig 11615 bp, 12 predicted proteins | sample ThiBio_1000_plan_2_FD_183958 | JGI IMG/M metagenome (GOLD analysis project Ga0209935, IMG submission 183958) | Wastewater bioreactor microbial communities from Cape Town, South Africa - Thiocy_cont_1000_plan (SPAdes) | ecosystem: Engineered > Bioreactor > Thiocyanate-remediating >... | reverse complement strand
ATCCCGAAGAAAAGTTGGAGGTTTTCTCGGAACTCAAGCAGAGGCTGGGCCCACTGCTCTCCTCTTCGCTGGACAACGTGTCGCGGAACTTCACGCTGACGCTCGCGATCATCTCGGTGCAGCTGGAGCTGGAGCTGGCGAAGCTCAGACCAGAGTACAACGCAGACTACCCGGTGATGCTTCAGGTGTTGGAGCGGCTGGAGAAGATGCTGGCGTCGGACAAGTGCACCAGCTACTCTAAGCTCGGGTTCCGCATCTTTTTGGAGGTCATCCGTGCGCAGTGCTACTGCAACCTGGGACTCCGCGAGATGGCGGTAGAGTGCACCAACGCGGTGAGCGAGCTGTGCAAGGACCCAGAGTTCCAGTACGTCCCTATCGGGGTGCTCGGGGGAGTCGCGATGATGGCCACCATCCAGCTGCAGGAAGGTCGCATGGACCTGGTCCGGGAGCACATCGCCCGGATGAACAAGATGAGCACCACCTACCCTTTCGTCCGCCTCATCGCCAAGAAGCTCTCCGAGGCCCTCCAAGATAAGGTCAACAAGGCCTACGAACGCATCCACCACGACCGCAACCTCGACGCCGCGATCAAGGACGTCCCCGCGGGGGCCACCGGCGGGATGCCCTCCGGCGTCGCCTCCATCCCATCTCCCATGTCCACCATCACCCCTTCCTCGCCTTCCTTCCCGCAGGACCACCCGGGCTCCTACGGCCACTCCATGCCCGGACCCTCCGCCCCTACCTCCCAGCCTCAACAGATGCCCCCACAGTACTCCGGGGTGCCGGACTCTCACATGGACTACCGCAACATGGGCACATCCCAGCACATGTTTCCCCCCGACCACGATATCCGTCAGACCCGCGGGGGCATGCAGGGTGCCGTCGGCGGCATCCCGCCGCAGATGCCCATGCAGGAGCACCCCCACTCGTACATGAAATCGATGGACACCCCACACGGCATGTCCCCCTACGACCAACACATGGATCACAGCGGCATGGGGATGGGCCCAGGAATGGGGATGCCTCAGCACCGAGGCATGCACGGCGCAGACCAGCATGGCGGCGAGTTCATCGATCAGCGCCGCATGCAGCCCAGCCACCCCGCCGACCGCTCCGGGATGGCCCATCGGGGGGACCGAGGAGGCTACCCTAGTGTGCCCATGCACTCAATGCACCACTCGCAACCTCCTCCCCTCCCTCAGACCCCGCACGACCAACACGACATGTACAGAGGCACCCCCGACACCGGAGGAAAGATGTGGCCAGGGGATCGTCGGGGCATGGAGCACTCGCAGATGCAGCACCAAGGACAGGTGCAGTCCCACTACGGCATGCCGCAGCAACAGCAACCTTCGCCACAGCAGCCACACAGTTACTCCCAGATGATGCAACAGCCTTCCGGCCAGTATCCTTCTTCCATGACCAGAACAGGACTGCCAGCACACGCGCAGCAGCGAGGCCCCCCAACACAGATGCCGAGCCAAGGGATGTACAACATGCCCTACGGCACCCCGCCTCCGTATGGGATGGCTCCTCAGCAGCCACCTCCGGGACAGCAGCAGGGCTTTGGCATGTCCCGATCAGCCATCGGAGGCACCGGCGGCATGATGGGTGGCGGGTATGGCAATTCTGGGGACGACATGCTTGATCTTCACATGCGCTATCCTGATCAATCCGGTTAACACACACACAAGGTTCAGTTCCCGTCATTCCTTCTCTTCTCTTTCTCTCGCCGCACCCCTCCATCTATTTTTTTTGGGTGACCCAAAATGGTGTAAAGCTTTTTGCTCATACCGCATAATTAAGCTTTGGGCTATGTTATGTACATGATTGTTTAGAAAAGGTCCTTTATTATAATTTTTATTTTTTGGCCCCAAACCTGTTCTTGTTTTGCTTCCCGTCTTCTTTCCTCTGGGCTGTTAGTTGGGGCGGGGTTTTCTGCTTCTTGCTTGGCCCTTGCCTTGCGGCTCCGTCAGTAGGACGCTTCCATACCAGCTTCGTTTGTCCGGTTCGGTCTCGTGTGCCCTTATCAAATGAAAGCGTGCGATTCCTTAATTCTTCCACTACTTGCTTCTTGTGTCCTCTTTCGGAAACAAAGAGATCAAACTCTCGCTTGGGTGAAGTTTCAGTCCTAAGCCAAGGATACATCCAGGAACACAATACCAAGAATGCCACTGGTATGGAAGGAAAAGATTCAACGCGTTCGTTGTGAGTCATGCGGAAGAAGGTTTCGAGAGAACAATGCGCCAGGATTAGCTGCGCAGTGAACGGCGTAAGGCCAGCACAGGAGGAAAGAAACGTTTCGTGCTAATGGGAAAGTCAATTTCAGCAAATAATAGTCATCCTAAATACCCACCTGTGTTTCAGTCATCTGTAGCCAAGAACCACCGTTTGCGTTCTCCTACAAGGGTATGAGACAGCGCTTCGGGCACTTTACTAACCAGAGAGTGAGCAGCTTGTCTGATGAACTGAGCGGCCTCATCGTCAGTGAAGGCTACCCGAACGAAGAACTCAATCGGTGGTTTTTCGGTCAGAAATTCCACAATCCTTTGTTGCAAGTTCGTCACGAGTTCAATACTTTTGCCGCTTGTCGGACTTCCATGAACAATCACCCAGCATTTTGTCAGGTGCGAAGAGTTATCCTGAGCGAGTTGCTGTAACTGGCCTGGTAGTTGTTCCACTGATCCCTCCTGCAACAGTAGCACTCCGGTTTGTTCGTCAAGAAGCAAGTCGATAGATTCCAGACTCCGTTCTATGACGGTGATATTTACAGCTTGCGATAAGGCGGCTATGAGGTTTGGGAACTGAAGAACCCTATCGCTGGCGATAACCGTTATCGGAGTAAGTTCCTCCTGCGGTGACGTGCTTTCTTTCATAACAGACATATCTAGCCAACAGAGTAAGCAACCACGCTGCAAGGCTAACGAAGTACCTGCAAACAAGCTGTCGGGTAATCCGAATTGAGCGAGTAGCTTTGCAGGAATCATCTCATGGTACTCCAATTTTCTGTACTGTCGTTCTAAATGCTCTCTGCCGTACGTTAGAACGGAACGAAACTAAATTGCTTTACCTCACGGCGGTTACCCAAACCGACGTCAAATCATCGCTATCGTGATCCGTAAAAGCATAGCGGGGGTCAATTAACGAGATTCGCGTATGATCCAACTTCTTAGTCATTATCAGTTCCAAGAGCTTAGGTGGATGCCAGTTGATCCAATTCTGTTGGAGATCGCATTCGACCAGGAGGGAAAAGCGGTGCCACGGGACATTGCTGTGATCACTAGTGCCAAGAAGGCTTACTATGCAGTCCGCTGAACCTGGTTCGCATTCACTTTGGTACAGCGTGAGATAAATGGTGGCCGTAAGGCTTACCTGGGGCTGCGTTTGAATTCCACGCTATCCCTGGAAAAGCGCTTTACATTCTCAACAAGGGAGAAGGCAAGAGAGTGCGTCCTGACCAGAACCAAGACCTTGTTGTGTGGATAGTTGCACTGAGGATCGCCGACCAGGTCCAGCACCTTTTCAACAAAGGGATGGTTCGGCATTAATCCAGCTTCCGACTCTCCTTGTAATTGCTCCAGCGCCCCGACAAGAAAGTCAATTCCATCTGCTCATTTGGTGTAAGCTAATAAGTAGTTACTGAAGAGAGGTACCCAGCAGAGGTCCAAAATTTGCACTTGCGCGGGCTTTCCGGTATAACTGCAGAGAAGCACTGATCCCTTCATGAATCAAGGAATCCGATACCGACAGGAGGATGTAGATCATAACCAATAAGCGCCGCGAATAAGCAAGGTCGTTGCCGTCTGCAGTAGCACGGTTCGAACTCATTGTCGCCGGGTTCGTCCTCGATATCAAATTCTTTAGGGAATCTGGCTGCAGCTCCCACAGGTTTTGAAAGGAAGCTACAATTTGACGCTGCTTTAGCTGGCAGAGAATCGTTGATGCTTCTCTGCGCAGGAGGGTAAGGAACGAACAAACTTGTTCTAATAAAAAATATTAGAAGCCATAGAACAGATCCTCACGTTACCTGAGCAGGAAACAGTGAGGGACCGTGTACTCGTAAAAGAGGAAATCACATCGGGGTCATGAGAAATGCGGCATATGATTTGTTCCAAACCAAGATTAGATACCATGGTCGAGAACTCGATGGTCGTTGTGGTTGGAAACGCAGACAGTACGAATACTTTGAAACTGCCTCTCCGAAAAAAGTTCATGATAGACTTTGCTGAGGCAAGCTTTGCACCGTCGTCTCGAAAATCCATGCCATCAAAGAGAATCAATGAAAGGCCATCAATTCCTTTCCTGATGAACGTCAGCGTACACAACAACGTGTATAAGAATACCTGATAACTGGCAAATGAGCTTCAGCTAACTCCGGTGTCGCAAATAATACAATACGATCATCTCCTGTCCACTTTGCTAGATCCTTAATATTACAAACTTGAACTTTACATTTTTGCTGAAGGAGCAGTTCGTGATGAAATTGCTGGGCTGCCAAAAGCCGTTCCTCTTGGAGGTGTTAAACTGAGCGGTATAGAGATTTCAACTATACCTTTGTAGCTTATCCATAATATTTTCGTTTTAGGGAATCGTAGATAGTTATACAGCAACAACCCTGTCATTGGGAATATCGGAATTGTCGGCGCCCACACCAACAACGTGTTATTTAATACAGCTTTCTCTAATATAAAACCCTGTTCGGAGAAATATTAGAGAATCGTGAAAAACTGTGGCGTACCTGAAAAACTGGGAGATAATAACCTTTGGGTATCTCCAAACTTGCTCTCCCTGTCCATAGTTCCTCAATTGTACGTTCAGCTTGGTCGCCAACTGTTATGTCGTAGAGGGTATTGGTGATCTAGGTGTGATAGAACGCGTTCTGTGCAGTGATGTTGACCACTGAATGTTCTTCTTACCCATCGTTCGCATATACTCGTCTATAGAATGCTGTTATTTAAAATGAGTCGATCAATTTTGGATATACGATCCATACCACAACGGATTCCTTAGCTACTATCCTTGTGTTTCGTTGTTTTGTATGCGACATGCTCCTTTCCTAGAGGATAGAATGTAAGACCTACTGGTCACGGTTAATTCGTACACAGGCTTGCGTTTCCTTGAGAACATGTTGTGAAAACAAATCAAGTGAGGGTAACGCTGATACCATTGACAAGTAGCTGCGCAAGGCACCTGATTTCGTTACATTAATTAATAACGAATTCTACACATACCAGCAGGCTCTTCACTCTGTGTTTGGCAGTCGCCTGTCGACTGAAACTAGTTAGTCCCTCCCATATTATCATGTTGGGGTACGCACAGGTAATTGAGGAGATTGCTTGAGAGACGCTTCGTTTTCCCTTGAAGAAGCGAGAGCAGGAGGAGGTTCGACCAGAAAGGAGCACGTCGGAGCGCGTTCATTCGCGATATGACTGTCAGACAGTTCGTCGGAAATATCGTACAGCTGAATTGCCTTCTGATCCTCCTGACTCGCCTCCGATTGTGGGCCGATATTCTCTCTCGGGGATGTCGGTGAATTGTATGAGCTCTCAATCATAAGCTGTTGGCCGCGCTCTACCAGCTGGCTAGTTTCACCATGTTTAAGACTTGGCGCGTCAGGAATAGCGATGGTTTTTTCTGCAAGCGGCAGATCCGACTCCTCGACTTCCGAGAATCGGTGTTCTTGTTCCATTCGCTTCTGCCTTTTGACCAGGCCTAGTTTTTATCAGAACTGGAGGAAGGCAGAAGGGGGATACCAGGCACGTAAAGTTCAAGCTGGATAGGAGCAGGAGAATAGCCCACGCAGGCGATAAGGCTATCCATCAGGCAGTGAAACGAGCCACGAGGATAGATGGTCAGAGGGAAGTTGGCATAACCGTTGGCATGTACTACAGTCGCAATGACCGCCGCAGGTTTGCACACCGGAATGGGCACGCCAGCATCTTGTTTATCTTGATCCACAACCTTGATAAGCTGTGATGCCTGGCTGTTGTGTGAAGCGCCTGGCGGTTCGCCTTCACAGCCCGTAATCCCGACGCAAGATGCGTCTTTCTCTTCTTGGAGCGTGCAAGGCTCTTCGGTGATACGTTTCACTATGGTATCCGCGAGCGCAACATCCGCTGTTTCATCGCAAGACGATTGAGATCGAACGGAGCTGGCGGCGGACAAGATATCTATTTGAGGTAGTCAGAAGAGACCGCAAAATGTGACGGACCATCTGCTGCTTGTTGCCTCATCGGGTCGACATCAAGGGATTTTGCTTTCGGCAGCGGGTACAGTTGTACCTTTCGCTTAAGCTGCCATAATTTAGCTTCGAAGTAGTCTGGGATGAAACGAATTAGTAGCTCGTTTGCTGAAAGAGAGAGTCGAAGCGGAGAGAAGGTCTGACCACAGCGTTTGAAGCGCACATGCTGCATAGTTCTACGAACTTCATGCACTACTTGTTGCCGGCAAATGTTTTACAGCGCCTCAAACCCGATTGGCTGATGTTTGGCGCAGGCAAAATTGTTCTTCGCAATCGAGTGGCGCTACTTGTAAGAGCAAGGTTGTCATGTCTTTCGAGTCTGGAACGGCAAGAAAAATAGTTGAAACAGCGTACCAGGTACTATGGCTATTCACCAGGATGGGCGCTAACGCAAGCTCACAGGACTCCGTTCCTTCAAAGATTTCATTTTTTCCGTCATACATGCAGAAACCAATGAAGCTCTCGGTGCACGAGGATAACGGACAGGGGGAGAATGGCTCAAAGGTCGCAACTGGCCGTGCTACTCAACCGTTCCAATTAACGTCTCCCCAACTACCGCCACGTCCTTCGCTTTTGCTACGTCCTCTTGGAGCAAAACCACCAGTTCCTACTTTGTTGAAAGTCGAAAACGAGAGGGTACTGCCTGAGGACCTACCTCATTTTCAAGATGACGATCGGAGGGGCGAAGAAATTCATACAAATGCTGAACCTCTTGGTACGAAAGTGGAGAACAACTCTTCCGAAATAGCGCCAGAAGATACCGGACGATTGCCGAGCAGCGACAGTCAAGCCGTGAATGAAAGCACTATTGTTCCGGAAAGAGAGACATCCTTTCCTGCGGAAGTAAGCAAGGAGCTGCAAAGTGGGAGCCACCCTATCATAGCCGAGAACGACAATGAGAGCCAACTCAGAGAAGCCAAATGTGGCAACCCAACTGTCGACGTTGCATGGCAACAACTTGAAGCAGAACGGGCGAGCTTTTTTCATCAGAGAACTACCTTTCAGGAGGAACAAAGACTCTGGCAAGAGAAGTTAGCAGCAGCCGAAGAAGAGAGAATGAATGAGCGCACCGAACAGCTTGCCGCAGGGGAGAGGCTCAAATACCAGATGCAAGAGTTGGAGGAATGGCGAGCTAGAGAGCAAGAGAAGCTACAAGAAGAAAAAGAGAAGTTAGAACAGGTTACAAAAGAACAGCGAAAGGAAGTACTAGAGGTTAAGGCAAGCCTGGACAAGGAAGAACATGAATTGCATGTCCAGCGGCAGCAATACCTTGCCAACTTAAAGGACTACCAACTCCGTCAGAAAGAGACGGAAGATAGGAATGCTGCTGAGCGACAAAAAATAGCGTTAGAGCGGGAAAAGATAGAACAGGTACACAGGTATAAGGAGGAAGAATTGAAAGCTAGAGAGGATAGCTTACGAGAGGCAGAGGCAAGAATGAAGGATTCTGTTGAGCAAGCCAAGTCCGAGATAGCAAACGAGCAAAAGTCACTAGCAGCTGAACGAGAGCAGCTTCAAGATGAATGGAAGCTTATGAAGGAGAGGGACAATCAGCTGAACCAAGAGAAGGCGTGGCTCACCGGGCTGCGGGGCACACTCACCCAGGAAATAGGCAGACTCGGAGAAGAAACTGGAAAGCTAGAGAAAGGCCTGGACAAGATCAATGAAGAGCGACTGTTCATCGAGGATCTAAGAAGGCGTGAGTTAATGAAAACTGAAGAAAGCGAAAAGAGGAAAGCTGAGAAGAGGGAGAGGAAGATGGAAATGATTCACAAGGTAGAAGCAGAAAAGGAGGCCAAGAGAGCTGAAGAGGAGCGACTAAGAGAAGAACAAGCAGAGATGGAAAGGAAGAGAGAAGAGCAGAAAATCAAAGACCTTGATAGAAAGAGAGAGGAAGAGAACACCCCAGCAGGAACGAACCTTGAAAACAGACACTGGATAGAGAACAACGCCGAGAATCGTGCGAAGACAGATGATCCATTGTTGGTGCCCGTACCAGAGGCAGCCAACAAAGCAAGCGTATCGCTGTCTTCTGAGAATACTGGCGACGCGAAGATTCCAAATCCCGAGGGAGATAAGGAGACGCCACGCCAAATCGACTCCCAACACACCTACGATCCTCTATATCTCACTTCAGTTGGCAACAGCGGTGTGGGAAGCCGTGACCCCAATGAGTTCCACTTCCTCAGCGCACAAGAATGGAACGCAAGAAGTGCCACCAAGTCATCAATGCGATATCAACAACCGAGCCTCCCACAGAGGAAGCAAGCGCCTGCCGAAGGAAATAGTGAGCAAGCAGTTCTCGCAAACAGTAGGTAGATAAAACGCTCTATAATGCTTACTATCAACTATAAACAACAGGACTCCCTGCTCACCTGGTGTTTGAATATGCTCTCGCGGGGATTCCCATGGTGTTCGAAGTTGACCCAAAAGCCCTCTCCGAGAGAATACAAGCCGAAAGCAGGGTGGCAATGTTTTTCCGATAAAAGTGTCTAACGGCCTTTCCGTAGAATCCAACCAAGTTACCGCCGCTTCTTGCGAGGCCGGTGAAGAAGCGTCCCGCATCGTTGCTGCACCCGAATGTCGCCTCGAGCAACCAGGCGCAAGGAAGAGGGGCGACACAACAAGCGATGAGTAACAAGCGCGCGAGGATCGAAACAGCCTGGGACTCGACATTGGGTTCAGCGTAACTTTACTGAGTAAAAAAGGTCTTTACAAAAATACATCTACAGTAAAAAGTAGTTTAGAATAGTCAGTACTTAAGGTCGGGATTGAACGGGTTTGGTACCATGCAATGTCAGGCCTCGATGCGCCAACGTAATAAATTAAAAATAATTTAACCTCTTGTCTCTACTATCAAGTCTTCTTCCCCTTCTCGTAGCGTTCATAGTATGATCCTATCTTGAACTTGAGGTTGGATTTTACCGCCGATCCTGCGTTTTCATTTTCTTGATAGAGGTCCCCAGGTATAACCCGAAAATCGAAACTGGCCTAGAGCGGAATGTTAGCGCGAGGAAACTGACAGAACAGCTGTGTACCCGCGTGACTCCTGTTTCATTGACTTTGTTATAGTGCCAGCACTTATTGCCGTTGAATCTGAAGACTTGTCCGTAGTTCATATCTGCTCTGAGAGTGAGTACAATGTTCACGGGCAGTAGATATCTCACCGAGCCCATGAAATTCGCCTGAATCTGGAGCGCTTTCTACGTAAAATCCATTTGTTTCCCACGCTCTCGTGAAAGGCACCCCTTTGAAGCACGTTATAAACCAGTATGACGAAGAAGAGCAGCCTTACAGTAGTTTACTTCTCCGTACGGATGGTGGTAATCTCCATCCCGATGTTTTTGTCCAACGGCAAGATTGTTTGGAAGATGTACCCTAAGATTTCATCGGATGAGTAAAGAAAATATGTGCAGGGAGGGAAGGAACCGGAAGGTTGGCCGAGTTTGATAAACAATGGACTCTGATTTGAACTGCGGTGCAATTTCTTCTGTCACGAAGCGTCTGTAAAGCTCAAGCAGTTCCGGTAAGAAGGGGGAGTTGTAGTAGGTCTTATGAAACCATGTCCCCTGATCATTCTGGAAATCAAGGAAGTTGGGCTGGCTTGCCTCGGGTACAAGTTCATGGAGCCGTGAAAGATCTTCAGCGCCAAATATCTTGTGCATGATTGATAGAAAGTCATACTTCTCCGTATCGTACGAAAAGACTTTTTCTTGCAGGAGCTGCTCTAGTGTAAGATCCCTTTGCTCCTGGTTCATCTTCGGCTTCAAAATGAAACAAAATGACAGCAAGAGGCCCGCCTTGTTTTTCTTGGAAGCAAGCACCAGCACAACAGTAAGAAGATGAAGGTCTCGCCTAGCGCTACTACGAGGCGATTTTGCTCCTTCCGCGCGAACAACAGCCTTTTCAGCATTAAATCGACGCAACATTCGTTGCCAGTGCTAATCAATAATCACTCGACTTTCGCGCGTGGTGTTCAAACATACTCCGAAATGCACAAAGAACAGCGTCTAAAATGGCAACTGGACCGAATAAAAAAAGAAAAGGACGCAGAAATGGTGAAAAGGATTAAGAAAATGTACACTCCAGAGAAAAAAACGCAAGGTAATGAGACGTCGATGATAATTTATCTTTCAACATTCCTTACTAACACAAAATATATTAGAGCGAATTAAGATAGAGGGACATCGACACTTCCCTCACCTATTAACTTACATCCCTCCTTGTTCCTCCATTGCCGTCAGCTCGTCCTACATCCCACCAACACCAAAGAAAAAGAAAGTCGCTAACCCGCTCACTGCTGCAGAGATACAGAAACAAGAGGTAAGCTCATGTACCCTCCGCACATATATTTATTTTCCTCTCAAACCACAGGAAGATTTAAACATGCTGGCAGTGTTGAAAGAAAGAAAACTCAAAGATAAAGCAGAAACATTGGCCGCCAAGTTGGGTCTACCTTTCATCAATGAGACCTCAGATACCTCTAAATACCCAATTCTTATCGAAGTGACAAATCGTGGGCTTCGGGCCAGAGGTACAAAAGAACCTATCCGGGGTACCAGCAAGATCGAGTTTGCGGAAGGAGAGATGCTGTACAGAAGCAAGAGAGGACGCAACGCTCGATCCCCGTTAGCACAGGCTGTAGGCATCAAGCCTGAACGAGCCGGCAAACTACGTGTCGTCGACTGTACAGGAGGTTTGTATCCCATTGTCCCTCATCTGTGGTTATTGTAACTCACCTTCCTTGCAGGCAGAGGCACTGATGCATATATATTGGCGAGTTTGGGCTGTGTGGTTACTGTATTGGAGAGAAACCATGTGGCACATGAATTACTGAAGGACGCCTTTTATAGAGGGATCAAGGTATCATGCCTCCAATCTTTCTATTTCCTTCTTCTTCTTTGCTCGTACACTCACCAGTTAGTACCTCCTCAGGCCAAGCTCCCTGCAATGGCCAATTTGACGTTGATACATGCCGATGCTCGAGACTATCTGGCTTCATTACCAGAAGAAGAGCGGCCCGAAGTAGTGGTAACGAAATCACCTATCGTTTTTTCTTCTCCTCTCATCGGGCCATCCTGTTGTTTGTGTAGTACATCGATCCTATGTATCCTTTGCCAAAGAAGAAGAAGAAGAGCGCAGTGAAAATCCCTATGCGGATTTTCCGAGCAATTGTAGGAGAGGATCCTGACGCTAATGATGTCGCTGTACTTGCAAAGCAGGTGGCCAAGGAGAGGGTAGTCCTCAAACGGCCCAAGTATGCGAAGCCGGACCCGCTAGCGACTAGCGTACATCGAGGTGTGTCGACTAGATGGGAAGTGCTGGATGTGCGTAACCAGGCAACTCTACCACCAAAGACTGCAAGAAACGATGA
>Ga0209935_1004987_pt1 | contig 11619 bp, 10 predicted proteins | sample ThiBio_1000_plan_2_FD_183958 | JGI IMG/M metagenome (GOLD analysis project Ga0209935, IMG submission 183958) | Wastewater bioreactor microbial communities from Cape Town, South Africa - Thiocy_cont_1000_plan (SPAdes) | ecosystem: Engineered > Bioreactor > Thiocyanate-remediating >... | reverse complement strand
CCAAGCTTTGGAAAGCCGGCGACGCGCACCGCGCCGTTCATCTCGGCGAAGCGCGCGGCATTCCAAAGCTTGGTCGTGAAGTTGCGGTAACCCTCGACGCGGCTGGTCGCGAGCTTGATATCGCGTCCCTGCGCCGCCATCGCGGCCAGCGTGAAGCGCAGCGCATCGGCGCCATACTGGTCGATCAGCTCCAGCGGATCGATGACGTTGCCCTTGGACTTCGACATCTTGGCGCCCTTCTCGTCGCGGACGAGGGCGTGGATATAGATGTCCTTGAAGGGCTCGACCGGATTGCCGTCCGCGTCCTTCATGAAATGGAGGCCCATCATCATCATCCGGGCGACCCAGAAGAAGATGATGTCGAAGCCGGTCAGGAGCACGCTGGTCGGATAATAGCGCGCGAGTTCCGGCGTCGCGTCGGGCCAGCCGAGCGTCGAGAACGGCCACAGCGCCGAGGAGAACCAAGTGTCGAGCACATCCTCGTCGCGAACGATGAAATCGCCGCGCGCGATCGGATCGGCCGCATAGGCCCGCGCCCTCTCGTCGTCGATGAAACCCTCGACGACGTAGTAGGCGAGCGCCTCGGCGACAGCCTCTTCCTCCGTCTCGGCGACGAAATACTTGCCGTCCGGCCCGTACCAGGCCGGAATCTGATGGCCCCACCACAGCTGGCGCGAGATGCACCAGGGCTGGATGTTCTCCATCCACTCGAAATAGGTCTTCTCCCAATTGCGCGGGAAGAAGACGCTGCGGCCCTCGCGCACCGAGGCGATCGCCGGCTCGGCAAGCGTCTTGGCATCGACATACCACTGGTCGGTCAGGGCCGGCTCTATCGGCACGCCGCCGCGGTCGCCATGCGGGACCATATGCGTATGCGCCTCGATGCGATCGAGGAAGCCGCCTTCCTCCATCACCTTGACGATCAGCGCGCGCGCCTCGAAGCGATCGAGCCCCTCGAGCTGCTGCCAGAGCGCCTGGCGGGCCGCGTTCGACTCGGCGGAAGCGAGGAAAGCCTCATTGTCGAGGATCGTGACGGCCGCGCGCTTGTCGAGAATGCTGATCGCATCGAGATCGTGACGACGTCCGACTTCGAAATCGTTGAAGTCGTGCGCCGGCGTGATCTTGACCGCGCCGGTGCCCTTCTCGGGATCGGAATAGTCGTCGGCGACGATCGGAATGCGGCGGCCGACCGGCGGCAGCACGGCATGCTTGCCGACGAGCGCGTGATAGCGCGGGTCCTGCGGATGGACCGCAACCGCCGTGTCGCCGAGCATGGTCTCCGGGCGCGTCGTCGCGACGACGATATAGTCGCGCGTCTCATAGCCGTCCGGCTCGCCGTCCGAAGGCTTCCAGTCGGTCTTCGCGCCGTCCGGATCGAACTTGTAGGGATGCTCATAGGTCACCCCATCCGCCAGCGGATAGCGGAAATGCCAGAGGTGGCCCTTCGTCTCGACCTGGATGACTTCGAGATCCGAGATCGCGGTCTCGAATTTCGGGTCCCAATTGACGAGGCGCTTGTCCTTGTAGATCAGCCCTTCGCGGTAGAGCTGGACGAACACCTTGAGGACCGCGCGCGACAGGCCCTCATCCATGGTGAAGCGCTCGCGCGACCAATCCGCCGAGGCGCCGAGACGCTTCAGCTGGCCGACGATCGTGCCGCCGGATTCGGCCTTCCAGTTCCAGACCTTGTCGACGAAGGCCTCCCGGCCGATCACGCGCCGGTTCGGCTCCTGACGCTCGGCCATCTGCCGCTCGACGACCATCTGCGTGGCGATGCCGGCGTGATCGAGGCCGATCTGCCAAAGCACGTCCTTGCCGCGCATGCGCTCGAAGCGGACCAGCACGTCCTGCAGCGTGTTGTTGAGCGCGTGGCCCATATGGAGCGAGCCGGTGACATTCGGCGGCGGGATGACGATGGCATACGTCTCGGCACCGGGCGCGGCGCCCGCGCCGGCCTTGAACACCCCGGCCTCGCCCCAGCTGTCGAAAATGCGCGGCTCGACGCTGGCGGCGTCGTAGTTCTTCTCGAGCATGACCGTTTCCGGATAAGAATATGGTTGGCTGCTGTAAATCGGATGGCCGAAGCCAAGTCAACCGGCGATGACCGGGTCAACCGGCATCGCGCCGACGGGCGCGGCGGGAAGCGCCCCGCGAGCGGCCTGCGCAGACGACCGGCAGTATTTTGAAGAGATCAACGGCCGCACGGAAGGCATGCACACGCGGTGTCGCGAAGCGCCGACGGCGTTTGAGCGTCGATCGCGATCAGCGACCGCGCGAAACCCGCTCGATCTCGTCGCGCACCAGCCGCTCGACCAGAGGCGGCAGGTTCGAATCGAGCCAAGCCTTCAGCATCGGCCGTAGCAGTTCCTTGGTGATGTCCTCGAGCGTGCGCGCCGATCCGGGCGCCGCGGGCGCGGCCCCGGAAAGACTGCCGAACGCCGCATGGATCGCCGCATCGGCCCCCGGCGACAGCAACGGACGCGCCGGTGCCGGCTCCTCGTGGCGGACCGAAGCCGGGGTCGGTGTCGCGACGGAGCGATGCTCAGCGCGCGACGGGGCCGGCTCGACCCGCACGGTCGCGGGCGCCCGAGGCTGGACAGCCGCAGCCAGCGGGGCAGTCGGGCGTGGCGGCGGCGAGGATGGCGCGGCCGCGACCGCTGCCCTCGTTTCGGGCGCCCTAGTCTCGGGACGGCTCGCCAGCGGCGGCTCGGAGGGGCGCACCGCAAAAAGCGCGTCGATCGCCTCGGTCGAGAGGTTCGGCGCGGCCGGCGGCGGCACCGAAGCGGCGTGCTCGGAGTCGTCCTCCGTTATGATCCGCCGGATCGAAGCAAGGATCTCTTCCATCGACGGCTCTTGCGCCTGACTGAGCTTGGCCATTGCCACCCCGAAACTCACAACGCGTTCGAATCGCACGACTTCCGCGCGATTCCGCGTCAGAGTAGCGAATTCGCTGCCGGGGGAAAGCCGTGGAACCGGATTTCCCCCGAAGCCTCTCGCGACTCAGCGTCCGTCGGGCGTCCGCAGGCCAATCCACTTGTCGCGGACGGCGTTGTAATGCTGCTGGGGCTTGTAGGTGGCGACCTTGAGGCCGAGCTTGCTCGAAGACAGCCCGCCCATCGCGGAAAGCAGGGTGTAGGCCGCAACGATCTGCGAGCGCTGGGCGATGACCAGCGTCTCGCGCGCCTGGATCAGCGTCTGCTGCTGATTGAGCACGTCGAGCGTGGTGCGCTGGCCGACCTTCTGCTCCTCGATCACGCCCGAAAGCGCGAGTTCGGCGGCCTTGATCTGCGCCTGCGCCGACACGATCGCCGCGGTCGCCGCCTGCAGCTGCCCCCAGGCCGAATCGACCGCCGAGCGGACCTGATCGCGGGTGCTGTCGAGCTGGATGCGACGCTGGCCGAGGATTTCCTTGGCCTGCCGGGCCTGCGAGTAGACGACGCCGCCCTCGTAGATGGGTACGGTCATCTGCGCAGTGATCGTCGCCGAATTGGCCCAGGAGTTGCCGGTCGACGTTTCGTCAGAGTGCGAAGCCGAACCCTGCAGCGAAACGCTGGGCAGGAGCTGGCCCTCGATCGACTTCACGTTGAAGGCGGCCGTATCGACATTGTAGCCGGCAGCCAGAATGGCCGGATGGTTCTTCTGGCCAACCTGGATGGCAGCATCAACCGACTTCGGCAGAACGCGATTGCTGAAGGTCGGAATCACGAGATTCTTCGGCTTGACGCCGATGATCTGCAGATAGGTCGCGTTCGCCGAATTGAGATTGGCGACGGCGACGTCATAGTTCGTCTGGCCTTCGCTGAGGCTTGCCTCGGTCTGCGCCAGGTCGGTGCGCGTGCCCTCGCCGACCTTCAGGCGATCGGCCGCGGCGCGCTGCTGCTCCTGCAGGAAGGTGATGTTCTGCTCGCGCAGCTTCAGGATCGCCTGCGTCTGCAACACATTGGTGTAGGCAGACACGGCGTCGAGGAAGACATCCTGCTCGGTCGAGCGGAGCACTTCACGGCCGGCCAGAACCGACGACTCGGCCTGCTTCACATTGTTCTGGGTCTGAAAACCCCGGAACAGGGGCTGCTCGACCGTGATGCCGACCGACCGAGGGTTCAGATTGACCGCACCCGCAGACGTGTTGAGGGACGAATAGCCGATCGACGCCGTGCCCGAAACAACGGGCCGATAGCCCGACAGGGCCTGCGGCACGCCTTCATCGGTCGCACGCAAGGCCGCGCGCTGCGCGTTCAGCGTCGGATTGTTGCTGTAGGTCAGCGCGAGCGCTTCATTCAGCGTATCCGCGCGAACGGCAGGGGCGGCCACCAGAACCGCGGCGAAGGCCGCAGAAGTCAAGAAGACCCGGGAAAAAGACAATGTCAAACCTCGACGTTGCGAGGCGACGCCCCCCTACCGGACGTCCACCACCGAACCTAACGCGATTAAGATACGCAGGGGGCCATGACCGTCAAATGGCACGACCCATGAAACCGTTGATAAAGTGTTCGATGCGGCCCTAAAGCCACATAGGGCGATACGATACGCCGTACGCCCGAAACGCTATCACTTTGATTTTACACGCTAATTAGAACACGAACCCGGCCGGCGCCGCGAAGCCCGGCAAGGGCTGCACATGGGTGTTGAACGCAGGGCGGCCGCTCACGGAGCCACCGGAACGCGTGTAGATCGTGCCCTTTGCGGCCAGGCCGCGAGAGCCGACGACGGTAACGATTCGCCCGCCCTCGGCGAGTTGCGCGGCCAGCGCATCCGGCAGCACGTCGATCGCGCCTTCGAGCACGATCACGTCGTAAGGCGCCCCGGCTTTCCAGCCGGCCGCCAGCGGTCCGGTGACGATCTCGACATTCGAGACGCCGAGTTCCGGCAGGATGGCGCGCGCGCGCTCGGCGAGCGCCGCGTTCTCCTCGAGTGCCGTCACCGAAGCGGCGAGCCGCGAGAGAATCGCGGCCGAATAGCCGGTGGCGGTGCCCACGACGAGCACCTTGTCCTGCGGCAGGATGTCGGCGAGCTGAACGAGCTTGGCGAGCGGACCGGCTTCCGTCAGATAGCGCGGCGTTTCGCCGGGACCGGTCAGCAGCAGGTCGCCGTCGATATAGGCCAGAGGCTTCAGCGCCTCGGGAACGAAGGCCTCGCGCGGCACGGCGGAGAAGGCGTCGAGGACGTCATAGTCGGTCACGTCCACCGTGCGGATCTGGCAGTCCACCATCGTGGTGCGCGCCGTGGCGAAATCGACCATGCTCGGAAACCTCACGTCGGAAACGAGTTTTCCTGATCCTTACCGGTCTGTCCGCGGGGTGACAAGACGCGAGCGCCGCGCTGCGGCGACGCAGCCCGCTTTCATCTGCGCAGCCTGGGGACGACGCGAGAAAAGACTTGCCTCAGGGCGCCCCTTCCCTCTACATCCGCAGCCCGAGGGCCTCGTGGCGGAATGGTTACGCAGAGGACTGCAAATCCTTGCATCCCGGTTCGATTCCGGGCGAGGCCTCCAATCTTTTTCCCAAGTAAAATCAAGCCCTTATGGGCAACCGTCCTACCCCAGATCCGGCGCGCATGTCACGCTTGTGTTGCAACTGGCTTTGGCTGATTTCTGCGGACTTCATATGAGGCGCGGCGACTCGGCGCGACATGGAGCGCGACACGAGGGCGTGCTTCGGCGGATGGAACGGGCCCGCTTGCGCCCTCCCCCTCAGCGGAGCATGCTGCCTCTGCAGCACGGCTTGGCAAACGCCGATCGCGAAAGGAGGCGGGTCGGATGCGCAAAGACTAAAGAACACGCTCACGAGGTCGTCACAAAGCGCATCCGAGGAGGCCATGGGGCGTGCCCGATGATCTAACAGTTCCCGGGAGAGCTTGCGGGACGTGCACCCTGTGTTGCAAGGTCCTAAGCATCAAGGAACTCGCCAAGCCTCAAGGCAAGTGGTGCCTCCATTGCGAAGCCGGCCGCGGATGCAGGATTTATAATGCCCGTCCGCTGGAGTGCGAGCAATTCTACTGCGGATATCTGAGCTGGTCGGCCATGGGTATCCACTGGTTTCCGCGCGAATCTAAACTTGTTGTTGTTTCAGAACTCGACGGAAACAGGATCGCCGTCCACGTCGACCCAGGGTGTCCGCACGCGTGGCGCCAAGAACCTTACTATTCAGAGATCAAGCACTGGTCTGTCTTGGCACTCCAGAGCATGAACCAGGTAGTGGTCTGTGTCGGGCAGCGTGCGATTGTGGTCCTACCTGATCGAGATGTTGACCTTGGCGTGGTTGCCCCCGACGAGAGAATTGTAACAGCGGAGGTGCGTTCACGCTCGGGAAGGCGGATCGAAGCGCTGAAGCTCAAGGCGGATGATCCGCGTATTGCTGGCATGAAGCCCGGGGTAGTTCGCACATTTTGAGTCTGTATCGCCTGCAACTGAGCGATGAAGGATGACGGCGATCGAGTGGCCAATCAGCATGGCCGGAGGCAAGAGGCAATTTTGCCTCTTGATCGCACCAACGCCCAGGCGGCCAAGCGCGATACTGTCGGAATTCCGACACTCCAGCCAGACCGCGCCCTGCTTGCGCCCGCGTCGGTTGAGGAGCATGCTCTTTGGGTAGGGTGGTACGCTGATACGATGCAAGTTGGGCAGGCTGGGAACCTAGAGCGGTTCATGTCTTGTCGGAATCGGGCGCCAATCACCAACCCGCCCAAACAAAACTTCGTCATCCCGGACTTGATCTGGGAATACGGCGGAGTTGGTTGTGCCGTCGATGCTTCAATCAAAGGAGGAAAAGCTCTAGTCATCGTGCTCAACGGCGCTCACGATCGTTCCATCGAGAATCCTCGTGCCGATGCGCCGACCGCTAATTTCAACATCGACGAGTGATTTCTGCCACTCAGCGGCTTGGATAATAGCCTTGTCGCGAGCGGACGCCATTGCGTCACGAAGCGTCGCGACAATCTCCGATTTGGTCGATTGATCCCAGAAGGTAACCTTGAAGCCATCCACCGGGGACGTATCTACGCGCAGTACCCGCATGACGCCCTTAATGCTGTCGTCCTCACTCTTTCGGCGCGGGAGGGTCACGATTTCGCGCGCTACTGAAGACGACATCGTCACACCCTGCACGGTTCCACCTCCGTCGGCGGCAATCGCTTTCAGAACCTTCATCCGCGCAGCATCGGCGTATTCTTCGACCTTCTGAAGTGCGGGTACTCTGGATACCGCGTCGGCGACCAACTTCAAGCTCTCTACATGAGCTGCGGCCGTCTGGCGCTGTAACTCTATCAGAGCGGCCCGCTCCTTGGCTTGTAGTTCCGACATCCGGTATTCTTGGTCGGCATCGATCTCCGCGCGCCGGATTTCCGCCCTCTTATTGATGAAGTGGCGAAACGTGAGCCCTGCCCCCAATATGATTGCGATTGTGACGCCAGCGATCGTGACTTGCTCTGGCGTCATCTTGCTGATGGCTCCCAAGCCGATCTTCTCGAAAATGTTTCCTAGAACGACGACGTAGTCGCTGCTTCCTTTCTCAACCTTAACCCTGAACTCTAGATCTTCCCGCTCGTCGTCCCTTAGGGTTCGGAGGCTCGGGTCACCTCGCGTGATCAGGACGTAAGAACGGTTGATCGCTTCCTGGTATTCCAGGAAAGCCGCCATCATAGTCGGAGAGATCGAGCCGTCGATTGGCGTCTCCGGCAGGTGAACGACAAGCTGAGGCCAGCCATCGAAGCTAATCTCAGATTCTTGGTCTCCTCCAATATTACCGTCCAAAGCGCGCTTGAGCAGCGAGATTGCGTCGTGCTCGCTGCTAACAACAAACTCTGCCATATCTTCCCCGCCCAGCCGTCCTTTGGCGCAGTCACGTTAATCGCGGCAATCGCAATAGCAAGATGCGCAGCCCGACTCGGTCGCAGATTGCGGAGCTGCGTTCACCACCAGCTTGTGGGGAGGGCGCGGATCCCGACCTGTGCCGCAAAGGCGTCGATCTGGGACACTACTGCACCGCGCCCGTGACGTTTCCGATGATGTTCTGGTTCACGCGGCCCTGCGCCTTCTCGACCTCACGGCCTGTCGAGACCGGGTCCGACGATCCATAGATGTTGATCGTCGTGTTCGGGCTGACGTTGTTTGTCGTCGACTTCGAGTTGGTGACGCCGGGTGGCAGCATCGGCTTGCCGTTCAGCCAGTCGTTGCGGTCCCACCAGTCGCCCGAGGGTGCGGGCGCCGTGGGCGAAATGCCCTGGACGCTCCCCATTGCTGGAGCGGTCGACGGCTTGGATCTTGGCGCCGGCGGGGAATCCGCTGCTTTGAGCTGCGGCAGGATCTTGGCCGCGGTAGCTCCTCGCGCCCTCGCCTGCCCCTGCGCATCGGCGGGCCGCTCGAACAGCATCGAGAAGGCCGCTGCGGCCTCCTCTGCGGTCTTCGCGTTCAGCACGGCGTCCATCGCCCGTTTCTCGTAGTTGCGCAGTTCCCAAAGGGTGGCCTGCAGCTGTTCGAGATGCGTAGCCGAAGACATGTCGATGCCGGTTCCGGCCAGGATCTTGGCCCGACGATCGGGATGATGCTGGACCGGACGCGTGTTGGTTTTCATCGTCGCGAAGCCCATTTCCCAACAGCGGCTTCCCGCTTCGTGTCAGATGGGACTTGTGGGGATTGCGGGTGAATCGGACTCCACCCGACCATCGCCGCTTGTGGCTTCCGATCTGCCGTCTGATCGTAGCGATCTGGATGGCGATCAGGGGGAAAGCCGATGGACCTCTCTTTTTATGCACGGAGTGCCGTTCGGGCGCAGCGATCGAGAGAGCGCGTAAAGCGCAATGGCGTCACGCTGAGTGGATCCAAAGTGTGGGCTCGGCATGAGGACGATTTAGTCCGGCAGCTGTATCCAGACTATGCGGCGCTCGCTGAGCGGCTTCCACATCGGAGCTATTATGCAATTCGCCATCGTTGCCGCGCTCTGAACATTTGCACCCACAAAATACCGTGGACGTCGAGAGAACGAGCCATTTTGCGGAGGATGTATCCTCGCAGCTCCCATCGCGAAATACTCGAGGCACTTCCTAATAGAGACTGGGCTCAGATCCGAAGCGCCGCCGTTCGTTTCGGTTGTCGGCGGATCAAACGCCCCTATGTTCCGACAGGATCAAAGGCGCTCGACCTGATCAGGAAGAAGGCCTACCTCTTGGGGCTCACAATGCCAGATTTAGATGCCATCGCGGGAACAAGACGATTTTTCCAGCGAGGGAACTGGTATCCCTTTGCCGCGGCTCGCGCTTGTGTCAAAGCGCTGCGTGTCCTCGACGGCGAATTGACAGTAGAGTGGCAGCCATCCGGCGAATAAGAGATAGCGTGGTGGATTGTATCGACGACGGCTCCCGTTAGGGACGAGCCGAATTTGCTCTCTTGTTATCAGCTCCTTTTGGTTCGCTGATTGTCGCAGCCAGCCTCACTCGCACCAGTGCGCTATGCGCTCCGCCTTTGCCTCGGCGCCGGGTCGATAGGGCATCGCCATTCCTTCCCTCAACAGCGCCTCGCCTAAATCGCCTTCCGCCGTAGTCAGATTGGCCAGAGTGCGTCCATATCGATCCTGGCGGCCTGAGCGCTCTACGTAGACCGTCGCGCCGCGGAGAAGCACCGCGACGCGAGCCTTGGCCTCCAGCCCGACACGCCGCTCATTCTCGCAGTGTGGGCGGAAGGTCTCCGGCGCGTCGATGTCGATGAAGCGGATCTTCTCTGCGCACCCTTTCGAAGGCGCGGCGCACGGCAGCGCAACAGTGTCGCCGTCGATGATCACGATCCAGTCGCCGTCGATCGCTTCGGCGTGTGCGGCCAGAGGCAGCGCCGCTGCGACAAGGGCCGCGGCGAGACGAGTTCGGAAAGGAAGACGAAGCAGCATCGCGTCGTTATCGGTCCGCTTCCGGCCGGCCGGTGACCGCAGCCCGATAGCCCGCCGTCTTCCGGAACCACCGCATGAACAGCCAATGCACGCCGAACACGACGGTGAGCAAGACGGCCAGCCAGATGATCATCCATTGGCCGAGGGTCACAGGTCGGGCACCATTGGCGGGTCGGACGGCGAATGAAGGCGGCGAACCTCGTCCGAGGCTACAGCCAATCGGCGGTGTAGCTCTCTCAGATCAGGCCCTTCGGTGAGCGCCAGAAGCTCAGTTAGCTTGTGATCCAACCGATCGAGCACTTTGGCTCTTGGGGATTCCGTCATCCGGTCCTAAGCCTCCGGTAGCTTCTAGCTCGGCAAGCTTGAGCAGATACGCCAGAAATGCGGTCCAGCTTCGTCGGCCATCTTGGCAAGTTCGCCGGCCATCTTTCCCACATAGGCTGCTGTCTCGCGCATTCAACGCTCCCCGTTCGCACATAGTTGGCGTCCGGATTGTAACATACAATATTCTCAACTTATTGTGATATTGCGACAGGCGAAGCTAGCTAGCTCATGTGCTTTGCAAAGGGCCTTGCAAAGTCGTAGGCGCAAAATCTACAATTCTCTTTGACACCTCAGGGCGTCTCGAAGCGTATTCGGTCCCTACGACCGCTCAAGACGGCAGCATCACGAGCGATCTGTGACGAGTTTTCGCCAACTGCATACATTATAAGCGACTGGGCTGATATTTTGAGCTGGGTTTCTGAAGCTATATCCGCGATCGGCGCAGATCGGGCACTCGCAGGCGCAGGGGTGGCGACTTCTTTCACAGCATTGGTTTTCACCGCACTGGCATACCTTCGTCCACCCATACAGAAGAAGCTGATTGTCGCAGTTTCTCGAGCGAAGGAGCCATCCATATTGTACTCGCAGAACGAGGGAGTGGAGAGTAAAGGCGCGTTTATTGAGCGATCCTCATTTTATATTCTATTTCATAATGCATCGAAATTTGCCATACACGATGATGACGTTCGTGTCGTGAGATTGAGAATAGTCGATTCCGGAGAATTTATAGGAGCATCTGTAGTCGATAACGACGACGATTCGGTATTTTCTATCGACTTAAAGAATAATTCCGTGCTCGTTGGCTTTGACTATATCGCGAAGGGCAACTCGGCCCTCATCAAGGTCGATGCGATAAACTCGGCCGGCAACAGCATCGAACTTGATATTGTAGACAGAAGACCGATCCTAACTAAGGTATTATTCGGATCTATATTCTGGGTTTATGCCTATCCGCTTCAGTACGCTTATATATTTATGTTTTTTGCCTACTTAGTTTCATCACTCGCGCTGCCAAACATTTACGGCGGGCGATATGCCATTGGTCTCGTTTTTCAATTTGATGGACATATGATAGCAATTCCTTTAGTTCTCGCCCTGATTCCACCAATTGTCATTTTTATATCGACGATACTTACGTATCGGAATATTTTAATTCGTGGACACACAAAGGTTATGAGATTATTTCTTGATAAGACTAACTCGCTAGCTCGAATATTTACCGAAGATTAGCCAAGCGCCTTGATCGTGCTAGGCGGCCCGCAAGTACGCTCCGATTGTCAAATATCGAGTAACAACAGGCGAGAGGTACTATCAGCGCAGTCAGATCGATTTGGGGTCGTCTTGTCTACCGCTTGGCGTGCATTGCGATGGAAGCGCTGGCTCGCCGCCGGCTAGGTGTTCAGTCCCGGCATCTGGTGGACTG
>Ga0209935_1004981_pt1 | contig 11636 bp, 10 predicted proteins | sample ThiBio_1000_plan_2_FD_183958 | JGI IMG/M metagenome (GOLD analysis project Ga0209935, IMG submission 183958) | Wastewater bioreactor microbial communities from Cape Town, South Africa - Thiocy_cont_1000_plan (SPAdes) | ecosystem: Engineered > Bioreactor > Thiocyanate-remediating >... | reverse complement strand
TTCTTCCTGTCTCTGACGCGAGGGACTCCCTCGCCCTTCAGAGTTTTGCGGAGAAGCTGTTGTGTCACAATACAAAAGGCTCGATCTACGTTGGTCCCTTCCTTTGCTGAGGTTTCTATGTAGAACAGCCCTTCCTCCTCAGCCAAGCTCCTGGCCTCTTCGGGAGTCACATTTCGCTGCCTTAAATCGCTCTTATTCCCCACAAGCAACAACACAATGTCATCAAGGTTAGTGTATTTGGAGAGATCCTCTATCCATCTATAAGATGAAATGAATTAATGGCTCCAGGTTAACAGAGACATACCGATGGATACTTTGGAAGCTCTTTTTGTTTGTGACATCATAAACCAGTAGAGCGGCAGCAGCGCCGCGGTAATATTGGCTGATTAAAGCCCTATGCCGTTCCTAATAACAGATTAACAAGGATAAGCGCCCGAAAAGCTGCTTCGTAATGTTTTCTTACCTGCCCCGCAGTATCCCAAACCTTTAGAGTTAAAGGGAAGGTTAATAAATTGTGCTCAAATACTTTGTTGTGATTACCTGTAGTTTCACTCTCTTTGTTAGTTCTCTTGGCCCATCCCGTTCACTTTCATTTTCTCCGGCTTCCCCTACGAACTCTTGGCGTGCATCTAGATCCTTGTCCACCGAGACCACCCGCGTGGCGAATGACATCCCAATGGTTGCAAGCGAATTCTCAAAGTATTTGTTACTCGTAAATCTACAAAACGAAAGCACCCGAACTTAGTCTTTAGGGGTCTTGGGTACTTTCATGTCGTTTACCGCGTCATAATGTTTGATTTCCCAACCCCAGAATCTCCAATTACTACGACCTTAATCAGATAGTCGATATCCTCGGGCTCATTGGGTTGGGACATGGCTCTCGCTTGCTAGCTTCTCTCTGTACGTTCACAAGCCGCGTGCGCAGGAGTAGCAGGTGGCTGCGGGACGAGAATCGTAAATAAATAATGAAGTAATGATGGCCACTCCAAAATAAGAATACAAACACGAAAAAAGCCGGTCATCTTGCCGGCACGAAGCATGAATTGCCTGCCTTTGTTGGCCGAAGCGGAGAGGACGATGGTTGAAAGAAGTTAACCTTCTTTGAAGAAAGGTATTCCGTGGTGATCTCTCGTGCAAGACTCTTGTTGGCTCGAGCGGAGGCGGCCCCGCTACCCAGACTATTTAAACACTGCAAGGTACGGCGCTTCATGGTTCCTTTTGGGGATTTATTTATCAAGGGTTTCGGTTTGGGTGAATGAGAATCAGCAAGTTGATATCGGGCCACCTTCTCCATGTTGAGCATGATACTACTAGAAATCTTTACGGGGGTTTGGTTGCCCACATGATAAACTTGGATGTAGTCTGAGCTTTTATTTATTCAATTTTCATCCCCAATCCTTATCATCAACGGAATTAATTCTTGTTCCTTGTGTACAGATTTGTTCTACACGATGTATCTACCAAAGGCAGTCGATTCGTTAATCGTATCCTTTTATCTAATTTCCTCCCCAAATGTAATTTTATATTCCTTAGCTACACGCTGATAGCCTTGATGAGGAGAGGTACGCTGGCTGTATCGAGATTACTCCTGCTTGGGTTCACATTGTTGAGTTACGACAAATAGTTGTGCCATGTAATTCCTCCTCAAACATGAGTGCACACCCGAACAGGCGATAGGAACACCCCACCCCAAAACAGTTGGGAAGGGATGACTTTGACACCTCCAGACAACACCTTCGGATACGGCCATACTGCGCAGAAAGCACCGCTTCCCGTCCGATCAGCGAAGTTAAGCTGCGCCAGGCCTCGTTAGTACTGGGGTGGGAGACCACCCGGGAATCCGGGGTGCAGTATCCTTTTTTTTATTCGCCAATGTCTTTGTTTTGTTGTTTTGGTGCTCAAAGTCCCTGTTGTTTCTCCTTCACTCGAGACAGAAGCCCTGGCTGCATTATCATGCCTGTGATTCAACTGTGTCTTTTTGGTTTAGTTTAACACAACAGGGGAGAAAAGAAACGCATTGTCCTGCCTGTGTGTTCCCAATTGCTTTTTCACCAACTTTTCATCCCCTGTGGTGGCCCATCCCATAAGCACAAGAAGCAATCACGCCGCGCTTCCTGAAATACACCCCCTCCAAATCACGTCCTGGTTGTGTGAGTCGAGCCGAGAGAAGGTTAGCATCTCCCTGCAGAAGGACGAGAATTTAAAATACTTACACACGGTGTTAAGGCTAGGATAACCTTCGGGTTATCATACACCCCTTTTTTTTTTTGACCCACACCCCAAGAAGAAGGGAGCAGAAGAGAATCCTAAAAGCACATTTATTGTTACACAATAAATTCCCACGCTTCCCCTAGTCCACTACTCCTTTCGTGGTGAAGCTGCTCTGGTCTCACTCAGTGACGGGAAGCCGAGCAAGGCTACGGCATTGAAGTGGCCGTGCCCAAGTGATGCGATGGCACGGTAGTCGCGGTGCGGTGAAGAGGCATCTGCACCTACCACCTCGAAGAAAGCAAGCTGTGGATGGGGCAGCAGGTGCAACTGAATAACATAGAGATTGACCTTCCGCATCTTGGCATACGCAACAACGAAGTCATCTCCCAGCCACTTGTTAAGGCTTTTGCATTCTTTGCTCCACTTCTCTGCTGCTTCTTTGGTTTTGATGTGGGGCCAATTCAATTGTTGCCAGTGGGATCGAACGAAGCGGCAAACCTAAAAGCAGAAAATAGAAATCAGAACTAGAGAGGGAGAAAAGAAAGGAGATTTGCGCACCTTCTTTCGCAAGCTACTTGGGTCAAGAGCTTCTATTTCTTGAAATACATCCTTTAATACTGTTGGTAGGCATGCGCCTGTGCAGTCCATCGTTCGTAGCTCGGCAGGAGGGTCTTCAAGCTCTAGAAACTTTGCGATCTGTTTTTTTGCGCGCTCAACCTCCTTCTGGCTAGTAGGAGTCTTTGGATGCGCCTTCGAACTTAGAGGTTTTGGGTAAAAAGTCTTGACCTTTCCAGTTTTCTTTGGAAAGATGGTCACTATGAAATTGGGCGTGGGTGTACCACCGTTAGATACAAGAGATAGAGGGAGTCGAAATGGGAGAGGAAAGCATGTACCTGAAGGCTCAGCTTTGTAGTTTGTTGGAGCAAAAGCAAAGGAGCAAACTTGAAGGCATCGAAGTTGAGCGGCCACCACCTGAGAAGCAAATGACTTCTCTGCTTCGCTGCACTCACCATGCCAAGGGCTTACACTGGAGCGAGGATTCGCTTTCTTATTTGAGAGGTTGCGATCTTCTTCCTTCCTCACCTTCTCCTTTCCCTTCTCGCGGGGCTTCTCCCTCTCCTCCTCTTCTTCTTCCTCGTCTTCCTCTTCCTCGCCCTTTTTCTTCTCTTCCTCCTTCCTCTTTCTATGGTCTTGCTTCCTCGAGTGCTTCCCAGAAGAACCCTTCAGTTCCTCCAGCAGTTCTTCATCACGAAGGTAGTGGAAATTTTTTAGCAGCTCCACGTTGTTGTGCGTAGGTGACGCAAGCTGCCCGACCAAGGACGTAATGCGTGCGTTGCGCATGCCATTGAGGAGTTGATGGTAGGCAGCCCTACAGCGCACGTAGCTAACTATCGCTAGCTGGCCCTTTCCTTCCTCCATTGTCCGGCGCAGCAAAGGTTGCACGCAAGGATGGCAGGCGCGAACCATATCTGTCAAGTCATCAAATGTCAGCGGGAGTTGGTTGGTCGGCTTGTGCAGTGCAGAGAAGAGTTCGTTTAAGGGTTTCAGGTCGCCCCACGTTGGGCTCCCTTCCTGTGCAGTTGCACCTGCCTGCTCGATTGTTCTCCGCACCTCGTCCTCGATGGCGAGAAGCCTCTGTTGCGCGTCGGTGATGGCTCTCTTGACGTCCTTGGTCAGGAACTGCTGGCCCCATAACAAGGGTCGAGCGAAGGTGCAAGGCTGTGCTATCAACACATCTGGTGTCACCTCCTTGGCATATATCATACCATCCCTCATCGTTATTGTCCTTGTTGGAAGAAGGAAGGCTGTTAGCAACTGTAATATATAGGGCTGGCTTTCTTTTTACCTTTTTACTCCAGGTAATGCTTCTGTGAAAAGCTTGCCCGTCTCGTAGAACCAAGCCGCATGAAGATTGTCAGACCAAACAACAACCAGCGCATAGATAATGTTCTCGCTGCAGCCTGCTAAAAGGGCCTCGTACTCTCGTACTTTACTCGGCTCCACCACAACCACCACTAATCCAGGCCTGCGATCGAGATCATGGAATTTGAAGTTGTATCGCTGTCCTTGAAGTTCGAGTGTGTTCCCTCGCATGTACTGTAAGAAGGAAGTAGAGGATGAGTTGAGAAAAATCACAGGCCAGAGCGAGGCATACCCTCGAAACTACAATGATAGGATCAACTCGGCCATCCTCCGGCAGGGCAAGGTATCCCTTGATGCGCTCATTCAAATCGGAACCAATGCTAATGTGCATCTTACAACCTTCCCATTCAGTGTTCGCTCTTATCGAGGTCAACTGGGGTGATACTTGAAGCTCAGCGGTTATGGCGCTAGCTTCTGGATAACTATTCATTCGCAGCGGTTAGGAAGAGGGGAAAAAAAAAAAAAAAAAACAAAACAAAACGTTAGGTGGCATGCGGAGAATCAATAGGAGAGTGCTAAGGTTACATACCTTGGGGGAGTACTAAGTAAATGCTTGGCCTCTTCAATCTTCAATTCGACGGAGCAGGGGCTTTTGAGCAGATCTTTCGGTTTTCGTTTAAAGCTGTGTGCCAACAATTGTTATCATTGAGACGCAAGGGAGACAGGCATACCTTCGAAACGTGGTTCGTATCTCCTCAATGTGAGCCTTGATTTTGGCATGAAGCTCTTTACTTGTTGGCAACGACGAGGTGTCGGTACCAAGTGCTTCAAGATGTTCTTTGCATAAGCTGCTGAAGTCGGTGCACAGGGTGTCTTTTATGTAGGATGTAAGGAGCTCCCAGCAGTGGCGTCGTTGAGTGAGAAGGCTTTCGCTGATGTTCTCGGTGCATTTTCTGGCAAATTCCGCTTCAAGGGGCTCAGTATCTTCCCCAGTCCGTCTTATGTTGTTGATTCGTTGCAGTTCACCCGCCTCGCGTTTCAGACTCTGTACAACGGCGGTTTCGACAACCTTCATCGGAGGAATTTGGTCGGGAAACGCGTTCTGCGAACAAGCCTGCCGCCAGTCATTCTTCCTGAGCTCACAGGCCATGCGATGAACTTCGAATGTGTCCTTGAGGTTTTCGACGTCCTCCTGTGAAGGGGACTCCTCCAACACCCTCTCGTAGTCCATCTCATCCTGTTCCGATGGGGTGCCTCGCAGGAGTTCCTTCACCATTATGCGGAATGCCCTGCGATACTTGCTGACTGCTTCTTCGATCAGAGAGGAGAGCGTGTCAGTGAGGGCACTGGCGACAGTCGGTAGGAGACCATCACTCTCAAAGTATTGCAGCATGTCCTTTGTTGTAACTTCACCGTGATCACCCATCCTACAACGAATAAGCGTTAACCACACGAATATTTAAATAAACAAACTACGATCTTACCTATAGTAGTAGAAGGCTTCAGGGAAGTGTTCCTGTATACTGATGCTCAGCTCTTGTCTCAGCTTGTCTTTTTTGGTTTCAAGAAGCTGAACCAATAGATTACGCATGTGGTTATTGAAAGCTGCTATCCTCTTGCTAAGTCGCTGTTGTTGTTGGCCACTCTGAAAGCACTGCCGTAGGCTCGCAGATTTCTTCGATAGGCTCACGTTTACCAGGTAGAGGTATCGAGAAAATGCAGTGACAGTATCTCCGTTCGACCGCCTGCTCACACGGTCACGGAGCTCGGTCATCACCGTTTCATCAGTTAACTGGCGCTCCGGATTTAAGATGAATAGATCTCTGCACAGAGACTCGATGAGCGTATTCTTGGTCGCCAAATCGAGATGCTTCAGCATTTCGGAGTCACTACATTTCGACAAGGAGGGGAATATTAGCAAAAGAGAAAGGAAAGAGGAAAAGGCAGAAGGAACTTACTGAAGCACTCCATGCAGAATATCGCAATCTACTGTTTTATAATCCCCTGTCTCACCGTACTCTAGGACGAGCACTGGCGGATGATTGGGCTGGTGAAACACCCCCATCTTATCTAGGTCATGAATGTCGTTGGTGATGATGTTTCGATGCGGAAGCCGAGGAACCACTGCTTTCCGTTTGTTTCCAGTCGCAAGGGTGTGCGCGATTATCGCTTTAAACTTGTCATCCCAACCGGGGGTCTGTAGGAGTTGGAAACAAAGAAATTAGAGCGAAGATTGGGAGGAAGAGGGAGATAGGTAAATAAGAAACTAGTTTGGAGTGTACACGTACGTCAACGATAGTAGCGTTTTCTACTTGAAACTGATCCGACTCATAGAGAACGTAATCGATCGCAAGCTCTGCTGGGCTCATCGGTACATTGGAGATGGTGACTGAAGAGTTATCGTCGCCGGTCAATCGTCCCGACAGGTTTGCGGCAATAAAGGCCATCTTCTGGAGAGGCTCCAGGTCCGCAAGTTCTTCTGGCTGAAAGAAGTGTTCGACGGGAGGGATAGCAGGCATGACTGGTGGCCTACCCTCCAGAAACCGTTCGAATTGTTCTCGAGCTTCTTCGGGAACCATCGCCTTTACGCGGTCACGATATTGCTCGGTTGTAACGCGCACCATCGTGATTTTGGCCTCCTCATCAGGATTATTACGTGCTTTTTGTACGTGGCGCGTACAATGATCGTGGCCTTTTTCGCGTCGAAAGGGCAGATCCTTTTGGCCGGTAAGCAACTTGTTGATCCAGGTCGTCTTTTTGGTGCCACTCTTTCCGACAACCACCACCTCAATGCTGGGATCAAACTCTTGTTGCCACCTCTGCTTTGCCTCCGCCAGCGCTTGTTCCGCATCTGGGAGGGAGATCATGCGTGCCTGTTCTTCACCCAAAGCCATCACATCGCGACATTTTTCTATATTTACAAAAGTTGAGATTACCTTCTCCCTGAGTACGGCCGAAAGACTTACCTACGACCCACGGTGTCTTGTAGTAGACGTCGTCTCCTTCGCCGCCAATGCATTTGCTTTCAGGGCGAGCTCGCTTTACTGCATGGGGGGATGGCAACCGCGGAGAGGAGTTTTTCTTCTCAGTGGGCACAACCGAATTGTTGCCATTCATCCGCTGAATGAACGTGAGCAGAGTACGAGCCTCTCCTTTATGCGAAGACGATAGGAACGCGATGACTTGCTCTGTCGTGACAAACACGCGAGATCTCTTTTCACCTGGCGGTGTGATGCGTGTCTTGGTCACCTTTGCTGAGGCGGGGTTTTTGATGCCAGCCGCTTTGCAAAGGTCTTGCCATTGCCACAGTGGTTGCACATCTTGGCCTATTATCAATTGATTAGGGAGGAAAAAAACACAAAAAGAAGTACCTGCAACAATAAGAATCGGCAGGGACTGCTCATGGTATTTTACAGTTTGTAACTCATAATGTGGCTCTTTTGCCTTGCGTTTTCGATTGTTTTCTTCCTGCAAAATATTAGTTCCTTGCGGCGAAAGAGACAAATCTACCATGTGGAGATCAGAGGTTGGATGGAGGTCTGGACTGTTTTTTAGCAGTGTACTAAAATTCTGGAAGCAATGAGAAACACTACTTTTCTGCGCGTCCTCCAAAGCCAAGCTCCATCCATTTGGAGTCTCAGAATTTAAATGACCAATATCCAACTCCATCCATTTGGAGTCTCAATGTTCGAATATCCAACTCCATCCATTTGGAGTCTCAGCTCACCGTCTTATTTCCACTTGCAAGTGGAAATCACAAGAAAACATGGAGGCAGAGCTGAAGCTGTTTACCGCTCAATTAGAAGGAGAGGCCATGCAGGCACAAATAAAAAGGTTACGCCTCCTACTGTATCCTCACTACCCTTACAAGTATTCAGCTGGAAACAACAAAGCGCTATGTTGCGTAATGTATGCAAACAGATTTGGGAAGAGAGCGGGTCTTCGTTTTCTACTTTTTGGCTCGAGTCCGAGGATGCAGTGCGCATGGCTCTTGCTAAAACGGTGGGACCCCATTCTTTTCACAACTACTCCGGCTTACATCCTTGTGGAATGATCAAGGCATATGAGGATCTGCCTAAATTTTGTCACGGGGCATTGTTAGAACTGACATGTCCGGAGCTGGTGGATACAGAAGCACTTGTAAAGATAGACACAGAAGAAGGAATTGGGAAGAGCAGTAAACTGCTAACACTGACGGAGATGGTTTCCGCAAGATTGTTCTTATCTCAGCCTTCTCACCTCAAAATCTTAGGTGTGTACAGGGAACGAAATTAAGGACGGTGGCTTGCGTGAACGGCTCGCCGGGGCAGGTGTGAAAGAAGCGGGGACAGCACAGGAATCACTTGTTATAGGTATGAACGCCACACCCTTATTTTCTTCTGTTGATCACGATTGAAGTTCGGACGTGTTTGTTGCTGCAATTCTTGACGGCTGTGGGGCTGGTGTGGCAACAGCTGTCTTTGGAGGGCGGGGAAGAGGCACCCAGCCAGAAACACGCGTAAATTGTTCGCAACAGTTTACAATATTAAATATCTTTAATGCATGCGATTTCCTTCTTGGGAGAGGAGATGGTTTAGCCGCTTTCCTGCAATCTTGCCTGTAGTAACGTATTTTTTTGTGCAGTTCACGAAGCATTCCTAGGTAAAGCTCCATTAGTAAAAATGAAACCATTTATCATTATCGTACCCGTTCCCGTTTAGACAAGGAATCACCAGGCAGGCTCATGCATTTGGGACGACACTGCGACCATATGTTAAGCGAAACTGACGATTGTCCTTCAGCTTGGTGAAGCCCTTGCTGCAGTTGGAGAAGCTCGTCCATTGTTTGTTCGAGCGCGGGTAGCTGATTTTCCAGGAAGCGCAAGTACTTCTTGTTGTACTGTTAGAAAGTGCTAGTTTCGTCTCAGACGCGACGCGGGTGGCGTGATTCAGAAGGAAACAGGTTCGCAGCTACCGGTCGGGCACATTGCCGAGCGTGAACGAAGACAGAGGGGTTGGAATAAATGGTGATTCGATATTTGAGAATTAATATTAATTATAATTTATTTAGCCGCACCCATCACTTTGCACTTCATGGTTCTCTCCGGCTTGGCCCTGTAGGGATGCCAATGGCGTAGCATAGAGCAACAAATGGTATGAGAGCTAGAAGGCCGTTATTCTTTTTCCCGCCAACAAGACCAACCGTTGTTTAGACACGAAGAACAATGGAAGACAAGTCAAAGGGTAAGTACTCTTGGTGGTTTTTAGAAACTAAAAAAGTTGCCTTCAGATGAGTACTTTTGTGACGGCTGTGGGGACTTGCTTGATGAGCAGCGCGATTTGCGGTACCGTTGTCCGACTTGCCCAGATTTAGATGTATGCAAAGACTGTTACCAGAATGAGGAGGTGTCTCATCCTCATCCATTGGTACTTGTGAAGCCAAAACTAAAAGGTACGCGCCTTACACAAGTATTTTGAATAAATTCTCGTAATCTATAGCCAAGCTGCTCTTCAGCCTGAAGGATCCCAAGAAGAAAGGAACGCTCTACTTGAGCAATTTCCCTGTCGCGTTACCCGGTTCTCCCTATCTAAAGCAGTTGAACATTAAGGGAGTACTTTCGGTCATTCAATTCGATCCTAAGGACGACACAAGCAAAATGATGCTGGTGTTCAATGGCGGGAAGCTCACAGAAGCCTCTGAAGCAAATAAGAAGTCTACTCTTGTCATAAACAAGGTACTAATTATCCCGTGATCATTCCTTTATCCTCATCTATTCCATCAATCAAGATTTTGTACCATCACATCGACATTCCCGATCTTCAGGGGCCTGATCTTCTGCATCAATATAACGAGTGTCTTTTTGAAGAAGCCACCAGCTTTTTGGATGAGTGTCTCAAGATCGGAAATGTAATAGTACACTGCAAAGAGGTAACCTCGTTCTTTGGACTAAAATCTATCTTGCTAACTTGTTGAGTTTTATCTTCTTCAGGGACAGAAAAGATCACCGACGATATTCCTGGCATGGATGGTCACGCGCGGATACTCTGTGGAGGACGCCATCTCTGCCATTGGTGATGGATATCAAGATCCCAACTTTGATTGGAGAGAGAAATATGAGAAGACAAGGTAGAGTAGAGTCTCACATGACAGACATCACCGAACAACAACCTAACCAACGTATTTTATTATTGCATTAGGCTTGGTTGGATATCCAAGTTGCAGGATTGGTCCAATACATGGAAGAAAGACCAGACAGATTGGCGAAGAGGCAACAAGGACAAGATAGAACGTTGGCAACACCTCATATACCATGGAGTACTCGGTGACGGGCCTGCTGGGAGGAGAATCGTTGCAAAGGCTCAATCGCAACAGGAAGCACGTGGAGGGGAGAAAAAGAGTGTCAGCGAGAAAGTTACAGACGGAGAGAGAAGGAGAGTGTCTGCTGTTCGGGCTCAAAAGGAGAATTCTTCGAAGAGGAGGCAGGTTGTGTCTGCATCTCCGGCTCAGAGTCTTCAGGACAAACGAAAAGCATTGGCACAGAGGCAGAGGATAGCGGGGGCTGATGACTTGAAGGATTCTGAAAGCGAAGAAGAAGAGGAAGAAGAAGAGAAGGATTCTGAAAGCGAAGAAGAAGAGGAAGAGGAAGAAGAAACAGAGCCTGTTAAAAAGAAGAGTGACGACGTTGAAGGGGAGGTAAACAAGAAACGGAAGAGGGAAGAAGACGTTGCAAAGGAGGAAGCTACAAAGGAAGTGGAAGATGATGAGCAGGAACCATCTCGCAAGAAAGAAAGAATTCAACAAGAATCCTCAGAGGAGGTATGATTGAGTCTCGCCGGGACTCAATCATACCTCCTCTGAGGATTCTTCGGGATTGCAGAAGAATGCTGCTGCTGCGAAGGTAGAAGAGCCAACGCAAAAGAAGAAGACGACACCTAGTGGGTTGGGAATTGTGGATGCTAGCAAGCCAGTGAAGGCCAACACACTGTTGAACTACTTCGGAGCATCGAAGGCAAAGTGATTGTGCGGTCGGATCGGCAAACCTTCAATTAAATTTACTTCATTTGTTCTGTTTTCTTTTTATTTTGTTTTTTTGTCTTTTTGAAACCAAACTTAGGAGGCAGTTGCGGCAACTAAAGAAGGGCTACCATGTTGCGCAAGAAGAAAGGCGCCGTAATGATGGCGCTTGATGTGGGAGACCAGAGAAAGAAGGCTGAAGAGGAAAGGGAGGCGAGGGAGAAAGAGGAGCTATCGAGAAAATTACGGCTCAGTGTGGACCGCAAAGATGCAGGCAACATCACTGTGCTTAGAGGCCAGGAACAAAATGCGGTTGAAACCTTGCAAAGCAGAACATTCACGAAATGGATCAATTTGATCTTTGAGGGGAATGACCCTTTGCCCGATTTGGTCACTGGGTTACAGAATGGAGAGAACCTTTGTCGATTACTGAGTATACTCTCCGGTAAACCTGTAGCAGCGCCAGTTAGTAGCAAAGGAGCTGTTGGGTAAGCCTTATCTTGCGTTAATTTTCTAGCCGCTAACCATCTGAATGTTTCCCTATCAGGAATCCACAATTTCAAAGTCTT
>Ga0209935_1004978_pt1 | contig 11647 bp, 23 predicted proteins | sample ThiBio_1000_plan_2_FD_183958 | JGI IMG/M metagenome (GOLD analysis project Ga0209935, IMG submission 183958) | Wastewater bioreactor microbial communities from Cape Town, South Africa - Thiocy_cont_1000_plan (SPAdes) | ecosystem: Engineered > Bioreactor > Thiocyanate-remediating >... | reverse complement strand
CACAGGTGACATCTACACGCATCACCGAACAAGCACGATGGGTGATGAGGGTCGTGACTCTAGTGGTGCAAGTGGTGGCGGGTAGAAGGACGCACCGACATGGTGATGGAGGTAGCGAGAGCGGGGGTGTCGCGAGGTGCGTGGGCGAGGGAGAAGGGGCGAAGGAGGATGTGTGAGCGAGAGGGCGCTGCCTCTCCTGTTCCGATACCGAAGGGAACCTGGCCCACCGACGCTGAATTATCCTCGGCCAGGCAATGCAGGGTACGGATTGGGTTCGATGATGATGGTGATGGTGGTGAAGATGGTCAGGATATCCGAACCAGCCGCTTGGTATTGCGTGTAAGCACTCAGCTGCGCTTGGGCACTGATGTGTGTATTGTCGTGGCGGTATGCGCGGTTCCTCGTGGCTCGCTACCATGTCCGCCACGAACATTGCTGCCACTACTGCTGATACTGCGGCTAGGATGCTCTTGGTTTGTTGTGGGTGTAGTGATAGGAGCGGCAGTATCGCCGGTATTGCGTTGGGCGGCACGCGGAGCGATGAGGCCGTGCGATTCGCACCAGCTGCGCAGCTCGGGCCTCAGCGGCACTGCGAGCACGGCCCCCGGCTGCAGGTCTCCGAGCGAGTATGGACCGAACGCGATGCGTATCAGCCGGCTCACCTGCCAGTTCATGTGCCCGAACACGCGGCGCAGCTCGCGGTTCTTGCCTTCGGTGAGCGTCGCCTCGACCCACGTATTGGAGCGCAGCCGATTCAGCACCACGAGTCGAATCGGCCGGTACTTGACGCCATCGACCGTGATGCCGTGTGCCAGCGCCTCGATCTTCTGCTGTGTCACCTGCACATATGTGGCGGTTCACGCACACGGAACCAGAGCACTCAGGCACTGTCATGATCTCGAGCGCTCGATTCGCGGGCGACCACGTACGAAGCCGTGGATCTTGGCCTTGTACTTGCGTTCGAACTCGGAGGCCGGGTGCTCGAGGTAGTGCGCGAGGTCGCCGTTGTTGGTCAGCAGCAGCAGCCCCTCTGTGGCGTAATCCAAACGACCCTGTGCGCAACCAGGGCAGTGGCATACGATGCAGCCAAGCCAGCACGTGAGCGAGTGCTCGGCTGGCGGCACTCTCGCTCACTCGTGCGTGGCTCACGTACAACCGATATCAACCGAGGAAGGCCCATGCTCCTCAAGTGCGAGAATAGCGTACGACGCCGTGCGTCATCGGCATGTGTGACCAGCACGTTCTTGAGCTTGTGGTGGATGTAGAGCTCTGGCTCGGGCGCTGTCGGCAGCTGCTTGTGTCGCGCACGCACACACGAGCGACGCGCCGTAGCGTTGGCATCACGGCCGATCAAGGTGCCGCCGAGCGCCAGAGCTGCCAGCACGTACCTCTCTGAGGCCATGGGCGCCCTTGACTCGAATGTCGGCTGTGTTGGGGTCGAGCAGCAGCGTCGGCCGCGTGACCACGACGCCATCGACCGTCACGCGGCCTTGCTTGATGGCCTCCTCGGCCACACGGCGCGAGCACACGCCGCTGGCCGCCAGCGCTTTGCTGAGACGAACCAGCGGGATGCTGGGACGGCGATCGTCTCGCTCGTGCGCCTCGTCGAGAGGCAGCGGCGTTGCGGGAGACTCGCCTGGAGTGGTGGCGGCAGCAGCCGAGGTCGCGACGGCTCGAGATCGAACGAGCGCTCGCGAGAAGAACAACGCGCACCGCAGCGTAGGCGCTAGCAGCAGCACTGGATACCGAGAGCCAACGGACCACATAGTCGTGAGGATGCCGGGGAGGCAAGTATCAGGAGTATGTGTGAGTGTGTGTGCGTGAGCGAATGAGCGAATGAATGAATGAGCGAGTGTGAAGGAATGGCGCGCGATGACACTCGTCGGTGTATTGGTCGCGTCGCGCGCTGCTCGATAGTCAAAGGGCCGCAGCGGCACACACGCACGCATGTGTGTATGTGTGAAACGCGAGGAGGTATGCCAGTGAGAGGGAGCGAGGGCCTGGTGGCGCTTAGCAGCGGTAGGTGGCCTGCAGCTTGAGCACGCGCGACGAGGCCTTCTTCTTGAACATGTTGACGACCATGGTCGGGATCCAGCCCTTGGGGTCCTGTGCGGTGGCGCGGCGACGCCCGAGTGAGCATCTCCAAGCCGAAGCAGCGCTTGCTCGCTCTTTGATGTATGTGAGACGTACGACGTGGTCGACGTTGACGATGGCGACCTTACGCGTTCCGGCAATGGGCGTGAGCAAGCTGCCCGAGCGCACGACGCCGCGCTGTTCCGGCACGCCGATGCGAAGTGTGAGCACGATGAGCTCGGTGGTGGTGGCAGCGAGCGGACCAGCAAGAACGTACGACGTATCCCTCCGAGAACGGCTGCGGCTCGTAGTTGACCGACGTCACGGTCACAAAGTGAGCGCCGTTGTCGAGTTGCTTGTGGGCACGAAGCTGCACGAACTCGCGGCCCGAAACTAGTGCACAACCAGCGAGAGAGATAGCGCGCGAAAGAGTTGGTTGCCAAACTCTCACAACAACCACAACTACAAAGCAGCCAGCAAGAGCACCACGTACTGCCGGCGACGTTGGCGCTGTACTGCACCAGGGTCAGGTTCAGGTCGGCGTTGATGTCCTTGAGCACGACGTTGTTCTGCATGCAGCTCGGCGCGTCAGGTTACGCTCGCTCGAGTGCTCGCGAGCGTAGTACGCACCACAATGTCCTCGCTGATCTTCTTCTTCTCCTCGAGCGGCGCGTTGAAGACCATCGGCCACAGCGTATCGATGTTCATGTCATCCATCTCACCTGCAACACGGCGTCGTGAGCGCCATCCTCATCGCTCTCATCGTCGTCGTCGGTGACCTGCACGTACCGACAGCCTTGACGACATGGACCGACGATCCAGGCAGCTCGAGCTCGTACACCTTGACACCCTCCTCCTCATGGAAGAGCTGCGTGCCAGCCGAGAATTCGCCGTTAGCGCCCCAGAACCTGAGCCGTGGTGCGAGAGTGCGCGCGAGCAGAGAGACACGCATCGCCGGCGCTCGCTCGCCGTGCCACATACCGTCCAGCCATCGGCCTCAGTGCCATTGATCCAAGCGAGGCGCTCCTCGAACGACTTGTTGGCAATGGCCACAAAGTCCTCGTCCTGCATGGCAGCGCATCACGGCCACGCAGCGGCCACCGCACAGCGCAGCACGAGTTCGAGTGAGATCGTTGTTTGCTCGATCGGGCACACGCAACGACGCGCGTTCAACGCTGCTTCTGCGCTCCAAAGCCCCAAACCAACCACACACTCCCACCGAACACACACCTTGAGCGGAGTCTCAAGCTCAGGATACGACCACTCGGGCGCCGAGCTACCACCAAACCAGCCGAACATCGTGAACGAGAGAGAGATCGAGATCGAGAGATCGACAGAAGCAGCGAGCAGCAGCGGAGCAACAAGCAACAAGCGAAACCACAAAACCACCACGAACACCACCAGCCTCTGAGGCCGCCTCGTGTGGCGCGAGCTTTTTGCGTTTTCGCTGCTCGTTCTCTCATTGCCTCGTCCCACGCGCACGACACGATCACAACCAGCCCGCCCCAACCACACCATGCCTCTCTCGGCCGCCCTGACGCTGTACCGCAACCTGCTTCGTACCGCGCATCACTACAACAGCTACTACTTTTCGCACTACATTGCTCGACGCACCAAGGAGGAGTTCCGCAAGAACCGCAACGTATCCGAGTCGGCCGCTCGGTTGCTGCTCGACAAGGCCGAGGTGTCGCTCGCTGTCGCGCGTCGCCAAGCCACCATCAGCAGGCTGTATCCGCGCGAGAAGCTCGTCATCGAGTGAGCCGAGCTCGCCAAATCATCAAGCAAGCGAGCGAAGCATTGAGCGAACGATCCAGCGAGGCAACGATCACTTGCTTTGTACAGCAACAACAATAACGACACGAGCAGTGTGATTGGTCAATCATCTTCATTGGCGTGTGCTGGAATCGAATCAAGAGAGCGAACGAGCAAGAGAGAAAGCGAGATAGATGGCAATACGGATGATGGATGGATGGATGGAGCAAACAACTAGACAGCAATGCTATCAGACAGACAGAGAGAGAGAGAGAGAGAGAGAGGCAAGTCGTGTGCGCGCCTGCTCTGCTTAGCTCCAGGCCGTGTGAATGTTGGTGTAGTAACCGACCAAACCCAGGCCGACCGCGAGCGCGATGCCGAACAGCAGCGGCTTGCGCGAGCCACCGGATGGCTTGTCGGGGTAGCCGAGGAACATGGCGATCTGCTTGAACTTGGAGTCGCTGTAGGGCGCGTAGCGCGGCTCGTTGGCGAACTCGAGGCCGGCGAACTTCTTGACGACCGGCTTCATGTGGCTGAAGGTGTCGAACGAGAACTTGCCGTGGTAGCCGCCGATGCCACTCGGGCCCACGCCTCCGAACGGCAGCGTGTTGATCGACGCCTGCATCATGGTGTCGTTCGACACGAAGGCGCCCGATGACGTGTTGTACAGCACGCGGTCGATGTTGGCCTTGTTGCTCGAAAACACGTAGCACGCCAGCGGCTTCGGTCTGGCGGCGTAACGTGAGTCAGCGCACTGTCGGCCACACGGTGGCTGCACCCGGCTGCAACGACGTACCGTTGGTTGATAAAGTCGACGGCGGTCTCGACGTTCGGGATGGTCAAGATGGGCAGAATAGGGCCAAAGATCTGTGCACACGCCGCGCGATGGTTAGCGTGCGAGTCTGCTTGAATGCAGCCGAGGTACGTACCTCGTCCTCCATGATGCGATCGCTTGCCGTGGCACGAACGAGCGTTGGCTCAATGTAGAGGTCGGCTTCGTCGGTCTTGCCACCGCAGATGACGGCGTCGGGCTGCATCAATCCGACGAGGCGCTTCCAGTGGCGGTTGGCGACGATGCGTCCGTACGACTCGGACTTTTGCGCGTCGGCACCAAAGAAGTCCTTGAGAGCCTTCTGCACCTCCTCGATGAACTGCTTCTCGACCTGCCGTTCGTTCCAAGCGAGGTGAGTACCAGACAGACAGACAGACAGACAGACGGAGAGAGAGAGCACGGCGCGTACATTCTCCTGCACCATCACGTAATCGGGTGCGATGCACGACTGGCCGGCATTGATCCACTTACCCCACGCAATGCGACGTGCAGCCATGTGCAAGTCACACGTGTCGTCGACAATCGTTGGCGACTTTCCTCCCTGCAAGGTCGAGATCATCGGATGCGAGTGAGCAACAAAGAATGACTGAGAACGCAGCGACTCGTCGTACCAACTCGAGCGTGATGGGCGTCAGATGCTTGGCGGCGGCGGCCATGACGATCTTGCCGACGAACGTGCTTCCAGTGTAGAAGATGTAGTCGAATTGGTTCTCGAGCAGCGCTTGTGTCTCAGTCGCTCCACCAGTGATGACTGCGAGCGCCGCGCACGTCAGCACGCCCGCTCGACGCCGAGAATCATCCGACGACGACGACGACCACAAGGCGACGAACGCGCACCTGCAAAGCAATCGTTGTCCAGGTATCGAGGCAACACCTCACGGAAGGCGCGCTCGCAGTGAACGCCGACCTCCGACGGCTTGAGAATGAAGCAGTTTCCGGCGGCGATCGCGCCCACCAGCGGCACGAGCGCCAGCTGAACGGGGTCTGCGCCCGACAACGACGTCCGATGAGCCAATGAACGGGCGGCGCCACACTGCTGAGCGACGTACAGTTCCACGGAGCGATCTCGAGCACGAGGCCGTACGGCTCGGGCACCAGCTGCACGGTATCGAGGCCGAACGCAATGAGATTGGGCTTGGCGACATTGGTCGGCTTGGTCCACTGCAAGCGCGCGCACAACCGGCCGTCAGAGAGGTCGCCGTATGAGATGCATCGGCTGTAGCACGCAACGTACACTCTCGAGATTGTGCACGGCAAGTTCAATGTCGTGGTACACCATGGCGAACTCGGTCAGGCGAACTTCGGCCGCATGCTGCTCGCAATGAATGAATGAATCAATCAATCAATCAATCAATCGATGAACGGAGTGGACACGAGAGTAGTACCTTGTGGAGATCGCGGTGAAGTGCCTCGATGAAGATGTCCTCGCTCTCGCGCAGACAGCGACGCAATGCCTCGAGTTGCTCGAGGCGCCACTGCAACGGACGCGTCTTGCCGCTCGCGAACGAACGGCGCAGCTTGGCGATGACGCGTCGCTGACACACACGGAGACACACGCGAATACCCGAACGCATTCCACTCCGAGGTAAGAAGCGAGGACGGTTGCGGTGTGACGAGCAGGGTATGGTGGTACCTGCTCTTCAACAAAGTCGGCAGCGGGTTCAGACATGGTCCCACGATGTTGTTGTTGTTGTTGTTGTTGTTGAGATGAAGACGACGAGTACGACGCAGCAGACACCCGGCACAACAATGACGACGCAGCAGCACCTCCTCGACGACCGACACTAGCGCACGCAACGACACGAGTACTCACGAGCAGGCTCAAGAGTGTCAAGCGACCCAATATCACCATACGACGAGCGACTCGAGTGCGAGAGCGAGCGAATGAGGTGATGATGAAGGCATGACGCGACGTAGCGGCTGCATAAGAGGCGAGCCGGCGACCGAGAATGGAGCTTGAGTTATGGGTCGCTGCTTCCTTCGTTCATTCCTTCGCTCTCCTTCCATCGTTCCATCTCTCGCGCATATCTTCGAGTATATTCGAGTAGATCAGAGTATATCCGAGCATATCCGAGTATATCAGAGTATATTCGAGTACGATTCGAGCTATAGACCATGAACGTACATCCGATCGAACTATCATCGTTCACGAAGCAGCGCGCCAGTCCTTCCGGTGCGACGTCGACTTCGACTTCGACGAGCTCGTCGTCGGCTCCCGGAGCTATCGAGCTGCAGGAGCTTGATAGCAACGATGAGGAGATTCTGGAGAATGAGACGACGGGCAGTTCAAAGCAATCTCACCGCTCTGTCAAGCACGACTCGGACGACAGCAGCGACGAGGATGAAGGCGATGGCGCTGCCCGTGACGACGATGATGATGACGATGATGACGATGATGACGACGACGAAGAGGAGGCTCTCACACTCGAGGAGCAGGCTGAGGTCGTGATGGCGATCATGAAGCCTGTGGCATTGACGATGGCGATCGTGATTCTTGTGTTGTTCACGATCGATCTGCCTGAGAACACTCGCACTCAGTATGTTGCATCGTTCGATCAGAGTGCGCACAAGCCACGCACGCACTCACTCACGCGCTCACAACTCTGCACAGGGCTGTATGGATGGTGTACCAAGAGAACGCGTCGGATTCGACGGTGCAGAAGCTCGGTGGCTCGCTGCTCAACGCCCTGCTCTTCGTCGTGATGATCATCGTCGTGACGGTGATTCTAGTGCTGCTGTTCAAGTATCGCTGCATGAATGTACGTGCGCGGGACCGCGCGATTCTCACCAAGAGAGAGAGAGAGAGAGCGCTTGGTTGCATGGGTGCGTGGGCTCTCGCTCACGAGTGTGCGCACGGTAGGTAATCTATGGTTGGTTGATTGGCTCGACCGGGCTGTTGCTATGCATGTTCGGCGCGCTGCTACTCTACTTTCTGATCTCGAGCATCAACGTGCCGTTCGACCTCTTCACCTTCTCGTTCCTGCTGTGGAACTTTACGGTCGGCGGCCTGGTGTGCGTCTTTTGGCACGCGCCGCCCATCATGAACCAAGGCTACTTGATCGTCGTGTCGGCGTTGCTAGCCATCTTCTTCACTCGCCTGCCCGAGTGGACCACGTGGGCCATCTTGGTCGCGATTGCAATCTACGGTTCGTTCACTCGCTCACTCGCTCACCAACGCGGTACTGACACCACCCCCGCCACCACCACCAGACCTCTTTGCTGTACTGTGTCCCGGTGGCCCGCTGCGAGTGTTGGTCGAGACGGCTCAAGCACGCCAGGAGCCGATTCCAGCGCTGCTCTACAATGGCAGCGTAGTGTTCGGCATGGCCAGCGAGACGCACTCGTCCTCCAACGACAGCAGCGATGAAGACGACTCGACCGCCGCCGCCACCGCACCCTCATCGCTGCCACCACCTGCAGGCGCCTCGGAGCCGCTGGTGCCTGCCGACGAGCGATCGGCCGCTGCCGGCCCGGATGTCGAGTACGGCACTGCTCGCGAACCGAACAACGCCGCTCACACGACTCCTATCGATGAGAGCGACATCATCTCGTTCGAGCACCGCACCGATAACCGCCGCGCCATCAAGCTCGGCCTCGGTGACTTTGTGTTCTACAGCGTGCTGGTCGGCCGTGCGGCCATGTACGACATCATCACGGTGTTTGCGTGCTTCATCGCCATCATCACCGGCCTCTTCCTGACGCTGGTGCTGCTGTCGGTCTTCCGCAAGGCGCTACCGGCGCTACCGTTCTCGATCGCACTCGGTACCATCTTCTTTCTCCTGAGCAAGCAATTCTTGGTGCCGTTCGTGCTCGAGCTCGGTACCGCTGGCATCATTGTGTAATCTCGCAGCCAGGCAGGTAGCCAGGTAGCCAGCCTACCACGATGCATCGTTGGCATCATTGGCATATCAGAGCACATAGCAATGTACAATTCATTCATTCACTCATTCATTCATTCGACAATCAAGAAGCATCTCTCGCTCCAAGATCACATTGTTGTCGTGGTGGTGGGTGATTGTTCGGGAGCCGTAGCGTCTTCTGCAGTATCTGCAACTCCACGAATGACCACCTCCTCCACGGCATCGACATCGGCGATCGATGGTGACGACGACGATGGCACCTTCTGGTCGCTCGATTGTCGTTGCAATCGCTGTCGAATCTCGAGGAGCAATCGCCGTGCCTCCTTGGCCTCTGCGATGGCGACCGCCATATATCAGAGGTGTCAAGAACCAATCGACAGAGCAAGAGCTGTGTACACACAAACACTAGAGATGCAATCGTACTTGCTGGGCATAATCGAAGTGCGTGTTCCATCTCGGACTTGGCGGCAGCAACGCGGCCCAGCTCGAGATAGACGCACGCTCGCTCTGCCATGGCACCGGTGTAGTCGTGATCGAGCGAGAGCGAGTAGGAGAGGTCCTCGAGTGCGCGCTGAAGGTGCTCCTCGCGTCGGCTCGGGAGCGTCATTGTGAGCGCAAAGTACCGGTGCGCCTGGCCACGATAGAAGCGCCACCACGGCGAGAACGGCAGGCGCTTCACCGAGTCGGTAATGAGCTCCAGAGCACGGAGCAGGTCCTTCTCGCACGGTAACAGGCCGCGGCGAACGCGTACGATCGCTTGTCCAAGCAACGCTGCACCAAAGGTTCGGTCGAGTCGCAAGGCCTGGTCAAAGTCTGCCTCGGCCTCGTTCAGGCGGTCGAGACCCAGGTACGAGAGGCCGCGATTGGTGAAGGTGTTGGCATCCTTGTTGTCGATCGCGATCGCACGTGTAAACTCGATGATGGCTTCAAGACACCACCGCAACCAGCAACCGAGCGAGTGAGATGATGCATATGCGGTCGAGTAGGCGACGTGTACTCGCGTACCTGATTCGTGCTTCTCGAGAATGCGCATCGAGAAGCCCATATTGACGTACGGATTCGAATCGGCGGGTTCGAGGGCGATCGCTTGCTCAAAGTCTCGCATGGCTTCCACGTGTCTGTTGAGTCGCTGCAATGCAAAGCCACGACATCGTAGAGCATAGACGTCGGTCGGATTGACGCTCAGCAGCTCGGAATGGTCGGCGATGGCTGATTGAGTGAGCGAACACAGTGCCCGTGAGCGAGTGAGTGCGAGCCGCCGCCTTGAATGGAGGGAATGCGCAGTGCACTGCACCTTGTTCGTGTTTGTTGAGTCGCGAGTAGGAGAAGGCACGATTGTACAATGCATCGATGCGTTCAGTTCGGTTAATGTCGCTCACGAGCTCGAGCGCTCGGTTAAAGTCCTTGATTGCTGAGGATGGATGGATGGATAGATGGGTAGCAAGTTGCACGACGTCAGTCACGATGCGCCGCCGATGCCAATGGCACTCGCCGCGGTACCATTCGTAGCAAGTACCAGTACCTTGCTCGTGATTGTTGAGGTTCTGGTGGCAGTAGCCACGATTGTTGTAGGCCTTGGCGAGTGTTGGATCGATACGAATGACCTCGTCGTAGTCCTTGATAGCTGACGAATGTCCATCATTTTGTACCATCAGCATCATCATCATCACTCGAGCATTGGAGCGAGTGTGCCATACATACCATCTTCATCTCGCTCCATACGCTTGAAGGCAGATCCACGACAGTAGTAGGCCGAGGCATTGTGTGGATCGAGTTGCAGGATGGTCGAGTAGTCCTGCAGCTCGAGCTCTCGCTTCTTGAGCACGCCGTACGAGAAGGCACGATTCTCGAGTGCATTGACGAACGTCGGGTTGATGCGTATGGCCTCGGAGAAGTCCTGTATGGCACGCTCGTGCAGGTTGAGACACGCATAACTGTAGCCGCGACTGTTGTACGAGATCGAGTCGTGTGGGTCGATGCGAAGCGCCTCGTTGATCTCGGCGATGGCGCGACGGTGCTCGCCGAGTGCGCTCCACGAGATGGCCTTGTTGCAGATGGCCTTGTAGTCCAACGGGCTCAGCATGATGGCCTTGTTGAGGCTCGCAATCACCTCGTAATGACGCTCGAGGCTGCGATACGAGTGCGAGCGATTGTAGTACATGAGTGCGTCGAGAGGGTTGAGGCGCGAGGCGTCGTTGTACTTGCGAATGCAGTTCACGTGATCGAGCTGCCGTCGATAGACCGAGGCCTCGGCCGCGAGTCGATTGGCCTCTGCGATCTCGGAGGCAGTCGGAGTCGCTCGACGAACGACGATCCTAGCTTCGTCACATGATGCTCGTGTTGCAGTCGACTTTGATGATGATGATGATGTTGCTGCTGCGTCTGAATCTGATGATGATGCAACCAAGGTCGCTCGATGCTGTAGGTCGTCCGATGATCGCGATGCGGTACTCGCGTGTAGTCGTCCACCATCCTCATCGTCATCATCATCATCATCATGACTGCCATCTTCAGTTACTTGCTGTGCTTGCTGCTGTTCGCTGGTGATGGTAGATGTAGTGGGTTCGAGTGCATTGCTGCTACTGCCATCATTACTACTGCTACTGCTGCTGCACTGCGGCTCGAATACCGAGGTTCGACTCATAGCAGAATCGATGCGCGTTGTGAAGCGCCACTCTTGTGCTGTTGTCAGAATGCAGGAGTAGCAATGAATGGAGAAAGAGTGCGGGTGTGTGTGGGGAGGGAGGTGGCAGCGATCGTGGTAGTGGTGGTGATGGCAGGGAGAGCGAGCGAATGGCACACGAGCAACGCAATGACGCAACAAGAATGGTTGGCTGGTTGGGTATGGATATGGTTGTTACTTACGAGGACCACATATGTGTACTCGGCACAACAGCTACAGTAACAGCGGTAGCGGTATAGTCGAGAGATTGCTATTCACAAGAGACGGCGGCGGCGGCGGCGGCGATCGACTCGCGCAGCAAGGAGCACGAGTACGAGGGCGTGCGCGTGGGTGGTGCTCAATCCCATAGCTCAGCACGGCCCTGAGCGTCCCAATCGATGAACGAACCCTTACCGCAGGTGTACTTCTTCTCGGTGCCCTGTTGCGGTTGATGTGAGCGAGCAGCGA
>Ga0209935_1004973_pt1 | contig 11666 bp, 17 predicted proteins | sample ThiBio_1000_plan_2_FD_183958 | JGI IMG/M metagenome (GOLD analysis project Ga0209935, IMG submission 183958) | Wastewater bioreactor microbial communities from Cape Town, South Africa - Thiocy_cont_1000_plan (SPAdes) | ecosystem: Engineered > Bioreactor > Thiocyanate-remediating >... | reverse complement strand
GAATGTGCTGGATCATCATCAACAACGACAACCTACGATTCGATAGCACGGCAGATACTTGTTCGATACGTGCGAGAAGCCGATCCATTTCAACCATCAAGTCCGCATCATTGGCGTCGCACAAGTCGTTGGTGAATGGATACTCACTCGTCCATAATTTGAGGAGATTCAAGGTTCTGATGGATGATTGCTTGTCAGTATGTGCAATCTCACTCTCTCACATATGGCTGCCTTACCTCAATACGACAGGAGTAAACTGAGAGGGACTCGAGTCGAAGAACGAGTGAGCGCCGTCGAATTCGTCATGTATCGTGCGAATGAGCGTCGAGGCCTTGTCGCAGATGGCGCGATACACCATCAACAAGCAGCGAGGTAGATTGGTCTGGGTTCTCGCTGCTACATTCACATGAGTGAGTTCGGAAGATGAACCACCAGACAGTGAGATACAAGTCGTTCGATATAGATTCGCTCGCGAGGTCGCGTACGAGTTGGAGATAGGATAACGCGAACGATGGCGCCAAGCGATGCCACTCGCTTGATACTCACGTCATGCGTGAGGTCATTCTCTTCGACCGAGCATACGCCTTGCCAAAAGTACTCTTGGATCTCGCGGTCCGATCGCAATGGCAAACATGAGTCATCAGGCGAGGTCATGGTTCAGCAATGGTCATCAGTGACTGATGTACGAGTCACTCGTGTGGTTGATAGGTGGTGTGAGAGCGAGACAGCAAGCAAGCAAATGATGGATTGTTGGATGGATTGTTTGATGGCAGCTCGTAACTCCGAGAGCCAGCCACCACCTCCGCAACCAGGCAACCAGGCAGCCGCGAGGTCCGACGTCGCGATAGCTGAAATGGTGTGGAATACAGCTCGACCCTTGAAGTGCTCAAGTACCCACCACACTCGGGTACCAAGGCATAGCTCGCTCACCAGCCCAATCAATCTCGCGCACTCACTCGGTCTCGTTGGCTCGATATTCTTGCTTGAGGACCAGCAACCTCGCGCCATTCGTTTGCTGCTCGCTGCTCCTTCACACGCACCAGCAAGCCCATCCATCTCTATCTCGCAATCTCATACCGGCTAGCAAGCCCATCCATCTCTATCTCGCAATCTCATTCCAGCTAGCAAGCCAGCAATCCCACTCTCGCTCACTATCTCACACCAGCTAGCAATCTAGCTATCCCACTATCGCTCCACTATCTCATACCAGCCAGCAACAGCAACATGGTGACTCAAACCACTCCCGAGAGCCCTGCCCCCGAGACCATCACCAACCAATACGACGTCGGCTGCAACGAGTCATGCCACGACTGCGTACGTCGTACGCCTTGCTTGCCGTGCACGATCGGCGGCGTGTGCTGGGAGGCTTCGTTGTGGCTCGGCGGCCTGGGCGCCAAGTGGGAGCGCGAGAAGATCGTCAACTCCAACCCGACCACGATGATGTGCACCAACATGTCGTTCATCTTGAGGTACGTCGAGGATTCGATAGGATTCGATAGATACGATTGAGTAGGACCTCACAAGCGAACGATACCTGCTGGTGCTCGTTAGTGAGGTTTGCTTCTGTGGCTTCGTGCATCTGCTACTGATGCTCATGATGCTGGTGTTTGCCATCGTCGGCGATGCCTTCTGGATCATCTTCTTGTTCTTCTGGCTGCTCGGACTCGGCCTCATCAACCTCGCAACTTGCTGCTGCATGTGCTGCACAAGTACGATGCCTTCCTTTTGATTGATTGATTGATTGATTGATTGATTGATTGATTGATTGATTGATTGATTGATTGATTGATTCGATTGATTGATTCGATTGATTGATTGATTGATTGATTGATTGATTGATTGATTGATTGATTGATTGATTGATTGATTGATTGATTGATTGATCCAACAGAGCCTGATCCATGCTTTTGGGCTCGATCATGCCTCCAAGCACACTCCGAACTGTACGATCGCAAGTTCCTGGTTCATATGCCACACTCGGATTGCCTGCGAGTCTATCGCGACCTCGAATGCTGGAATTGTTGCTAGCAGCTCCCCCATGGCCGTAGTGCATTGTTTCGGACACACCATCTCTACGATCCTATGGCTTGTACATACACCCACACACTTATGCACAACTATACATACATTACATTCGATTCCTCATGCCAAGCTCGCACGGTGTCGATGCTCTAGTTCCACGCAAGCTCAGTTGCATCTTGTCTCGCTCGCACACTTCATCAACAAGCTCCCTCTCATACCATCAACAACACAACAAGCTGCCTCTCATATCATCAACAGGCTCCCTCTCATATCATCAACAAGATCCCTCTCATACCATCATCAACAAGCTCCCCCTCATATCATCAACAAGCTCCCTCTCATATCATCAACAGGCTCCCTCTCTTATCATCATCAACAACAACAAGCTCCCTCTCATACCATCATCAAGCTCCCTCTCATACCATCAACAACGAGCTCCCTCTCATATCATCATCAACAAGCTCGCACTCGAGATGGATGACACACAAGATCAAGAACCGATCCTACTCGAACCAGTGCTACTCGAGCCATCAACACCAGAGGATCATCTCGAACCACCAACTACGAGCACTAACGATACTGCCACTGCCACAACGCCTTCGTCGCAGCAACAAGACTTTGTAGTCGAGTGTGTCGATGGCGTATGTCGGCGACCTCCCAAGCGCACGACCAGACGCGACACAGCATCAACAACATCAACATCATCGAATCACAACACGTCGACCACCGACGACTCGAACCACTCGACCACAACTCCCAAACGGTCTCGTCGTAACTCCAACAAGGAGTCGGACGATACCGACGACGAGAGCAGCTCGAGTTCGAGCTCGAGCTCCAACTCCAAGGCTCCTGGGTTCGGGTCGTTCCAAGGTCGAGCAGCCGAGTTCTTCACGCGAGACTGGCCGTCAAGCTTCAAGGTCGCTGCGACAGGCAAGCCTCGTTCATCATCCGTATGTGTCGACAGTGCCGCACATACTCATTGCGAGCTACCTACTGATACCGTGCATCCCATTGCATCCACGATGAATGATCGATCCCACTCGTTCAGTTCGAGTACAAGGTCAGCTTGACACTGAAGAACAAGTCGTCGTCGTCATCGTCATCATCAAGCAACAATGTGAGATCCTCTGTCTCAAGGAGTTCCGTAGTTCGAACAGGAGAGAGCACCACATCTCTACCGGACCTCACACGCAACAACGACGATGGTGGTGCCAGTGCTTCTTCTTCTTCTATCGACGGTGCCGATGCCTCTGGTGCTCCCATTCGCCTGGCAGCTCTTGGCAACGATGCCACTCAGCCCGTCGAGAACAGCCAAGATGCTCCAAGCTCGCTGCGACGTCCGTCTCGACCACCGCGACGTGGTGATCGACGAGATGGCGGTGGCGGCAACAGCGGCTCTCGCAACAACGGTTGGAGCGTGAGCTCGAGCTGCTCGTTGAAGCATCGAGTCAACAATCGAGTGACGCTGTCGGGCTCGATGTCGCCCGGCTCGTCGAGCGAGCCAACGATCGAGGCAGCGATCAAGCATGGCGATGCGTCGGTCAAGGTGTCGGCGCGAGCCGTGGACGTCGAATGGCGCCCGTCGAACGTGCTGACCATCAAGGCATCGACGTCGTACCAGAAGCAGTTCACGATGGCACTCGCCGACAAGCGAGCGTCGTTCAACGTCTCGTACCGCGATCGCGAGAGACACGTGGCGCTCTCGGGCGACCTATCGAGCGTGTCACTCGAGGCCGTGACGACCTACGAGCCCGAGCGAGTCATTACGAGCGTCATGGAGTTCATGGGCCTCGTGGGCGCGCACGATTACCAGGCGCAGCGAGCACAGATGCGGTTCTTGAGGCTGCTCCACTCGTCGCTCGAGGGAGCTGACACGACAAGTCCAACGAGCGTCGCCGCCTCCACGACAGCGAGCCGAGTGCGAGAGCGATGGTGGAAGCACCAAGCAGCGCTGTTGCAGCAACGACCAAGCGAGACGGCGACCGGCGTGCTGCCACCGAGAGTGCTGCAGGGAGCGATTGGATTCAAGGCCAAGCGTAACGTCGACGTTGCGAACTGGAGCATCAACTCGAGTGCAGAGGATCTCCTGGACCTGACGGTGGGCACGAGCTTGAGTGGCGATGGATGGAGTGCGTGTGGCACATGGTACGAGAGAAGCAATCGGCGCGCGCACAAATACGTGCACGTGACACTCACTGCGGCGGTCGTGTGGTCGTGGTGGCAGGCATGCAAACTCGAATCGAACGACGTTGATTGGCTCGTACAACGCCGAGCTGGGAGTGGAGTGGTGCGCGCGAGCGACCGTGTCGCCGGTCAAGGAGCAGAAGCTCGAGCTGGGTGCGAAGTGGAAGATTGCCAACGGCCACATCAAGTGCTCGATGACGCCGTTCTCGCGCCTGGGTCTCGCAATGAGCTACTCGTTCAACAAGCGCACGTCGCTCAAGGTCGCATGCACTCGATCTCTCACGGGAGCCGCAGGCGCTGCTGGATCGTGGCAGCCGGGATTCGTCTTGTCGTTTCGCTTGTGATCGCGAGGGCGGGAGTGTCGATAAATGCAGGTGTAAGGTGGAAGCATAAGCTCGATTTGCGTGAGGGGCGTTTGGAGAATCGACCCAACGAGGGGATTATTCGCATTTTCGCGGCGAGGCGAATAATCCACTGTGTGTGTGTGTGGGCCTCAGTGCTCTCGCTCTCCTCTTCTTCGCCTCTCGTCTCTCTCTCGCACGCACCCTCTCACACACTCCCGAGCTCCTCGCCTCGCTCTCTCGCTACCTCCCTTCCTTCCAACCCACCTGCTCTTATCCCAATGGACTCGTCACTGGAGTTCTCGCACGAGGATGCTGCGCGTCTTGAGCCGACGGCTCGCTCGTTGATCGGCCATCTTGTCGATGTGGTACGCAGCAGTTGGTAGTAATAGTCGCCTCGCCAATCGCGATCCCTTCTCTCGCTCGCTCAAGCCGAAGAGACCCTCGCGAGCTCTGGCGCTCTCGCTCCCCCTCGAAAAAATAGCGCATCCGTCTCCTCGTTGTTGTCTGGCGATCTACCATACTCACATTGGCGCGCTATCGGTATGGATGTCGACGCATACGTGGTGGGCTGCGTGATTTTTACCGCGTCACCAGCAAATCGGCACCACGCGTCTGAACGAGTTGTGGCAGCGAAGCGCCGACGCCGACGGCAATATGTCACACGCCAACACGACGCAGTTCTTCCAGGCCCTCGCTGATGAGTGCGGTCTTTTGTGGGACCAGCCGGTACGTGCCACGAATGTCACGCATTGCTGCGAGAGAAGAAGGCGCTCGCGCCTCTTGTTGCTCGGAGCGCTCGACTCACGGTGCCTTTGCGTGCGTGTGTACGTCTGCGTACGTGTGTTTGTGCGTGGAATAGCTGCAAGATGGCTTGTTGCAATTGATCAAGGACGATCCGTACTCGAAGAGCCGCTTCCTCGCAATCTTTGGTACGTGCATCGAGCTCGAATCGAATCGACCACCCCATATGAAGTGGACGATGAATAAGGCCAAGGCCGAGACAGAGGCAGAGATGGAGATGGAGAGTAGCTGGATGACAACCGCGCACCAAGGCGTGATGATGGGAGGGTGACTGACTCTTCTTCTCCGTCGTGTGATGGGTTATTGGTACCATCAATAGGCAAGATCGAGGAGGACCTGTCGGGCGCTGGTGCGCAAGGCTTCAGCCTGACCGAGTCGCTGCGCGTCGAGATTGCCGACGCCACGGCCCAGCACAAGTAGGCGCACGCAAGCTTGCTTATCACAACAACCACCACCAGCACCCTATCACCGCTACCACATCTCAACATCAGCAGTACGCGAGCCTCGTCGTTCTTCCGCCTTCATGCTCCTTGTCCTGGACTTCCTCTATCGATCTATCGCCTGTCTCTCCCCCTCTCTCTCCCTCGCGTCCACGAGCGAGGCAACGTTCCTTCGTTCTCGTTCTCCTCCCTCTCGGCGTGCGTCAAAGAGTGCGCTTCAGCGATACGACGACGCATCGTTGACAGCACACTGATCTCAATCCTGTAAACAACCTCATCACTGCCACTGACTATCGTAGAAAGCCTGCGACTCCATATTCGCTATTCGCTATTCGCTATTCTCTCGCGCAATAGATGGGAGATAGCGAGGTAGCTGGCAAGTCTCACGCGATTGATCAACAAAATATCTGAATCTATCTCCACCTCCTGTCCTATCTCCTATTCTATCTCTATCATCGAGAGAAGAGACTCCAATACTAGCGATATCACACATCAAACCCCATCGTATCTCAACCCACACCCCTCTCTCGAGAAGCCACTACTGTTCTAGACTAGAATCATCATCAGGCAGGTTCGGCGATCATCATCAGTTGCTTCCCGCCTCGCTCGTAGCTGCTGCTGTTGCTGCTCCAGCACCATCCCTCCCTCCCTCCCTCGGTCGTCCTCGTTATCCGCACCATCACTACTATCGAGCTACAGCACCACCTCGGCAGCCATCATGCAAACAATCATTCCAAAGCTTGGATTCGCTCCTGCTCCTTCTGCTGACTCGTCGTCATCGTCCAGCACTGAAGGCAGCACCGACACCACACCAACGAGCACCACATCGTCGACGTTGGATCTTGCATCAGCAGTGACTCTCGCTTCTTCAGGTGATACGGATGGTCGCCTGGCTTGGAAGGCACACGTGGATTACATTCGCGGCCTCGATGCAGCACGCGATACGTTCGAGTATTGGCTCACGGAGCATCTGCGAGTGTCGGGAGGATACTGGGGCCTCAGCGCCATGGCGCTGCTGAACTCGCTGTCGCTCATGGACCGCGAGGCTGCGCTGGCGACCGTACTCGCGTGTCGCCATCCATGTGGCGGCTTCGGTGGCAACGTCAACCACGACGTGCATCTGTTGTACACCTTGTCGGCCGTGCAGATTCTGTGTCTCTACGACGCGCTCGATCGACTCGATGTCGAGAGCGTCGTGGCGTACGTGGCCTCGTTGCAGAACCGCGACGACGGATCGTTCAAGGGCGACGAGTGGGGCGAGGTCGACACGCGCTTCTCCTACTGTGCCATCAACTGTTTGTCGTTGCTCGGTCGCTTGGATGCCATCGATGTACCCAAGGCCGTCGAGTTCATTGTACGATGCAAGAACTTTGATGGTGCCTTCGGATGTCTGCCGGGTGCTGAATCGCATGCCGGACAGAGTATGTGCCTCTCTCACTCTCACAAATGACGACAACGACAATGATGATAACATTGGTCTAATTCAATCGGTTGTATGACGACGCTGCTGCTGCTGATGATGATTAGCCTTCTGTTGCGTGGGAGCACTCGCAATCGTCGGAGCCTTGGAACACGTCGATCCCGACCTGCTTGGTTGGTGGCTGTGTGAGCGACAACTCAAGTCCGGCGGCTTGAACGGCCGACCCGAGAAGCTGGCCGACGTGTGCTACTCGTGGTGGGTGCTGTCGTCTCTCAGTATCCTCGGCCGACTGCACTGGCTCGAGCAGGAGAAGCTCAAGGAGTTCATCCTCTCGTGCCAAGATACCGAGACCGGAGGCTTCGCCGATCGACCGGGCGACATGGTCGATGTGTTCCACACGTTCTTTGGTATCGCCGGCCTCAGCTTCCTCAAGTATCCAGGCTTGGCGGCCGTCGATCCAGCGTACGCCTTGCCGGTCGAGACACTGAAACGGTTAGGCAAGGCGTTGCCGTGGCTTGAACAACCTCACGCCACTGCCACTTCAGCATAGAGAGAGAGCAAGAGAGCATAAGAGAACGTTTGTTATTGTTGTAGTAGGCAAAGACTAAACCGAGGTATATTCGCGAAAATTGTAACTTGTCTTGCGCACAAGCGAGCATCTAACCAAACACTACATCATCACAGCAACAAACCGTGCACATGGTATGAATTAGCTCGATTCTCCGCATGAGGACGATGATGAGCAGCAACAGCAGCAGCAGCAGTACCTTGCAGGCACGACAGGTCATCTCTATGAGAGGCAGCCGTAAACCTCTTAGAGCTTGTTGAAGGCGGCGACATCGACCGACTGCACCAAGTCCTCGAGCTCCATGATCTTCTCCTCGAGAATGTCCGTGCTGACCTTGTCATCCTCGACGTGGCAGTTGATGACGAGCTTCTGGATGCCGTACGCGACGTCCTCGAGCTTTCCGGCCTTCCACTCAAGACCGTCGAGAGCGATCTCACGCACGCGGCGCTCGAGCTCCGCCATGTCGGTCTCGTCGTCGAGCGGCTTGACATCGAAGAGGATGCTCGACTTGGCGATGACGCCCTTGGCCTTCTTCTTGGCCTCGGACTCGGCGAGGAACTTCTCGCGCAGAGCCTCCTGGGCCGCATCATCGTCGTCGTCCGAGCCGAACAAGTCGACGTCGTCGTCGTCGGCCGGCTTGGCGGCACCCGAGCTGGAGGAAGCAGCCGGGGCAGCAGCAGTCCAACTACGCGTAGAAACAGAACGAGGTAAGCCTCCGAGAGAAGCGAGAGGAGAGAGGAGGGAGAGCGTACGCGGCCTGCTCAGCGACCGTGAACGAGCGGATGTGGCGAGCCCATCGAGCAACGTTGGGGAACTTCTTCTCGTCGACCGAGTCGGGGAGAGTCGTGAGCGTCTCGATATCGGCGTGCGACGGGAGGAAGCTGCAGGCAAGTAGCACCGTTATCAGTACGATGACCACCACTTTACCAGCACCAGCACCAGCACGAGAGCGAGAGAGAGGAGTGCGTACCCGTTGATGTAGCTCTTGTCAGCGAGGTCCTTGTTGAGCTGTTGCAGGTTGGCCATGGTGTGTGTACTGTCGTCGACGAACAACAGGTTAGACAGGCTGTTTCGTGGTGGAGTTGCAATCACGCGACCGCCACACACGCAAGCGAACACACAGACACACGAGAGATAGAGAGAACGAGAGTTATGGAGATAGACACGCACAGGTACAAAGATATATGCCACACACGCACACGAGATATGCAGCAGCAGCAGAAGCCACACGGAACACACAGCGGCACACCCACTCCATTCCCTCTCCCTTCCTCCTAACCCGCCCAAAGACCTCGCCCCCAAGCGCCCACCGACCCTCTCAAGCCCTCTCCCTCGCGCGATACGTACATGAAGTCTAATCGCGCAGCGTGGTCAGCACACTGAGAGATGATGCGATGTTGGAGAGAGAGACGAGAGAAGGAGAAAGAGCCCGACCACAAGCAGCGGCCTCAAGAACGCACGTGTCGTAATTTCCTACCCAACGCCTGCCGGCCTGTAAGGTTCGTGACTTGAGCTCGCGATGCGCTTGATAAGCCCGTGTTGCGTGATCGATATCACTGTTCTTATTCCCTCTCGCTCGCTCGTTCGATTGACAGCGCGCGTGCACGTGCCGACGCGTCGTTGCTCTTGCTCTTCTTCTGCTGCCTCGCTGCTCCCTCACTGCTCCTCACTGCCCTCACTCTCATGGAATCCTGGGGTGAGTATCTCGCGGAACATGGCTACCTGCCTGACTGGCTTCTGCGTCGTGCCATTCGACAGCAACTCGCTGCGCGCCTCCAGGAGCAGGAGCTTCTTGGTGCTTGGCAATCGCTCGATGGCTTTGTGCGCGAGCTGCGTGCGAGTCCGATCGCCATCGAGACCTCGGCCGCCAATCGACAGCACTACGAGGTGCCGACCGAGTTCTACCGCTTGGTTCTCGGTCCTCGTCTCAAGTACAGCTGCACCTACTGGCCCGACGGCGTGCGCGACCTCGGTGCCTCGGAGATCGCGTCGCTCGAGCTCGTGGCCGAGCGTGCTCGCTTGTGCGACGGCCTCGACGTGCTGGAGCTCGGCTGCGGCTGGGGCAGCTTCACGCTCTGGGCCGCCGAGCGCTACCGTGGCTCTCGCTTCGTGGCCGTGTCGAACTCGAGCTCGCAGCGTGCGTTCATCGAGCAACAAGCGCGCGAGCGACAGCTCTCGAACGTGCGCGTCGTGACGGCCGACATGAACGACTTTGCGCCCGACAGCCAACAGCGCTTCGACCGCATCGTGTCGATCGAGATGTTCGAGCACATGCGCAACTATGCCGCGTTGCTCGAGCGTGTGGCCTCGTGGCTCAAGCGCCCCGACGACCCCGACGAGTCGCAACGACCGATGCACGACGTGTTCTTGTTCGTTCACATCTTTACGCACGCGTGCTTTGCGTATCCCTACCGCGACGACGGCGGCTGGATGGCGCGCACCTTCTTCACCGGCGGCATCATGCCCTCGACCGACTTGCTGTTGCACTTTTGCGACCATCTCAAGATCGTCAATCGTTGGCGTCTCGACGGCACGCACTACTCGCGCACGCTCGAGGCCTGGCTGCAGCGACAGGACCTGCCCGAGCTCCGTCAGCCGATCCTCGACCTCTTTGCCGCCACCTACGGCTCGATCGACGAGGCGCGCTTGTGGTTCCAACGCTGGCGTATGTTCTGGATCGCATGCAGTGAGCTATTCAACTACCGCCAGGGTCGCGAGTGGTTCGTCACGCACTACCTCTTCCAACCTCATGGCCAACATGCCCAGTAGCAATGAGGCCCACATATCGCAATACCAATGTCCGGCATCTCTCTCTCTCTTCAGTTGATGCATCTCTCGTGCATCTCTCTCTCGTGTATCGCTCTTGCTACGTGGTCAAACATATATATCTCTATTTCAACAACCTTCCAAATCTATCTATCTATCTATCTAATCTTACAGCGTCGCAAAGGTTACACCATCAAAGGAACGAGAAGATCTCGAACAAGAGCTCGTTCGGAATCATCGACATCGCCGAATCATCGACCAGCGATCGAATCATCGTCATCGTCGAGACGGCTTGCTTCATCCATGATGGAGCATATCGATGACGATCTGGCTGCCACACGAACTTGGTGTCGGCAAGCCATTGATTGGCTCCAATCACATGTACTCGATGGTCTACCGAGAAGGCGATGAGACCTCGATGCTCGTCGAACGCCACGCCACATAGATTCTTACAGTCACAATCGAAGGACGAGATGTGATGGCCTTCGTGAGTGAATGCTTGCAGCCGATTGTTGTTATAGTCAGCGACGATGATTCGGCCTTGGTTGGCGATGCACACTGCAAGAGGATACTTGAGCTGGCCTGGTTGCTTACCAAGAGAGCCGAACTCGAACAAGAACGAGCCATCGATCAACGACAATACTTGCACTCGATTGTTATTGGCATCAGTGACGATGATTCGGTGTCGATCATGATCAATCGCAATGCCTGATGGGGTAAAGAACTCGCCAGGTTCCGCCCCTTGCTTGCCGACCGAGAACAAGAACGAGAGATCGGTCGACGACAAGAACACCAATCGATGGTTGAAAGTGTCGGCGATGATGGTGCGATGATGATGCTTGTCGATCGCGATACCTCGAGGGAAGAAGAACTCGTGATCTCCTGATCCGTACTTACCAACACACGACAAGAACGATCGCTCGCTCAGCGACCATACTTGTATGCGGTGGTTATGCGAGTCACTGATGAGGATGCGATCGTGATCGTGATCGATCGCCACTCCAAACGGTTGGATGAGCTGGCCTGGTTGGTTGCCTTGCGAGCCGAACTTGGACACGAACGAGCCGCCATCGTCACACGAGAATGCTTGCATTCGATTATTGTTGCTATCGACGACATAC
>Ga0209935_1004972_pt1 | contig 11669 bp, 20 predicted proteins | sample ThiBio_1000_plan_2_FD_183958 | JGI IMG/M metagenome (GOLD analysis project Ga0209935, IMG submission 183958) | Wastewater bioreactor microbial communities from Cape Town, South Africa - Thiocy_cont_1000_plan (SPAdes) | ecosystem: Engineered > Bioreactor > Thiocyanate-remediating >... | reverse complement strand
GCCGTGATGAGCAGGTCCGGATGCAGCACGATGTAGTTGTGCTGCTCGTCGACGATGCACAGGTTGCTGGTGGCGTCGAACTCGCCAAACACGTGCACAATATCGCCGGCATAGATGAGAGCTGCGCGTTCGAAGGAAGGCCAGAGCGAGCTGGCGCGTTAGTTGCAAGGGCGAGGAGTGCGACCGAGGCTGCCGCCACGTACCATTGCACCAGTCGTCTCGGAGTATCACTGTGTATTCGCTGCCACTGTTCTCGGCATCATGCAGCTTGAGTCTCTGGCGGAGCATCCACGAGTGAGAAGCTGGCACGCTATTTACTGGAGGCAGGAAGAGGAGGAGGAGCGTACGACTTCCGAGCCGCGAGAGCGGGGAGTGCCGCTCTTGGGAGAGAATCGCTGTGGCGCCTCGACCTCGGTGACGGTCACGACCACAAAGCGGCGGTAGCGGCCCAGCAATGGCATGAAACCCTCGAGTATGCCAGCATTGACTTTGAACAGCGGGCCTCCAATGTTGCCACCGGAGTTCGATCGTTTCAAGCGGTGAGATTGTTGTTGAGGTTGAGGTTGAGGTTGATGTTGAGGTTGATGTTGATGTTGAGGTTGAGGTTGTTGTTGAGGTTGAGGTTGAGGTTGAGGTTGAGGTTGAGGTTGAGGTTGAGGTTGAGGTTGAGGTTGAGGTTGAGGTTGAGGTTGAGGCTGAGGTTGAGGTTGAGGCTGCCACTCGTGGGAGTCCAACTCGAACGCAGTGCCCCAGATCGAATCGTCCATGTCACGCAAGAGCTCCTCGGCTTGTTTGAGCTCATTGGCAACGAGTTCCTCTCTGCTTGTAGCACGCAGTATGGAACCGACTGGTGCAGGTGCAGGCGCTGTTTGTGCCACTGCAGTGACGGTCGTTGATGCAGAGGTCGTGGACGTTGTGGTGGAACTGCCGACCCGCGACATTGACAGTGTGTCTAGTGTGCTGGTGTTCATCGATGCCGTGGCACTGCCGGGAGAGTCGCTGTCCGACATGAAGAAGCAGTCATAGTCGTCATCGGTAGCATGGAGCGCGCCTCGTTGGTTGCTCGGATCACTCGAGTCTTGCGGTTGTGCCATGTGCGCTGGCTGCTCGATCGCACTGCTGAGCATGTCCAAGAGCGCGAGGTCATCGTTGGAGCCGGTCTTCTTCAGCCTCCTGGACCGAGTGGACGAGTGAGCCTTGGTACGTTTGGATGCTGGAGTACGCTTGGAACGAGGTGTTTGGCCAGAGCTCGCAGTGTCCGAGAGAGCGCCGAGCGGAGTGCTGCGAGCCCGATGGCGAGGCGATGTTCGAAGCACAGGAGCGCGCTCGACAGTGCTCGTGCTCGTGCTGGTGCTCGTGTCATTCTTTGATGGTTGTGAAGCCATTCGAGGTGATCCAGCTGGTGATGGTGTTCGTGCTCCCGTGGCCATCGATTCTACCGAGACGGCCGAGGTCTTTTGGCGCTTCGAGCTGCTGGTTGGCGATAGTGCCGTGGTTGCCGTGGTCGTCGTCGTGCTCGAATGGCGACGCTTCTTTGAGGTGCTCTTGCTCGGACTCGCGACGTCGCTCGTACTGTCTTGCTTGCTCGACGACGACGACGACGACGAAGATGAAGATGAGTTGAGCCAGAAGCGTAGTAGTGAGCCCTGAGTCAGCTGGTCGCGAGCCTTGGCAACAGGTGCGACCGGCGGGACGTGCGAGCTCTGGCGCGAGGTCTGCATCATGCCCATGAAGCCTGAGAGCTCCTCTGCTCGCGAGCGTACGTGGGGGCACGTAAGCAAGGGGCATACGAGCTATCATGTCATCTTCTCGTGTATCATCACGTGCCTTGTGTCGACGGGATCTCGCACTCGGGCTCCAGAGCCGTCTGCGATGGAGCCACCATGTCGCTCGAGGGACGACGTCGGCGCCGCTGCTGCTGCCGCACCTTGTCGGGCGCGCGATAGCCCACGACCGCTTCGTCTTCTTCATCGATGAGCGAGATCGAGATCACATCGACCTTGACGCTCTTGATTGAGCTGGGAGTCGTGGGCGCTGGTATCGGCGCCACGGGAGTCTTGGGCGACGACGATGACACTGACGACGGCGAGGACCTCGATGCTCCGCGCAAGCTTGCTGCTCGCGGACTGGTGGAGCGCCGTGCAGGCCGTGTCGACCGCTCCATCGAGGCAGTGTGTATGTATCTCGTCCTCAAGCGAGCAAGGGGCAGAGCGAGAGATCAGTGCGATGCCAGTGCTAGTGAGCGAATGATGCTCGAGCGAATGAACAGCGACATTACCTCGCTGCTGATGCTGGCCGAAAGCGCGGGAACGGCCAATGCAGCCAACCACGAGCCACTCAAATCAATCGATGCCGCGAGCGTCTTTATCGATGTTTGTTTTGGAGCATACGCAACGCCAGCTCCTCTTGTTCCTCGAGCGTCATGGGCTTGTGTCGCTTGGCTGGTTGGCTGGGCGGCGCCTCGGCCTCGCGCTTGTGCTTGCCCAGCACCTTGTGCTTGTGCTTGACAGGCGCCTCTTCATCTTCCTCCTCTTCCTCGTCCTCATCCTCCTCATCGTCGCTCTCGAGAGCCAACTCTCGCTGGCGTCGAGCAGCAGCGTCACTGAGGCCCTTGGGGCGCCGAGTGTCTTCCTCCTCCTCGTCATCATCATCATCGTCGGCATCATCATCGCTGCGGTCCTCGTCCTCGTCGTCATCCTCGTCAGCATCCGAGTACTGGATCTCCTCGCCGTTGTATGGAGCGATCACTACCGAAGAGGCGCCAGACTCGCCTCGTGCCAGCTGAACAACAAGCAGGAGGAGCAAGCGTGAGCATATGCGCTGTTGTTTCATCTAGAGCGAGCAGCCACGTACTTCCTTGCGCCTCCTGCGCTTCTCGCGCAACCGCTCTCGCAGCAGCTCCTTGTCGACCGAGTCCTCTTGCTCGAGCGACTTGACGACCTTCTCGGAGTACTTGCGCTGCTCGGCCTCGATGTCGATCTGCGATGGGTCGTCAAAGACCACGTCGGTGCGCTGTTGTTGCTCCAGCTGCTCCTTGAGCGCCTTTCGTCGCTTCGAGCGCTTCTCGGGCTTCTTGTACTCGAGCGGTGCGAGATCGCCGTCTTCGTCGTCCGAGTCGCCGTGTCGGCGCTTGAGCGTCAAGATGTCGTCGTCCGACGAGTCGGCGTCTTCCGAGTGCTCCTCGTCGTCTTGCAGCTTCTGGTAGTGCTCGGAGAACGGGCCCTGCGGCTGGCGTCGGCGGATCTTGTCGGCGTAGCGCATGCCTTGCTCATGCTGCTTCTTCTCGGGCGGCTGGTCGGTCTTCTCGGCCATTGCGAGCACCCGCTGTGCCTCGTACGAGAGGTTCTTGTTGGCCTTGTTTTTCTGTCTCAGTGGCCCGCGGAGAGTGAGGGTGAGTGACAGCAGCGCACGGAGCGAAGCCCACGCACACACGGGTGCATACCAATGCAAACTTGATCTTGGGCGCACCGGGCAGACCGAGCGAGGCAGCAAACTCTTTGGCTGGCAGTGCGTGCACATCGAATACCTCCTGCTCTCACCACACCGAACAGGATCGTGAGCAGCACAGCAGCAGCGGCAGCAGCAGTAGCACTCTCGATGCGCACCTTGTTGGCGTTGAGGTACACGGAGCGCATGTACGAGATGAAGGCCTTCTGCGCGAGGTACTTGAGCTGGCTGTCCTCCGAGAGCAACGCCTCGAGATGCGAGCGCATCGAGATGGCGCGCTGCGGATTGACCTTGATCGGAACCAGTGGGATTTTGCGCTGTCGTACGGCACCACTCTCGTCTCAGTAGGTGCTTGCCTTGGAACCGGCGAGCGAGCGAGCGAGCACGAGACGCACCTCTTCGAGCAGCTCGATCATCTTTGCTTCGGAGGGCAGAAGCATCAACAAGCCTCGACCGCCAGCGTTGTAGCGTGCAGTGCGACCGACACGGTGAATGTAGGTGTTGACGTCCTCGGGGCAGTCGACCTGGATCACCCAGTCGACAGCCGGAAAGTCGAGACCTCGCGCCGCAATATCGGTGGCGAACAGCACGGCTTGTTCCAGCAACGGCTCGCTCGGTGAGCACACGAACGGAATGCGAAGGACTCAGCGGGGAGGCTGGTGGCGTACCGTGGTTGCGCTCGCAGAAGGTCTTGTACGTGGCCAGGCGCAGCATCTGCCGCTGCTTGCCGTGGAGGTGGAACACGCCCACGCCAGGCTGCAGGCGATAGAAGGCCTCGTAGACGAGTCGCACTTGCTTGCACGACGAGAAGAAGAAGATACACTTGGACTTGAGGTGCGCCTTGATGAAGGACCAAATGATGTCGAGCTTCTCGGGCAGCTCGCACTACGCTCGAGCGAGCGATCGATGTCATGCGACGATGAGCTGCCATACCATCCAACGTGGACGTATGCATCAGCGGGTGACGTACCGTCAAGACGTGCTGGATCAGCTTGGAGGGCGTTGCGAACTTGGCCATCTCGTGCACCGACACGTACTCGGGTTCCTGTACCAGTGTGTCAGCACGGCGGAGCACACGCGCCATTCGTGGCACGAACCTTGAGAGACAGGCGAGCCAGCGTCGAGACTGAGCGGGTTTGTGTCGCCGAGAACAGCAGCGTCTGACGGTCTTGCGGCAGGTGCTCGATGATGGCATTGACTGAGCGCTCGAAGCCCATGTCGAGGATGCGATCGGCCTCGTCGAGCACTTTAGGCCACGCATCACAGGGTGGGTTTGTTAGCCAGTACGTGGTCACAGGGGTTCCGATTGGTTGCTTCCACATACCAAGCAGCTTCAAGCCCGAGACGTCGAAGCCGACAGTCGTGTCCATGTGTTGCAGAATGCGGCCCGGAGTACACTGCATCACTCACGGCGTCAGCGAGGATGCTACCAAGCACAAACACACACATATGGCCCTGGTGTGAGCCGTGTGTGCCATACCACGAGGATGTTCATCTTGGAGATGCGCGTTCGCTCCTCGGCGACGTCCTTGCCGCCAATGACGAGACCGGCCGAGAACACGTGGTACTTGCCGATCTTGCGCAGCACATCGAAGATCTGCAACGCAAGCTCGCGCGTCGGAGAGATCACCAATGCACCCAAGCCATCGGCTGGCGTCCATTGTGCTCGGAACAGCATCTCGAGTATCTTGGTTGTGGTGTCGGGAGTTAGGCGTGTGCAGTCAGTAGGCAAGGACTAGCGCGCGTACCGGTATCAAGAAGGCCAAGGTCTTGCCCGAGCCGGTCTTGGCGGCAGCCAGCACATCGCGACCCACCAAGGCGTGAGGGATCGATGCAGCTTGGATCGCGGTCATCCTCTCGTACTACTCGAGAGCACATACGAGCACACGCATCAGTATCTCGAGCTTGATATCGAGCGGATCGAGATCGATACCTTGGCATCTCGCAGTCCGTTCTGCGTGAGTCTCGAGATCGGCAGGTCGGCGAACTTGCGGAACTTGGCGTTGATCGCGGGACCTTGTTGCTGCTGCTGCTGATCGTCGCCTTGAGCATCGCCCGAGGCGTCGTTGTTGTTGTCGTCGACATCGGCAGCAGTATCGGCATCGTTGTCGTCGCCATTCGAGCTGGAGCTCTGCGACTTGACAGGCTTCGAGTTATCCTCCTCTTCCAACTCCAAGGCATTGCGCTACACACATTTACACGATAGAGATATCGAGATAGACATCAGGGGTTGGGTATCAAGAGGAGCAGGATATCTCGGTAGCTCGGGTACGTACACCGCGAGCAGGAGCGGTGTCATGCGCCAGCTGCTCGAGTCGTTCGATCTCGGTCTTCTCGGACAAACGCTTGGCACGGTGTTGGTCCTTGGCTCGCCCGGTTCGCTTCACGGGTGCCGTGGGTTGAGGAGGCCGCTTCGATTTCTTTCCCATGCTGTGTAGTGGCAGACCTGCTTACGTGCTTACGTGTTTGCGTGCTTACGCGAGCGAGCAACGAGAGAAAGAGAGATCGATGCTTTCGTCATCACTCTCTTGCTCGCCTCCTCAATAACGCATCTCAACCACCACTGCTGCTGCTTGTGTGAATCAATCAATCTATCTGGCCATCTATCGCTTCATTTGCATCATCGCCGCATCCTTAATATCTCCATCGTCACTCATATCAAGTGTTGGATTTGGTAGTGGTGGTTGGTCGTTTGCTATCTTGTGTTGTGGTTTGTTCTGCGTTCGTGGTGCGACTGGTTCGATCTATCGCTTGCATCCCACACACATGTCGGACTTGCAACGAGGCATCCAGCTGGTACAGCAGGCGGTACAACACGACGCCAACAATGACATACCCGAGGCCATCAGGTATTACTCGATGGCGCTCGAGCTATTCGCCGCCGCCTTGCAAGGTACACTGCCACCGCCTCGCGAGAGCGTGCCTCATCGATTGGCGCGCGGCACTGACGACTGCGCTCTCGTTGGTCAGGCGAGTACGACGATGCTCGACGCCAGCTGATCCAAGACAAGATGGCCGAGTACTCGAATCGTCTGCGCATCCTGCAAGACGTGCAGTCACAGGCTCGCGGCGCTCGAGCATCGACACTGCCACCGCCTGCCACTCGCGCCGCGGCGCCCTACGAGAAACAGCCATCGCATTCGGGAGCTCCTCCTGCTCGACCCTCGCCGTATGGAAGCGAACTCAGCAACAGCGATGGCAGCGCTCCTACACGACCTCTACCTCGACCAGGCTCGCAGGTGTTCGGCGGTGATCCCTCGATGGGACCGCCGTCAGCAGGCATGCCTCCCGGCGGTGGTGCGCCACCGCCAGTGAACCGAACCAGCAAGCCGCCAATGTACGAGTCGGGTCTGCCGCCACAAGGCAGCGGCGGTGTTGCGTCGCCTCCATTCGACCGCCAGCTCTCTGGCAGTGGCGGTCCCGACAATGCCTATCTATCGATGCAACCTCCTGGTGGCGGTGGTGGTGGTGGTGGTCGAGGAGCGCCGCCGCCTTATGGCATGGACGGAGGAGGTCATGCTCCAATGATGCAACCTCCTGGTGGCGGTCGAGGAGCACCGCCACCTTATGGCATGGATGATGGCGGTGGCCGTCCTGACAGTGCCTATCTATCGATGCAACCTCCTGGTGGTGGTGGTCGAGGAGCGCCGCCACCTTATGGCATGGATGGAGGAGGTCATGCTCCAATGATGCAACCTCCTGGCGGCGGTCGAGGAGCACCGCCGCCTTATGGCATGGATGATGGCGCGCCGATGATGATGCAGCCTCCTGGTGGCTTCGGTGATCCGCACATGTCGTTCCAGGGCCAGCCTCCATCGGACTTTGGCGGCCGGCCTCTGGGCCGCTCGAACACCGTCTCGGCCGACATTGAGCGATCGATTCAACAAGGCCGCTCGGCCTCCATGACTCAGCTGCCGCCACGCGCGCTCTCGCCCTCGCAGACGCCACACATGTCGATGGTCGGCGCTGGCCCCTCGAGCTCGAGCCAGCCGAACCTCTTCGCACCGGGTGGTGGTGCTCCAGACGACGGCAGCCAGGCTCCCATCAAGCCCAGTCCCATCCACCCGATGCTGATCCAGTTTGCTACCGAATTCCCCAAGTACGTGCTGTTTGGTGCGCTGATGGCGAGCAATCGACTGACTTGATGGGAGCGCGCATGGCAGAGAGCAAAAGAACCTGCAGGCGGCGTTGAACATTGCCGAGGTCGCCAAGCAAGAGGACAAGCTCAAGCACTACCAAGCGGCACTCGACCTGTACACTGACGTGCTCGAGCGCTTCATGCTCATCCTGCAGAGTATGGCGAAGCAACTCGCTGGCTTGCAAGAGGTCTCTCTGTGCCTAACATGTTCACGCACGCATTCGGCAGGTGAAACCAACCCAGGCATCAGAACAAGCCTGCGTGAGACCATGACTGCGTACATTACGCGCGCCGAGCAGATCAAGGACGTGTGCAAGATCACGCCACATCGCGTGGCAGACTTTGTACCGCCGTCGAGCATCTCTGCTGCGCGTCGTCGCTCGAGCTTGTTCGAGGGCGGCACCGCACCGCCGCCAGGCGCCGTGGTCATCAACGGCCCGCCGACGCAGCTCGGTCGCTCGGCTTCGATGATGGACGCCGGAGCACCGGGCGTGATGGTGATCGGGCCGTCGGCTGGGCCTTCGGTTCATCCGCGAGCTGGAGCCGACGCTCGCGATCCCACTCGTCGGCCAGCATCCGTGTACGAGATGGGCCCGCCGCTCACGAACCAAGGCGACGTGCTGCTGCCGTGGGGAACCGACCAAGAGCCGTTCGACCCCAACCCGCCGATTGCTCGTACGCTCATCGAGCGACTCTCTTCTTGCTCACCCTGTGCTCACCTGTATGTGCGTGTGTGTGTGACAGGCCCGGTGCAAGTCTCGAACGAGACCAAGTCGCTACTCGGCCGACAGAAGCTGATCCTCGCCGTCAGCGTCAAGAGCAACGTCGTGCTGCCGAACGAGCGGCTGACCATCTACATCAAGGTCGACAACCGCAGCACGATGGTGGTCGACTCGATCAAGGTCTCGATGCGCCGCATTGAGCGCATGCAAAAGTTCGACTCCAAGGGCAAGAACATCATGACCAACGACGTCGTCAAGGTCGACAAGCAAGAGTACTTTCAGGGCGGCATCTTCCCGCTGCCGGCCGAGTCCAACTACACGGGCGAGATCGTCTACCACATTCCGGCCGACCTGCGACCGACCAATCTGTTCCAACGCGGCGTCTTTGAGCGCGAGTACGACCTCACCGTGCAGTGTCAGATCTCGATGCGCAACAACCTCAAGGTGCGCTTCCCGGTCGTGGTCGATCGCCTGCGCTAGAGGAGCTCCCCACTGGACGAGACTAGATTTGATAGAGACTACTAGCTCGCTAGCTAGCTATCAGAGCCGTCGATCTCGTTGGCGATCGATCGAGCCATCATTGTACTGCCTACCCGCTCGCGTATTGTCGTCGGCCAATACCACCATCATCGTATTTGCTCGTGTACATTGGCACCATCGTGCGATGCCGTGTGAGCGTTGTTGTTGTTGTCGTACCAGACCTTGGCGAGATAGAGGCCTTGCGGCGGCGCCATCACGGGAGCCTCGGCTCGGTTCCTCGCGGCAATGATGCTCTTGACGCGCGAGATGCTCGTGTGACCTCGGCCGACCTCGTGCAGCAGGCCGACCATGTTCCTCACCTGCCAGGCGGCAGGCAGCTCACGAATGAGTCGAATGGTGGCAGATGGTCGCGGGGCGGCGGGCGATGTGTGGGCGCGTACCTGGTGGTACAGGAACGAGTTGGCCGTGATGCGCAGCTCGAGCAGCCGTCCAAAGTCCGAGTAGCCCGCGTGCCACGGCACGGCGGCGCTCTCGCGCACCTCGAACTCGCTGATGGTCTTGATGGGCGACAGCGCCTGGCACCCGGCGCCGCGGAACGACGAGAAGTCCTGCGTGCCGAGCAGCAAGGCCGACGCCTCCTGCATGGCGGCGAGGTCGAGCTCGAACTGAGAGACCCACATGCGAGCGGACTCGAAGCAGCGCGCCGTGGCCGAGAACGAGCCCATGAGGTACACGTAGGTGCGGCGTGTGGCGTCGTGGCGCGCGTGGAAGCTCGACGACACGGGCTCGATGGCGCTCACGGCCACCGGCAACGGTCGCACGGTCGCATTGACGGCCTTGCGGATGGTGTCGACGTCGTACGGCGGCAGCTCGAGGCCGCGCGAGTCGGTGCGCAGCAGATCAAAGTGCGCCGTGGCGCCGAGCGCGTGGACGCCCGTGTCGGTGCGGCTCGAGCCCACGACGCTCACGGGCCGGTTGCGGTTCAACAACGCCAACGCGCGCTCGAGCGTCTCTTGCACCGTGACGCTGTTGTTGCTCTGTCGTTGCCAGCCATGGAACGCGCCGCCTGCGTACGAGATTGTCGCGAGGTACCGCTGCATCGAGCGATGCGCAAGCGAGCGAGCGACGAGCGAAATGCTTGAAACAGAAGATTGTACACGTGAATATGTGCGCTCGGAGAGCGAATTAGATAGAATGTAGAATACAACAAATGGGCCAATAGCCTTCGCCATATCATCAACGACGACTCATCGCAGTGGCGGTGCTGCTCGAGTGCTTGGTGATCTTCAGCGACGCAGGGCGGATCTCAGTCGTGCGCGCGGCGGCACTGGTTCGCGTCGTTCCGCGTCGCATTGGTGCCGCTGTCTTGCTCGCTCGCTGCTGAGTGGAGCTCGGGGTGCTGGGTCGCGTCAGGCCGATGGTGCTGTTGCGCAACGACTGCGCGCTGCGGGGCGTGAGCCTCTTCGAGAACATTGATTGCGGCGTCGAAGGGGCAGAGTCGCTGAACAGCGACAGCGAGAGCGACAGTCGGCGTTGCTGGCCGGGACTCGCCAGGCCCAAGGTCGGAGTCGAGGTCGCGAACGACGAGAAGTTGCCGCTTGGCGTAGTGGGCGTGGTGGGAGTAGCTGGCGTGCTGGTGAAGCAAGAGCGCGTCTTGGCAGTCGGTGTCGATGGCTCTTGTGGCAGAGAAGTTGGTGCAGCAACGGGCAGTGAAGGGAACAGCTTGCTCTGCGCGAGCGAGGGGTTAGCACGAGGCAGCCGTGCAGCCAAGCATCACCATCATCGTACCGATGGGGCTGGGCGGCGAGAGTTGGGCGTCGGCGTGAAGGGAACGATGGCCTTGACAGGTGGCGCAGGTCGGTTCTCGGCGGTGCGCTTGGCGGTCTTGGGCGGAACGCGAGACGCCTTCAGCTTCGAGGTGGCACTGCCACTGTTGCTGGCTCCATTGGCCGAGGCAGTGGTCTTGGTGACGAGCACCCTCTTGGCGCCGCCTTTCAGTGGTCGAGCGGAGCTCATGGAAGGCAGGGCGAGCGAGATGAGGCAGCGAGACGAAGGAGAGCGAGGCGGACGAGTTGCGGTTGATGTGGCGGTTACGGAGGCGATTTGGCGGGAAGGAGCGATCCGATATTTACGGACGGTATCGGATGGTATCGGATCGAGCGCCTTTCATTCCTTCGCTCTCCTCCTCACATCAACATCAACAACATCAACGCCGCCCATCGCTCGCCATCATGGTATCCAGCCTCTCGTCTCTCGTCGCTTGCTCGCGTGCTGGCCGATACCTGATAGAGCACCGAGTGTACAGGGCGGTGATCAAAGCAAGGCGCAGTCGGCGAGTACCGCGGCTGTGACGGTGGTCGAGGCAGGCGCCGAGGTGCCGTACACCAATGCCGGCGTCAACAAGGACGGCGACGTACGATGAACTCCCGTCTCTCTCGCTGGATGCAAGATACGCGCGTACTCATCGCGAGGCATGTGATTGGCGGTGTGAGCAGAGCGGCATCATCACGATCGCACGGGCGCCAGCGAGAGCGCTAGTCGATCCAGACCTCGTTGCATTGCAGAACATACCGCAGGTACTTTGTTGGTTCGCTGGCTGGTTCGCTGGCTGGTTCGCTGGCTGGCTGGCTACAATGTACTCACCAACGATCCATCAATATGGTCAGTTCTATCCTCTGAAAAAGTCAACGGTAGCTGGCTGGTCGTTCGAGAAGAAGGAGACGCTGGGTATGCTCGACTCCTTGATTCACTCGCCAACAACAGAAGAACACTGGTATCTGATGATGATGATGATGATGATGATGATGATGATGATGGTATCGACTCGTGCTGGTGATAGATACACTGGACACCAAGGCAGTGCTTGCAATGATTCGCAGCTA
>Ga0209935_1004971_pt1 | contig 11672 bp, 15 predicted proteins | sample ThiBio_1000_plan_2_FD_183958 | JGI IMG/M metagenome (GOLD analysis project Ga0209935, IMG submission 183958) | Wastewater bioreactor microbial communities from Cape Town, South Africa - Thiocy_cont_1000_plan (SPAdes) | ecosystem: Engineered > Bioreactor > Thiocyanate-remediating >... | reverse complement strand
AAGATCGCGCTCAGTCGCCGTATCGAAAAGCACTGGCGGTATGTCGTTGCCCTCGCTCTCCATCCATCCATCCTGCGCTCCCTCGTGCAGAATCCAAACCCTAACCTACTCGTTCGCTCGTCCACCCTCCAGTCTGATTGGATGGGGAACCATTTTGCGAGGCAACGTTATCTCGATCGAGGCGCGAGAGTAAGGCTCGTTCGTATCGCTTACATATCGGAAATACTGCTCTCTCTCTCTCTCTCTCACCACACCAACCACCGCACCACTCTCCAACGCTACGTCACCATCGTCGCTACCGCTCACCACCGTAATACAAGATTTTTCGCATGCGACAGATGCAGATATACAGACAAGGTTTTTGCGGTTTATCGTGATGGTGGTGGACGAGAGCCGGGAGGAGGAGGGTGACGCGTACGAGATACTCGCGTGTACGCAAGCGTGCCAAAACCATAGACACACGGGGAGCAGGAGGAGGAAGAGAGTGCGATATCAAGACGGGAGCAACAACAACAACAATAACAATAACAACACCAACACCAACACCAACACCGTGCGCAAATCAAGATTCGACACGGAAAGCAGCGGCAAGGTGGTGGCGTGCGTGAGTTCATCAAGTAAGAGAGAGAGAGACATTGGTACGAGTGAGTGGGCGACATCGACGTCGATCGACGACAACGAAGAGGAAGAGCAATAACTTAGAAGGGATACGAGAGCGGCATTCTACTGGATATCCTTGATCGTGGCATTGCGTGGCTCGAGTTCCATAGAGAAGCGGTACAAGTCGGCGTCGGTGAGTTGTGGCAGATGTGACAGATACTTTTGCAACTCGGGAATGGCCTCGAGGTTGTAGGCGACCTGCTGAAACGTGATGATTTGGTCGAGGATCTTGAACACCATGCCGCGCTTCGTAAAGTTGATCAGCTTGCCATCAATCATCTCGGGGTTGCCGTCCTCGATGAACGTCAGGTCTTGCAGATACACGCCCAAGTAGGGAATGCACGGCGGCTCGACGGTCTTGATGGCGTTACGGTAGACCTTGTACGAGGCCTCCATGTTGGTGAAGGCCTCGAGTTCGTTCAGAACCTGCTGCGCGCGCTTGCTCAGGCGTGCACGCGTCCACTTGAGGCGCAAGATGGCCGAGGCGTTGAAGCCCGAGATGAAGGCCAGCAGCAGGTGGTAGCTGTTGAGCTGCATGCACTCCTTGGCGATGAAGATCAGGTGCTCCATGACGCGCGCACGCGAGCGCACTTTGCGCTCGATCACGATGCGGCTCGAGGTCCAGCGCGAGATGCGGTTAAAGTGGTTGATGAGCGCCAGCACGTTGGGTGCCAGGTGTTCGAGCTTCTTGGAGCACCACGCTTGCTTGAAGAACTCGATCGGCTACGTGCCAGCCAATCCAACCACGCGTAAGAGAGAGAGACTGCGCGCCTACACCAATTCCACCACGCCACACAACATACTCGAATCTTGGAGAAGATGTCAAACTCAAGCAGCGTCAGCTGGCGAGCAACTTCGAGCGGATCGAGGTCCAACAACGATGGCTCTGTGGGTCGATGCGGGAGTATTAGTCACGCGCAACTTGACTCCAATAATGCTGCAGCAGCAGTTGCTGCTTGCATTCACGTACTCGCGAGGTTCTTGGGTAGAACCGGAGGAGGAGGCGGCTCCTTAAAGTAGTACTTTTGCTCGCCATTACGCTGCTTCAACACGGCCTTCTTGAGCGCTCTGGAGAGGCGCATTCATTCAGTCAGTCAGTCAGTCAGCTGGTCAGGTAGCTAGATTCCGGCGCGAGCACGACGAGGTACACGTACTGGTCATTGGTTTCCGTGTCAATAAAGTGCGAGATCTGCGTCAAGAGCTTGCGCTCCTCCTCGTCGTTGAAGCGCTGCACCCACAACTTGAGCACGACACGCACTCGCATCTGAACTACTTCCTTGGTCTTGGGGTCGACCGTGTCCGGCACACGGTAGCGCTCGGAGAGCTTCATCCAGAGCTGGTCGGGCGACGCGAACGACCGATACGTGTACAAGAACGTATTCAAGAACTTGGAGTCTACGCCCAAGTACCATCGCCGCCAGTGAGAGAGAGAGAGAGAGAAGCGCAATTTCTTTCAGACAGTACGTACGATAGGTCTCGGCGTTCGTCAGATGGCGCACGAGCTGGTTCAACGTGCCGGCATGCACCTCGACCTCACCCTCATCCAGAACCTTGGACTGGAAGGTCGTTTCATCGGTCTCTTCGTCCCAGATGTTGACGTTCTCATGCTCGGGCTCTGTGCACCGTCGCAACCACAGCCACCACCATCATCGATATCATCATCGATCAACGTTAGTGGCGGTAGTGGTGGGCAGCACGGCGGGTGACGGTACCTTCACTCACTGGCTTGGCGTTCAACACCAACACGGCCTCGGGCTGCACCGACTGCTCCAAGAGGGAGTCCCACGCCGAGAGTCGCACCTCGGCGTCATCGCGCACTGCCGCCAGCTGGAAGGCAGCCGGATCGGCATTGATAAAATTACAGATGGCCATGATAGCGTCCGAGACCGGGCGGCGCAGCACCAATCGAATGCGGCACTCTTCGTACTCCACGACCGCCGCTGCCGCCGCTGCCGTGCTGTTGTTGGTCGCGGCTGCCGCGGCGTCGTCGGCCGATACCACCTTGGTCTCGGAGACGACGCGCGTCTCTCCGTTGTCGAGCGCTTCGACGATCGTCTCCTCCATCTCAAGCTCGAGATCCTCGTAGAGTTCATCGCCATCGCCGCCGTTCTCGCCATTGGCCACAGCGGGCGAAGCCTCGGGCGAGAGCGACTTGTCGGCCGCCAGCGAACCATCGCCGGTCGAGGCCGAGATGGCACTCGCGGCCGAAGGAGGAGTTCCGATCGAGGCCGAGGTACCGATCGAAGCCGAGGTGCTGAGCGAGCTCGACGTGTCGTCGTTCGACTTGGACATGATGTACGACGAAAAGTCCATGCTGCCGTCGTTGGCCGAGAGCAACGCGTTCTTCTCGGTCGGGCTGGCGCTGACGGGCAAGTTCGATTCCGTGGGTTCGGGAGCCGAGTTGACGGCACTCTTGGGGTACTTGACTGTCACCCAGTCTGGGCGGCCACTGAGGCGAAACACCAGTTGCTGCTCCGGAGCATTCGAGTTAGCACCAACAAAGTGCACGGAAGATATGAGAGAGAGAGAGAGAGAGATGCAACTGCATACCGATTTGCTGGTGCGCACATCATGTAGCGTTGTGGAATCGTCCAAGATGCCTTGCGCTGGCTTGGAATCCTACGACGAGAGCGTGGAGAGCGCGTGAGCGAGGAACGATCAGCGCAAGATGAAGACGCCAAAGTACGCACATCAGCCAGATGATCGAGGAAGAGCGCATAGGTCGAGACGGTGTCTTGCGGGATAGCGATCTTGTGGCATGCAGCTTCGAGTAGCTTGAGCATCGTGTCGTTGTCGTCGGCAGCCAGATCGATCGACTGCTGATTGAAGCGAACGCACACCGAGATGGGCTTGAACTTGAATTGGAGCTCCTGTGTGTGCCCGGGCAGTAGTGAGCGACACAGTGAAGAAGAGCTCGAGTTCGAGAGCGCGAGCGCGCACGTACGTTGAAGCGACAATCAGCGTAGCTCAAGAGCGGTTCGGGCTCCTCGAGCCATAGCTGCTTCTCCGCCCAGTAGACGCCCGCTTCGACGTTGCCGGCCGCCACCTCGTCGATCAGATTGAACTGCACGCGAGCGAACGAGCGAGCGAACGAATGAACGAGCAAGCACGGTGAGTAACACGTCGCAAGTTGCACGGCCGGCGGCACGCCAATGCCGTACGAACCTTGCGAATGAGATTGCGCACAAGCAAGCTCACCGACGACTCGGGACACACGATCTGCGTGCTCGAGCCAATCGGTCCGCCGCATCGAATCTCCCACGGCTTTCGCTTAAAGTGCACCAACACTTGGCCTTGCAAGTTGAGCGACTCGGCCGTCGCCATCGGTGGCAGCCATCTACGACTGCAAGAGCCGATCGCGCGGTTAGAGCGCGAGCCACTTCTGTCGCCAAGCACTGTGCAACAGGATGGCACGCTGCAACGTACTGAACGATATCAAAGATGCCAGCATCCTCGAGCGACGGCGGTGGGTAGCGATTGACCTCCTTGGTAAACTGTACATACCAATCACCAACGCGGCGAGTGGCGAGTAAGCAGCAGATAGACGTGTATGTATGTATGTATGTGTTCAACAACGAACCTCCAACAAGGCGCGCATGATCTCGATCACCACACCGATCTGGGTGCTCGGCGTGTAGGGCAGATAGATGATCGGGCACTCGTAGTGCGGCATGACGATCTTGATGGTAGAGAGCGACGACGAGGGAGGCTGCGTATCGCATTCCACAGGAACACCAAATCACCGAGCAGACAGTAAGCACTCACTCTATTGCGAGAGCGAGCGAGAGCGAGAAGGAATGACGTACGGAAGAGGCCGTGGGCTTGAGGCACAGGTTGTCTTGCTGTGCGCCCGCCCAGTGCTGCGCGAACACCGACTCGATCGCTTGCTCAAAGAGATCGAGGCCCAGCACCGCCATCATGTCGAGCGTATCGTCATCGCGCACTTCGACGTATCGGGGCAGGAAGCCGAACCGAAGCAGCTGTAGCACGATCGTGAAGCGCTCCTCGAGGAGCGCCTTCGAGAGGAGGTGGTTGAGCAACGACACGGCCGCGATGCGGTGGCTGTTGTCGGGCCCGTCGGCCTCCATGGCCTGCGCCAGTGGGCGGAAGCTCTTATCGCCTCCGCCCGATCGCTGTGCTTGCACCTTGAAGGCTGCAAGCAGTTGTGATACGCGATCGAGCTTGGCGACTTGGAGCAGGAGGGCGGCAGTGGCCTCGATCACTGCACGATTTTCAGGACATCAGTCAGAGCCCCAAGAGTATCGCCACGGTCGTCATCGTCATCGTCATCGTCGTACCTTGCGCGTTGGTGGCCAGCAGGTTGATGAGGCGTATGAGGATCTCTTCCTTGCACAGCTCGTCAATGTACTTGGGAGTGGCGATCAGGATCGCGCGGCAGCAGTCCATGCACGCCACCATGACCTCGGAGACGCCAGGAATCCTGCGTTCGAGGTGGCCCGCGAGAATGGCGTCAGTTCTCTCGAGAGAACGACGCTCGTCGATCGAGGCCCGCACTCAACGTACTTGGAGGCCGAAGCCGGGTGCAGCACCTTGGTCATGGTCTCGACGGGCGTTCCACTGAGCAACTTGGTGACAAACTAAAGCACCACCCAGCATCAGCAGCATCAGCAGCAGCAGCATCATCAGTATCGTATGCCGAGGGCGAAGAGAGGCACGTTGCGATGAGACCTTCTTGTCAGCAGCCTCGACCTGCGCTTTGAGGGCGAGGAAGATGTTGACGGCGTTGGCATCGATGCCGCCCTTGAGATACTCGGAGAAGTATTCGGGCGTGTTGGACTGCTCGGTGGACACCGCGGCGCCCTTGGTATCCTTCTTGGGATCCTTGCTACGCGAGAAGAAGCTGCTGCGCTTCTTGTCTGTATCGGGTTCGGTGTCGATGTCGGTGTACGGTCAGTGGGGAGAGCGAGCGAGAGCGCGCAAGTGCGCACAGCGATGTACCTTTGGTGCCGAGCGAAGCAGCGACGGCAGGATTGCTCGTAGGCGACGTGTTGGCCTTGCTCAGTTGTCCCACGACGGCGTCGGACTTGTTCTATCGAGGCGAAGACCATCACCACGACGACCAGCACCAGGGTATGTGCATCAGTGAATGTTGATCGAGTGCTACACGACGACGACCACGACGACTCGAGCGCCATACCGAGAGGATAGGAGCCTTCTGCCGCGCAAGCGATGGTGATGACTCGTCGCGCTCAGCCGTCGAGCCGCGCCTCTGTTGGCAGTCGTCGTCGTGTTAGAAGACGGATGAGCGAGGCGGCAAGCACGCGAGCAAGTACCACTACCATTGGCGACGAGGTGGCGCTCTCCTCGGCTCCGCGGGCGTTGCGGCGCTCGGCCAGGTAGCACACGACGCCGGCGACGCCGAGCAGGTCACACTGATCGCGAGAGAGCACGGGCGTCGTGGGCAACGGGTAGTTCTCGCACATGACGTCGAGGTCGAGCAGCAGCGAGCCGAACGACGGCGACGACTGCAGCGGCGGCGGCAGCGCAGCGCGTTGCAGCAACGGCGACGACACACACACGGGCGACGCTTTGAGACTCGCCAGCGAGGGTGGAGGGGAGGCGGGAGGCGACGAGCGCATCTCCAGCGAGGAGGTCGAGCTGGAGGCCGAGAGAGCACGGCGTACCATCGGGCTGTCGCTGCTGGAGCTCGACGACGCCGACGACGACGCCGACGCCGCGTCATTGGTGCTTGGTCGCGGCGGCGGTGGTGGCAGGAAGAGAGGCTTCTTGCGCTTGCGACCGACGGCGCTGTCGGCCATCTCTCAGAAGGTGGCGGTGGCGGTGGCGGTGGAGGTGGAGGTGGCGATGGTGGCCGACGCGACGCGCGGTGTGCGTGTGTCGACGGGCGCGCTGGTGGATGGATGGATGGATGGCGCGCGGGACAGAGGAGGTCGGCTGAGGCAGGTCCTCTCCCTCTCCCGCAGTGTCTTTCGCTAGAGGCCCGTAAGGATCGCTTGGTCGATGGCCAGAGAGTGGTTCGTTCTCTCGTACGAGCGGCAGATGGCACACACTCGCACGCACGCACTCTCACAGTCGCTCACGAGCGCCGCAGGGACGAGAGCAGCGAGGGAGGGAGCGAGAGAGCAAGAGCGAGAGAGAGCTGCGCAGGCTCAGAGGCCCATACAAACCACCGCCGAAATTCTCGCTCTCTCTGCGATTCTTGCGGCGCTCTGCTACCTGCGCGCAATAATACCGCAACGCAACGACACTCCCATCCACGCTCCTCACTGCTCTGGCCATCGAATCGAATCGAATTCTCTCTTGCCAGTGCTAGCGTCAACTGGTGTTCCCGAGTGGCGGTGGTGGGAGTGTTTTGTGTTGCGCACTTGATACGAATCATGATAATGATGAAGATAGTTCATTGTTGTTGGACGGCACTCAAGGCCTTGCATATGAGTGAGCAACGATCGGGCACTCTCTCGGAGCGGTCTCACTGCGACGTCGTCGTCGATCGAGGATCGCTTCAATACTCTCCCACATCGATCGGCTCTTCGGCCTCGATGGCCTGCAGCCGTTGCTTCCACGCAGCCAAAGCCGCTTCGCGCTCCTCCTGCGAGATGCGCACCGGAGCATTGACAATATTGGGCGCAAGGACACTACAACGAGACCGAGAGAGACCGAGAGAGTGTGAGTGAGAGTGAGTGAGAGAGCACGCAGAAAGGAAGCAGGGGAGCAGCGTACGAGTAGCCAACAAAGCGCAAGACGCCACGCTGGACCGGGCGGAGGATGGCATGAATGTCGCCCATGAAGCCGCCCTTGACGAAGACCGGGCCCGGTCCGCCGGTGGTGAGCGACAACACGGCCTTCTTGCCCTTGAGCACTCCCGAGTCGAACATCTGCGAAGGCGGCCGTCATTTGTGGGCGCACGGGCACAGAGCAAGAGACGCACGCGCGTACCCTGGAGCTACCGTAGAAGCGGCCCATGGCGAACACACGATCGAACCAGCCCTTGAGAATCGCTGGCACGCTGCACACCACATTCGTTTTTCGTTCGTATGTAGGGGGAGAGCATCCAGCGTACAGTGAGTGAGCACTCACATTTGGTCAACTGTCGACAACAACAACAGGAAGAAGCAGCGGCAGCAGCGGCAATCGTACCTGAACCACCACAGCGGGAACTGCAGGATGAGGAGGTCGGCCTCCTCGACCTTGCGCATCTCGGCCTCGAGCTCGGGCGAGAAGCCGCCGACCTCCGACGCATGCATCTCCTCGATCTGCTGCTTAAAGTACGCAGCGTCCTTGGTGGTGGCAAAGTTGCGACGATCCGACACGGGATCAAAGTGCAGCGCGTACAAGTCGCTGGTGGCTACCGTGTGCCCGGCGGCCTCGAGAGTCTCGACCGCCGTGCGGAACATGGCGCCGTTGAAGCTCTGAGGCTCGGCGTGCGCAAGAACGACAAGGACCTTCATGGTGGGGAGGAGGGATTGGGAGGGTAGCGCGAGCAAGCAAGCGAGCAAGCGAATGAATGAACGAGATGAGGCGCGCGTGGGCTGGGCTTGAAGCGGTGGTGGTTCGCGGGCACCGAGCTCCGATAGCTCGGCACCGATGGCTCGGAGATTTTTGCTCCGCCGCTTCCTGCTTCCTGCTTGCTCGATCGATTGATTGATTGATCGATTGCGGTCTCGATACGATTTGGCTCTCGATCACAACGGCTTTCATTGGTGGTCGTCGTTGTTATTATTATTATTATTATCGTGCTTGATTGATGATGATGCACGGCACAGGTAGGCGTGTGTGTGGTGGTGGTGTGTACTGCGCTCACTTGGTGAACATCTCGTTGAGCTCGTCCGAGATTCGCTCGAGGTTCGATCCATCGATGGGAACGATCGGTCGACCGAGCTGTGTCTCAATGTCCTTGAGCACCTTGCGCGACAAGGGATCGTGCACGAACGAGACGGCGACACCCGGGCGGCCGAAGCGGCCCGTCCTGCCGATGCGATGCAGGTAGGTCTCGACGTCGGCGACGCCGTCGCGTTGTGGCAGGTCGTAGTTGATGACCATCGACACTTGGCTGACATCGATGCCGCGTGACAGCACGTTGGTGGCGAGCAGGATGCGGAACTGGTTGCTGCGGAAGCGCTCCATCACTTGATCGCGCTCTTGCGGTTCGAGGTCGCTGTGCAGCACGTCGACCGTAAAGTTCTCGGCCTTGAGTTTTCTCGTGATTTCGCTGGCGTCGCGTCGCGTCTACGAGCGAGCGCAACCAACCAACGCGGTAAGCCAACAGGATACGCAGGTATGCTCACTCAAGCGCTCGGTCGGTCACTCGCTCGCTGATATTCATACCTCGACGAAGAGAATGCAGGACCCGACGCTAATGTACTCGTACAGTGTTTTGAGCGTGTTGTACTTGCCGATTTGCTCGCACTCGACATAGTATTGGCGGATTTGATCGACGCTCCACTCGGTCTTCTTCTTGACGATGAGCTCGGCTCGCGGCTCGGGCACAAACTCCTCCATGAACCGCTGCACCTCGTCGTTGAACGTCGCCGAGAAGCACAGGAACAAGGTCTGCTTCGAGCACTTGGCCTTCATGTCCTTACAAAATTGCTGGAACGACACCACCATGTTGTCGGCCTCGTCGAGCACAAAGATGCGAAGCTAGCGACACAAGCCGACACGCGTGCAAAGCAATCAGCGTGAGCGAGACAGAGTAACAGTAAGAGTACGAGTACGAGTACGAGTGTGGAGTGCGTACTCGAGAGAGATTGATCTTGGCCGGCTTGGCACCCTTCTTTGAACACAACGCTTTCACGACACCGGGAGTGCCGATGATCACTTGAGACTTGATGACATCGGGAACTGCAGGCGAAGGGCAAGGCTGCCTTGTATGAGTCTCTCTCTCTGTCTCTCTCTCTCTCTCTCTCAATCTCTCTCGGTTGAGTGCGTGCGTGCGTGGAGTTTGGGCGCAACGTACGAGGAGCTTGCGGGACAGCGAGCGCAATGTCGATATCGGTGAAGCGAGCCAATCGCTTGACGACGTCGCAAATCTGAATGGCAAGCTCGCGAGCAGGCGCAAGACACAGCGCTTGCGGGTAGTGCAGGTCGGGATTGACGAGGCCCAGCATGCCCAAGCTGAAAGCCGCCGTCTTGCCGGTGCCCGATTGTGCTTGACCAATGACGTTCTGTGGTCTGTGGGAGTGTGAGGGCGCGTGCGCCACGAGCGTGAGAATGGAACGGGCGGAGAACAGGCTCCAGGCACACGAGCAACATACGCGCCACCGAGAATCAACGGGAGAGCACGCTCTTGGATACTGGAAGGTTTCTTGAAGCCCATATCGACGACGCCTTGAAGGAGTTTCGGTGGCCTGTGTGTGGAAGGTGAGCGACGTGAGCGACGAGCGACGAGGCATGCTGTGCTTGCTCGCTTGCTTGCTCGCTCACGTACAGGTTGAGCTCTTGGAAGCTCTTGACTGAGTAGAGTGGTGAGTTGGGGTCGCTCGAGCGCACCGTGATCTCGGCCTCCAAGATCTCGAGATCGATTTGCGCTGATGACGACGGTAGCGGCGGGAGATGCGCATCGAGCGCAGCAGAACAGAGTCGATGAGTGACGCGAGAGCAGAACTCGAGAGAGCCACTGCCGCCGCTGCTGCATACCTGGGCCAAGATGGCGATGTTCGGGCTTCCCCGATGCCGTGGTTGCAGGGGTGGAGGTGGAGGAGGAGGTGGAGGAGGAGGTGGAGGAGGAGGCTGCAGCGTCGGTTGTAGCAGCAGGAGCAGCAGGAGCAGCAGCTGGAGCTGGCTTGTCGGCAGGAGCAGCAGCAGGAGCTGGCTTGTCGGCGGGAGCAGGAGCGGCAGCAGTGGCAGCCGGAGCTAAGGTGCCAAGCGAGAGATTCGCCAGAGGCGGCAACTCATCGTCGTCGTCTATGTCAGCCCACCTCGTCTTGGTGGGTGTGGCGGAGGTCTCAGCAGCGGCGGAGGGTGATGCCATGGCGAGCGAGCGAGAGCGAGATCAACAACAGCGAGCGACGAAGCGAAAGAGATCGAGAAAGAACGAGATCGAGACGAAGAGCGGGAGCTAAGGCCGCACCAGAGCGCACCGGCGCTTTAACTATGTATTGGCGGCGCCGACATTGGGGTACACATACCCCGATCGGGGTACGTTTGGCGGTTTTTTCCACGCGCCGCGCCTCAGGCAGCAGCAGAGGGCGCGAGAGATCACGCCGCTGGCGATCTTCTTCGCTTCACACACAACAACGCTACCACAGCAGCCACCAGCAGCAACACGCGTACGGCCCAACCCAACCCAACACAACACCAACCCACTCGCGCGCTCTCTCGCTCTCTCGACGCCTCTACACGGCACTGACCGCGTCGACCCGCTTGCTTGTTCGCTCTTGCACGCTCCAGCACACCTGCTGCTCCTGAGTACTTCCTCCTCGCCAGCACCTCTCGCGCCGCTACATACGCCAGCCGAAGAAGCTTCGTTGGCTATCTGGCTGTGTGCGTGTGTGTTGCTTGTGGCGTTCGGGTCGCTCTCGCTCTCTCTGTCTAGTCGCGCTCCGAAAGGTTGCGTGCGTTGTAGCGTTACGAGGCGCCGAGACGTGAGACACGTTCGTTCTCTTGCGTTCGATCGTCGTCGTCGTCGTCGTCGTCGATCCCACCCCAAGCACTTGCCACTTCTCCCCCGCCCGTGTGTGCGTGAGTGACCGCACCGCTTGCTCTCGCTCTCGTTCTTCTATTTATTGGTATGTCGTTGCGCACGCTCGCTCCGCCGCGACTCTCGTCAACTCGAGAGCGGCTGACAGACAGAAAGAACGCTTGCTTGCTTGCTCGCTCGAGATCTTGCTTGCTTCGCGATTGACTCGAGAGCGGTTCGCGTAGATAGCACCCTCTCCCTCCCTCGCGCGTGAGCCACACTCCACCTCTCTGCATCCTCCCAGCAACGACGGCTACTACATAAGCGTATTCATAGCCCAACAACACACTCGTTCGTCACCATGGCTGAGGACACAGATATGCATCAGAACTACACAGAGGTCCGTTGATGC